>WNFX01000494.1_pt1 | contig 43919 bp, 32 predicted proteins | sample 5400111 | NCBI WGS metagenome assembly WNFX01 (sample SAMN13153363, study PRJNA577476) | soil metagenome | isolation source: 40 cm soil or saprolite under grassland replicate 1 | place: USA:California | collected 2016-06-15
CCGGCCGGCGATTACTAGGATGGGCAGATCCCGGCGACCACGGAGTGCCATGACCGACCACGCCAAATTCGGCCCGCCCGCCCTCACCTTCGACGATGTGCTGCTGCTGCCCGCGCACTCGGAGATCCTGCCCGGCGATGCCGACACCACCGCCAGGCTGACCCGCGGCATCACGCTGCGGGTGCCGTTGCTCTCCTCGGCCATGGACACAGTCACCGAGGCCAAGATGGCCGTGGCGATGGCCAGGCACGGCGGTGCCGGCGTGCTGCACCGCAACATGTCCATCGAGGAGCAGGCTCACCAGGTGGACATCGTCAAGCGATCCGAGGCCGGCATGATCACCAATCCGGTGACCTGCGGGCCGCAGGCGACCCTGGCCGAGGTGGAGGACCTGTGCGCTAAGTACCGGATCTCCGGCCTTCCGGTGATCTCGCTGGAAGGCCAGCTGCTTGGCGTCGTCACCAACAGGGACATCAGGTTCGAGGGGGATCACAGCCGCAGGGCGGCCGACCTGATGACGCCGATGCCGCTGGTCACCGCCCCGGTCGGGGTGAGCAGGGACGAAGCGCTGCGGCTGCTGTCGGCGAACAAGATCGAGAAGCTGCCGCTTGTCGACGACCGCGGGGTGCTCCGCGGCCTGATCACGGTCAAGGACTTCACCAAGAGCGAGCAGTTCCCGCACGCGACCAAGGACGGGCAGGGACGCCTGATGGCCGGCGGCGCGGTCGGGGTCGGCCAGGACGCCAAGCGCCGGGCGCAGGCCCTGATCGACGCCGGTGCCGACTTCCTCGTGGTGGACACCGCGCACGGTCACTCGCAGGCGGTGCTTGACATGGTGGCGCAGCTCAAGGCGAACTCGCAGGTCGATGTCATCGGCGGCAACGTGGCCACAAGGGCGGGCGCGCAGGCCCTGATCGACGCGGGCGCCGACGGGGTGAAGGTGGGAGTCGGCCCTGGTTCGATCTGCACCACCCGGGTGGTGGCCGGGGTCGGCATGCCGCAGATCACGGCCATCTACCAGGCGGCCCTGGCGGCGGCGCCGGCCGGGGTGCCGGTGATCGGGGACGGCGGCGTGCAGTACTCAGGCGATATCGCCAAGGCGATCGCCGCGGGCGCCGACACCGTGATGCTCGGCAGCCTGCTGGCCGGCTGCGAGGAAGGGCCGGGCGAGATGGTCATGATCGGCCGCGACCAGTACAAGCTCTACCGTGGCATGGGCTCGGTCGGCGCGATGCGCAACGCCGAGCGCGGCGGGTCGTACTCGAAGGACAGGTACTTCCAGGACGACGTGCTGCGCGAAGACAAGCTGGTGCCAGAGGGGGTAGAAGGCCGGGTGCCGTACCGTGGGCCGCTGTCGGCGGTGGCCGGCCAGCTGGTCGGCGGGCTGCGCGCTTCGATGGGCTACTGCGGCGCCAGGACCATCGCCGAGCTCCAGCGGGCCAGGTTCGTCCAGATCACGGCGGCCGGGCTGGCCGAAGGGCACCCGCACGACATCCAGATCGTGGCCGAGGCGCCGAACTACGGCAGCCGCCGGCCGTAACCCGGGCAGGAGACCAGCGCAGTGACCCAGGTGGAGATCGGCCGCGGCAAGAGCGGCCGCCGCGCATACGCGCTTGACGAGATCGGCATCGTGCCGTCCAGGCGGACCAGACGCCCAGAGGACGTCTCGATCGCCTGGCAGATCGACGCCTACCGGTTCGAGCTGCCGCTGGTCGCCGCGCCGATGGATAGCGTGGTCTCCCCGGCTACCGCGATCGAGATCTCCAGGCTCGGCGGCCTCGCCGTGCTGGACATCGAGGGCATCTGGGCCAGGTACGACGACCCTGAGCCGCTGCTCGCCGAGGTGGCCGAGCTTGATGAAGCCGCGGCGACCAGGCGGTTGCAGCAGATCTACGCCGAGCCGATCAACGAGGAGCTGATCGGCCGCCGGATCGCCGACATCCGGGCCGCCGGGGTGACGATCGCCGCCCGGCTGTCACCGCAGCGCACGCTGCGCTTTCACAAGGCCGTGATCGACGCCGGCGCCGACATCGTCGTCATCCGCGGCACGACGGTATCGGCCGAGCACGTGTCAAGCCAGGCCGAGCCGCTGAACCTCAAGCAGTTCATTTACGAGCTCGACGTGCCGGTGATCGTCGGCGGCTGCGCCACCTACACGGCCGCGCTGCACCTGATGCGGACCGGCGCGGCGGGAGTCCTGGTCGGCTTCGGCGGCGGCTCGGGCCAGACCACGGCCGCCGTCCTCGGTGTCAAGGTGCCGATGGCCACGGCGATCGCCGACGTCGCGGCCGCCAGGCGCGAGTACCTGGACGAATCCGGCGGCAGGTATGTGCACGTGATCGCAGACAGCGGGATGACCGGCAGCGGCGATATCGCCAAGGCCCTTGGTCTCGGCGCGGACGCGGTCATGGTCGGCTCGCCGATCGCCAGGGCAGCCGAGGCGCCCGGCCGCGGCTACCACTGGGGCAGCGAGGCGCATCATCACGATCTGCCCAGGGGCAACCGGCTCAGGGTCGGCACGATCGGCACGCTCAGGCAGATCCTGCACGGCCCGTCCACCCTGGCCGACGGGTCGATGAACCTGATGGGCGCACTCCGCAGGACCATGGCCACCTCCGGATACTCGGACCTGAAAGAGTTCCAGCGGGTCGAGGTGGCCGTAACCCCGAGCACATGGCCAGGGCGGTGACCTCGCGAACGGCACCCGTCGGGTAGCTTGCTTCAGTGTGACAGCCGATGCGCTTGGAGCGAGGCGGCTGGGACCCGCTGAGCGGGCGTCGGCACTGGTCGCGATGGCCGCCGGAGAGCATCAGCTGCTCGTCATCGGCGGCGGCGTGGTCGGGGCCGGCGTGGCGCTCGACGCCGCCACCCGCGGTCTGTCCGTCGCGCTCGTGGAGGCCAGGGATTTCGGGTCTGGCACGTCCTCGCGGTCAAGCAAGCTGATCCACGGTGGCCTTCGCTACCTGGAGCAGCTCAATATCGGGCTGGTCCGCGAGGCGCTGACCGAGCGGTCACTGCTGATGCAGCGGATCGCGCCGCACCTGGTGCAGCCGGTTTCCTTCCTATTCCCCTTCACCCACCGCGGCTGGGAGCGCGCCTACATCGGCACCGGCGTCGCGGCATATGACCTGCTCGGCATCTCGCGCGGCCGGCTGCGCGGGCTGCCCGCGCACCGCCAGCTGACCAGGAGCGGCGCGCTGCGGCTGGCGCCCGCGCTGCGCAGGTCGGCGATTACCGGCGGGCTGCTCTACTGGGATGCGGAGGTCGACGACGCCAGATATGTCATCGACCTGATCCGCACAGCGGCCGGATATGGCGCGCGCGTCGCATCCAGGACCCAGGTCACCGGGCTGCTGCGGGAGGGCGAGCGGGTGACCGGCGTCCGGGCGGTGGACTTGGAGTCCAGTGCCGAGATGGAGTTCCGGGCGCAGCAGGTGGTCAACGCCACCGGGGTATGGACCGATGAGATCCAGGCTATGGCGGGCGGCAGGGGAACGATCAACGTGCGTGCCTCGAAAGGGGTGCACCTGGTCGTGCCGCGGGACCGGATCCACTCAAGTACCGGGATCATCTTGCGCACACCGTTCAGCGTCCTGTTCGTCATCCCCTGGCGGCGGCAGTGGATCATCGGGACCACCGACACCGACTGGGCGCTTTCCAAAGCGCATCCCGCGGCCAGCAGGGCCGACATCGACTACGTGCTCGGGCAGGCCAACAGGGTGCTCGCGGTGCCGCTGACCCGCGATGACGTGGCCGGCGTCTACGCCGGGCTGCGGCCGCTGCTCGCCGGGGAGTCTGACTCGACCTCCAAGCTGTCCAGGGAGCACGCGGTGGCACATCCGGTGCCAGGGCTGGTGATGATCGCTGGCGGCAAGTACACCACGTACCGGCTGATGGCGCGGGACGCCGTCGACGCGGTGGCGCACGGGCTCGACGGCCGGGTGGCACCGTCGTGCACCGACCAGATACCGCTGGCCGGCGCCGGCGGCTTCCAGGCCCTGTGGAACTCCAGGCACGCGCTGGCCAGGTCATCGGGGCTGCATGTGGCCAGGATCGAGCACCTGCTGCACAGGTACGGCACCCTGGTCACCGAGGTGCTCGCGATGATCGCCGCTGACCAGGGCCTGCGCAGGCCGCTGACCGGCGCCGAGGACTACCTGCGGGTGGAGGCGGTTTACGCCGTCACTCACGAGGGCGCCAGGCACCTGGATGACGTGCTGACCAGGCGGACGCACATCTCGATCGAAACCTGGGACCGCGGCATCTCGGCGGCTGAGGAAGTGGCCGCGCTGATGGCCGGCCCGATGAAGTGGCGGTCCAGGCAGGTCGCCAGGGAACTGGCGAACTACCGGGCGGCGGTGGCGGCGGAACGGGCATCGCAGGAGGCGGACACCGACACCGATGCCGACGCCATCCGGCTCGGCGCACCGGACATCGTGCCGGTGGTGAGCAACGGCGCGGTGGCCGCGGTAATGGAGTCGGAGGTATCCGGCCCTGCGCACTAGACTTCGGCCATGTCCGCTCCCCGCGTGCTGTCCGGCATCCAGCCGACCGCCGACTCCTTCCATCTCGGCAACTACCTGGGCGCCATTCGCCAGTGGGTGGCCTTGCAGGACAGTCACGACGCGTTCTACTGCGTGGTCGATCTGCACGCGATCACGATGCCGCACGATCCGGCGCTGCTGCCGCGGCGGACCAGGGTGGCGGCCGCGCAGTTGTTCGGGGCCGGGCTTGACCCTGACCGGTGCACCGTGTTCGTCCAGAGCCACATCGCCGAGCACGCGGAGCTTGCCTGGGTGCTGGGCTGCCTCACCGGATTCGGCGAGGCAAGCCGGATGGTGCAGTTCAAGGACAAGTCGCTGAAGTCCGGGTCAGAGCAGGCCAGCGTCGGCCTGTTCACCTACCCGATCCTGCAGGCCGCCGACATCCTGCTGTACCAGACCGATCAGGTGCCGGTCGGCGAGGACCAGCGGCAGCACCTGGAGCTGACCAGGGATCTGGCGCAGCGGTTCAACCACAGGTTCGGCAATACCTTCGTGGTGCCAGGCCCGTACATCGTGCCCGCTGTCGCGAAGATCGCCGACCTGCAGGACCCGGTGGTCAAGATGAGCAAGTCGTCCTCGGCGCCGCAGGGGATCGTTGACGTGCTCGAGGACCCAGCTTCCATCCGCAGGAAGATCACTAGGGCGGTGACCGACCTGGGCTCGGAGGTCAGGGCGGATGAGGAAGCCAAGCCCGGGGTCACCAACCTGCTGCGGATCTACGCGGCGCTGACCGGCACCGGCGTGCCTGAGCTTGAGCGCAGGTACGCCGGCGCCGGATACGGGGCGTTCAAGAAGGACCTCGCCGAGGTCGTGGTCGAATCCGTGGCGCCGATCAGGGAGCGGGCCGAGAAGATGCTCGCCGAGGAGTCGGAGCTTGACCGGCTGCTCGCCGAAGGTGCCGCCAGAGCCCGCGCGGTGGCCAGCAAGACCATGGCAGCGGTCAGGGATCGGGTCGGCTTCCTGCCTGCGCGCCGGCCCGCCTGACCGACCGCCGCCTGACCGGCCGCCACCTGACCGGCCGCCCGCGCAGGGTCCTGCCGAGCAGCGCCACGCAGAGCACCGCGGCGACGAACGCACCCGCCGTCAGAGCACCGCGGCCCGTGTCTGCCGGGCCGGCTCTGGCCGGAGCCGCCGCGCCGGCGCCGGTTCGCGCCGCGACGACGCCCCCCGGCACGTGCCGCGGCGCTCCGCGCCGTGGATCAGGCACCACGGTGGCCGCGGGCTGCGGCGGCACCAGAAGCCCGACCGGGGGTACCTTGCCCGCCATGGCGAATCCCCAGTTCAGCAGCCGCTCCGCGGACGTGATCTCGGTGAGTGGCTTGCAATGCAGGATGGTCACGATCAGCGTGATTCCATCCCGCCTGGCCATGCCGATGTAGGTCGCCTCCGCGCGCACCGTCCACCCGATCTTGCCGCCAAGCCCGCCCGGGTACTGGGTCAGCAGCGCGTTCTGGTTGACCAGCGTGACCCGCTTGTGCCTGGTGACGCCGAACCGAGCCGCCAGCGTGGAGTCGTACCTCATGAACGCCGGCATCGAGAGCGCTTGCCTGGCGATCAGCGCCAGGTCGTAGGCCGAAACGACCTGGCCGGCTGCGGGCAGGCCGTTCGGCTGCCTGGCCACCACGTCGTAGGCTCGCAGCCGCCGTGCCTGCGCGTTCATCAGCGCGATGCCCTTGCGCAGTGACCCGGCGGCCTGGGCCAGGGCTACCGCAGCGTCGTTTGCGGAGATCAGCAGCAGCGCCCTGAACAGGTCTGCGACCCGGTACCTGCGGCCGGGGACGAGCCCGACCACGTTCGGTTCCACTGCCGCGGCCAGGCTGGTGGCAAGCACGGACGCACGCGGGTTCAGCAGCGGGATCATCGTGATCGCCGTGAGCACCTTGAGCGTGCTCGCCGGGGGAAACAGCCCGTGCGGGTCTCGGGCGGCCAGCACCTGGCCAGTGCGAGCGTTCGCGATCACATATGCCGAGGACGGCACCGACGGCAGCCGCCTTGACCGGCGGGACGGATAGTTCACCACGATGCCGCGCCCGGCCATCCTCGGCCCGCCGATGTCCCGCAGCCTCTGGTGCCCGCCGGTTACTGCCCGCCCGGCCGCTCCGGCCTGTCCGGCCGCTCCGGCGTGTCCGGCCTGTCCGGTCGCTTGTGCCGCGACGGCCTGCGCGGGCGCTCCTGCCGCGACCATGACCAGGCCGCCGGTGGCCGCGAGCACCGGTGCAAGCAGTGCCGCCGTGCTCCGAGCTATCGATCCCATATCCGTCCCCGATGTTGCCTGCGAAGCGGCCGGTCAAGGCCGCCGCGCTCATCTCCGCCGAGGCTGCGAGCCAGCCAGCCTATGCGCGATCGCTCAGGCCGCCACGGTGGCGTGTTGTGACTCTCCCCACATAGGTCCGCCGCCAGTCGCGCCATAATCTGGTGCCATGACGCGCATATCGGAGTCAGGGGCGCCCATCGAGCCCGTGTACGGGCCAAAGGCATTGCAAAATTTCGACCCTGAGCGCGACCTTGGCGAGCCGGGACGGTACCCATTCACCCGCGGCGTGCGCGAGACCATGTACGTGGCCCGGCCCTGGACAATGCGGCAGTATGCGGGCTTTTCCGCCGCGGCCGACTCCAACCGCCGGTATCAGCAGCTGATCGCGGCAGGCACGACAGGGTTGTCCGTGGCCTTCGACCTGCCCACTCAGATGGGCTACGACTCGGACGCCCCGCAGGCGCGCGGCGAGGTCGGCAAGGTCGGCGTCGCGATCGACTCGATCGAGGACATGCACGACCTGCTGCAGGGGATACCGCTTGGCACCGTCTCGACATCGATGACCATCAATGCGCCGGCGGCGGTGCTTCTGCTGCTCTACCAGCTGGTCGGGGAAGAGCAGGGAATAGTCCCTGAACGCCTGACCGGAACTATTCAGAACGACGTACTCAAGGAATACATCGCCCGCGGTACATATATCTATCCGCCCGCGCCGTCCCTGCGCCTGGTGGCGGATACCTTCGCTTACTGCGCTGCGCATATACCGCGCTGGAATACGATCTCGATATCCGGCTACCACATGGCCGAGGCTGGCGCGACTCCGGTTCAAGAGATCGCGTTCACGCTAGCGAATGCCAAGGAATACGTCAGGGCCGCGCTCGCGGCCGGGCTCGCGGTGGACGACTTCGGGCCAAGGCTGTCGTTCTTCTTCGTCGCCAGGACCACGCTGCTTGAGGAGGTCGCCAAGTTCCGGGCCGCCAGGTGGCTCTGGGCGCACATCATGTCCGAGGAGTTCGGCTCGGCCGATCCCCGGTCGCAGATGCTGCGATTCCACACCCAGACCGCCGGGGTGCAGCTGACCGCGCAGCAGCCCGAGGTGAACCTGGCCAGGGTGACCGTGCAGGCGCTGGCGGCCGTGCTTGGCGGCACCCAGTCGCTGCATACCAACGCCTACGACGAGGCGATCGCGCTGCCTTCAGAGAAGGCGGCCAGGCTTGCGCTGCGTACCCAGCAGGTGCTCGCCTGCGAGACCGACCTGACCGCCACCGCGGACCCGCTGGCTGGCTCGTATGCGATCGAATCGCTGACGGCCGAGATCAGGGATCAGGCCGGCGAGCTGATCAGGCAGATCGATGACAAGGGCGGCGCCGTCGCCGCGATCGAGCAGGGCTTCCAGAAGGGTGAGATCGAGCGGTCGGCCTACCAGGTCGCCAAGGAGATCGACAGCGGTGAGCGGGTCATCGTCGGGGTGAACAGGTTCGCGATCGCCGACGAGGAGTCCTACCAGCCGCTGCGGGTGGATCCGGCGACCGAGCAGCAGCAGGCGCAGCGGCTCGCTGCTCTTCGCAAGCACCGCGACCAGGCCGCTGTCACGCGCGGTCTTGATGGTGTAAAACGCGCTGCGGCGGGCAGCGAGAACGTCTTGTACCCGTTGCGAGAAGCGCTGCGGGCCAAGGCGACTGTGGGTGAAGTATGCGATGCATTGCGCGATATCTGGGGCGTGTACGAGCCCGCTGATGTTTACTGACCGCACGGAATGGCGCGGTCGGTACGCCTGCGGCTGGTTAGTGGTGGGGCGGCGACAATCGGGCATCGTCAGCGTTGTCCAGTGCTTGGCGCTACGATGTTTAACTGAAGCCGGAACGCATCCCACCGCGGCTGGCAGGATGCAACGCAGACGTCTCTGCAGCGCCATGCAGCACGGGAAGCAGTAGCCGTGGCGTGAACGCGGGATCTGGACCTCGTCATCTCGGTCACGTCGGCAATACCGACGGGAGTTGGCGACTCGACGTCGTCACAGCCTCCGCCGGCGAAGTGCCGAACGGGTCGGCCCGTGCGGGTTGATACTGACCGCATCGCTGATCACACCGCGATGCGGAGACGAAGACGACAGCTCGAAGGGCCGATGGAAACGTTCTGTGCCGGAATGACCCTGGGCATCGCCCGGCCGCCGATGCGGCCAGGGCGCCGGCCCGGTCATGGCGCGGCCGGGCCAAGTGCGGTGCCCGGCCGCGCCAACCGTGGCGCCCGCGCCAGGTGGTTCCGGCCCGGTGCGGATCGCAGCGTTGCCAGCGGGGAGGCGGCGGATGGCTGAGCACGATCTTGTCGGCGAACTGGACGTGTTCCTGGCCGAGCATGAGACCGAGCTGATCGACTTCCGCAGGGACCTGCACGCCCATCCTGAGGTTGGCTACTCCGAGCACCGCACGACCCGCAGGATCGCGCTCCGGCTCGAGGCGGCTGGGCTGCGGCCGGCGACTCTGCCGAAGGGCACCGGGCTGATCGCCGACATCGGCACCGACGGCGCGGTCGAGCCGGTCATAGCGCTGCGGGCGGACATCGATGCGCTGCCTATAGCCGATGAGAAGAACGTTCCCTACCGATCGCTCACCGCGAACGCCTGCCACGCCTGCGGGCATGACGTCCACACCTCGATCCTGCTCGGGGCCGGCCTGTTCCTGGCGAAGGTACATGCGGCAGGCGCGCTGCCAGGCAAGGTACGGCTGATCTTCCAGCCGGCCGAGGAGGTGCCAGGGGGGGCGCTTGACGTGCTCGCAGCCGGCGGCATCTCATCGGTCGACCGCGTGTTCGCGCTGCACTGCGACCCGCGGCTGGACGTGGGCAAGATCGGGACCAGGAGCGGGCCGATCACCGCCGCCTGCGACAAGATACTCGTCCAGGTGACCGGGCCAGGCGGGCACACGGCCAGGCCGCACCTGACCGCCGACCTGGTGTACGCGCTCGGCAAGATCATCACCGAGCTGCCCGCGGCTCTGTCCCGCAGGATCGACCCGCGCTCGGGCCTCAGCCTGGTCTGGGGTCGGGTGAGCGCGGGCACGGCGGCCAACGCGATTCCCGATGCCGGCATGGTCGAGGGCACTGTGCGGTGCCTGGATGACAACGCCTGGCACGCGGCGCCCGAGATGCTCAAGGCCCTGGTCGAGTCGGTCGCCAGTGGCTACGGCGTCGTGGCCGACGTGACCTACCGGCGCAGCGTGCCGCCGACCGTCAATGAGGCGATCAGCACGGCGATCGTGGAGGCGGCGGCGGAACGCGTGCTTGGCGCTGACGCGATCACGCGAGCGCCGCAGAGCCTCGGCGGCGAGGACTTCGCCTGGCTCCTGGAGTCCGTGCCCGGCAGCCTGTTCCGCCTGGGCACCCGCACGCCAGGGTCGCCGGACGAGTTCGACATACACCAGCCGATGTTCGACGTTGACGAACGGTGCATCGCGGCCGGAGTCCGGTTGATGACTGCTACCGCGCTCACCGCGATCGGCGCCGGCGGCGGACCGTACGCCACAGGCAAGTCGGTCGGTGACGCGGTGGATGACGCGGCGCTACCCTGCATCTGAGCGTCGGCGGCAGCGCCGGGCAGTGTCGGCGCCGGGCGGCCGGATGCGCATATTGTGGTAGTCGTGAGCGCCAAAGCGGCGCCCCGATCGGACCGGAGTGCGGATCAAGGTGTCGGCACAGAAGGAGCAGGCTGGGAAGGCCGTTCGCGCTGCCTCGGCCGGGCGGGTCAAGGCCGACGGAACGCGGGTCTACCGGCTCACCGGCCCGCAGGTCATCTGGTGGACCTGGGTCGGCGTGGTCGTGCTCGGGCTGGCTGACCTGGCCTTCCAGGGACATGACTGGATCTCGCTGAAGGTTGCCTTCGGCCTGCTCGCCGCCACCGGCCTGATCTATGCCTGCGCTCTTTGGCCGCGGGTCACCGCCGATGACGACGGCATCAGGGTGCTGAACCCGGTTCGCTGCTTCCGCATCCCGTGGGGAGCGGTGAACGGCATCTTCCTGGCCGACTCGGTGGAGGTGCAGTGCGCCAGGCAGGCGCCGAAACCGGACAAGACCGTGTACAGCTGGGCGCTGGCCTCCCCGCGCCGGGCCAGGGCACGCGCTGAGCTGCGGGGCCAGCAATGGGACAGGGGCGGCCGCACTCGCCCGTCGACCTATGACCGGCTCCCCGATCCGGCCAAGGCAGTCGTCAAGCTGACCCCGGCCGAGGTCATGGCGAAGGAACTCGGGCAGCTGTCCGAGGAGGTACGCTTCCGGTCGGCCAGCCGCGCGGCCTCGGCAAGCGGCCCGGCAGGCTCGGCGGCTAGTGGGGCCGGCGACCAGGAAGCCGACGGCCTGACCCCCGGCCAGGACGCGGGCAGCCAGCCGGCGGTCGGCGGCAACGGTACCCGCGAGGTCATGTCGGCACACTGGTCCTGGCCCCCGCTGGCGGCGTTCCTGCTACCCGCCGCCGCCTTGGTCGCCGCGGCCCTCATTCGCTGATCACCGGGTACACCAGGCGGCGCCGGCGGACCCTCAGACTGCTGGCCGCGGGAGATCGCCACGGCTGGCACCGGTGTGCTGCCCCTCGCATCCAACGCCACGATTGATTTAGCGTACGAGGCTGCCGAGGCTCCAGTGGCAAGGCTGCCCCCGCAGGTGACCGCTGCTTGCCTGGATCGCCGGGATGGGAGAATAGGCCCCCGTGAGTCAGGCGCGCGCCAGGATCGCCATTATCGGCGGGGGACCAGGAGGGTACGAGGCCGCCCTGGTCGCGGCCCAGCTCGGCGCCGAGGTGACTGTGATCGAGCAAACCGGGCTCGGCGGTTGCTGCGTACTGGCCGACTGCGTGCCATCCAAGACGCTTATCGCTACCTCGGGCCTGATGGCGGCGCTGGAGGGCGCCCAGGACCTGGGCATCAGCTTCGACGCCCGTGCTGCCGCCGGCCCGTCCGGCACAACAGGCCTGCCGGCTGCGACAGGACATGGCGGCGGTCGCGGCCCGCGGCCCGCGTCGCACGCTCGTGCGGACGCCGTACGGCTGAATTCAAGGATCAGGGCGCTGGCCAAAGCACAGTCGGCGGATGTTGGTGCCAGGCTGGCGGCGGAGGGCGTCGAGGTCGTGGCCGGCCGCGGCAGGCTCGTCGGTCCTGGCCTGGTCACCGTCGGGGACCGCGAGATCAGAGCCGACACGATCCTGGTCGCCACCGGGGCAGAACCGAGGATGCTGCCAGGTGCGATCCCAGACGGCGAGCTGGTGCTGACCTGCCGTCAGCTTTACGACCTCTCCGAGCTGCCCGGCGAACTGATCGTGGTCGGCTCCGGGGTGACCGGAGCCGAGTTCGCGAGTGCCTTCGTCGCGCTCGGCTCGCGGGTCACGCTGGTCTCATCGCGCGAGCACGTGCTGCCCAACGAGGACACCGACGCGGCCATGGCCATCGAGGAGGTGTCGCGCCGTCGCGGGATGACCCTGCTCAGCCGGTCGCGCGCCGTGGCCGTGAGGCGGACCGGCAGCGGCGTGGCCGCGAGGCAGACCGGCAGCGGCGTGGAGGTGGAGCTCGACAACGGCCGCGTGGTATCGGGCTCGCATTGCCTGCTGACCGTGGGCATGGTGCCCTCGACCAGGGGCATCGGCCTGGACCAGGCTGGGGTGGCCGTCGATGACCGAGGGTTCATCACCGTCGACCGGGTATCGCGGACCTCAGTGCCCGGCGTGTACGCGGCCGGCGACTGCACAGGTGTGTGGATGCTGGCCTCGGTCGCCGCGATGCAGGGCAGGATCGCCATGTGGCACGCGCTCGGCGAGGCCGTGCAGCCGCTGCGGCTTGGTCACGTCGCTGCCACGATCTTCACCGAGCCCGAGATCGCGACGGTAGGGGTGAGCCAGCAGAACATTGACAGCGGTGCGGTCGGCGCGCGGGTGGTCAAGCTTCCGCTGGCCACCAACGCCAGGGCCAAGATGGAAGGATTCAGCGATGGCTTCGTCAAGCTGTTCGCGCGGCGCAACAGCGGGATCGTGCTCGGCGGCGTCATCGTGGCACCGCAGGCCAGCGAGCTCATCCTCGCCGTGTCGCTGGCGGTGGAACAGCAGCTCACCGTCGACCAGATCGCCCATACATTCGCCGTCTACCCGTCCCTGTCCGGCAGCGTCACCGAAGCCGCCCGCCGCCTGATGCTCCCCGCCTAATGCCGAGGCCCGGCCAGGCGGCTAGTGGGCTGGGCGGCCCAGGTCGGGGTCGTCGGGGGGCTCAAGGCCGTGCTGGCGTAGCCGGGATGCGCGGAGGTCGTCGGCGTAGGCGGTGGTGGTGAAGATGCTGCCGACCAGGATCAGCACTACCATCATTATGGCCAGCCAGGCGGGCGCCGGCAGCACGACGAGCAGCACTATCACGATGAGCGCGCACAGCGGGACGATGACCGCCAGGTGGCGCAGCACGGTACGGAGCCGCCAGCCGGCGTCGGTCAGTTCGTGATTGACCCAGTCGGTGTTCTCCTCGGGCAGCCGGAAGCCGGCCGCGAAACGCAGCCAGCGCCATGGGCCTGGATCGTCAGCCAGCCGGGGCATCGGCCGGTCAGCCCGTCAGCCGGCAGATGATCTCACCAGCCGGAACCGTCTGGCCGACCTGAACGGCAAGCCCGGTGACTGTGCCGTCCTTGTGCGCGGCGAGCGGCTGCTCCATCTTCATCGCCTCAAGCACGACCACGGTCTCGCCTGAGGTCACCTGCTGCCCCTCAGCGGCAACGATCTTCACGATCGTGCCCTGCATCGGGCTGATCAGCGCATCGCTATCGGCGTCCTGCGCAGCGCCCGCGGCCCGGCGGGCCTTTCCGCCGCCCGACCTCGCGCCGCCCGACCTCGCCCCGGCCGACCTCGCGCCGCCCGACCTCGCGCCGCCCGACCTGCGGCCGCCAGCGGACCCCGCCGGGCCCGCCGGCCCAACCGACTCCGCCGGCCCAAGCGACTCCGCCGGCCCAACCGACTCCGCCGGCCCGAGCGACTCCGCCGGCCCCAGCCTGCCTGAACCATCGCCAGCGAGCCCCAGCCCCAGGCCAGCTGGCAGCACGACCTCCAGCCGCTTGCCGCCCACCTCCACCACGATCCGCTCCCGCGGCTCCTCCTGGCCGCCTTCCCCGGCCGGCCGACCGGCCGCGGCGGAACCAGGGTAGGGCGCCAGGTCACCGGCGAACTCGGTCTCGATCCACCGGGTGTGCACGCTGAACGGCTCGCTGGTGAACGCCGGATCGCTGACCAGCGCCCGGTGGAACGGAAGCACCGTCGGCATCCCGGCCACCTCGAACTCGGCCAGCGCCCGCCTGGCCCGTTCCAGCGCCTGCCGCCGGTCAGCGCCGGTGACGATCAGCTTGGCGATCAGCGAGTCGAATACCCGCGGCACGGTCATCCCTGCGGCATAACCAGCGTCCACCCGCACGCCGGGCCCGGCCGGCGGACTCCACGAGGTGAGCGTGCCAGGCGCGGGCAGGAAACCGCGCCCTGGGTCCTCGGCATTGATGCGGAACTCGATCGAGTGCCCGCGCAGCTGCGGGTCCCCGTACGACAACGCCTGGCCGGCGGCGATCGCGAACATCTCGCGGACCAGGTCGATGCCGGTCACCTCCTCGGTGACCGGGTGCTCCACCTGCAGCCTGGTGTTCACCTCAAGGAACGATATGGTGCCGTCGCGCGCGATCAGGAACTCGCAGGTGCCCGCGCCCAGATAGCCGGCCTCGCGCAGGATCGCCTTGGACGACTCACGCAGCAGCCGGTCCTGCTCCGCCGTGAGGAACGGGGCTGGGGCCTCCTCCACCAGCTTCTGATGCCGGCGCTGCAGCGAGCAGTCCCTGGTCGAGACGACCACGATGTTGCCGTGCGTGTCGGCCAGGCACTGCGTCTCGACGTGCCTGGGCCGGTCCAGGTAGCGCTCGACGAAGCACTCGCCCCGGCCGAAGGCGGCGACCGCCTCCCTGACCGCCGACTCGTACTGCTCGGCGATCTCGCCGGCGTGGCTGGCCACCTTCAGCCCGCGCCCGCCGCCGCCGTACGCGGCCTTGATCGCGATCGGAAGCCCGTGCTCCTGCGCGAACGCGATCGCTTCCGCCGGACCGGAGACCGGGCCAGGCGTGCCGGGCGCCAGCGGAGCGCTCACCCGGCGGGCGATCACCCGCGCGGCTGTCTTGTCACCCAGCGCCTCGATCGCGCTCGGCGGCGGGCCGATCCAGGTTAGCCCCGCGGCGATGACCGCGCCCGCGAAGCGCGCGTTCTCCGCGAGGAAACCGTAGCCGGGGTGCACGGCGTCCGCGCCGGCATCGGTGGCCGCCCTGAGGATCTTGCCGATGTCAAGGTAGCTCTCCGCGGCGGTCTGCCCGCCAAGCGCGTAAGCCTCGTCGGCCATCGTGACGTGCAGCGCGTCGATATCGGGTTCGGCATACACGGCGACACTGGCCAGCCCGGCGTCACGGCAGGCGCGCACGACCCTGACCGCGATCTCGCCGCGGTTGGCGATGAGGACCTTGCGCACAAACGGCTCCTTCTCGACTGCCTGGAGTCTAGTGAGCGATTCGGCGGCGGGTGGACCAAGGTACGCGCGCGGCGGCCGGCCCGGTCATGACATGCTCGGCGTCTGAGGAGACTCCTGCCGGGAGGACGGCCGTGGCAGACCTGCTGCTGCTCTCGAATTCCACCAGCCCCGGATTCGGCTACCTAGGGCACGCGATGAACACGATTGCCGCGATGCTGCCCGCGGGCAGGCGGCGGGTGCTGTTCGTGCCGTTCGCCTCCGCCGACCCCGACTCCTATGCCGAGCTGATCGCCGCCGCCCTGGCCGCGATCGGCGCCGAGGTAACGGCTGCGCACCGCCAAGGCGACCCGCTGCGCCCGCTGGAGTCGGCAGACGCGGTGCTCGTCGGCGGCGGCAACACGTTCCGCCTGCTGGCCGCCTTGCAGCGCACCGGCATGGACGCCGCGATCACGGCGCTGGTGCGCGACGGCCTGCCCTATCTGGGTATCAGCGCCGGCGCCAGCGTCGCATCGCCGACGCTGCGCACGTCGGCCGAGATGCCAATCGTGCCGCCGCGCTCCCTGGAGGCGCTGGCCCTGGTCCCGTTCCAGATCATCCCGCATTTCCGGGACGCCGACCCGGCGAGCACCCGCCGGGGCGATGCCGATGAGCTGCGGATCGAGGAGTTCCTGGCGGTGAACGCGGCGGCCGTGCTCGGCCTGCGCGATGGATCCTGGCTCAGGGTCCGCGGCGGCGCGGCGGCCATCGGCGGCACCGCTGGCGGCGCGCTGTTCCGCCGCGGCTGCCTGCCCGGCGAGCTGCCCGCAGGCAGCGACGTGTCCGCTCTGCTCAGCGAGCGGCCCAGGTTCGATGCCGCGGATGGCTAGCTCGCCGTCTCAGCGACCGTCCGCCGCGGCGCACGCCCGGCTATGCGCGATGCCCGCCCGGCAGTCCGCTCGCGCGCCAAGCGCCCTGGCCAGGCACGAGAGGCTGGCGCATCAGCCGCGTTCTGTCTGTCCATCCGTAACGGCTCGCACCCGCTGGCGCCCGCGCATCACCCGGTGCGGCGGCAGCACGGGCACGGGCGCCGAGCACGGCGACCACCGCGGCGAGCTCGGCCGCGGTGGGATTGCCCCGGACGACCGACAGCGCCGCGGCAGGGCCGGCCCGGTACCCGGGGTACGGCGCACCGGTAGCCGGACCGGCCAGGCGACCGGCGAGCTGGCTGGGGGGATCGTTCGACATGAAAGTCAGTTTCTCGTGACGAAGGGCCGGTCAGCCCTTGGACTTGCTGACGCCGACGCCGAACTGCCGGTGCACCCGTGCCCAGAACGCGTCCCGCAGCCACTCCCGCGCCTCCTGGTAGGAACGCAGCGAGAGGCCGAGTTCCTTCTCGGCATCGACCAGCAGCTCCTTGTCGATCACCGGCGGCAGGATGGGCCCGGGGAGCAGGTCGCGGATGTTGTCCTCACCGCGGGTGAGGATCCACTTCTGCGCGACGTGCTCGCCGGCTTCCTCGACTCGCTCGCGGGACGGCCCGAGCCTGCTGGCCGCCAGGTGCGCGGCGTTGTGGGCGGCGGCCGCCACCGTGGCCTTGCCGTGCGACCGGAACGGATGCCGGTCACCGAAGAGCTGCGCGGGCGAGGGCGCCACGCTCCCCCCCGCCTGCCCGGCTGAGGCCGGGACCGGCTGGTCGGGCCGGGCCGCGGGGATGCCGTGCACCTGGCCTGGGTGCGCCGCGTCCGCGCCGAGCTGGGCCGCGAAGTACGGCTCGATGAACGCCCGCTCAAGCACCTCGACCGTGTCGGACTCCCAGACCAGCCGCTCGGCCTGGTTGGTGCCGTACGGCGGCTCGATGCCCCACAGGTGTACCCGGACGCCGTACGCCTGGGCCGCCTCGACGGCGGGCACCATGTCCTCGTCGCCGGCCACCAGCATCGCGTCGGTGATCGCCCGGTGCCTGGCCAGCGCCTCCATGTCGGCCCGGATCTGGGCGTCCACGCCCTTCTGCTGGCCGCGCGCGTTCAGGTTGCCGAGGCGCAGCTTGACCAGCGGCATCTGGGCTATCACCCGCTGGTCGAACGTGGGCACCCGGTCGCGCGCGGCGTCATACCAGTAGACCCGCAGCAGCTCGCCCCTGACCTGCTCGTCGGCGCGGGAGATCAGCGCCTGGATGAGCTTGTCGGCGTCGACCCGGTAATCCCGCCGCGACGACGCGCCAAACAGCAGCTCGCCGGCGGACGCGTAGATGTACCCGACATCGACCATGATCGCGTATCGGGAGAGCAGCGGCAGCGGTACCTCGGACTCGGTCATTGTGCTTTGACTCTAGTCGGCCCCCTGGCAGCTGTCGTGATCCGAGCGGCAATCGGTGCCTGGCCGGCCGCTGCCTGCGCCCTGCGGAACCGGATGACCTGGGCTACAACGGGATGTTGCCGTGCTTCTTGGGCGGCAGCGTGGCGCGCTTGGTCCGCAGCGTCCGCAGCGCCATGATCACCGAGGGACGGGTCTCGGCCGGCCTGATCACCGCGTCCACGTAGCCGCGCTCGGCGGCGATGTACGGGTTGGCCAGCCGGTCTTCGTACTCCGCCACCCGCGCCTCGCGGATCGCGGCCCGCTCCTGCTCGCTTGCGGCGGCCGCCAGCTCGCGCCGGTACAAGATGTTCACCGCGCCCTGCGCCCCCATGACCGCGATCTGGGCGGTCGGCCAGGCCAGGTTGACGTCGCCGCCCAGGTGCTTGGAGCCCATCACGTCGTACGCGCCGCCATAGGCCTTCCTGGTGATCACGGTGATCTTGGGTACCGTGGCCTCGGCATAGGCGTAGATCAGCTTGGCGCCGTGCCTGATGATGCCGCCCCATTCCTGGTCCGTTCCGGGCAGGAACCCGGGCACGTCGACGAAGGTCAGCACCGGGATGCCGAACATGTCACAGGTGCGGACGAATCTGGCCGCCTTGCCGGAAGCGTTGATGTCCAGGCAGCCGGCGAAGTGCATCGGCTGATTGGCCACCACCCCGACCGGCGCCCCTTCCACCCGGCCGAAGCCGACCACGATGTTCCGCGCGAAGCCGGCGTGGATCTCGCAGAACTCGCCGTCGTCCAGCACGTGCCCGATGACGGCGTGCATGTCGTAGGGCTGGTTTGCCGAGTCCGGGATCAGGGTGTCAAGCTCGGCGTCCTCCTCGGTCAGCTCGCAGATCGCCGCCCGGTCGATGCCGGGGTCCGCTACCGGAGGCGGCTCCAGGTTGTTCGACGGCAGGTAGGAAAGCAGCTCGCGGGCGAAGTCGAGGCAGTCCTGCTCGTCGGCGGCCTGGTAATGAGCTACCCCGGACTTGATGTTGTGCGCATGCGCCCCGCCGAGTTCTTCGAAGCTGACTTCCTCGCCGGTCACCGTCTTGATCACGTCTGGACCTGTGATGAACATGTGCGAGGTGCCGCCCACCATCAGCGTGAAGTCGGTGATCGCCGGCGAGTAGACCGCGCCGCCCGCGCAGGGCCCCATGATCAGCGAGATCTGCGGTATCACACCGGAGGAGATGACGTTGCGGTTGAAGATCTCGCCGAACAGGCCGAGCGCGACGACGCCTTCCTGGATCCGCGCGCCGCCGCCGTCGTTGATGCCGATGATCGGGCAGCCGGTCTTCAGCGCGTGATCCATCACCTTGACGATCTTGCTGCCGTAGACCTCGCCGAGCGAGCCGCCGAAGACGGTGAAGTCCTGGCTGAACACGCAGACCGGCCGGCCGTCGACCGTCCCGAAACCGGTGACCACGCCGTCGCGGTACGGCCGGTTGCCAGCGACGCCGAAATCGGCGGCGCGGTGCCTGGCCAGCTCGTCGAACTCGGTGAACGAGCCGGGGTCGAGCAGGCCGTCGATCCGCTCCCTCGCGGTCATCTTGCCCATGGCATGCTGGCGCTCGACGGCACGGGCAGATCCGGCGTGGATCGCCTCATACCTGCGCCGTTCCAGGTCGGCGAGCTTCCCTGCCGTGGTGTGGATGTCGATGTCCGCAGCGTCGCCGGGCGCCGCCGCCTGGCCAGTGCCTTCGGCGGGCTGGAGAGGTTCGGTGGCCATGGCCGACAGGGTAGGGCAGCGGCTAGCCGGCGTGCACGGCGAGTACGGTCCAGGCTCCCACGCTGATCAGGTCCCCGTCGTGCAGCGGCACCGGCACGCCGGACTCGATGTCCTGGCCGTTGACCTGGGTGCCGTTGGATGATCCAGGGTCGAGCACCGACCAGGCCCCGTCCGGCTGGGCGACCAGCACGGCGTGCAGGTGGGAGATTCCTGGGTCGGTGGGCGGCCCGGTCAAGTCGATCTCCGGCTCGAGCCCGCGGGAGACGCTGCGCCTGCCGATCCTGTTCTCCGTGCCGGACAGCCGGAAGAGGCGCTCCGGGCAGTACTGCGGGAACTCGATGGATCCGGCGTCGGGCCCGCCGGCCGCGATCACGCTGTCGAAGTATGCCCGGTCGGCGGTGACGACCACGGTCCAGCCGGAGCCGACGCCAGCGCTAGCGCTAGCGCCTGGTGCCTGACCGGCATTGGGTGCCGGAGCGGCGCCTGGCGGCGAAGGGCGGCCGGCCGCGAAGTCGTATCCGCAGACCTCGCAGAACTTGCCGGCCCGGCCGGTGCCGCACTCCGGGCACGGCTCGGCTGAACCGCCTGCGGCGGCCCCGGCAGCGGGCTGCGCGGCGGCAGCGGGCTGCGCGGCGGCAGCGGGCTGCGCGGCGCCAGCGGGCTGCGCGGCGGCAGCGGGCTGCGCAGCGCCAGCGGGCTGCGCGGCGCCAGCGGGCTGGCCGCCGATCCTGATGCCGCAGGTGTCGCAGAAGTCCGCTGCCGACGATTCGTGACCGGACGGGCAGGTGGGCATCGGCCGGTTACTTCCTGGTCCTGACGGTCTTGGTCGACCGCGTGTCAAGCGCCATCTCGTCGGCGTCGTCGACCTTCTTCTTCAGCCGAACGGTGCCCGTCGCCGCGTCCACCACGTCGACCACCTTGGCCAGCAGTTTGGCGGTGTCCTCGTTGCCGGACTGCTCGGCCAGCGCGACGGCGCGGCCGAGCTTGGCGGTCGCGATCTCCTCGTCTCCTTGCTTGCGCGCCTCAAGCCCGTCCTGGATCACCTGCGCGAGCTCGGCCTGACCGGTGTAATGCGCCACATTGGGGCTGATCCTGGTCGACAGCGCCTCGTCATCGGTCCACACCGCCTTGACCAGGCCCTGGCCGAGCACGTCGCTGCCCACGACCAGGCTCACCCTGGCCGCCAGCATCTCCTGCCCGACGGCGCCAGGGCTGACCTGGACGCAGACGTGGTAGTCGCGGCTCTCGCCGCCGGCCCAGGCTCCGGTCGGGTAATCGCCCGCCTGCGCCGCCGACTGGGCGCGGCGGGCGGTCAGGTCCTCGACGGTGGGCGCGACCTGCTTGACGAAGCTGAGCTCGGCGTGCCGCGGCGTCCAGACCCGCAGCGCCACGTCGGCGACCTGCTTGCCCATCGCTGCCTGGATCATGGCCTCGAAGTCGGCGGCCAGGCCGGCCGGATCGGGAATGATGTCCACGGTACCGAGCAGCGCGGTGCAGATCCTGCGCAGTTCTGCGACCTGCCAGTCGGTGCCGACACCGCGGCAGTCGCAGCTGAACATCCCCTCGCAGGCGGCGATCGACGCGGTGAGCTGCTCGGGGCTCTCGTGCTCGTTCTTGCCGTCGGTGAGCAGGATCGCATGCCGCAGCGCGGCCGGGCTCCAGGTGAACAGCTGCCTGGCCAGCCTGAGCCAGGTGCCCATGGCCGTTCCGCCGGCCGGCCGCAGGGTCCCGGCCACCTGCTTGGCCGCCTGCCTGGTCGCCGGGTCGGCCACGGCAAGCGTGCCGTCGGCGGGGAACACCTGCCGCGCCACCTCGGTCCCGGCGATTACCGCGAACGCCACGCCGTCGCGGATCACGTCGATGGCCGCCGCGGTTGCCGCGCGGGCCTGGGCGATCTTGGTCTGCGGGTAGTCCATCGATCCCGAGCAGTCCACGATGATGATCTCCGCGCGCCCGGCGCCTTCGGCCCGCGCCGCGGCTGGCAGCGTGTCGGGTGCCGCGACCGTGACGATCGCGTTGACGTCGCGGCCGCCGTCGGGGAGGTACTCGTTCTGGAACACCTCCACGGTGAAGTCAGGCTGGCTCATCGATGCGTGTCTCCTCGGTTGCTGTCGCGCAGGTCGGTGCCGCGGGTTCTGGCGGCGGGAATGGTGCGATCACGACGGTCACGTTGTCGGCCCCGCCCGCCTCGATCGCGAACGTCACCAGCGCCGACGCCGCGGCGCGCGGATCGGTCAGCGCGGCGGGCATGGCCATCGAGGCAAGCCCGGCGGCGTCGGTCCGGTAATTCCACAGGCCGTCCGAGCAGACCAGCACGGCACCGGGCCCGGCCGGGGAGATCCGGGCCAGGTGCGGCTCGGCCTCGCGCAGATCCGCGCCGATCCAGCCGGTCACCACGTGCGCCTGCGGTGAGGCGAGGGCTTCGGCCTCGGAAAGCAGCCCTTTGCTGACGAGCTCGGCACCCACCGAGTCGTCCGTGGTCAGCTGCCTGGCCTCAGCCTGGCCGCCGGCGTCCAGCCAGTAAGCCCGACTGTCCCCGAGCCAGCACACGATGACCTCATGGCTGGTGAGGACGGCCGAGACGAACGTCGCCGACGGCGCATTGGCCAGCTCCGCGCCGGCCAGGTCGTCCAGCGCCCGCTGTGCGGCCTTGACCGCCCGCGCGGACGCGTCGGCCAGGTCCTCGCCGCCGCGCACGGCGGCGAGCAGCACCAGGACCGCGGCCCGCGCCCCGGCGCACGCCGCCTCGTCGGGCCGGGATGAGGTGGAGACCCCATCGCAGACCACGGCCACCCGGACCGGCCCGTCCGCGGTGGGCACTACGGCGATCGCCATGGCGTCCTCGTTGCGATGGTGCCGTACGCCGCGATCGGTGACGCCGGCCAGCAGGCCGAGGTCCAGCTCGGTGTGATCGGCCCCCGACGGCACCTTGTGACCGCAGGACTCGCAGTATCCGTCCGCGGTGACCGGCGAGCCAGGGCAGGACGGGCACTGCGTGGCGGCCTCCCCGCGGTCGCCGCTCACCAGGGCGGGCCACAGCTCGGCGCGGCATGCCTCGCAGAAGTTGTCGCCCGGCCAGACCGGCTGGCCGCATGACGGGCAGGCGCCGGCCGGCGCTGGCGGCTGGCCGGCGGTCATGACCACGTTCTCGGGCGGACATCGTTGGCCAGGTCAACGAGCCCGGTCCGGCGCCGCGGGTCAGAGACCAGCTGCGCCTGGGCGCGGTAGCTGCGCTCCAGGCCGAACCGCAGCGATCGCTCCGTGGTCGCGCACCCGAGCAGCTGCCCGCTGTCCAGCGGCTGCCTGGCCCGCACCCGGCCGAGCGCGGCGAGCAGCACCTCCGCGGTGACCTGCTGCAGCGTGCTCGCATCCAGCGTCAGGCGGCTCAGCCCGCGCCCGGCTTCGTCCAGATCGCTGGCCGCGACGCAGGCCTGGCCGGCCGCCGGGCAGACCCGGATCCGCACGGCGGCGATCTGCGCCGCAACGTGATAGCTCGAGGTCGGCGGCACCGCGGCGAGCACGGCAATCGCGCCCGCCCGGTCACCGGCCCTGAGCCTGACCCTGGCGAGGCCGAACGCCGCGCTGACGAATGAGCGGTCGACCGTCCACACCACGCTGAAGTAGCGTGCCGCAGACGCCAGGTCACCGGAGCACTCGGCGGCGAACCCGAGCGCGAGCTTAGGCGCGAGCTCGCCAGGCAGCTCGTCGTAGATCGCGCCGAATGCCTCAGCGGCACGCCCGGCGTTGCCCGCCGCCAGCTCCACCAGCCCGTGATGCCAGATGGCACTCCAGCCGCTGGCATCCTGCGGGTCCAGCCTGGCAAGCACGTTCCTGGCGGCGCCGAGATCGCCGACGACGACATCCGCCCTGGCCAGCGCCAGCTGCGTCGGCACGGACTCGGCCACGGCCGCTGGCGTGCCCTGCCCGCCGCTGACGGCGGTGGCCAGCACGGCGGCCAGCTGCGCTGGCTCGAGCGTGCCGAGCGTGGCCAGGTAGCCAGCCGCCGGGTCGGCTGGGTCCACCCGCGGGACCGGCAGGCCAGCAGCGATCTCGGCCAGCACGGGCGGACGCAGCTGGTCCCCTGGCTCGCCAGCGCCCGCGTGCATCGCCGGGACCCCGATGGCCTGCAGCTCGGGACTGAACAGGGCGGAGAACGCGGGCCGCGGGTGCTGGTCGGCCAGCGAAAGCACCTCCCGCAGCACCCCGGTCAGCTGCTCGGCCATCTCGGCGGCCGAGCCGAACCGGCGATCGGGCACGGGGTCCGTGGCCCGCCGGATGGCGCGGTAGAACGACTCCTGCTCGGCGAGCAGCGGCACCGCCGCGCGGTCAGGCAGGCTGTGCTCGTAGCTGGACTGGTACCCGCTGAACTCGAAGGTCAGCACCGCCAGGGCGCGGCCGACCGTGTACAGGTCCGAGGATGGCGACGGGCCGTCAGCCGCGATCTCCGGCGCCTGGTAGCCGACGGTCCCGTAGATCGCGCTCTCTTCGTCGTCGGCCCGCCGCACGCCGCCCATGTCGATGAGCTTGAGCTGCTCCTCGGTCTGGATCACGTTGTCGGGCTTGAAGTCGCAGTAGACCAGGTCCCGGCTGTGCAGGTAGCCGAGGGCAGGCAGGACCTCGATCGTGTAGGCAAGCGCCATCGGCAGCGGCAGCGACTGGCCGTTCCTGCGACGGTCAAGCAGCAGCTCGCGAAGTGACCGCCCGCCCACGTACTCCATCACGATGTACCCGGCCTGATCGCCGGTCTGGCGGTCGGCGTGCTGCACGAAGTTGTAGACGCCGACGATCGCGGGGTGCTCGACCTGCGCAAGGAACCTGCGCTCGGCCACCGCCGCCTCCACGGCGGCCGCGTCACCGCTGTTCAGCAGGCCCTTGAGCACCACCCAGCGGTTGCCAAGGTTGTGATCCATGGCCAGGTAGATCCAGCCGAGGCCGCCGTGCGCCAGGCAGCCGAGCACCTCGTACTGGCCGGCCACCAGCTCGCCTGGCGCCAGCTTGGGCGTGAACGAGAACTGGCTGCCGCACCGCGGGCAGAAGCCATCGGCGAGCCCGGGCCTGCCATCCCTGCTGCGGCCGACCGGCTGCTCGCACGAACCGCAGAAGCGCTTGCTCTCCGGCACCTGCGGGTTGGCCAGCACCGCCCTCGCCGGATCGCGGGCCGGGATCGGCGGTATCTCGATCAGGCCGGCGCCGAGGCTTCCCCTGGACGACCGGGAGGTGCCAGAGCGGGTGCTGCCCGAGCGGGTGCGCCTGCCGCCCGCACTACTGCCGGTCTGAGCAGACCGCGAGGACGCCGGCGCAGGTGCCCCGGCCGATGCCTGCTGCCCGGTTGGCGGCGCGGCGATCCCGCAGACATCGCAGTAACCGCCCTGCATCGTCCCGCCGCAACCGGGCTGCTGGCAGCTCGCCTGTGTCATGGTCATGATCTCTCCCTGGGCCGGCTCAACCGCAGGACTGCCTGCTGATAGCTGGTCACCGCGGCGGCGGCCGCAGTCAGGTCACATGGTGCCGTCCAGAGCAGCTCCCTGGCCCGCCGGCAGGTCTCCTCAAGGCCGGAATCCTCGATGGCACCAAACCTGGCGGCCTTCGCGCGGTATGCGTCAAGCAGTCCGCGCAGCTCGTCACGCTGCCCGAGGAGCGCCGCGGCGGACTGCTCGGCTTCCCGGCACCGTCTCGCCGCGGCGGCTGCCTGCCCGGCGAGAACGCCGAGCTCGGACTCCAGCCTGGTCCAGCGGCCGGCCGTGACCAGACCGGCCAGGCCGTCGAGGCTGGCGGCCAGGCCGGCCACGTCGGGCAGCGGGTCGGTGAACGAGGTCGCGATCCTGGTGGCGGCCCGTTCGCGTGCGGCGCTGGCATCCTGCCATGCCGCGCGGGCGGCGGTGACGGCCGCCGAGACCTCAGCGATCCGCTGGCCGGCCTCCGCGCGCAGTCTGGCCAGTTCGGCGGCGCGCGCGGTGACGGCGGCCGCATCCTGCCTGATCAGGTCCAGCCGTCCGGTGTCGACCTGGCCGCCGAGCCACAGCGCGAGCGGGTCGCAGTTCAGCAGCTCTCGCAGCTCACGCACGCGCCCGTCGATCTGGTCAAGCGCGGCGGCAAGCTCCGCGTCCGCCAGCCCGGCGGCCGCCCGCCTGGCTTCCTCCAGGCCGGAAGATACCTCGGCCAGGCCGTCCGACAGCTTTTCCCAGACGCTCTCCGCCGCCGTCAGCACCGCCGCGACCGCGGTGAACCCCTGCCGCATCTCGCGCACGGCCGCCTGCGGCGTGACCAGGACCCTGGTGGCCGAGGTGAGTTCGCGCTCGCTGAGCGGCGCCGCGGCCCTGGTGAGCTGCACCGCTGCCCCGGTGAGCAGGCCGGCTGCCTCGTCCAGCCTGGAGGCAGGCAGCCGGCCGATGGGCGCCAGCAGCTCGGCGGCCCGGTCGATCACGGCCGAGTAGGCAGAGAATGTCTCCCACAAGCTGGCCAGCCCGGCCGAGGCGGTCTCCCACCGGCGCTTCGACTCGCCGGTCAGCGTAGCCCCGGCGAGCAGCCGCTTGCCGAAGCTGCCGTCGAGGTCGAGCAGGTTCGCCTGGATGGTGTCTCGCTCGGCGACAGCGGCGGCGACCGCGGCCTGCGCCTGTTCCCTCGTTACCATGGCCGCGGCTCGGTCCGCACCGGTATTCCGCGAGGCGTCGCGCCGAAAGCACCACCAGGGCGGCCGACCGCCAGGATCGGCCCCGCTGCGGCTAGAGCCGGCCGCGTGAAGAACCTGAGCGCCACGGCGGACTCTCCTTCAACCGGACCTTCACGTCACCTGGCTACGGGCGAGCGTACCTCCTATGCCAGCAGATTAATGACGAGCCGCAAGTAAGGCAAAGTTGAATCAAAGGTCAGATACCGGCGAACAGCGGATGACGATAAGTGCCGGCCCGTGGCTCAAGCGCCGGTGGCCTGGCGGGCGGCACAATGGGCGTCATGTCAGCTGCCGATCCGAGCCCCTGGGTGGCCTCGCCGCTTGACCACGCCAGGCTGCGCGCCGCCGTGATCGTCCCAGGCGGCCTGTGGACCGCCGTCCTGGTGCTCGCCGAGACCGGCTCGACCAACGCGGACCTGCTTGGCGAGGCCAGGCGCGGCGCTCCCGAGGGGCTCGTCATCGCGGCGGAGACCCAGACCACGGGCAGGGGGCGGCAGGGCCGGTCCTGGCGCAGCCTGCCAGGAGGCGCGCTCACCTTCTCGGTGCTGCTGCGGCCCGGCCAGGTGCGCCCGGCCGCCAGGGGATGGCTGCCGCTGCTTGCCGGCGTCTCCGCGGCCGGCGCCCTGCACCGGGTGGCGGCCGTCGATGCCCGCCTGAAGTGGCCCAACGACGTGCTCGCCGGTGCCGGCAAGCTGGCCGGGATCCTGGCCGAGCAAGCGGGCGACGCTGTCGTGGTGGGTATCGGACTCAACGTCGGTGGCCAGGCGGCCGACCTGCCGGACGCCGCCACATCGCTCGAACTGCTCGGCGCAGGGCGCACCGACCGGACGGAGCTGCTGAGCGAGATCCTCCGCCAGCTTGAGCACTGGTACCTGGCCTGGCGCGAGACCGCCGGCGACGCGAGCGCCTGCGGGCTCCGCGGCGAGTACCTGCGGCTGTCCGCGACCGTCGGCCAGGTGGTCAGGGTCGAGCTACCCGGCGGCAAGCTGCTGACCGGGGTGGCGGCCGACCTGGACGGTACCGGCAGGCTGCGGGTCGCGGCCGATGGCGGCGATCTGGTCCCGGTCAGCGCAGGCGACGTGATCCACCTGCGCTGACGCCGTCCGTGCCCGCCAGGACCGCGGGCCAGTGCCCTGGTCAGCTCTTGCGGCCGGCCCGGCGGTGTGCGTGGCGTCCTGTCGCCGACCGGTCAAGCTGTCATGATGTGAGATATGGCCGGAACAGATGACCTGACGCAGGGCGAGCGCCTTGTGCTGCGGCTGCACCCGCACGGCAAGACGATGCTGAGGCCAGCCGCCATCCTCGCCGTGATCCTCGCGGCGGCCATCGCGATCGTCATCGTGCTGCCGGCCACCGTGTCGCACCTGTGGCAGATACGGCTGGCCATCGGTGCCGTCGCCATCGCGGCGGCCGCGATCTGGTTCGGCGTGCCGTTCCTGCGCTGGCGGACCACCATCTATGAGATGACCAGCAGGCGACTGCGGCTGCGCGAGGGGATCGTGACCAGAATCGGCCGCGACTTTCCGCTGAGCCGGATCAGCGACGTGTCGTTCTCGCAGGGAGTCGTGGACCGTCTGCTCGGCTGCGGCCGGCTGATCGTGGAGTCACCAGGTGAGCAGGGCCAGCTGGTGCTGACCGAGATCCCTGATGTCAGGCGAGTCCAGGCGGTGCTGTTCGAGCTTGTCGGTGATGAGGCATCGCGGTCGGGCGGGCCAGACCCGGCCGGTTACTAGGCGCCGGCCAGGTCGCCGCGGGAGCTAGCCTGGCTCCATGAGCACGGACGGCGGCGCCCGAGTGCGTCGCGCGGCGGACGGGATCGCGGAAGTTGTGCTCGACCGGCCGGAAGCGCTGAATGCGCTGAACACGGTCACGCTGACGACGCTGGCGGCGCGGTTCGCCGAGCTCGCCGCCGATCCGCTGATCCGGGTGGTGGTGCTGACAGCGGCCGGGGAGCGGGCGTTCTGCGTCGGCGCGGATCTTAAGGAACGGGCCGCTATGACCGATGCCCAGGTGATGGCACAGCGGCCGGTCTTCAGGGCAGCGTTCGGCGCGCTGCTTGCGCTGCCGCAGCCGGTGGTCGCGGCGGTGCGCGGGTTCGCCCTGGGCGGCGGCTGTGAGCTGGCGCTGAGCTGTGACGTGATCGTGGCCGACCTGACCGCCGTGTTCGGCCTGCCCGAGGTCGGCGTCGGACTGGTCCCCGGCTGCGGCGGCACCCAGCTCGCTGGCCGCCGGATCGGGCCAGGCAGGGCCGCCGACCTGATCCTCACCGGGCGGAAGGTCGGTGCGGAGGAGGCCGGGACCATCGGGCTGGCCGACCGGGTGGTGCCTGCGGGTACGGCGCGCGAGCACGCGTTGGACCTGGCCAGGCAGATCGCGGCTAACTCGCCGGTGGCGGTGCGGGCGGCCAAGCGGGCGATGCGAAACGGCGCAGGTCTCGGCCTCGCCGCCGCGCTCGATGTGGAGGACGCCGCCTGGCGTACCGCCGCCGGCTCGGCCGACCGGCGGGAGGGCATCGCCGCGTTCGCCGCCAAGCGCCGCCCGGCCTGGCCGTCAGCCAGGCCGCCCGGCCAGGGACAGGCGCAAGATGGTCAGGGCAGGCACGGACTGCCTGGCGGGCTGGCCGGGGAAGGGGGGAACCGCCGGTGACTGATCTGCCCGGCCAGATCTCGGTTCGCGAGGTCGGCCCGCGGGACGGGCTGCAGAACGAGGAGCCGGTGCCGACGGCCGCCAAGATCGAGCTGATCGACCGCCTGTCCGCCACCGGCGTGCGGCGGATCGAGGCGGTGTCCTTCGTCCGGCCAGAGGCCATACCGCAGATGGCCGATGCCGATCAGGTCTGGCAGGGGATCGACCGGGCAGCGGCCGTCCGTTACTCCGCCCTGGTGCCGAACCCGCGCGGCGCCAGGCGGGCGCTCGACGCGGGGGTGCCAGAAATCGAGGCCGTGGTGTCCGCGTCGGATACCCACAACCGCAAGAACGTGAACCGCGGCACGGACGAGTCGCTTGACCAGATCGCCGGGATCATCGACCAGGCGCACCAGCGCGGCGCCACCTGCCAGGTGATCGTGTCCACGGCATGGGGCTGCCCTTATGAGGGCGATGTGCCGGTCTCGCGGGTGGTCCATGTTGCCGGGCGCGCCGTCGCCGCCGGTGCGGACAGCATCTCCTTCGGTGACACCACGGGGATGGCGACGCCTGGCCGGGTCGGCACGCTGGTCGGCGAATTCCGGTCGGCGTACCCGGATGCGTCGCTGAACCTGCACTTCCACAACACGCGTGGCACCGGGCTCGCGAACGTGCTGGCGGCCCTGGAGCTTGGCGTCACCGACTTCGACGCCTCGGTAGGCGGCCTCGGCGGCTGCCCGTACGCCCCTGGCGCCACCGGCAATATCGCCACCGAGGAACTCGTCCACATGGTGCAGGACATGGGGATCAGCACCGGGATCGACCTGGAGGCGATGATCGAGGCAGCCGCCGACGCCGAGCGCATCGTGGGCAGGCAGCTGCCATCCCAGGTACTCCGCGCGGGCCCGCGCACCCGGATCGTCGCGGCCTAGCAACCCATCGGGCCGAGCTAAGCCGATGGGTCGCAGCCCGCCATCAGCTGGGCTGGGTCGGAGGCGAAGGCGACCATCCAGCTCGGCCGCATCCGGAACCCGACGACGTCGCCCCAGCTCATCGGGGACTCACCGTAGTGCTTGGTGAGATGGTCGAGGATGGCTGGCCACTGCGGATGATCGGGGCCGTCGGCCGGGTTAAGCAATTCGGCGCTGCCGTGGGTGAACACGCCCACCTCCTCGCCGCGCAAGTAGGCCGTGCTGGCCGCTGGCCGCGCGATCAGGTGCCTGGCCTTTGCCGCCGACCGCGCGGTCGTGAAGATCCAGCGGCCGTGCAGGAAGTGGCCGTCAACGGCGCTGACCCTGGGTTCGCAGGTGGCCGTGACCGTCGACAAGGCGAGCGTGCACATGCCGGTGATGACCTGGACAAGCTGCTTGGCGCTGAGCGTCCGCTCGCCAGCCTTGATGATCGACCGCAGGTGCTCGGTAGAACGCGACAAGGACGTGTCCAGCATGGCCTGGAGCTCATCGAGCTCCGCGTCTGTCTCATACATGGCCACACTGTCTCGCACGCCACTGACACTGCGCAGGAGTAGGTACGCTCGCGACCGTGGACGCACAGCAGAAAGCCCAAGCGCCGCCGCCCGCCTCACCTGGCGGCGGCCCTGACGGCCCCGATCAGGCCGGCGGGCCGAGCATGGCCGCGCTCAGGGCGGACATCAGCCGTGGCGGAGCGCCGAAGTACCACGAGGCCGCCGCCAGGGCAGCCAAGCTGTTCGCCAGGGAGCGGATCGCGCTGCTGATCGACGAGGGCAGTCTCACCGAGGACGGCGTATTCGCCAACGCGCTGGCGGACGGGCTGCCCGCCGACGGCGTCATCACGGGTACTGCCGCGGTGGACGGCCGGCCGGTGGCGCTGATGGCGAACGACTCCACGGTGAAGGCCGGATCCTGGGGGGCAAGGACCGTGGAGAAGATCATCAGGATCATCGAGCGGGCGTACGGTTCTGGCCTGCCGATGATCTACCTCGTGGACTCGGCCGGCGCGCGGATCACCGACCAGGTCGAGATGTTCCCAGGGCGCCGTGGCGCCGGGAAGATCTTCCACACCCAGGTGCGGGCGTCCGGCTCGATTCCCCAGGTGTGCGCGCTGTTCGGCCCGTCGGCGGCCGGCGGTGCGTACATCCCGGCGTTCTGCGACTACGTGGCCATGGTGGACGGCAACGCCTCCATGTACCTGGGCAGCCCGCGGATGGTCGAGATGGTGGTCAGGGAGCAGACCACGCTGGAGGAGATGGGCGGTGCCAGGATGCATTGCACCGTCTCAGGCTGCGGGCACCACCTCGCCCCCACCGAGCAGGATGCGATCAGCGCGGTCCGCGGCTACCTGTCCTACCTGCCGGGGAACTGGCAGCAGCAGCCTCCGGCCGCGGCGCCGCGCGAACCGGAGCCTGCCGACCTGCGGGCGATGGTCCCGGTCAGCGAGCGGCAGGCGTTCGACATGCGGCGCTATCTGCGCGGACTGGTCGACGCCGGATCGCTTTTCGAGGTCGCGCAGCTGTGGGCCAGGGAGCTAATTACCGGGTTCGCCCGGCTGAACGGCCAGGTCATCGGGGTAGTGGCGAACAACCCGATGTTCAAGGGCGGAGTGCTGTTCACCGATTCCGCCGATAAGGGGACCAGGTTCATCCAGGCGTGTGACGCGTTCAACGTGCCGCTGTTGTTCCTGGCAGATGTGCCCGGATTCATGGTCGGCACCGCCGTGGAGCGGCAGGGAATTATCAGGCACGGCGCAAAGATGATCAGCGCAGTCTCCGAGGCGACGGTCCCGAAGATCTGCGTTGTGGTCCGCAAGGCATACGGAGCCGGGTTGTACGCGATGGCCGGCCCAGGGTTCGAGCCGGACGCCACGCTCGCGCTGCCGACCGCGAAGATCGCGGTGATGGGCGCGGAGGCCGCCGTCAACGCGGTCTACTACAACAAGCTCGCGGCCATCGCCGGCCCGGGCGAGAAGGAACAGGAGACGAACCGGCTCCGCGCCGCCTACGAGGCGGACATAGACGTGCTGCGGCTCGCCGGAGAGCTCGTCGTCGACGACATCGTCGAACCGCAGGATCTGCGGTCGGAGCTGATCCGCCGGTTCGCCGCGGCCAGCGGTAAGGATCGCTCCTTCTCCCGGCGCCGCCACGGGGTCACGCCAGTCTGACGCGCTGCCCCGGCGCCGCGGGACGCCGGGGACGAAATCCGGCCGACTCGCTCAGCGGCCGGAGAAGGCGGCTGGCGGTGCGCTAATGTTAAATATCTGAATTGCATCAGAAAATCCAGACAGGGTATAGCGAACGCGGCGGCGGGGTGCCGCGTCAGTTGCAGCGGCTTGACCAAATAGTTGCCGGCGAGATGGTGCGTCGGGTCGCGGGAATTGCGGCTGTTAGCCGTACCATCTCGGCATGACTAGCGTATTGCTTGCCGAGGACGACACCTCTATTTCCGAGCCGCTGGCACGGGCTTTGCGCCGCGAGGGGTACGAGGTCGGGGTTTCTGCTGACGGCCCGCGCACGTTCGAGGTGGCGCGGGCCGGCGGGATTGACCTGATCGTGCTGGATATCGGCCTGCCCAGGATGGACGGCCTTGAGGTGTGCCGGCGGTTGCGCTCGGCTGGCCAGGCGACCCCGGTTCTCATCCTCACGGCGCGGGCGGAGGAAGTGGACACGGTGATCGGGCTCGACGCCGGGGCGGATGATTACGTCACCAAGCCGTTCCGGCTGGCCGAACTGCTGGCCAGGGTTCGCGCCCTGCTGCGCAGGGGGGTGTCGCAGACGCAGGAGGTTCAGGGGGTGCGGATTGACCCCGACGCGCGCCGGGTGTGGCTGGGGGACCGTGAAATAGAACTCACATCCAAGGAATTCGACCTGCTGCACCTGCTTGTTTCCGAGGCGGGCAAGGTGGTCACCAGAGACCAGATCATGCGCCAGGTCTGGGATAGCAAATGGTGGGGCTCAACCAAAACGCTGGACATGCACGTGTCCTGGCTGCGCCGCAAGCTTGGCGATGACGCGCATCACCCGCATTTCATTTCCACAGTGCGCGGCGTCGGATTCAGGTTCGAGCGCGGTGACTGAATCCGCCGAGCGCGGTGGCCCGCGGTGCCCGGCGGCCCGGTGATGGCATTATGCAGCGCCGCCTGCTGATCTCGATGCTCGGCGTATCCGCCGCGGCGACCGTGCTGCTCGCGGTCGGCCTGCTGCTTGCCGCTGCCGTGCACCCGCCGCGACCAGCGATGGCTCGGGTGGGCCCGGCCGTGGTGGTAACCGTGCTGCTGTCCAGCGTGCTCGCGATGAGCCAGGCGCGCCGGCTGGCCAGGCCAGTGCGTGACCTGGCCAGGGCCGCGGACCGGATCGGTTCCGGCGATGCCAGGCCAGTCGGCAGGCGGTACGGGATCGGTGAGCTTGACCGGGTGGCCGAGGGCCTCGACAACGCCGCGCAACGGGTCACCGAGCTGATCTCCGCCGAGCAGGACTTCGCTGTGGATGCCTCCCATCAGCTGCGGACGCCGCTGACCGCGCTGTCGATGCGGCTGGAGGAGATGGTGGAGGCGGCGGACTGCCCGGATGTCGTCAGGGAGGAGGGCGCTGCCGCGCTTGCCCAGGCCGACCGGCTGGCTCAGGTGGTCGGTCAGCTGCTCGGCCGGGCGCGGCGCTCGTCTTCCGGCGCCCCGCAGTTGTCCAGTATCGACGGCATCGTGGCTCAGCAGGTGATCGAGTGGGAGCCCGCGTTCCGCGGGGTGAGCAGGAAGCTCGAGGTCACCGGTGACAAGGGGCTGCGAGCCTACGTCAGCTCGGGCGGGGTCTCGCAGGTCGTCGCGACGTTGCTGGAGAACGCGCTGCTGCACGGCGGCGGCACGGTGACGATCAGGACGGCGCAGACGCCGAGGTCGGTCGTGATCGAGGTGCGGGACGAGGGCAAGGGAGTACCGCCCGACCTGGCGCCCAGGATCTTCGAGCGGAGCGTGAGCGGGGCCGGCGGCACCGGGCTCGGGCTGGCGCTCGCCAAATCGGTAGCGGCGTCGGACGGCGGCCAGCTTGTCCTGGTGAAGCCCCGGCCGGCGGTCTTCGCCGTGATCTTCCCGCAGCCGGTCGATGACCGCCTCGACGTGCCAGTAGTGGCCGGCCCGGCATAGGCCGCGAGCAGCCGCGAGCTTCTACTATCGGTTGCATGAGCCTTGATTTCACTGCATACGCACTGTCTGAGGAGCATGAGGCGCTCCGCGAGTCGGTGCGTCGGCTCGCCGACGACAAGATCGCGCCGCACGCGGCCAGGGTCGATGAGCTTTCTGAGTTCCCGCAAGAAGCGCACGACGCCCTGGTCAAGGCCGATCTGCATGCCGTGCACATCCCCGAGGACTACGGCGGCGCTGGTGCTGACGCCCTGGCGACGGCCATCGTGATCGAGGAGGTGGCCAGGGCCTGCGCGTCGAGCTCGCTCATTCCCGCGGTCAACAAGCTGGGGACGGTCCCGCTGTTGCTCGCTGGTTCACCTGAGCTGAAGGAGCGCTACCTGCCGCCGGTCGCGCGTGGGGAGGCAATGTTTTCCTGCGCGCTTTCTGAGCCGGAGGCCGGATCGGATGCGGCGGCGATCCGTACTCGCGCCGTCCGCGACGGCAATACGTTCGTGCTCAACGGGACAAAGCGCTGGATCACGAACGCGGGTGTCTCCCGGTACTACACCGTGATAGCCGTGACCGACCCGCGGGCCGGGCCTGGCGGCATCTCGGCGTTCGTCGTCGAGAAGGACGATCCGGGCTTCTCGTTCGGCGCGCTCGAGCACAAGCTGGGCATCAAGGGATCGCCTACCCGCGAGCTGTACTTCGACAACTGCGTGATCCCAGCCGACCGGATGATCGGAACCGAGGGCACCGGGTTCCGCACCGCGCTGGCGACGCTCGACCACACCAGGGTCACGATCGCCGCCCAGGCGCTCGGCATCGCCCAGGGAGCGCTCGACTATGCCGTCGGCTATGTGCAGGAACGCAGGCAGTTCGGCAAGGCGATCGCCGAGTTCCAGGGCGTCCAGTTCATGCTGGCCGACATGGCGATGAAGCTTGAGGCGGCCAGGCATCTGACCTACGCGGCGGCGGCCAGGTCCGAGCGGGCGATGGCAGGGGCGAAGGAGCCGGACCTGGCGTTCATCTCCTCCGCCTGCAAGTGCTTCGCCTCCGATGTCGCGATGGACATCACCATCGACGCCGTTCAGCTGCTCGGCGGTTACGGTTACGTCAGCGACTACCCGGTCGAGCGGATGATGCGGGACGCGAAGATCACCCAGATCTACGAGGGCACCAACCAGATCCAGCGCGTGGTCATGGCCGGGCAGTTGCTCAAGCAGCAGCATATTGACTAATCTGGTGCGTTCTCCAGCGGAAGGTGGGATCTGTTTAGCGCTGATTTGCGGCCGGTTGTGGCACGGCAGATCTCGGTGTTTCTCACGTTGATGATGTGGTCTGGTCTATGGTGCCTGCGGCTGCGGAACACGCGGTTCGCTTGGGCTGGTCTTGATGGCTTGTCGCATGCGCCGGCAAGGTCCCCGGGCCGGGCCGTGGCCGTTTCGAATGGTCTTGCGCCAATTGTGGCTGCTGCGGTTCTGGGCTTCGTGCTGGGCTGGTGGTTCCCCTGAGCAGCGTGAGGGATCAGGAGGTCGACTGCGCTTTGGCTGGTCGGCGGCTGCTTCCCGTCGTGGTCTGCCCCGGTGTCTTGCATTGCTGCCTCACGTGCTGGTATGCCTGGCCGGCCAGGCTTGGGCAGGCGGCGGTGCGACCCTGAACGTGGCGATCACCTGGTCGCAGGCATCCTGAACCTCCGCTGCGGCGGCCAGGTTGTACTGGCAGTTGACGAAGTATTCGGTCGTCCCGGCGAAGGCGAAGATGAGCGTGCTGTCGAAGTTGGTGCCATCGGACAGGGCTCCCGTGGCCAGGAACCGCAGCCCGGGCAGCCCGGCCATCGTGATCGGCTGCGGGCCGGCCAGGACGGTGCCTCCTTCTTGCCCGGCGACTTGCCGGAGCAGTCGTTCCACCTGGGCGCCTACCGCCGCGAGGTTCCCGGCGCTCACGGGGGTGCTTACCTGGTATTCCTCGACGGCGATCGCGTTGGGAGGGGCTTCTGGTGCGAGCAGGATGCGCCAGAGCATTGTTCCCCGGTGCACCGAAAACGTGCCGTTCACTTCCCGCCACCCGGCCGGGTAGCTGAACGAAACCCCGTGCGCCCGGTAGGTCTGGGCGCCCGCACCCGCCGCCGCGCGGTATGCTGACAGGCCCGCGGCCGCCAGGAGGACCAGAACCAGCGATGATAGTGCCAGTCCCCGGGCCGGCGCCGGCTGCGCCCGTGTCACGGTCGTGCCGGCGGCCAGGTCGCCCAGGCGCTGGCGGCGTCGGCGCCCGGTAGCGAGCATGGTGATGAACCCGGCCAGGTATAGCACGGGGAGCCCGTCGATGAGCCGGAACAGCGTGCGCCAGGCGATGGCTGCGGCGGGCGCGCGCCCGCCGTCGGAGCGCAGGACCCGCAGGCCAAGCAGGCACTTGCCGACGGTCTGACCCGCCGACGCCTCCAGGGCGAAGTAATAGGTGGGAACGACGGCCAGGTACAGCACCGCCCACGCCCCGTCCAGGCCAACGCCGAAAACGAACTGCCCGTTGTCAGTGAAACTGAGCTGGCCCAGGGAAATACTGACCGGCCCTGCTGCCTGGCTAGTCTGGCCAATGATCATGCTCAAGATGACGAACAGCCCGCCAAGCAGGACCAGATCGAGCAGGGCGGCAGCAACCCGCCGCCCCAGCGGGCGCTCCTGCTGCGGCAAAGCCACGACGGGCGGCCCGCGCAGATCTTGCTCGCCGGAAAGGCCAGCAGGTGGCGGCCCAGCCCGGGCAGGTAAGTCTCGGATCGTCTCCGGCATGGCGGGGACCGCATCCTCGCCAGCCTGACCGGTGTTCCAGCTAACAACCATCTGACGTCCTCCGCCCGCAGTCACGTGCAGTTCAGCTACGACCGAACAGCGAGTGACTAAATGTGATCTGCCGATCCAGGCCTGCGTTCCGCCAGGCCAGGCGGTACGCAGCCGCCGCCGTCGCGGGTTCTGTGGCCGGTGCCCAGGCACCCGACCTGGCGCGATCTTTGGGGGAGCTGATCACATCAGGCCACCTTCGATTAGGGAAAGCCAGGCAAAAGATGCCGTGGCCTTTTCCCGATGCCTCACGCATTTGAGCTGTGCGCTGGATCTTACTTAGGCAGTGGCGGCCTGCCCCTGATCTGATACATCCTTGGCCGGATGAATTGGCCTGGTTAACTGACAACCCGGCTGCGAAGGTGATTGCCGGGCGGTTATGGCCCGGCCGGAATGCCCAAGATCTGTGGACGACAGCCTTTTGCGGTCGGCTGGCGGCAGATGCCGCAGCAGCGTTCCACGCCGGGCAGCAGGCCGCGCCTGTCTGCGTGACCCACGCATGGCCTCAGAATGCAACGACCGGCCACGGATGAACAGGCTCCCAGCCGGCCGGTGCTCTCGACGGGCCGCACCCGTTCCCCGAAGGGCTGATCTGGACGCACCGTCCGGGTGTGGCGCTCGCTCCTGCAGTGCGCGCCTGCTGGCCGCTGCCCATGAGCGGGGCGTGAATGTGCGCTCGGTGCCGGTCGACAACTTCGCCGAGCTGCTCGGCGCGGTGGTCCGCCTCATCCCGCTGCCGAAGCCGCTGCGCACCCAGGTAGACAGGCAGCGGCCGCCGCAGCCGCAGACGCCGTCAGCGCTTCCCGCCGGGCCGACGCGCCCCTGGCCGGTGCTGCGGCTAAACGCGCTGCCCCTGCTGGACCTGCCCGCCGCGGCGCGGCGGTTCACCGAGAAGCAGCCGGCCGAGATCGGCGAACTGCGCGCGGCGCTGCGAGACACCAGGGCCCGCGCGCTCGTTGACCGGCTGCGCGGCGGCGCGCTCGCCGCCTTCGGCGCCGATGCCGATCTCGCTGCCGCGGGCACGCCCATGGGGGTATGCCCGGCCGGCGACACGGTGCCGCTGGAATGGCCCGCCGACGACCCGGACACGGCTCAGATCGGGCTGCTGACCGATGCGCTCACCTTGGGACTCGGCCGTGCCCGCGGCCTGCGGCACGTCCTGCGGGCCCGGCGCAGCCACCTGGTGCGGGTCGGAGACGCCACCGAGCCACATCTGACCAGGCTGGCCCGCGCAGCCGGCGGAGATCTCGCGGGGACGGTGGCAGGTACGCCGCTCGGCTGGGCAGAAGCAGTCGAGGTGCATGTCGAGCCGCGCGGCGGCCGCTGGTGGCTGCTCCTGACTCCCGAGATCTGGGTGGCGCCGCCGGCTCGCTGCCAGCGCCCGCCGGGGTCGAGTCGGGCTCGTCCGGGCATGCCCGCTGGCGTGCCGCGCAGCAGGACACCGCCGCCCAGTTCGTCCGCGAGCGGCTCGCCCGCCGCCGCTCGCTACCAGCGCCGCGGGCCGGCTGCCATGACCACCACCCGCCCGGTGCCGGACGTCGGTGACGAGCCGGGCCCGTGGACCGGCTACTGGCAACTGCCCGAACCGCTGCTCGCCTTTGATCCCGTTGATCGCCGGCAGCGCGCCGTCAACCCGCTGGCCGGGCTCGCCGAGTTCGGCCCCTACTCCCGTGATGCCCGCGCCGGCCTGCAGCCCCGCGTGCGTGTCGCGCTCCTGGCACCGGACGACGACGTGCCCAGGCTCCGCGGCCTGCTCCGGGAATTGTGGTACCCGCAGCAGCCCCGCGAGCGAGCCGAGTACCTACCGCCCTACCCAGGCTGGCCGCAGGCCTTCGGCTATCCCATCGGGCCCGCCGATAACCGCGCGCAGATCACCCTGCCCGCCGGGCTCGACGCCCGTGTCCGCGCCGCGGCATCGCCGACAAGAACGCTCGCGGCTGCGCTCGCCGACGGGCTGCAGGCGCTCAAGCTGGTCGAGGACTGCTTCGACATGATCGTGTTCTACCTGCCGCCGCGTTTCACGCCCTACTTCACCGACGGGCCATTCGACCTGCACGACGCCGTCAAGGCTACCGCCGCGCAACTCGGCCTCCCCACGCAGATCATCACTGACGAGGCGCTACGGTACCGATGCCGGGCCAGCGTCGCCTGGCGGCTGGCGACCGCCCTGTACGCCAACGCCGGCTGGATACCCTGGAAACTCGACACCCGGACAGGACCGTACGACCCGCAGACGGCCTACATCGGGCTGTCCTACGCCCTGCGCCCCGCACCGGATGGATCCACCGGATTCGTGACCTGCTGCAGCCAGGTATTTGACGCGGACGGCGGCGGAGTGCAATTCGTCGCCTACGACACCACGCAGGGCAACCGCACGCGTAAGGACTGAAAGCACGGCCATGGATCCAGAACGCCGACGGGCGGCCACCGGATAGACCTCTTGGACAGCTGCCCGGGCACAGATCATCCTGATCTGGCCGGGTGGATCGGGCTCCTGGAACCGCGTTGGATCGGTGGTGGCGCATCCGCAGGATCTGCTGACGCAGGCCACGAACCGGTAGCGGTTCCCGGTACCGCGGCCACCTGATCATGCCCCGTCGTCAGTCGGCGAGTGGGTGTCTAGCCGGGTCGGGACGAGTGGGCCGCCTGACTGCGTGAGCTGGCTGGGTTAATGGCCGACTCGCTACCGCCCGCGGGCACGCGCTCAGCGGGCGGGTGCGTCCTCAGGGATCCGGCGGGCGGCCCTTGTCAGAGTTTCCACAGTTTCAGGGGAACCCCGACTCACCGCTTTCGTGAGCGAAGCGGTGGGCCAGCTCCGTTCGAGAGCGCAGGCCAAGCTTGCTGTAGACGCGGCCCAGGTGAGCCTCGATGGTCTTTGGACTGAGGAAGAGCGCAGCGGCGACCTCGCGATTCGTGGCCCCGACGGCTACCTTGAGCGCGACCTGCAGCTCCTGCAGCGTGAGCTGCTCCGAGCCTGATCTGTCCCGTCTCTTCGTGGTCTCACCCGTCGCGCGCAGTTCGCCGCGCGCGCGATTGGCCCACGGCTCGGCATCCAACCGTTCGAACGTCTCGAGGGCCGAGTGCAGGCGCTCGCGGGCCTCGGCACGCCGCCGGGCCCGGCGCAGGCGCTCGCCGTAGCAGAGCTCGGTCCGCGCTCGATCGAACGGCGTCGGCGTGCGGTCGTGCAGGCGCAGCGCCTCCTCGAAATGCTCGTCGAAGTCCCTGCCTGCCAGGATGCCCCGGCAGCGAGCCGCCGTCGCCTGGGCCCAGGTTCGCCGTGTCCTTGCGGAGAGCGCCTCGAACGTCGCCAGCGCCGCCTCCGCTTCTGCTCGGGCACCTGAATGCATGTATGCCTCGATCAAATCGGGTGCGAACTTGAAAACCGCCGGCTCGATTACACGCTCCCGGTCACACCATTGCGCTACCTGCAGGAGTCTTTCGACGGCCTCCCTGCTGCGCCCCAGCCCGAGTTCGAGGAGGCCGAGAACTGACTGGGCATAGGCCGTGAGCGTGGCGCCGGGCGGATGGAACGCATCGAGCGCTGCGGCAACATGTTGGCGGCAGTCTTGCTCCCGACCCAGCCCGGCTTCCACCCAGCCGAGGCAGATAAGCGCCCATGCCAGCCCGGCGCCTCCGGTAAATCCAAGCTCGGTGGCAACCTGGACGGCTTCGGCGGCGCTGGCATAGGCTGCCGCCCAGCGGCCCATGCGGAAGTCGGCCTCCGACAAGTGAGACAGCGGGTAGACGAGTGCACCGGGGGCGCTCTTGGCGCGAGTTCTAGCGACCACTCGTTCGAGAGACTGCCTTGCTCGGTCGTATTCCTCCAACCAGAGGAAGGGGACGGCGGACGAGATGAGCTGGGCCGCGAGCCATACCGAGTCGGTTTCGTCAAGCGCCTGTTGACCCTGAATGAGCAGCGGGTACCCCTCATCGGCGTCGCCGCGGATGATTAATGTCATGCCGAGCAGTCCACTGGCGGCGGCTTGCGCCACGCCGCCTGCTCTTGAGCCCAGCTCATACGCTCGGCGAGAGATGACGAGCGCTGGGCCCATTGAGCCGTGGTCGGGGTCGCCGTGATGAAAACAGGCGGTGGCGGCATCAACGAGGATCAGGGCAGCCCTGGCGGCGTCGTGTGGTTCTATGCGATCCGCGGCCGCAAGCAGGGTCTTGCGGGCCTCGACGGAGGATCGGGCCCACATCTCCACGCGCCCCAGGGCCTGCTGGATGTCCGCCTGCAGCATGTCCCCCCGGGCGGGCGTGAGTGCCTCGTGCAGTAGCCGTAACGCCCGGTCCGATTGGCCTCCGGCGTGCGCGTCACATCCCGCCTCGAAAAGCCGGCGACAGCGATCTTCGGTGTCCGGTGTCAGGCGTGCCGCCCGTTCGAACGCGCTCGCCGCGGCAGCATGGCCACTCCGGTCGCGCGCCTCGCGCGCGGCGTCCTCAAGGGCGGCCGCCACCTCCTCATCCTCCCCGTCGGCGGCAGCGGCAAGGTGCCAGGCCCGCTGACTGGCAAGCGGCTCGCCTGCCAGCGCGTCCGCGAGCGCGCGGTGGGCCCTACGCCGGGCAGGCGCAGACGCGCCGTGATACACCGTAGCCCGCATCAGGGGATGCCGGAACTGGATCCTGAGGCCGTCGTTGCTGGTCAATCCGGCGTCTTCTGCTTGCTCAAGGGCCACGTAGCCGATCCCGAGCGTGCCGCAGGCCCCACGCACCTCACTGGTCGAGCCAGACCGGGAAGCGGCAGCCACTAGCAGCGCTGCCTGAGTTTCGCGCGGAGTGCTCGCGAGGCGGCGCGCGAAGGATCGCTGGATGGCCGGCCCCGCAGGCAACGGCTCAGCCAATGGCTCCCTGCCAGAGAGCTGGGCCGGGGACAGCACGCGCGGGATCTCCAGGATGGCGAGGGGGTTCCCTCCGGTCGCCTCCAGGATCCTCTCCGCCACCGACGCTGAGACCTCCGAAACCCCAGAGCGGGCCAGCAGCCCATTGCACGCGTCCTGATCAACGCACTGCAGCGTCAACTCCGGGACACCGGGCGCTTCGAACGTGACCTGCTCTCCAACCCGCGCCGCGAAGAGCAGCAGGGCCCGGTCGGCGTGCAAGCGCCGGGCCGCCAAGACTAACGCCTCACGCGAGGAAGCGTCGAGCCAGTGGGCGTCGTCGATCACCGCCAGAACCGGCCGCTGCTCGGCCGCTGCGGCCAGCAGGCTCAGCGTCGCGACGGCGATCGTGAACCGATCCTGTGCCCCGGGCGGCCCCACCGCCAAGGCTCCCGCGAGCGCACCCGCCTGGGGTGGTGGGATCTCATCGAGGAGCCCAAGAACTGGATGGAGGAACTCCGAGAGGCCCGAGAACGGCAGTTCCGATTCCGACTCGATACCCGTGGCTGACAGTACGGTCATGCCGTCGGCCCGGTCCACCGCGTACTGCAGGAGGGCGCTCTTCCCGATGCCGGGCTCCCCGCGGACCACCAGCGCCCCGCTGATGGCCGCCCGAGCGTGAGCCAGCAGTGCATCGACGCGTGCTTGCTCGCCTCGCCTCCCGAGCAGCATGCGCCCATGATACTTCAGGCACTCCCCCATCGGCGGAGCAAGAAATAGGGATTTCCCCGATTCAAAGCCGTCGCCTCGGCCCGTAGCCTGACGAAGCCAAGCAAGGGTTCTATCTGGCGGGACGTTCTTCTGATGCTGGGCGTCGCGGTACCCCGGAGGGGAGCATCCGATGCACCGACCCAATCTCTTGACCCTGTCCCAGATCCTTCCTTGGAACGCACCCAGCCGGTCCAGCCGCGGCGGCCTGCGCTGTCCGAGCGCGCGGCACCCACGACTACGTCCGCGCCGTTGTCATCGATGGCTGGAACGACCGCTGCCAGCCCTTCATTTGGGCCGGGCCGGCGGGCCAGTTACTCGCCAAAATAACGGAAAGAAACTTCGCGTGCGCGACACCAGAGCGTGAAGAAGTGCCAACAACGACGAGATTAGAAGCCGGGTCCGGCTGTACGGATATCTGCTTTCGAACCTGCCGCACATCGCCAAGCATTACGCCAAGCGAGGGCGACTTCGTTGTCTACGGTGACGTGCCCGGAGAGCACGTCGTCATGCTGCTGCAGGACGTTGAGGGTCATCCCGATCCGCTCATTGCGTCGAACGGTGATAAGAACGGGCCTCCCAGCTACGTCCTGAGCGCCGAAACATCGGGCTTCATCGGTATGCGGATGACGTTCCGGCGGGCGGTTTACGACTGCCATCGCCAGGAGGCTACCGGCGATTCGAGCCATAACCGGGCCGCGAATCAGCGGCGCACGTCAGCCGCCAGCCATATCAATGTAACCAGGAACAGCCACAAGCATGATCGCGGCTATTATGGCATCAATGATGGACGACCTGGCGAAGTTATATGAGTACGTCCAGGGCGGTACAGACAAAGAAGATGCCGAAAGGGATAGTGCTCTACGCGTTAGCCGTGCCGTATATCGTTATTGGTTTGCATCACTTACTTCCGGGAGAAGCAGATGACTACGCTCGCCGTACTACTGGGAGGCTTTGGCGGACTTCTGATACTCGTCGGTCTTGTCGGTGGCGGCTTCACCGTATCCGGTAGCGTGATCCCGCCGGTTGGCAAGGTCTTGAGAGTGCCTTGTTTCGTGGTGGGGGTTCTTCTGGTATTCGCCGCCATTGCAGTGGGGGTTGCCAGTTCCAACCCAGCCCCAGCCCCGGCCCCGGCCCCAGCCCCAGCCCGCACCACGTTCCCAGGAACCATAGTACAACCAACGGGGTTCGATGCGAATATCTACTTAACGCCATCGCTAAGCGCGCAAATAGTGGGGCAACTTGGAAACGGGGCGTCGGTGCAAATTCAATGCACGGCGCAAGGTGACACTGTGGTTTCTAATGGCCAAAGCAGTAGCTTGTGGGACAAGACTGGTTACGGCTACATTCCAGATGTAAATGTCTACACCGGCACCAATCAAGCAACTATGCCCCCCTGCTGATGGTGCGGCGTCGGCGCATACGACGGGCCGGGTCAGCGGGTCGCCGCGGGTCCGGGGGGTATGGCGTTCCCGATCAGCCTGGGCGGCACTGCGTGCCATTGAGCTGAGGACACCGAACGACCGACGATCTAACCGCATCGATCATCATGGCCGGGCACCTATTGGTTAATCGGTGCCTGCGGGTCAGCATCGAGCTGACCATCGCACCGAGCACAAATCCGCGCGTGACCGCCGATCCGGAGCTGCGGCCGCTTGACGAGGTGCTCAGCACCGCCGACTTGCTCGTTATCGGCGCCCCCCAGCCGGAGTACCGGTGCCTGGCGACAGACAAGCCGGTCGCCGACATCTGGAACGT
>WNFX01000359.1_pt1 | contig 43743 bp, 48 predicted proteins | sample 5400111 | NCBI WGS metagenome assembly WNFX01 (sample SAMN13153363, study PRJNA577476) | soil metagenome | isolation source: 40 cm soil or saprolite under grassland replicate 1 | place: USA:California | collected 2016-06-15
CATATCGTAGTCACTGGTCGGACGATGGGTCCCTCGAGCCCGGCTCCCGTACAGGACGACCCGCTCGGGTCGAAGGTCCCGGGCGAGCCGATCGAGAAACCGACGAAACGGAGGGCTCATCGCAACCGACTTCGACACCCTCGTTTTCCCGGATCTCGCTCCCGGAGAGGTGCTTTCGCTAGGCACCTGCAAGTCCGACAAGCGTCGGGGCTCGCGGGCGATTCGCTTGACGGCATCGCTGAAGCTCTCTCCTTTCCGTTTGCGTTTCCGGAGAAGCTCGTAGGCCTCGCGGTCCAGGGCAATCGTCTTCGTAGCCATCCCGCGCCTCTAGGCATACGCTGTGTACATGCTGTATAGATTTCCACCGGATGGATGAAGCCAGCGGCGGGCCGAAGCGAGTCGGTCCCGATACAATCCCGCGACCCGAATCCCCATCCGCTATGCGAGACGCTCGATGCCGCGAACCTTGTCGAAGTCGCTATCGAAAGAGGCGATCGTCTGCGCGCCCCGCTCCTGCATCAGGACAACCGAGACCGCATCCGCGAAGGAGAGCGACCCGTCGTAGTGGCGGAACACGGTGATCGCCCGGGCGCACCGTTCGGGGGTGGCAAGTTCGATGGCGCAGTTGTCAACGATGACGTCGTAGGCCTCCTTGCCCGCCTTCCCTCCAAGGACAGAGCCCACACCCGTCACCGCCTCCGACAACACGAGCTCCGACGTGAGAAGGTCTTCGCGCTCGAGCCGACGCGTGAGGCGTTTTGCGTCTCCATGCCATCGGTCTTCGCGGTTTGCGACCGCGATGAAGTAGGAGGAGTCTACGAAGATCATCGCAACCCGCGCTGGACGCGTTTCTTGACCTCGACCGCGTCGGCCAGGGCCGTGCCGATCGCCGCGAGGTCGCGAAGCCGCTTGCGTTTCCGGAAGCGGACCACGAGGCCTTGGGGGCCCTCCTCCCACTCCGCGTAGTCTCCCGGCTCGACGTCGAAGCGGTCGCGCACCGCGGACGGGATGACGGTCTGGAATCCCTTTGAAATCTTCGTCTTGCTAAGCATTCGTCCGTTCCCTAGAGAATAGACTGCTGACATGGTATATGGACCTTTCCACACTGGAGAGAGGTCGGAGCGTGGAATCCCACCGACCCTCAGGTCCGCGGGGGCGAACTCAGTCGGAGGGCGGGGGGCCTGGCGGCGAAGCGGGCGGTCGGTGACGCCTGCGCCGAAGGAACCCATGCGACGCCGAGGGCCGCGCCAGCGCCGGTGCCCACGATGCCGATGAGCAGGTACGGCGTGCCGTCCAGCGACGTGGAACCGCCCGGACCCTGAAGCACCCCGTGGATCTTCATCGTGACGTTGGCGGAGGCGCCTCCGGCCGGCGGCAGGCCCGTCTCGCCCTAGAGTATCGCCGGATCGATGTAGGTGATCTTCCACGTCGAGCCGCGGCCGTCCGCCGAATCGATCCGGATCGAGCGGCACGCGTCGCACGAGACGACGAGGATGGTCCCGAGGTCGTCGCGGAGGCGTCCGAGGGAAGGGGTGCCCGGGCAGTACATGTCGTGGGGGACGCTCCATCGTCGCGGCGCCCACAGCAATCTATAATAGCGTTGGCTGATATCCGTTTTCCGTAACGTACCATGTCCAGGCACCTTACGGGAAACAAGTATAGAAAGGGCCTGTCAGGCCTCGAGAGTCGGGTCCTCGCGGACCTGGCGTTCCGAGGGAAGACCTTCTTCACGCCTGCCGACCTCCATGCCTACGGCGTGGACCCGAGGCGGTTCCTGCACCGGCTGGAGAAGAAGGGCTGGGTGGTTTGGGTCAAGCGCAACCTGTATTTGATTGCGCCCCTCGACGCCGGGCCCGAGGGCGCGCGGGCGTACACCGTCCATGGCCTCGTCCTGGCCTCCCATCTCGTGTCCCCCTCCTACATCGGGTTCTGGAGCGCGCTCAACTACCATGGCATGACGGAGGCCACCCCACCCGCCGTCTTCGTCGCGACGACCGTGCCTCGGAGCCGGCGCACGGTGCTCGACGTGCCCATCGTCTTCGTCACCCTGCGCCCCTGGAAAATGTTCGGTACCACGAGCGCGCGGATCGAGGGCGAGGAGGTCTCCTTCTCGGATCCGGAGAAGACGGTCGTGGACTGCCTCGACCATCCGGAGCACGCCGGGGGCATTCCCCTCGTCGCGGCGGCCCTCCAGGAGGCGTGGGCCTCCTTGGACTCCCCCACGGTCCTGCGCTACGCCCGCCGGATCCGGAACTCCGCGGTCCTCAAACGGCTCGGGTACCTCCTTGAGGCCTCCGGCCACACCGCGGAGGCCGCGCGCCTGCGGAAGGTGCCCCTCCGCGAGGGCTACCCGAGGCTGGATCCCGCGCTGCCCGCGAGGGGGCCGACCACGGAACGGTGGAAGCTCCGCATCAACGTGCCGCGCGAGCTGATGGAGGGATGACGCGCTGCGTCCCGGAGAGCTCCGGTCCCTCGCCCGCACCCGGCGGTTCCCCGTGGACGTCATCGAGAAGGACTACGTCCTCGGGTGGCTCCTCGTGGGGATCGGCCGTTCCCGGGCCGGGCCCGGCCTCGCGTTGAAGGGCGGGACGGCCCTCTCGAAGGTCTACTTCCCCGGGGCATGGCGGCTGTCGGAGGACTTGGACTTCACCCTCCTCGAGTCCGCGGCACCCCGGGACGTCGCCGCCGTCCTCGCGGCCGATCTGGCGTCCCTCGTGCGGGAGGCCGCCCCCGGGCTGCGCGTCGCCCTGCGAGACGCGCCGCACGTGGCCGGGGAGGACGACCTCCAGGCCCGCGTCCGGTTCGACGGGCCCATCGGGGCGGGCACGGTCAAGATCGAAGCCTCGCGCGAGGATCCCGTCGGGCCCCTGCGTTCGAGGCGCTTGCCCGCCTCCGAGTTCGACTACCCCCGCGCGAAGGTGCGCGTCTACTCCCTCGAGAACATGGTCTCCGAGAAGCTGCGCGCGATGGCGGAGCGTCGCCGCGTCCGCGACTACTACGACGTCTGGAGGCTTTCGAAGGCCCGGCGGCTCGACTGGGGCGTCGTCCGCCGCCTCTTCCCGTCGAAGTGCCGGTTCAAAGGAGTCCGCGTGCGATCTCTGGACCAGCTGTTCCCCGAGGATCTGGAGGCCACCCTGGCGCCCTTCCTCCGTGCCGGGCTCCTGCGCCTGACCCGGGAGCCGCTGCCGCCGCTCTCCGCCTGGCTTCAGGAAGCCCGGGTCGCGGTATCGCGCGGACTCGGCCCGACCCTCCGGGCGAAGGGGGATTGAACCGAGCAGCCCGTGGGCGAAGGGCCGATGGGCCGTGTCCGGCTGGCGGAGAGGAGAGGCGCCGTTCGTCCGGGTTCCTTCGCCAACGCCTTCGGTGGCGTCGTGGGTCCTGATTGCTTTCCGGCTGGCGCGGTACGACCGGGACCGGGCGAGCGAGCTCGCGAAGCGCCTGTACGGGCAGCGGACGTCGAGCCACGGCGGGAAGTACGTGTACCGGAGGAAGGGCCTCCTGGACGAGGTGCCCCACGTGCGGCTGATCCGGGGCGTGGTGATCGTGCGGACGGAGGACGCCGCGAGGGTCGCGGCGCTGCTCGAGGATCTCCGAGCCGACGTCCACGCGCGGAAGGTCGCGCTGACGAGGGAGGACCGGGAGGCGATGGGGATCTGAAGGGCGTCACGTCACAGTGACGTACAGGTGGAGCTTCCGATACGCGCTCGAGACATCGCCGTCCTTGAAGAGGAGGAACTGGACCTTCCACAGGCCCGTGTCGTTGATTTGGAACGTGTAGGGTTGAGTCCAGTTCCGGCCGTCGGCCAAGGTGACGTTGAACGTGGACCAGGTCGTGCGGTTGACCTCGACGGTCTCGTTGGAGCCCGACGTGGCGTTAAAGGAGACCCTCACACCGACGAGATCGATACGGACTGTGTAGCTCACGCTCATGGCCTCGTGGTTTACGATCCCGAGGATGACGGAACCACGCTGGGAGATGTTGAGGGCCGTCGGGTAGCCGGAGGCATTTCCACCGGGGCCGAGGAGATAGAACTCCGTGAAGCGTTCGCGGAGCTCCGGGGACGTGAGTACGTAGGCGAGCGTGGCGCCTGCAATGCCAATGCTCATCGTAAGGCACGCCGTTAGAATTTTGTCACTAGTTGTGTAGTCCCCCCAGGAGGGCCACGTTACATCAAAGGTCATTGAGAGGCGATCGCTTGCTGGAAGGCGCATCCTCCGCCGATAGGCAGGGATTCCTGCGAGAACCATGAACAGGTCAATCGCGCCGACCACCGAGACAAGGTTGATGCCCCAGGGCGTGAAGTTTAGGACGAGGGTCAGCAAGGGAGTGACGGCGATGCTCAAACCGAAGGACAAGGCAATTCTCTCAATCCAATCAATCTCATTCCTCGTTGGAAAGAGAGCCGAGAGTAGGACGTAGCCGGGAAAAAAGATGACGGTGAATATCGCGACGTAATTGCCGATGCCGATGGAGAGGAGGGCAACCGAGATGACGGTCGTATAGGCAAAGGAGAGGTACAGGTCCCATGGCTTCGCTTGGAAGTGCAGCCGCACTGCAATCCTCTCGAGAAAGGACAAGTATCGCCCTTGTTTAGTTTTTCCCCCCCGGCGCTTCTTCCCGACAGGTATCGCCTCGAAGGGGCCGGTTCGACGTCCACCTTAGGCTCGGCTGAGAGGTACTCCTGGTCACGCCCGCAAGACTCCGATACCGAACCCGTCCTGGTCAGGATTCTCGACAATTTCGATGATTTCGTGGTCAGTTCGGTGGCGTCCGACTAGCTCCGACCAGAATCGTGGTACGTCTCCAGTGTCGGCAATCGTTCGGCGTCCACAGCGATGCAAGGAGTCAGGCATAATGTCGTGGAGGGCAATCAGTCCACCAGTGCGCACGAGGGGTGAATACAGCTCAAAGTCGAGGCGGACCCCGTTGTAGGAGTGGTCCCCATCGATGAAGAGGAAATCCAGGGGCTCGTTGGCCAGCGTCTCCCGGACTCGGGCAACAGTGGCGCGATCGTGCGAATCCCCGCGTACGACGCGTACAATTTGAGGGGGGAGTGGAAACGTCTTTTCGAAAAATGCAGCCCTCCAGTTTGAGAGCCCTCCACCGTGTCTTGGCGCAAGATCCATCCCAATCAGAAGCGCATCCGGTGCCGAGGCGCGAGCGAAAAGAAATAGGGTTCCCCCAGCGGCACTGCCGACCTCTAGTACGCGCCGAGGCCGTTCGGGGGCCAGCAGGCGAAGTAGCTGGAGTATCTCAGCCGGCCGCTGATGAGGACGCAAGGAAAAGAGAACCCGGAATAGCACCGGTCTGATTGCCACTTTGGGATCGAAAGCGAATTGTACCCAGGCATCCACGCCGCGGCGCGATGCAAGCTCCTGCGAAATCCGGGCGGTCATGTACGGGCCAAGAGCGATGGCTGCCCAGCTAATCACACGACGAATCGCCCGGTTCGCGGTTTCCGAACCATGGAGAGCCAAACTCTCGTGCTTCATTCTGTCAGCCACGCCGCCGAATGGGCCATGACGGGCGCCCATCCAGTCTGTCTCGTATTCGCGGACAAGAAGTAACCCTTTTCTCAACGCCATCCGCTGAACTCGAGCGCTCGTTGCCACTCAACCTGTTTGTGTATTCCGTCCTTGAGAGGTGTCATCACCCGAAAGTCGATTGTTGCACTCGCGCGCTTGGTAGCTGCGACGGTCTCTTGAGGATCCCCTTCTGCTCTGGGAAGGTGTCGCACCTGTATTTTCCCGCCTGTTTCTTCCTCAATGAGGTCCAACACCTTGTTGACACTAACGGGACGGCCACTTGCAATGTTGGAAACAAAGGGGCCTAAAAGTTTGGTCGCAGCCAGCCAGTTCGCTTGAGCCACATCTTCCACAAAAGTAAAGTCGCGCTTCTGGCGCCCATCTCCAAAGATCTCTAGCGTAAGCCCCCGGAGGGCCGAATCGATTGCTCGATGTATCAGCATGTCGGGACGCTGTCCCGGACCGTAGACGGTGAAATAACGGAGTCTCGCTATCGGTGCTCGAAACCGTCCTTGATACATCACGCACAAGTGTTCCGCAAAAAGCTTTGTGAGGCCGTAAGGAGAAATCGGATCTGTGGGATCGTCTTCCTCGACGGGCAACTTGGACGGCTGACCGTAAACTGAGGCGGAGCTCGCATAGACAAAACTCCGTAAGGGGATAGATGAGCATCGATCGAGGAGTCGGTGCGTCGTCAACACGTTGTTCCTCAAGTAACGGGAAAAGCCATCGCCCCAACTTGCACGTACTCCGGGCTGTGCAGCGAGGTGGATGACTGTGTGTGTCGAGCCCAGAATGGGATCTAATTCGATTTCGTTCAAATCCCCCTCCACGAACTTGAACTCGGAGTACTGCTCCAGGCGCGATAGGTTAGCCTCCTTCGCCTCCCGGGAGTAGTATGGATCAAAGTTATCTATTCCAATTACGTCGGAGCCCTCGGATAGGAAACGGATGGCGGTACGCGCTCCGATGAAACCGGCGCACCCGGTCACTAGGCACTTCAACGAAGCAGCGGAAACGAGCCGTGCCTATTATAGGTAAGTTGTTCCCCTGGCCGAACCAGGCCCGGGACGCACAGTGCCTCCGGTGACTGTCAACCGCACGCTCCAGGGTGAACCTTGGTAGGGTGATCAATCGGTCGTCCTAGGATATAGCAATGGGCACAGGATCTCATCAAGTCGGGTCCGCGAGCGGCATTGATGTCACCTGTTTATGGTGAAAGGGAATTCATTACGCGAGCTATTAGCAAATGTTTGCGGTGGTGGATAACGCGAAGGCCGAAGTCGAACCGGAGTCGTAAACGAGTTGGAACGTGGCTGAGTTCTCAAGATGCGCAAGAGCGTCATCGTTCGCCGGCGCATACGTGTCTAGATAGCCGACTACGCCGGTTCTTGGGTCGGCGAAGTACCTGGAGTAGAGGACGAAATCAACGTTGCTGCTGTACAATCTGTTGATCGAACAGATTGCTTGCGTCGAGTTGTCGGGGCCTTCCGATCTGAAGAAGTCGTAGTAGATGCCGAGTAAGACGGATGAATTCGCGAGGGAGACCCCCTCGTCCTCAAAACCTATGGGTGTACGAATTCCGTAGTAAATCAGTGGACTTGCAAGTCTGCTGTCAGAGAAAACCGTGAGGTTCTTCGGCGCGCGCGTACCTAGCCATCCGATAGCTGACCATTCGGACTGGTGTTCGTTTAGCCGAAGAGCCGGTGTGCCGCTCAGGAAGACAAGCGGAGAAACAATAATTACCGAGACAGCGAGTACGGTAAGAGCTTTTCGCTGGCGTTCAGCCGAGTTGACGAGCAGCCAGCCAAGTCCGAGTATCGATACGACCGCGGCGATTGCTGAGATTCGAAGGAAGGATTCTCCAAATCCACCCCATCCGACTGCGAAGATGGCGGCAGCCGCCATGCCCACTGTGAATCCTGCCACTGTCAATCCTGTCGGGTCTGCGACTCTTCTCCTTGCGATTCGGACGGAAACGGTCGACAATACCACAATGATCAGAGTTACGTCTACGATTCTCAGAACGATTCTTGTCGGGGAAAATTGGTTGCTGGCATTGATGCTTGCGAGAGGGTCGTACCGGCCAATTCCGAGGATTCCATCCAGAAGGTTTCCTAACGAATCTGTGACGGCTAGGAAGTATCCATTGAATGCGAGAGTCAGGTAGAGAATGTAGGAGACCAGCACGACCCCGTACAGGACGACAAGCGAGGGACTTAGGACTCTAACTCGCGGCCGGACATAGTACTGGACAACGACCACTCCCCCAAGCATCAGCGCGACAAAGAGAGACGTGGTATGGTGATAGCCTTGAAGATTGAAAAGAAACAAGATGCCCATCGCAGCGAACTTTGAGCGTGCGCTAAGAATCGTTCGTTGTCGCACCAGCACGTAGAATAGCAGCCCAGCGAAGATCCAGCCGAAGTAATCCATTGTCGCCGATGAGGTCGTAAGAAGTATCAACGACGGAAAGCCAAGAACCGCGAGTCCATACGCGAGTAGGTAAACCTTCCCGTTGGCAGTAGCCTGCGCTGGTGCCCGGCTAGCGAGCATGGTGGCATGGACGCCCAGGATGATAGTAAGAGGGAGGACAAGTATCGCAGGCCAAGGGGTGACAGCATAGAACAGCAATCCCTGGTCTAACGACCCGAGGCCGGTCACGAGCAGTAAGGGAGCGTTAAGTAGCGCTCTTGCGTATTCGCCGAGGTAGATCATTCCGTTGGCGAGGTTGCCCGTGTAAGTCGTTGACGGGATGAGCGGCTGGATTCTGCCGTGAGTTATCGTGTAGAAGGCAGCGAAGTCAACTCCAGGAGTGTATCTTCCGCGAACGGGAGAGAGACCGCTCCAGGAGGATACGCGTATCAGCCAGCCGAGAATGCCCAGTAGTATGAAGGCGAGCACGACGTTAAGTCGCTTCAATTCCGTCCATCCTATGTTGTCGTCCTTGTTCTCGTGGCTTCCAAGATTCTCGCGAAGTGAGAAGCACAAACGTCCTTGGAATAGCGCTCGAGAATCTTTCGACGGCCTGCTTTTCCAAAGGTGTGACGTCGTTCTGGGTCGTTCAGAAGCGACGCGAGCGCTGCCTCCCACTCATCGGCTGAAGAGACAAGAAGCCCGTCAGAGCCGTGACTTACGATATACTTGTTTTCGCCGACAGCGCTCGCAACCACTGGTATTTCCATCGACATGGATTCGAGCAGCTTCTGACCACCTTTGGCGCGGTTGAAGTCATCATCGATCAATGGCATAACGCTAACGTCGAAATCGCTGACCATTTCAGGTATGAGTGAAATGTCTACCCATCGTCGAAGGCCGAAGTCGATCTCGATGCGGGCGGCAAGTTTGGAGAATGCTCCACGAATATACGAGGATCCGAGCGCGCTCACCATCTTGAACTTGAAATCGCAGCGGTCCGCTAGAGCCAAAAGCGGCTCTACGAGGACCTCAAGGTTCCTTCCATGGACGCGTCCATCTCCGAGCCATCCAACGACCGGCTTGTGCTTACTCCTCACCCGAGAACTTGGATGAAAGAGATTAGTATCAACGCCGCTTGGAATGATATGTACGTTCTTGTTCCACTGTCGGCAGTAGTTCGCAATCTCGTGACTTCCGACTACTACGAAGTCGCTCGCCTTCACAATTTGCGGGATGGACATTGTAAGGATGTTCCATCGGAGGTAGACAGCGTCGTCGATATCAAAAACCAACATCCCACCCAGCCTTTTTTGAACTTTGATGAGAAGTGCCGTAATCGGATCTCCGGCCCTGTGTACGACTAGGACGTCCGCTTGGGGGATAGCACTCAGGCACTTCACGGCGGCGCCGAGCGTCATTCGAGAGTAAACATGACCGGCGATGCCACCCCGTTTTCCGAAGAATGATTTAGTCAGATGGCCCTGTTTGGCGAGTTCCTCAACAACGTAGCTCACTCGGTGTACCGCGCTTTGGGAATCCGGAGGGCAGTCAGTTACAAACGCCAGCGTAGCCATTTGAATCACTTCACAAGCATTTCACAGGGACAAATCTGGTCCAGAAGACCTCGTAGAGGATCGCAACCGGGACTCCGATCAGACGATTCATCTTTGCCCTCCTCACCATCAAGGATGAATTGTTATGCGAAGTTTGGAAGACTCTCTCGGAAGAAAACCGAGTCCCAGAGTGCCAAGCTGCCTAAGAGCCAAAATTGGTAAGGCCTAATCTGACGACTCCGCACTATTCGAGAAACTACCGTCTGGTCCATCAAGCTCTTCACCAACTGGCTCTCAAAGATATGCGCCTCCAAACACTCGCCCACCTCGCTCCGAACCCATCCTCGAACCGGTACGCCGTACCCAACCTTCCGTCGTCGAACGATCGAGCGAGGGAGCAGGTCTTTCGCAACCTTTCGCAGAAGAAGCTTCCCCCTAGGAGGTGTAATCTTGAGACGGGCAGGAACTGAGAAGGCGAAGTCCATTAAAGGCTTGTCCAGATAGGGCGATCGTTCCTCAACTGAGTGGGCCATGGTTGCTTTATCGGCTTTCATCATGTAACTTTCCGCTAGACGCGTCATCGTATCGCAAAGGAGCATCAAGTTCAGGCTAGGCAATCCGTTCCCGTGAAGTATCCCAGCGAAAAGAGAAGCAGAAATTCCTGGAGGAAGGCTGGGAGCGAGCCTGCGGACAAGTTCCGGTTCGAAGATCGTCTGGAAAGTTAGGTACCGCTCGGCGAAGGAGTAACCTGGGATTACCACCTTGCTGGCCAATGACACCAGGTGACTCGTGGGTTGCGGCATCCTGGCAGCTTGGTGGTGAAATCTCCCGCTCTTGAACGCCATCCAGTACCCAAAGAATCGGTGATGAGGATATCCCCCGAACAACTCGTCTGCACCTTCTCCGGCGAAGACGACCTTGACGTTCCGCGCGGCTTCCTTTGAAACGAAAAAAGTGGGTATTACGGCGGGATCGGACACTGGCTCGTCATGCGACCACGCAATTGATCGGAGATCCTTGACTACCTGGCTTGGACCAACCAGCACCTCCTCTGAGAGAAGGGACAGCTTTTCCGCGACAGCTCTTGCCGCCCGCAACTCGCTGGAAAAATCCGGGCCAAACCAAGCTGTGTAAGACCGTATCTCCCCCCTAACGCGTTTCGCGACCAAAGCGGCCACGAGGCTCGAGTCGAGTCCACCCGAAAGGAAGCATCCCACCGGAACGTCTGACATCAGCCAGTCATCGGCAGCCCGATTGAGTTCGAAACGGAGCTTTGCCTCGTAAGCCCGATCGTCAAGCATCACCCCCAGATCCGGGTGGAACTTGTGGTAAGATGTCAGTTGCTGACCTTCGGATGACACCTTCAAGATTTGCCCCGCCCCCAGCTTGAATATACCTCGAAACATTGTTCTACGATCCGGAATGTAGCCAAGTCGGAGGAAGTCTGAAAGTGCTTCGACATTCGGTGAGGGGTGGCTCTGAGTTGGGAGGAGAGCTTTGATTTCTGATGCGAACCAAAAGGTATTGTTGTTGGCTGAGGTGTAGTACAGAGGTTTCATGCCGGCGTAATCTCTCGCTAGGTAGAGAGTTCGCAGGCGTTCATCCCAAATGGCGAACGCGAACATGCCGTTCAGTCGCTCGGCGAAGAGCGGTCCATGTTCCTCGTACAGGTGAACAAGAATCTCTGTGTCTGAATTGGTTCGGAATCTGTGTCCCTTTCGTTCTAGGTTTGATCTTTCCGCGGGAAAGTTGAAAAGTTCCCCGTTGAAAGTGACCCAGACAAGGTCATCCTCTCCCGCAAGCGGCTGGTGCCCTCCTTCTATGTCAATGATACTCAACCTGGCGTTTGCGAGTCCAATGCCATCGGACAAATAGATTCCTAAGTCATCAGGTCCGCGGTGCGACAGCATCGCAATCGTCTTCTTCAGTGCTGCGCGGGAATCGGGTCCGACGTAACCGGCGATCCCGCACATGTCCGAACCTACGGTTCAGGAAGGAGCTTGGATGGGTTGGCCTGGTGCATCCTGATTGTATGGATGGCGAAGTTATCTGGTTTGGTCTCTTCGGATGAAACCCGGAGGGCTGCTTGGACCTGCCTAAGGCGGCCGTCAATCACCTGCGTCTGCGCACCCTGGGGCACTCGGCCGTCTTGGTCGAAAGCCAAAGCCAACTGATTTTCCACAGATCTTTGAGGTTCAGGAGTAGGCGGCATCATCAACTCTCCCGGAATGATTCCTAGAGTGGCTGGCTGACTCCCCTCGACGAATATCAATCGCTCTTAGATAAGCCTCTTCGAGATGGCTCGTGACGATAGTCTTGCTAAAGTGCTTCTCCAGGCACTCTTGAGAGTGTCGCACAAGTTCGGATCTCAAACCACTATCCCTCAATACAGTCACAAGAGACTCACTGAGGTCTTTTGGTGTCGGGTTGACGAATAGAGCAGCGCCTTCTTCCGCCAGATACTGTATGTGCACTTGATTCGAAAGCACCACAGGCGTTCCAACAACCATCGCCTCCAGCAGCACGCGCGGAAATCCTTCCGAGCGCGAGGGCAGGCAAAAGACATCAGCAGCACGAAGAGCAAGCCATTTCAAGTCGGAGTGCAGAGGCCCCGGAAAAAGAACATCTGGCAAATTCAGTGACCTGGAGTGGCCGAGAAGATCTGCCAACCGACCTTCATCTGGACCGGCGACAACAAGAATCGATTCTGGCAGGATCCGCCTAACATCAGCGAAGGCCGAAATGAGACGTTCTATTCCTTTCGCAGCATGGAGTCGTCCAAGAAACAGGATTACTGGGCGATTCGGCGGCAGCCCAATATGCCTTCTGGCTGCCTTTCGAGTGGGTAAATCAAATGAAGGACCGGTGACGAAGTTTGGGATAACCTCAGTCTGCGACTCTTCGAAACCCCTTGCGATCATCTCCCGTTTCTCGGCTGGAGTCAGAGCAATTGCCAGTGTCGTACGACTCACGATCGTCCGTCGAAACAAGAAGTCGAATACTCGTTTCGCGAAGCCACGCAGTGCGTATTCCGATAGTGAGCCTCGTGGCTGGACCACAAAAGGAACTTTCGCGATCGAGGCGACTCGTGCAAGGCTGGGCGCAAAGAGATTCCAATATCCATGCATGTGAATGAGATCGAACTCAGCCAAGCCAGTTCTTCCTGCCAGCATGATCTCTGGAACGATAGGTGAATTGATCTTTTCCCCGACCGATTTCCACTTGGCAGGGAAGTAACGAATACATACCCCGGTGTTCGTCGACTCTGAGTCGATTCCGGGATTCGCTCCCAAATCGCTCGTCCAGACCGTAACATGATGACCTCTCTCCTCTAGTGCGTCAGACGTAACCCTTACCGAGAGTGGTATCCCTCCAAACCTCGGACCTGCCGCCGCGTATGGGGTAACTTGGAGCAATCGGAGGGATCTCGGCATTCAAAGTTCGTCTCCGGGTTTTAGGATTTTCTTTCGAAACTTGCGACCTACCGCCGCATATATCGGCCTAGAGAGCGCCGAATCGAAAACCAGTCTCGTAAGATACTCACTGCGAAATGTGAGGCTTCCCAGTCGGTCAACAATTGTGGACTTGAGCTTGAAGTGTTGTTGGAACGGTGACAAGTCCCCGACTACATCAATTTCCCCTTCTCGGTGAGGACCAAGGCCCGCCCTATTTGCCCCAATTATGTGATCGATTTCCTCGGCACGAAACCCCATCATCCGTGTTGCTGTCGCATCGATAGCGACCGGGTTGTCGCCGACCAGGACTGCTCCAACTTTTATTGGGTCGCCATGCATTGGACCGCGTCTGGTGAGCCCGTAGATGGCGTCTACTACTGCGAATCTCAAGTTAACAACCTTTGCGATTAGCGCGAGTCGCTCCGAAAGATGCGTGTGATCGACAAGCCGCATCCCATCGGGGTGGCATCCCCACATGTTCTTCAAGGATAGGGACACGCCCGTTACGGCATGGACTTTCATGACAGGTATCGAAACTGATTCATCAATTTCAAGTAGCTGCTTTGGTAGAGTGACCTCAACCGGGATCCTGTTGATGGTTTCCTTAACTCTCCTTCGTTGCGCACTTGAAAGGTTCAGCAAAGTCGCACCGGTACGACGGCAAATCTCCGGCATCCCGTGGCCATGAAGCGAGTAGTCAGCCGTGAAGGAATTGGCTCCTCCATCGGACTCTCCAAGAAATACTTCTGAGGCTCGATCCTTCAGAATCTCAAGCGTGGCCTCGACCACAGACTCTGTAGTTGTGACGCCCGGCTTGTAGAATGGCAGCGTGAAGTTCGGTTTCACAAACACACGAGAATCACGCTTGATGAACTTTCTCCAGTTGAGCCTTTCAAACGCTTGCTTGAGATCATCCACAAAGCTCATTGGGATGTACTCGAACCCCGTAACCCGGCTCTTTGCAGGCGGGAGGCTAGCTGGAAGTCTCCTCTTGGCGAGGGAATGGGACATACTATTCGCGTCTTTCTAAACGTGGCAATGAACCGTACATCGTGTGAGTACTCCTTCTATGCCGCAGGCGCATTACTTTCGTAGGACTTCGGCACGGAGTCCGTTGGCGACTCGCGGAGTAGGCTTCACGTATTTGTGGGGTCTCATTGGATACAGTCTGGAAAGAGAACGTTCCAAGGGACGATCTCTGCCGCTCTGACGCGCATGGATGGGAACTCCAACGCCTCTGGTTCTTCCCTCTCTCTGAGACACACTTGCGAGGGCCCACTTTGTGACACCCCTTTCATGGCGCCGATCGTAACGCAGCAACCACCTCTTTGGCCCGATGGTGGAATGTATGCTCCGTCAAGATTCGCCGCCGCGCTCGACGGCCCAATTCGTTCGCCGCCTCACGGTCCGCGAGGAGTGTGCCATAGACTTCCGAAGCCTCGTTCGCGCTTCCGACAACGAGCAGCTCCTTTCCGACCTCGAACCACTCTTGGATGCCTTCGTACGGCTGGGAGACCATGCAGGCCCCAAACGCCGCAAGCTCGAAGGGCCGCGAAGTCGCAGATGCGTAGACCGTCGCATGACTGCTTCTTGTGATATTCAGACTAATTCTCGAACGGCTCACAAAACGACCGAATTCGGAATAGGGGACAGGCCCAACAAACTCTGCTTTCCCGAGGGGAACGCGGAGGTCTCTGCCGCCAACGACGAAGTGAATCTCCGGATTTCGTTGGCTCGGTTCCGCAATGAGCTTCGCCAGCCATTCCTCGCGCAACTGGGACCCGTGGCCATAGAAGGAGACGTCGTACTCTTTCGCTGCCTCAAGCGGTTTGCAAAGGTCGGGGTCGGCCGCCCAATACAGCGGACGAACATCTCTCCCTCCCATGTTCTTGATGGCAGGAATCGCGCCTTTGGAATTGGAGAAAAAGACGTCGTATTCCGACAGGTCGGCATCCACGTAGTAGCTGAACTTGAACTCCCGGGCCAGCGCGTGCTGGGGCAAGATGGTGGGCATGTCGCCCTCATAGTACGCGACCTTCACGCCGTACTCGTCCCTCATGTGGCTCGGCAGGCCGGTGAAGTGATTGACCGGGATGTTCATCATGAAGACGAAGTCCACATCCTTCTCCTTCGAGAGAACGTAGTCCAGGTGTCTTTTCCAGCGAGGGCGTATGTGGTTCTTCACGAGGAACTTAGAGACGGCGGCAGAGGGCCCAACTTTGCCGTTGAGATGATCGGACCGAACCCTGGAGAGAGCATTGAAGAGTTTGCTCTGCCAAGAGCACGGATTCTCGTAGGTGCGCCACCATAGGCTCTGCACGGGGTCTCCGAGGTACGGGATCGCGATGACCTCGTTGCCGGTTTCTTGGAATCCCTTCAGCAGCTGCCACCACGACGGGGTGCACCCCAACCCGTATTTCAAGTCCAGTGTTGAGGCTAATGCGAGTATCTTCATGCTCGTACCCGCACGCTGGGTTCTCGGCGAACCCCAACCGGTGCAGGTGGCTTGGCTCGTCCTCTTTCGTTAAGTCGGTCCCAGATCCAAGGGTACGTGACACCCAGGCCTCCTCTCAGACTGATTTTCGGCTCCCACCTCAGCACCTTCCGCAAGAGGCTGTTGTCGCTGTTCCTGCCGCGAACACCCTGCGGTTTGGTCAGGTCGTATTCCCGCTTCAGGGGCTTTCTAGCGATCTCGCAAACCATATCCACGAGCTGGTTCACGCTGACAAGTTCATCGGTTCCGAGGTTGAGGGGTTCCGGGAAGCCGGAGTCCATGAGCCGTGAGAGACCTTCGACGCAATCGTCGACATAGCAGAAGCTGCGGGTCTGCTCACCGTCCCCCCAAACCTCGATCGCCGACTCTGCCTCGGCCTCCGCAACCTTGCGGCAGATTGCGGCGGGCGCCTTCTCTCGCCCCCCCTCATAAGTGGCCTGGGGTCCGTAGACGTTATGGAGGCGAACGATTCGCGTGTCGAGTTCGTAGTCATCACGGTAGTACTGCACAAGCTGTTCGGTGAAGAGTTTCTCCCATCCGTACCCGGGCTCGGGATCGGCGGGGATCGCGTCCTTCTCCTTGAGAGGGGCCACATCTTCGCTCTTCTGAAGATGGCCGGGGTAGATGCACGCAGAAGACGCGTACAGATACCGAGCGACTCCCACTTCGCGGGCCGCCTCCAGCAAGTTGGAATTGATGAGGACATTGTTCCGCGTCAGGGAGGCAAAGTTCGAGGTTATGTAGCCGATGCCTCCCATGTCTGCGGCGAGCTGGTACACGTCTTCGACCCCTTGGACCGCTTGACGACAGTTGGCGTACTCCCTTAGGTCGGCAGCCAAGAATTCATCAGCCGGGCTCGGCTCAAATTCAGGTTTCTTGACATCCACGCCGCGAACCCAGATTCCCTTGGTCTTCAGATGTTTCACAAGATGGTGTCCAATGAAGCCGCCCGCGCCAGCGACCAACGCCCGTTTCCCATTCTCTTTGGCCAAGAAGTCCCTGCCTCAAAGTGGAATAATCATTTCGGGGATATCCGCCGCAGCGCGTTAAGGGTGATTCCGATGAAGATTGAGACGATTCCTACAGTTCCGAAGAGCACCACGATGAACGCGTAGCCGATGGCGAAATCGCGGCTCGTGTAGTAGATTTGGAGCAGGATGACTCCGAGCGCTGCGGCAATCAACAGGAGGATGGCGCCGAATACGCCGAAGAAAAAAAGCGGCCTCTTCTCCGATACCAGCGTGATGATCCGCCCGAGGACGCTCGTGCCATGCCTTCCCGGAGAAATTGTCGACCCTCCGACGTCGTATCGGGCATCGATGCTAACCTCCTCGATGCGAAGATTCTTCTCCTGAGCTTCCAGAAGCATTTGGGACTCGATGGCGAGGCCGTTTTCGGCCGGTTCGAGCGATGCAAGGGCGTGCCGGGAGAAGACGCGGAACCCGGACTGGGAGTCTGTGAGCATGCCATTCTTCCCGGCGGCCGCCGTCGCGTAGTCGAGGGCCCGCTTTCCAAATCGACGGTACATCGGCATCCCGGAGGTCTTCCCCCATCGCACGCCGAGCACGACGTCCGCGCGTCCCGCTCGGATCGGGTCCACGAGTCGAGGGATGTCCTTCGGTTCGTGCTGGTGGTCTCCGTCCAACAGGACGAGCGCGTCCGCGTCCTCCTCCCGCGCGTAGAGCCACGCGCTGCGGACGGCCATGCCCTTGCCCAAATTCCTCGCATGGCGGATCACGTGCGCCCCCGCGAGGGCCGCCACCTCCGCGGTATCGTCCGAGGACCCGTCGTCGACGACCACCACTTCGTCGGCGTATTGCTTCGCCTTCAGGACCACCGAGCCAATCGTCGGACCCTCGTTGAACGCGGGAATCGCGACAATGAAGTCGGTTCGCGTGCCTTCGGCCTCGAGGCTCCGGCCGGCCGCCTCGGCGTCGTCAATGACTTCCACGAAATCTCTCCATGGTGGCGGTGGCGCAGTTTCCGTCAGGGTATAATAGGGTTGCGCCGGAAGGTTCGGAGACTGTCAACCTAACGCCTCCCAATTGTAGAAGTGGACCACGTCTCCATCGAGACTGAGCCGCCGGTTCCGACACCAGCGGAGACCTTCGCGAAGAATACCATCGCGTCGAAGCGCGACCGCGTCGTCGTGGGTGGACGGCGAGGACCTCCTTCGCCTCCAAGTCGATCGCGGCCCACAGAGACCACTCCGTCGTGCTGTTCGGACATGCGTCTCATCCAGAGCCAGCGCCCGACCCAGATGCCAAGACCATCCAGCTCTACGCCGCCTAGACCAAAATTTCGACCCCTGGGAAGCATTAAGTCCTCGGACCGGCGTGCACCCGCGGGTGGGACCGTCGGATGCACGCGTCCCACCTCCGAGGTTGTTGAGATGCGTGAGATCCGACGCAGCCCTTTCCGTCCGGCGCCCTGGGGCCGCAAGCGCTACTACGCGCCCCTGCCCATCCTCTCCGTCCTCCTCCTCGCGACCGTCGTCGCGAAGCCGGACATCCTCCGCACGGACTTCCTGCTCTACCAGGACGCCGGCCTGACGATCGTCGCGCGCGTCTCCCAGGTCGTCCACCTCTCCGGCCCGAGCGGCACGATCGTCGGCACGATGCAGGTCACGAACACCCACTCGTTCGGCATCCGCGTCCTGCTCTTAGGCGCGACGATCCTCTCGGTGACCGGCTCGGCGATCGTCGCCGACATCGGCACGGCCGCGGGCCGCCTCCCGGTCTCGGTCGATGCGGGCTCGACCGTCTCCGTGCCGTTCAAGGGGACGTTCTCGGGCGACCTCACCTCCCTGAGCGTCGGCCAGCAGTTCTCCGTGACCCCGACCGTCTCCTGGATGGAAGTCTACGCGACCGGGGACGTCGGGCCGTTCTCGTACACGCAGCCGAAGACGTGCACAATCCCGGACGTCGTCCTGACGTCGCCCGAGGGCGGCGAGTGGGTCGCGATCTGCTCGTGAGGGCCGTCGCCCCACGCCTGGACCGCCGAATGTCGGGGGCGCTCGCCATGGACCGTCCAAGGTGACGGGCTTCGGCGAAACGGTACGGTCCCGACAAGGAGGCTACAGGTAGACAGAATCCTCTTATACCCGTATAAAACGTATACATACCCATGGCGACGACCGGCTCGCGTCCTCGGCGACGCGAAAAATCCTCGGCGATTCCGACCCGCTTCACCCCGTCGGAGCTCGCTCGACTGGAGCGCGGCCGGGACCTGCTCGGCCTGCGGTCCCGGAGTGCCTTCATTCGGCAGGCGGTCCTGGGGACGCTGGACGAATTGGAAAGGACCGGGATCACCGAGATCCGGGAGGTCTCCATGGAGGAGGCGGCACGGCTCGTCGATCGCTACCTTTCCAAGAATCCGGGCACTCACTACGTGAGCGAACTCATCGAACGCCTCGGACTCGAACCCCGGATCGCTTTCGCCGCGGCTCAAACGCTCATCGACGCCGGCCGGGCGCGGCTGGGGAGGGATTGAATGGCGGTCCTTCGCGGATACGGGGACGGCATCGAGGGGAAACGGATCATTTACATTGCTCGGAAGGTCGAGGGTCCGTGGCTCGTGCGGAAAAGCGGCCGGCATCGGGGTCTACGGGGCAAGCTGTACGACGGGGAGGCCTACATCGACCTCCCGATTGAAGGCACTCGTCCATAGCTCGCATACGCGGGCGGACGCCCCGTCGCAACCCCGTGACGAGCGTCGCATCGGATTCGCCCCCGCTCGAAGCCGACGAGCCGGTTGTAGTGGGCCCCTCACGCATCCTCCGGCGCGTCCGCCGGGGCGAGAGCGCGGGCCGCGGACCGCCCGAGCTGCAGGCTCGAGGCGTACCCCGAGATGAAGACGTTCGGCGCGACGACGAGCTTCGCGAGCACCCAGCCCGGATAGGCGTCCGCCACGCGACCCCCCCGGAGCACCGAGACCACGGAGAAGGCGATGAAGACCGTTGCGACGAAGGAGACCCCGGCGGCGAGCGTCCACGCGTACACGGGGAGGCCGCGGGCCCAGTCGTCCTCGGACGCGATCCGGGCGTCCAGCGCGATCACGACCTGGGCGGCGAAGAACATCGCCGCGCTCCCGATCCAGAGGCCCAGCACCTGATACACGACCCCGACGGAGCGGACGACGGAGACTGGCAACGCCTCGTCGGACGTGAGGAGCGCGACGAAGAGGTCTTGGAGATTCGTCCCCACCGCCGACGGCAGGACGAACCGCCAGAACGCCGAGAGGGCGACCCACCCGACGAGGAGGGATCCGGCGACCTTCCGGTATAGGCGGGAGTGGCCGGCCGTCCGGTCCGCCGTCGCCAGGAAGACCCGACCGAGCGCCGCGGCGCCGACGAGGTCGAGGCCGAGGGCGACCCAGATCGTCGTGCCCGCGTCCCAGCCGCCGAGGCTCCCGACGAAGTTCAGGAAGAGGGCCAGGATCAGGAGGAGGTTGGCCGCGAGGAGCAGTGCGGACGCGACGATCAGGAGCCTCTCCGGATCGGTCCATGCGGGCTTCTTCGCCCGTTCCGGCGGTTCCTCCTCCAACCCACCCTCCGAGCGCGCCATCCGGCGGGGTCTAGAAAGCGTTTGTGTCGAGCGTCCGACGTTTGGCGACGAGCATCCCCCCTACGAACGGGCGCACGCCTCAGCCAAGGGATCGAGGGAGACTTACCCGTATGGGAGGGCCCACGCGGCGATCGTCCACCGCTTCGCCTTCGCGCGGGCCAGGATCTCCTCGAGCCGTGGGAAGAATCTTTCCGGATTTCGTAACGGACGCCGAGGACAAGCGGGTCCCGAAGCTGGGGGAATCCTTCAGCGGCGACGCGAGCCGCCCTTCTCATCGGTCCACCTTCTTCGTTTCATTTAAGCCGAGGTGACTGTCGGAGGAGTGCCCAATACCGATGGGAAAGCACCGGGCTACAGGAAGCTGAGAGCCCTTCGAGCGGAAGACATCATCGCCGTCCACCAGCAAGCCGCGAAGGTCGGCGAGACTTGGAACTTTGAAATCCGCGATTTCGGATCCATCGACTACCTGGCAGATCGGATCTCCCGTCTCGCAGAGGCTCGACATCCACCGACAATGATCGCCTCTCTCGCGCTGCACCTCTTGGTCCGAGAGCATCCATTCTGGGATGCGAATCACCGTGGCGGATTTGAACTCGCCCCGCTGATTCTTCGCGCCTTTGGCCTTCGAATTGGAGCGTCGAGGGAGGAAGTTGAGGCCTTCGTTCGGTCGATTGACACGACAGGAATCGCTGAAGGATGTCGAAAAGTGGGTCAAGAAATGGACTCGTCGGCTTCGCTAGTCGAGGGCCTTGAGGATTTCTTTGTCTGCTTCAACGGACTTCTTGAGTTCCTTCTGGAACCACGCCTCGAACTCCTTCCGGAGCTTTGGGTCTTCCGAGGTCTTGTTGAGTAGCCGCTTCATCCTTCTCTCACCGTGCTAGCCGGGCTTATTTAAGCCTTCTCAGACCAAGGTTCTTTCGGGTTAACTAGGATGGCAGCCCCGTCGCACGGGGCCAAAATCCGCGAAGCGGACTGCGACACTCGTCTGACAGTCCACGGTGGGCTTCAGTAACCAAGCCTAGGACCTGTTTCGTTGTCCGTGAAACAGATTGCCTCTCCCACGCAACGGGGCTTCTTGGGCTGTATGCCCTTCTCCGCCGAACGTGGGACCCGTTCACATTTTCGGGGCCGAGCTTGTTTTCCTTGCTGGCAATATTTCGAGGGATGCGATACCGCGAGCGACCAGCGCCGAACTTGGAGTACGGAGGGCCATGTTCACAATGACGATCCCTTCCGCATCGGGTTTGTCCAAAGGCATTTCTTCGTGTCGCGGGGTTGCGAATATGGTATGCCCTATGAATTGTTCCGTCGAGGATTCGGATATCTCGATTATAACTCCAACATGGCGGTACTCACCGCCTTCGGGAGCAAACCGGAGGACGAGGCCTCTAAACTCCATCCCGCCAATAAGGGGAGCCGCGCCTTCGCTAACTGTGACCCTAGCCATCTGGCCAGGCATGACTTTGGGCAACAGCACTCGGAATACAGGTCTTGGGAAAAAGAGTAACGGGCCGCCACCGGGAGGCGGGCATGCTCGCCGGCTCGTTTCGGCTAGGGTTGCCGCCGGCAACGACCGCTCGAGCGGAGTGTAATCGATCCGACGACTGGGTGAGTAATCTTCTCGAACTGTGACGGCTCACTGATGGTTCTGATCGCGGCGAATCCTCTAATCGGAGTGGTTGGATACGATTCAAGAAGTCTGTTCGCGGAGCCGAGCAGCGCCGCGCCGCTCGTCCCGACATCATCAACAAGAATGATCTCTGGGATGGGCATGAGGTCCATCTGGACCGTAAGTGTCTGATAGTGCCTGACGGCGTTCGGCCTGTTCGAGGAAATGCTTGTGGCCGCTTTGGGGATCGCCTGGGTCCGCACCAAGAGACGGGACACTCGTTCCCCGAGGCCAACCTGGACCATTGAATTCGCGAGTTGGTCCGGGACCCAGAGGGAACCCTCCTTCCACAGGGCGCTTTTGGGCACGGGGACGAGGACTGCGTTGGGGCTGAAAAAGGAGTTCACGGGTTCCAACGCGGCGGCGTTGTTCACGATGAAACTGGCAATCATGCTGGTGAATGGCGTCGGGGGTGTACCGGTCACTCGTCCGTCCTTTAGAGCACGCATGAGGTCGCGGGACTGCTGGCCGATGGCGCCTCCCTCACGAGGGGTGTACGAAAGGAGAGCGGCATATTCAAGTCGAGTCAAGCGAAGCGATGGCAAGGTCGAGCCTCGCGCTGGGCAGGAAGTCGAGGATGTCGCTGGGCTCCTTGAACTCGACGGCGCCATACTCGGCCATCTTCCTCGGCCATTCAAGCCCCCGCTTGGCAAACTCGCGGGTGTGGATGAACAGCGGTCGCCCTAGGCGCAGAGCTTCCCACCCTTGATGCAGCGAGCCACCGCCCTCACCGCTCTCAATAATCACCGAAGCGTCCGCAATCAGGGCCATCGTCCTGTTCCGGACAACAAAGTTCGTGCGCGTTGTGGGATGCTTCTCATCGAATTGACTAACCGCGAGATGGCTTCTCATGATGAGCGATTGAAGTTCGGCGTTCTCGCGTGGGTAGCTCTGAGAGAGGGGGGTTCCCAGGACGGCAATGGTCCTCCCGCCAGCCTCGATTGCCGCATTGTGAGCTGCAGTATCGATCCCGCGTGCGAGTCCGCTCACGATGATCACCCCCTGCTGCGCAAGGGTCTTGGAGATCCTTGAGGCAATCTTCAGCCCCTCGGCAGATGGCGTTCTGGTGCCAATGATTGCGACTCTCGGGTGGGGCAATGGGAGTTCAATCTTTCCAGCCACGAAGAGCCTTTCTGGGGCGTACTTTTGTTCGATCTCGCTCAGAGCCCCAAGGAGTTCCTCAGACGAGACCCAAGTCTCACGGGACCCCCCCTTTGATGAGCTGACTTCTCGCGAGGTCGCGCTCATTCCCGGCACTCCTCCCCCATATGTAGCGGGTACTTCAAATAGCTGGAACCCGGAGGGGGGCGAAACAGCCATCGGCGGTTCGGGCACCGACTGCGGCCGCAACAGACTACCGGAGGCTCACGGACCATCTTGTCGATTCGGGGGAGCGGTGGCTCGGACCACCAACTCTCCGATTAGGTGTAGTGAACATGCAGCATTTTCAGCTCCAGAGTTTCGGACCGGAGACTCTGGAAAAACGGCAAAAGGAGAACGTGTGGCCCACTCACAAAGAACGGACCTAATTCCGAGACCGTGTGGTTGATCGCTCGGAATCATTCGTTCAACCGCGGGACATCCTCAGGGGCCTTGAATCGCGCCTCGGCTTCCAGGAACGAGTCCGCCCTCGGCCACGCGTTGCGGAACCCTTCACCCTTCCCAGGATCCGGCGGAGCTCGATGACATGAGGACGGGACTTCCGTACAAAAGTGTGTCTTCGTTGAGCTTCTCCGCCTCTGCCCGCGATTGTGTCAGCCTCTCGGTCAGTTGCCCGTCGGCCACGATCCCGAAATATACCGCACCGCGAACCCATGGGGTCGAAGCGGAAAATGAGGTTGGGAGAAAGTCGACCACTTTCCCGTGTAGGAGATTCCATGCGCTCTCGATATGTTTGTAATCTCCTCCCAGATAGTCCCTCATAAGGACGACTCTCCGATCGTCTCTCTGCTTCCCAATGAACCCTTCCGCGTACTGAAGCGATCCGTGACCAAGTTCCCAAGCAAGTTGGGCCACCGGAAACCGGTCATCGGAGATATCATGAGGGTCGCGGCCCCGCCCGAGTATCCCCCTTCGCCGAAGCTCCGTGCGTATCGACTCGACCAGGGCCATTTCCGGCGGGTCAAGCGCCAAGAGGGGGAAGGTCCTCCCTGCCGTGAGTACATATTCCTCGATGGATTCGATCGGCTGCGGACTCACCGGAAAGGATGAGATCAAGGCCATTGGCTCTAACCCGTCCCGAGCGACCGGATTCGGGCTTCGTCCCGGACCGGATCCAAGGCGGTCAGGCCCTCGGCGCGAGCGGCCTCGAGCACTCGCCGGTCGGCGGAGATCAGGGCGGCCGCGCGGAGGTCCTTGCACGTGGCGATCTGCAACGCGTCCGCCTGTTCGATGTCTCGACGGAAGAGGAGGGCGATCGCCGCCTCGAGGAGGTCCCCGCGGACGGGCACGGTGCGGAGGGCGCCCAAGCGGCGGAGCTTCATGCTCTCCCCGACGAACGACCACGCCGCGGTTTCAGCCTCGGCCGGGGTGAGCCATCGCACCCTGCGGGCTCGGGCGATGGCGCCGAGGACCTCCCCGACGTTCCACAAGGAGAAGCCGAGTTGCATCTCCCGAGCCTCGGAGCGCGCGTAGAGCGCATCGATCGTTTCAGTGCCCGCTTCCGCGATGTAGCGCTTTGCGACGGCGCTTGAGTCCAAGTACACGCTCCGCTCGCTCATCCCGAGCCTCCCGAATCAGTTCGGCCATCCGCCCTCGCACCCGCGGCCTCGTGCGCTCCACCTCCCCGAGGGATGGCAAGCCTCGTCCGGGACGCGGGAAGATCTCCGCGAGGGCCTCCGCGAACCCATCGAGGTCCGTGCCGCGGAGGAGCTTCTCGACCTCCGCGCTGACCGCACGGGGCCCCTCGTGGCGCAAGACGTCCTCCTGAAACCGCCGCCAGACCTCCGAGTCGAGGAGGAGCGTCGTCTTGGTCTTCTTTTCCACGGCTATATGGTATGCCGTACATCCGCATATACCTTCTGCAACTCTCCTGGGATCGGATCCAAAACCTTCGTATACCGACGGCCCGCGGCGCTCGCGCCCTTGACAGTCCTCCCACCTTTCCTGCCAGGAGCGATCCTCTACCCAGCGACGTGAACCGGACTTTGCCCATCGCCGATTCCGATGCGTGCGGCGGAAGATGGATGGTCCCTCTCGCCGCAGGTGCAGCGGTACGACCGGGTATCAGCGGGTGATTCGGTTCAACCCTTCGACGCGGTCGAAGGCACGGTCGAAAGAGTAGATTTCGGTGATCCCCTTGATTCCCATGAGGACGGCGGCAAGGGCGTCCGTCGTGCCGGCTCCCGCTTCCGATCCGAGGGACATGGCCTCAAGGAAGTCATCGCGACCCACCGGAAGGACTTCGATATTGTCTCGGGTCACGAGTTCGCGGAGGACGGCCCTCGCGTCCTCGGCGCGCATCCATTCCTCGAGGACGTTGGCGATCTCGCCGAGGTGCACGGTCGAGATGGCCACCTCTTCCTCGTGCTCGATCCGAGCGACGATCGTCCTCGCGTGACCCTTGATTGCCCTTTCGTGCGGCTTGAGTGCCCGCCTTGGGCGGAGGTAGGCGTGGACAAACACGCTCGCGTCGATGAACCGGCGCGGCATCCTAGCGCTTCCGGAGCTCGCGCCGGACGCCGTGCCAATCCGAAAGGTCCGCCTTGAGATCGACCTCCGCCGCGTCGAAGTAGGCCGTGAGGTCGACCTTCTCCTGTGGCAGGATCTCGAGGGCGTCCCCACGATCCCGTAGCAAGACCTTGTCTCCCTTCAGGTGCTTTTTCCGCCACCGCGCCGGAAGTACGATCCTGCCTTGGCGGTCCACTTTCTTCAGGACGGGCCTCATCGGCGTCAAGACAGCCCGCCACGTATAAGAGGATTACCACTATCTGGAAAAGTGCCATTTATCTCTTACCACCCATATTTTCCTCGTCGCCACGATCCACACCCCTGAGGACGACGCTCTCGTGCTGTCACGCCCCGGCCCGCGCCGCCTCACGAGGCACGGCGCGGTGACACATCGCGGCTCTCCCGCGGCCTCCAGCGATCTCGCCAAGTGAATTGGTGCCGGCACGTCTCGCAGGAGATCGACAGAGAAGGTCGTCTCGAGGCTCGCCAGTGGACTCAGGTCCGGCGACGGCGCAACTCGCGGGCGAGTTTCGCTTTCGACTGCCGATCGCCCGCCTCGAGGAACGCGAGGAAGCGATCCATCCTCTCCATCGGGAAGTCCTTCCGGACTCGAGCCACGGGTTGCCGCGATCCGCCGGGCCCATCGCGTCCGCGGCCAGCGGCCCCGTGACCACCAAGGGTCCGTGGGCCGTCCTCGGGTACAGGGTCCGCTCACGGCGGGGGCGGGAGGGTTCCCGGCCGTCGAGGGCTCGACGAAATCCTTATCTCGCGCCGCCCGCTCCCCGACCGGGACTCGATGGCGATTCCTAGGGCGCTCCTCGCGTTCGGTGTCGGCTTCCTGATGCTTGCCCTGGTGGTTTCCGCGCCGAACGCGGCGGCCCTGAACGAGTCGATGGACGTCATCACCCTCCCGGGGTTCTCGACCACGACCCTCGGAGCCACCGTCACGCTCACCACGCATGTCTTCCAGTACGGCAGCCACGCCGATGCGACGAGCCTCACCGTCAGCACGTTCGCGCGCACCCTCACGGCAACCCGGACGTCGACCGGCGTCTACGAGACGACGTTCACGATCCAGGCGACCGACGTGTACGGTGGCTACGTGTACGTGAATGTGGGTGCGTGGATCGGGACGCTCTTCGATTACGGCTACGCCTATCTGCAGCTCGGTCCGTGGTTCGCCCTGGATCTCACGACCTCCGCGACTCACGCGTCCCCCGGAGACACGGTCGATGTGACCGCACGGTTCACGGAGAACGGCACGCTCCTCGACCCGAATACCATCGTCGTTCGTGCCAGCTTAGCCGTTCCCGGCGCCGCGACGATCACCCAAGACCTCACCCTGACGCATCCGGCGACGGGGACCTACGTCGGCTCCTTCACGGTCCCGCCAACCCTCGCGCAGGAGGGCCGCGTCTCCTTCGGCGGAAATGCGGAGCGCTCGGGGTTCTACGCGTACGACAGCGAGACGATCGGGGCCGGCACCCCCGGAGTCGCCTCCGTGTGGTTCCGCCTCGCGTCGGTCGGAGCGTCGTCCAGTGCGATCGACGTCTTCGTGGCGAACGCCACGGGGTGGCCTGTCGCCGGTGCGCTCGTCGTCTCCACGTACGAGTACCAGACCACGACAGGGACCGAGACCGGGTCGTCCTCGGCCACGGCGGACGCCAGCGGGGTCGCGAGGCTTACGTTCGCGCATCCGGGCGCCCTCTACGAGGTTTCGTTCCGGGGAACCGCCACCTCCGGCAGCCTTTCCGCCGGATTCTCCGGGTACGTCAATCCTCCCTACACCGGCGTCGTCGTCCTCGGGGACCCGGAGTCCTCCGTGTACGCGCCCGGGAGCGCCGTATCGCTGGGCGCGACCGTCTACCTGGACGGAAACCCGGTGACGGGCCGGACCGTCTACTACTACGCCCGCACGGGAAGCTCCATCTTGGCGAGCGGGCAGACCGCGACGGACGCGGACGGCCGGATCACACTCTCGTTCCTCATGCCCTCCGAAGACCTCTCGATCGACTACGCCGTGGATGTCGGAGGGACGTGGTACTCGAGGTACGGCTACGTGAGCTCCCACCCATTCACCGTGACGCACAACACGGTCCACGCGGGTAGCCTCCTCCAGGTTTCCGTCCCGTCCTTCCCGGTGCCGATGCGTTACGTGGTGTTCGTCCTCCAGGGGAGGATCTCCGGCGCGAGCTACCAGTCGACGTGGTCTCTCGCGAGCGGTTCGCTGTCGTCGCGCGATATCGTCCTACCGACCGGACCCTCGGTCCAATTCAGCTTGCAGCTTCCGAGGGCCCTGCCGAAGGGGCAGGACTACTTCCTGACGGTCTACGGGGTCCCCCAGACGCTCAACGCGCCCCCACGGTACTACGTGGACACGATTCACATCGAAAACGTGCCGCCCGTCGCCGCCGCCGTCCCGTCTGCGTCGAGCCCGGCCGTCGGCGAATCGGTCCGGGTGAATGCGTCCTCGTCCACGGATGCCGATGGCGCGATCGTCGCGTACCGGTTCGCCTGGGGCGACGGCGCGACGACGAATTGGACGTCGAACGCCTCCGCCGCGCACGCGTACGCGAACCCGGGCGACTACACCGTGACGGTCTCGGTCCGGGACGACAACGGAGCGGAACAGTCGACGACGCTCACGGTCCGCGTCCAGTCGTCCACGGCCGTCCTCCTGTACGCCGGGCTCGGCCTTGGGGCGGCTGCGGTCGCCGGCGTGGCCGTGTTCCTATGGCGGCGCTCCCGCCGCCCGCCCGCGACCACCGCGCCCGAGGGGGCTCTGCCTCCCATCCCGGCGTCCCCGGAGGGACCTCCCGCGAGGCCCCCCGGCGCCCCGCCGCCCCCGCCCCTATAGGCCGAGTGACCGAACCGGATCCGTCAGTACCTCACGGTTGGGCTTTCGGGGAAGTGTCGGACATTCCGCGTGACGATCCGGAGGTCGCCTCGCGCCTTCGCGAACCCAGCGACGAACGCGTCGATCCAGCCGGGGAAGGCGCCTTGCCGAAAGAGCCGCCGCGCGAGTGCGGCCGCTGCTCGGGCGTCGCCCACGCGGAACTCATCTAGGATGACGGCCCGGTCCAATGTGGCCAAGTCCGCATCGGGATCGCGCGACCCCGCCAGGTATTCGGCCACCACCACACTCGGGACAAGCGCGGCCTCCCCCTCCCGCACGAGCCGCTCCAGCAGGCGGGTCGCCCCGGCATCCCGCCGTCGGATGTCGGACAGGAACGAGCTGTCGAGGACCACGGTCACGCTGTCCGGCCCCTTCGACCGCGTCGGCCCAGGAGGCGTCGCAGTTCCTTGCGATCGGCCGCCGCGCCTTGGCGGTGGATCGACGTGTCGTCCCATCCTGGCATCCGGGGTCCGAGCTGGAGGAGCGCCTTGAGATCCTTCTTCGCCGCGAGTCGCCGGACGACGTCGCTGAACGACTCCCCGGGAGCCTTCAGGGCGGACAGCGTCGCGTACGCGTCGTCGCTGAGCTGCACCTGTTTTGGCATGGAATCAATACATATGTATTGCTGACTTCTACTTGAAGCTTCCCGTCGTCCTCGGCCGCGATCCGGGCGTCCAGCGCGATCACGATCGGGGCGGCGAAGAACTCCGCCCGTTCCGGCGGTTCCTCCTCCGACCCACCCTCCGAGCGCGCCATCCGGCGGGGTCTAGAAAGCTTTTGTGCCGCGTCCGACGGTTCGGTCGTCAGGACGGGAGGACGCCGAACCCGGCCTCGGAGAAGTTGCGGTCGAACGAGAGGGCGTGGAGGATGTCCAAGTTCTCCATGAGCACGAACGACGTGCAGTCCGTGAAGGACCACCCGTTATCGGGAAGATCCAGGAAGAGCGACCACGCGGCGTCGAACACGGGGACCCTCCCCACCGGCCTCGGGCCGGAGAATCGCGCGACCGCTGCGGTCGCGACATCATGACGACCCGACTGAAAGAGCAGGGTCGTGACCGTCTCGTCGAAGACGCGGTCGCTCAGCAGGAGGCGGAGCGGTCGTCCTTTGGCGGTTCGTTCAGGACGATTTGAAAAAGCAGCTCCGGCTGGTCGCTGTACGTTTTACAGCACTTAGAGGGACAACGACCGCTTCCTGCCCATTCCGGGAAATGCTTAAGCTCCGCTTATGGATTCGTCGTTTCGCGAGGGGTTAGGTTGCGCCATGCTCTAACCGCGTCGTCGATTGTTCTCGTTGCTGTTGTGATTTTGGCTCTCTTCCAGCTCGCCGGGTCCTCACCCCTCGCTCCGCTGCAATCGTCGCGCATCGGAGGAGGGACCGCGGGCGGCTTCGATCCCCAGATTCCCTTCTCGAAGACCAACCGGTATTTCGACCCCGATTTGAAAGATGCCGCCGGAACGGTTTCGGTGCTGGTCGCCATGGACGCGACGGCTCCTGCGTCCGAGGTCCTCGCTCTCTTGAGCGCGCCACGAATCCTTCCCGCCATCGGAAACGCCCGGCTCATTCGCGGGACGACGGACGCGCCGCGAATTGCGGAGCTGCAGGCGCTGCCATCGGTTCTCACGGTTCTCAAAGACCGGCCGATCGGGTTCGGCGCGCCGGACAAACCTGCGGTCGACTCGCGTCTTCCCGCACCGATGCAGGGCCTGGTGCGTCCCCAACCCTCCGCGCTGCCCAGAGAGCCGGTCGACGGGAAACCGGAGATCACGATGCGGGATGTCGTGAACTTCACGGGCGCGCGACGCGCCTGGACTCAGCTCGGGGTCACCGGAACGGGTGCGACGATCGCCATCGTCGACACGGGCGTCGACCTCGGGGCATTCAACCTGGGCAACGGATCGGCCGCCCGAGACGCGAACGGACTGCCGACGTCCTTCGATCCGGACGGAAGCACGTTCGCCTACACGTCGATTCAGCTGGGAAGCTACCCGTCCGGCGGGTCGACGTTCGTGAACAGCAGCGGCACGGATCCCGCCATTTACGTGTTCGACTTGTTCTCGTACTTCGGGTCCTACGGTCCTCACATCTTCCAATGGTCCGACTTCTTTCGAGTCCCGTTCCCGACGGACATGGACATCACCGGGCTTCCGTCCTCCCTGAGCGGGACGTATCATTTCGGCGTGCTCTTCGAGTGGAATTTCGGAATCGACCTGTTCCCCGCGGTCGTGATCGACTCCCGGGTGGCGGGCGTCTACGATACGCTGTACCTGGACCTGTCCTTCGATTGGTATCTCCAGGGATTCCAGCCCACGCCGGATTACAGTTTTTCGGACGAGCCCATGCTTCGTCCCGCAGGAGGGAACCTCGTCGCGGCACGAGACATGGACGGCGACGGATACCCGGACATCTCCGCCGGAAGTCTCGGGAACTTCCTCGACATCTGGGGCCTGTCGCCCGATCCGACGACCCGCTTCAGGGTCCTAATGCCGCTCGATCCGAAAGGCGATCACATCGCCATGATCTACGACTGGGAGGGCCACGGCACGAGCGTCGCGGCGAGCGCCGCGGGCCGGGAATCGAACCACCCGCTCGCGGGGCCCGGCATCGCGCCGGGCGCGCACATCATGGGCGTCCCGATCTTCGCGTGGGGCGACATCATCGAGGGCTGGTTGTGGGCCGCGGGCTTCGACCTCGTCGGCACGGCGGACACGCCCGTCTACGTGCCGAACTACATCGACATCCTCCGGTACGGTGACTGGGTCTACACCGGGAACCACGAGGCGGACATCATCAGCAACAGCTGGGGCGTCTCCGACTGGCTCACGACGCCTTTCGACGCCCAGTGGGCCTGGTACGATGTCCTCACCGTCTTCGAGGACGCGCTGATGACGCCCGGTTACGCGACTCCGGCGTACCCCGGCACCGTGATGGTCCACGCCGGCGGGAACGGAGCCTCCGGCTCCGGGACGGTCACCGAGCCGGGATTCAGCGATCTCGCGATTACGGTCGGCGCGTCCACGAGCATGAACTGGACCCGGCCCGGGTGGGGTACCGCGGGCGGGTTCCACAACGACGTGATGTCGTGGAGCGCGCGGGGCCCGAACGCCCTCGGTGCGCCGAAACCCGATCTCGTGCAGGTCGGCGCCTTCGCCTGGACCGCCGGGCCGGTCTGGCTCGGGAGCGGGAGCGGCGCGTCCGCCTACACGCTGTTCGGCGGGACGAGCCAGGCGACTCCGGTCACGTCGGGTTCCGCCGCGGTCATGATCGAAGCGTTCCGCAGAGCCCACGACTCGACGCCTTCCCCGTTCACGGTCAAGTCGATCTTGAAGTCGACCGCGATCGACCTCGGCTACGACGCGTTCGTCCAGGGTGCCGGTCAGGTGAACGTGTACAACGCGGCTGCCTACGCCCTGGGGAACGCGGGCATCCGTGTGTCGTCGTCCGCCACCTGGGACAATGTCCGGCCCCGGATCACCCTCCCATGGGCCCAAGCGTTCGGGTTCTACGGCCAGCAGCTCAGCGTCGCGCCGCCGGCCCGGCCCATCGGCGACACGAGCTGGTTCGCGGGATCGCTCCATCCGGGGCAATCCACGAACGCATCGTTTGAGATCGAGGCGGCGAGCGGCACCGTGTCGGGCACGATCTCTGCGGTTTGGCACACGCGCCTCGGGTCCGGCCTCACAATCCTAACGAATACGAGCGCCCTCGCGGGAAGGTGGCTCGAAGGATTTGGCGCGTTGAGTGTCCTCCCGCCAACGGCCATCCCGGGGTCCGCGGACCTCATGGTGGTCCGGGCGATCATGCCCTACAACTACCTCGACTCGAACGGCGATCACAACTGGGACAACCGCTCCCGGATCATTGTCGGCGACTGGGTCGATGCGAACGGCGACGGCTTGCCGCAGATTGGAGAAGTGCGCGTGTTCAACTATGGGTACAACGCCGGCACGACGGTGGAGGCGCGGGTCGGCTTCCCGACCATGCGCTTCGCGGGAAAGCCTCTCCTCTGGTTCTCCCAGGCCCCGGCGCCGGGACACACGTTCGTCCGGATGCCCATCACGATCCAGGTCGAATTCTTCCAACGGGTCGCGTGGTCCTGGATCACACTCCCGGGGACTTTCTCCGCCTCCCCGACCTCCCCCGCGGTCTGGTCCGCGACCCTCGCGGTGCCGGCGGGCACCAATCCGGGCGTCTACGAGGGACAAATCCTCATCTCACCGGCAACCGGGAACGTGACCGCCGCGCCGGTCTCCGTCGTCGTGCCGCGCGTGGTTGACGCGTCGACGCTCTCGGCCCCTCTCACCGCGGGTGGATCCGCGCAGATTTACGATCCATCGAGCGTCGACGGATATTTCGATTGGCGGTGGCGGTACGAGGCGGGCGATTGGAAGCTCTGGTTCGTCGATGTCACCGACCCGAACACCGTGGCGCTGCGTGCCGACGTGGCGTGGACCGGGTCCCAAACGGATGTAGACATCTGGTCGCTGACGCCGAGCGGCGTCCCGGGAGATTCCTCGTTTAGCCCGTACCTCGGAAGCGGCCGATTCAATTGGAGCACGAGAACCGGGACGACGGCGGACTACGTGATTGTGCCGACGAGCTCGAGCTTCGTCCAGCCCGCTCCCGGCTTGTACACGTTCGCGCTGCACGACGTCCTCTTCGGAGGCGGCCCGATCCGAGAGGCCCTGACCGGTACGGCGAGCGTCGTGAAACTGAACCCGCGAGGCCCGGTCACGGTGGTGACCCAGCCCGGGAAGACGTTCACCGTTCCGTTCACGCTGTCCACGGGCTTTGATCTGGGCGGCGCATTCTTCGGGCTGGCTCCGCCTCCGCAGTTTTCCGCCTTCCCCGCGACCACGGCCCCGATGTTCATCCCTCCCGTCGGTGCGGGGACGAGCGTTGCGCTGTGGGCGAATGTCTCCGTGCCGGCGGGCACAGCGGACGGCTCCTACGCCGAGTTCCTGGTCATCAGCGCGTCCGGATTGCCGTCCGGTGTCGTGGTCCAGATCAGAGTCATCGTGGACTCAACCGCTCCCGCCGTTTCGCTTCTCGCGCCAACCGCGAACGCGCAACTGCGCGGTACCGTCACTCTTCAAGCCGCGACGTCCGATGTGAACAACATCGCTTCGGTCTCGTTCGTCGCCGGTTCCGCTGCCGGCTCGATGGTCCGCGACCTCGTCACGGGTGTGTGGACCGCCACGTGGGACACAACGGGAACCGCGGACGGCACGCGCTCCGTCACAGTGACAGCAACCGACGCGGCAGGTAACAGCGCGACAACGTCGCAAAGCGTGGTCGTGGACAATACCGCTCCGACGGCGGCGTTCACCTCTCCCGCGGGCAACGACTGGGTTCGGGGAACGGTTACCGTGTTCTTCATCGCCGCCGACGCGAATCTGAAGTCGCTCACCCTGTCGTTCGGCGGCTTGAGCGTGGACGTCGCAGGGCGCACCAGCTACTCCCTGGACAGCGGAACGTTGGCCGATGGGTCGCAGACGCTCACGTTGACCGCCACGGATTCGGCCGGCAATGTCAAGAGTGCGAGCCTCGTGTTGAACGTCGACAACACCGCGCCCCAGGTCAGCATCAGCGCGCCCACGGCAAACGCGAATCTGCGGGGCACGAACACGATCACATGGTCCGCCTCCGACACGAACTTGCTGCAGCTGTCGCTCGTAATCGACGGACAGGCCCGGGACGTGACCGGCACGACCTCGTACTCATGGAACACGAACACCGCAGGAGACGGAATTCACACGATCGTCGTCCGGGCCCTCGACAGGGCCGGCAATCAAGGGGAGGCGACGGTTACGGTCACCACGGACAACGTTTCCGTGGCGACCGGGAATGCTGTGTTCACCGGATTGTTCCTCGGGGTCATCGTGGCGGCTGTGGTCGCCTTCGTATTTGGGTTCCTCCTCGGCCGCCGGCGCCGCCCCAAGAGCCCTGATACCGCGACGCCTCCGAAGCTGGAAGAGCAGCTCTGAAACCCACCCGGCGCGGGCCGCCCTGTTCCGTGAGACGTCATGACGGGAGGACGCCGAACCCGGCCTCGGAGAAGTTCCGGTCGAACGAGAGGCGCGAAAGACCTCAATCGAAGAGGGCTGCGGCAGACCGGTAGAGGGCGGGGGAGCAGTACCAGCCGTGGGCGATCATCCGGTCGAGAGCCTCGCGGGCGTGCGACCGGGCGAGGAAGCCCGTCTGCACGAGACGCGCGAGCAGGAAGACCGATCCGCCGATGGGGATTCCCAAGGTCCGTGCCGTGGAGCGCAACGGGGCCTCGTCGGCCACGAGCCGACCACGGCGTTCCGCCGCCAACGCGACGGCTTCCCGGTCCGCCTCGGAGAGCCGGGGGTCCTCGCGAAGGCGGGCGAGCAGGGGCTTCGAGCGCACCGGCTCGATCCGCAGCCGCCGTTCGGCGAGGAGGCGCTCCAGCGAGAGAACCTCGGCGGCCCCCTTCCGCCGCCCCGCGTCGATCACCTCATCTCGGGCGCGGGGTGGGGCGAGGAATGCATTCGGCAAGCGCGCAAGGCTCGGAACGATTTCAGCTTTGGCGAGATAGATCAACGGCGAGGCGTCGAAGACGTACGGCTCCGTCCGGGCGATCGGCTCACCCCGTCACTTCCGTGCGAGGCCCTTCACGTCGTCGAGTGCGTCGTCCGCCACCCAAGCGATCTTCCGCTCGCGGACGAGATCCGCGAGTTCCCAGAGGCTCATCCGGGCGATCTCTGCGGCGCGGGAGAGGGTGACCTTGCCCTCCGCGAGGAGCCGAAGCGCGCGCTCCTGCCGGTATCGGTCGAGGCCGAGGTGCAAGAGCTTCCGGATGGCCGCGGATCGCTCGAGGTGTTCCTCCCGCATGATCTCCTCGACTTCCTTATCCATGTCACGGGGAATCCGCGCCGAGACGGTGACTTCGGTCACTGTATGCGTTGTATGCAATGCACACACATAAACCTTCCCAAGGTTGACGTCCGAAGCCTGGCGTCATCTTCGGCTCGCGAGGACGATCATCTTCCTCGCCATGTCGACGCGCGGGGTCATCGTAGAGCGCTGAATCGGCGGGTCACGGCAGCTGGGCCCACGCGGCGATCGTCCACCGCTTCGCCTTCGCACGGGACAGGATTTCCTCGAGCCGTGGGAGGGCGGCTTCGGGGACGACCACGGCCCCGCGGCCCACCCGCCAGCCGCCGACTTCTTTGAGGAAGCCCGCGACCTTCCGCTCGTACCGCTTCCGCCCCCGGCGCTTGACCGTGGCGTAGCCGTCCAACGCCCGGTATAGGCGCATCTTTTCCGGGGGCGGGAGGTGGGACACGTCGATGCTGACAACGCGGATCGGGCGCAGCTGAAGATCCCGGAGGGACACGGCGGGCAGCGCGCCGGCCAGGGGCACCCCCTCCCGAAGCACGGAGTCCATGAACTGCCGGTCCAGCCGGTCGACCTCGTCCCCCCGCAAGACGAGCGGGGAGACGTTGACATCGTACGCGCTCTCGATGTCGTGGATCGCCTCTCGCAGCGCATCGGCCCGGCCGCGGGAAACGAGGAGGAGCAGGTCGATGTCGCTGTCCTCTCGTGCCGTCCCTCGCGCGCAGGAGCCGTAGAGGATCGCGGACTGGACACCAGGCTCACCACTGACCAATCCCCTCAGCGCCTCGATGGCGCGGTCGATCTTCGGTGGGTTCATCGAAGTGCCTCCATGCAGAGCCGCTCCACGGTCTCGAAGGCACGGACCGCATCCGCGAGGTCCTTCCCGGTCCAGCGGCCTCGGTAGACGAACTTCGCGCGAAAGTCTCCCTGGAGGTCGTTGAAGGCGCGCCACACCCGATCCGCGCGGTCGCCCAGGATGACCGGATTCCTCTCGAGTTCGAGACGGACGTTCTGGGGCTTGTTGATGTGCTGCCCGCGTTTCGCGGCGCACGCGGCGATCAGGTGATAGGCAGCGAGGAAAAGGAGCTCCACCCGGCTCGGCGGGGTCGCGTCGGGCAAGTCCGCCGTCTCCTTGAATGCCTGGTACTGGGCCATGTGCCGCTCGAAGGTCGCCACATTGTCGTAATATAATTGCACGGCATTGCTTAAGCTCATCGGCGAATTGGAGGATTCCACCTTCAGGAGAGCGTGAAAGAAGTCTTCGATGTCTTCGACCGTGGATCCCTCGTCTAGCATGAGATCGAAACGGTTCGCCCCTTCCGCAGACCGGATTCAAAACCTTTGTATACCGGTCATGATTGTATACCAGACATGCCCACGACCGTGAAGGTCTCCGAAGTCACGGACGATCGCCTGACCGCCCTCGCGGCCCGCGTCTACCTGAAGACGCGGAAGAAGATCACGAAGCAGGAGCTCGTGGCCTTGCTCGTCGACAAGGGGCTTGCCGACGAGGACGCCCTCGCCGCTCACATCCTCGGAATCCAGTACCCGATCCCGGACAAGGTCTGGAAGCAGTTCCTCCGTCGAGTCCGCGATTGGGGCGTCGAGACCCGAGAGGAGGACATCGACTCGGTCGTGTACGGGGACGACGCGTGAGCGTCTTCCTCGACACGGGAGTCGTCGTCGCGGCCCACAACACGCGCGATCCGCATCACGGCCGAGCCTTGGAGATCCTCTCCGAGGTCCGCGAGGGGACGCATGGGACCGGGTACTCCTCGGACTTCGTGCTGGACGAGGCGGTGACCCTGGCTCTCGTGCGGACGAAGAGCCGACGGATCGCCCTCGACGTTGGACGTTTCTTCGTCCCGGAGAAGGGAGAGCCCGGAATGGTCGCCCTGCTCCACGTCGATGAAGGGACGGTCCGGCGCGCGTGGGAATCGTTCGTCCGCCGGGACACGCCCCTCAGCTTCACGGACTGGACGATCGTCGAGCAAGTCCGGGCCTTGGACGTCGACCGCGTGGCGAGCTTCGACGGCAAGCTGGATCCTTGGGTCGCACGACTCGCGTGACGCCTTGCCTCGAATCGCGGCCATGGCGGTGGGCCTAATCCTCCATTGAGGAACAGCCCTCCCGACCGTAACGTGCATGTAGCCCGTCCCTTCATACCGAGGGACTCGATGGCATCGCGTGTGGGCGAGGTCTACGCTCGGGTGCGGGTGCACGGCCCGCGGGGCTCCGTGGAGCTCGAGCGGGTGCTCGTGGACACCGGCGCGACCCACTCGATGGTCGAGCGGACGATCGCGGAGCGGCTGGGCATCCCGCCCGAGCGGCACACCCGCTTCGCGGTCGTCGGAGGCACGATCGAGTTCCCGGTCGGCCTCGCCCTCCTCGAAATCGAAGGGCAGAGCTTCCGGGTCCCCGTAATTCTCGGCGACCGGAACCTGGTCGGGCTCACGACGCTGGAGACCCTCGGATTCGCCGTCGACCCCGTCGAGAACAAGCTGGTGCCGAAGGCGGGGATCCTCTATCCCGCAACGTGAACCGAAGGGCCACGCTCGCCGCGCGCGCACGAGCGGCTGCGGATTCATCGTTTGGGATGAGATCGAAGCAATACGCCTCTGCCGCGGCCAGGACGGGAGATCCACCCGTGGTTCCGCTTGGCGCGTCCGTCCTGCCAAACCGAACGTATAAGACCCGTGCCACTATCGCATCGCGGAGGGATTCGCGGCGACCCGATCGAAGATCATTGCTCTCGTCGTCCTCATTGCCCTCACCTCCACCGGTCTAGCTCCCGCGATGGCGACGGGATTCCCCGCGGCGACGCCCGCGAATTCGATTCGCCCCGCGCTCACGTCCCATAATCCCATCCTGATCGAGGGGGACGCTGAGTTCAACGCCGCGAACGGTGTCACGGGCGGCTCCGGGACGCCGGCGGATCCGTACGTCATCGAGAACTGGGAGATCAACGCATCCGCGGCGAACGGCATCGATATTCGGAACACGACCGCTCCCTTTTCCATCCGCAACGTCACGGTCCAGGGCGGCGCCCCTCCGAACGATGGGATCCGGTTCACGAACGTGTCTCACGGCGAGGTGGGCGCGTCAAATCTCTCGATCAGCGATGCCGGCATCCGGCTCCTCGAGGTCAGCGACATTTCGATCTCCTCCGCCGACATCACGACCGGCTGGGAAGGAATCCACATGGAACGAGCCCAACGGGTGAGCATTGCGGACGTGGTCATTCGCTCCTTCTACTGGGGCATCGAGGCGCGTCAGTCGTCGAACCTGACGATCCTCCGAGCCAACGTCTCAGGGCCGTCCACGGACGGCATCGCTTTCTTCGATGGAGAGGACGTCGTCATCGGGTCCTCCGACATCTCCGGATATGCCGGAGGATGGGGAATCGAGGTGAACGGGGTGCGGCGCTTCTCAATCACCGGGAACCGGGTCTCGGGCATGGGGGTCGGCGTCGATGCGATTCTCGCCCAGGAGGGCACGATCGAAGGCAACTCGCTCAATGGGAACGGCGGAGGAATCCTCGTCCGACTCGCCACCAATGTGACGGTCGACGAGAACGATCTCACGGCGAATCACGGTGGTCTGCGGCTGGAAGGGGCGACGGACGTCGAGATCTACCACAACCGGTTTGTCGAGAATACGAGGCAGGGAGTCGATGACAACAGCGGGGCCAGCGCCTGGGACGGGGGCTATCCCACCGGGGGCAACTTCTGGTCCGACTACCAAGGTTGGGACGACTGCGGAGGACCCGCACAGGACGTCTGTCCGGGATCCGACGGCCTTGGGGACACGCCCTACGCAATCGATTCAAACAACCGAGACCGATACCCGCTCGTCCCGGTGAATCCGCCAAACGCCCCGCCCGTCGCCTCCTTCTACGCCAAGGCTCCCTCCCCGTATCCGGGAGAGCCGCTTTCGTTCGTCGCGGTCGACTCGTACGACCCCGAGGGATGGCCCCTCGCGTATGGATGGGATTTCGGGGACGGAGCGACGGCGACCGCCTCCGTGCCCGATGCGATCCATGCGTATGCGACGGAGGGCACGTACACGGTTACGCTCACGGTCACCGACGTCCGCCACGCGACCGCCGCGATGACGGAGACGTTGGCGATCCTTCCGATTCCCGTCCTCGCCCTCGTGACGTTGGAGCATCCTGCGGGCTTCCGCCTTCCCGTGCCGGTGGGCTGGACCCGCCAGCTAAACGTGACGGAGGGAAGCAACGTCACGGAACTCGTGATGAGCGGGAGCGTGGGAGGCCTCCCGGCATCGATCCTCGTCGACACGGACCGCGACCCCACTGTGCGGGAGACGCACGACTACCTGGATCGCTTCGTGACGGAGACCCTCGCCCAGATTCGGGTCCTGCTGCCGAGCGCCTACCTGGATGGCGCGCCCGACTTCCGGACGATCGCGAACCATTCCGCGGTGTCGTTCGTGATCCGGTACACCGGCCTCCCGGTCGTCCAGAAGGTCGCGTACGTCGTGAGCGAAGCGCACACGCGATCGTGGTTCCTCCTCCTCACCGCCGGCGACGCGAACTTCGTGATCCTAAACGCGACGTTTGAGCGGATGCTCGCGGGTTTCGAGATCACCCTCCCCCCGAACCCGACGGGGATCTTCGGGTTGCCGATCCTCGTCTTCGGCGGAATTGGGGCCGGTGCCGCCGCGGCCGTCGTCGTGGCGGTTCTCGTCTTTCGTACCCGGAGACGCCGGCCGCCGAAGTCCTACGCAGCGGAGCCCTCCGGGGCTCCCGGAGGGCCGGTGGGTCCCGAAGCCCCGCGGCCTCCGGGCCTGTGACGGTTCTCCACGTTCCGGCGAGGATCGACCGGGACTCATCCACGTCCCGCCGCCACGAGCCGGTCCTGCAGTTCGCGCGACAGGTAGTAGCCTGTCCCGACCGAGCGGTGGATCGTCGCCTCGAAGTCTCCTTGCGTGAAGCGTCCCGCGCGGCGTTCCCGCAGTAAGAGGAAAGGTACGCTCACGGGCCTCAGTCCGAGGTACTTCGCGACGCCGAACGCAGCCCTGTCGTCCGCGATGACCTCGTCGACCTTCGCCCGGCGGGCGATAGCGAGCACGGCGGCCTCCCCGTGGTCGAGGTTCCACTCCGTGCGCGGTCGACCTCCCTTTCGGATTCGTAGACGCCCTTCCTCGACGAGACGCCTCACCTCGAGAGCCTCGGGGGATTCGCGTTCAGGAGGAACGTCGTCCGGCCCGGCCGAACTCAGCCAGGACCTTGCGTGGGACCGGGTTTTCATAGTGGACGCCCACCTTCTCGCAGACGCGGCGAAGGCCCACATCGGTCGTGATGAGATGCGTCGCCTCCCCCTTCTCCGCAAGGGCGACGAGGAAGCAGTCGTACACGTCGTGGCGGAGCTCCCTGGAGAGTCCGATCGCCCGCACCACGACCCTCCCGTCCCCGTCGACGTACCGGGGGAACCGCAGCCGTGCCAACGCTTCGACGGCCCGATCCGCGTCGGACCCTCGGACTCCCCACTCGGAGACGAGGACCCAACGGGCGCGCAGGAGCAGATAGGACGCGAGGACGAGCTGGAAGGTTCCCTCCAAGCCCGGCCCCAGCGCCGACCGCACGTACGAGTGGCCGACGTGGCTCTCGTCCAGGAACACGGCGATTGCGTTCACGTCGACGAACTTACGGTCCACCGAGGGCCTCCGCGGCGGTGACGACCGGCTTCTTCCTCCAGCCTCCCCGGGAGTTCACCGTCGGGATTTCGGGAGCGACCTTCCGAAGGATTAGCTTGGAGCCTTCGCGCTCCACGACGAGTTCCGCCTCGTCCTCTAAGCCGAGCTCGCGCCGGAGCGGAGCGGGAATCGAAATCCGTCCCCGTTCGTCGAGTTTGGTTCGCGCCATCGGGACAATCATCGCGTCGTGGGATAAATACGTGTGGGTAGTGGGATGCATATGTACCCCATCGCTTTCCCAGGGCGGGATGGGACTCACAGAGGGGGCCAATCGTCTCCGAACGGTCCGGGGGTCGCCGGCTCCTGGAGGACGGGCTCGGCCGGAGGTCCGCCCTTTCGTTTCCGACGCCAGAGGAGGACGGCTACGGCCCCCGCGACGGCCGCTCCTATGGCGATCGCCGCGACCATCCAAGTCGGGATGCCGAAGATTCCCTCGGCCGGAGGCTCCGCCTCGATCCGGAATCCCTCGAAGATCCAGTCGTCCGCCTCCTGGTACCGCGGCCAGTTCGACTCCGGCACGGTGAACGTGAATATGTACAACCGCAGCCACACCGCCGACGCGACGACCGTCTGGACGTACCGGGTCGGGACGCCATCGATCGTCACGCGTGCCTCGAACCCCGCCGCGGGGTGGCCGTCCACGGTGAAGTCGTGCACCGGCACGACGATCGTGGCGCCTTGGCTCACGATGTACGCCTGCGCCTGGGACGCCTGCGCGTGCGCATACGCCGCCGTCTCGACGAGGGTCGCGTCCCGCGCCGTGACGATCGCCAGGACGGCGGGGCTCGGGGACTCCGAAGGCCCGATGAGGGCGGCGCTCGCCCTCACGGCCCCGAAGGGGAAGTCGACCTGCCCCGTCCACCCCGGCGGCACGGAGACCACGAAGTGCTCCGTGGCGTTCGTGAGGTCGTTCACGTGGGCGGGCCAGTACCGGATCGTGACGGTCGCATTCGCGGCGTTTTCGACGGCGTCCCACGCCTCGATGCGGAACGAATTGTTTCCGAGGGCGAGGTTCACCGGGAAGGACCACGCCGTCCCGACGAGGTCCGCGAGCGCGCCGCCGACCCACACGGATCCCGGATGCAGCTCGTCCACCCAGCCCGCGAGGACGTACGGAAGATCGGCCGTCTCCAGGGGCGACGTCACGACGATCGCCGGCGGGGTCGTGTCCGTCGTGAAGGTCACGGTCTCGTCCAGGGACTGGAGGAGCCGGTCCAGGCCCGTCACCCGCGCCGTGTGGTCGCCGTCCGCGAGGTCCTTCGCCCCCCAGTTCCGCTCGAGGTTGAAGCACACCTCGTCCTCCCACGTCACGTTCGGCAGGTAGGGCGCGCCGTCCCGCGTGACCTGGATGGAGCCCGTCGCCATCATGGTCGCACTCATGATCGAGGCGCACGTCGGATCCCGGTCGGGGTCGGTCACCCATGGGTTCGGGGCGTCGATCCAGGGCGTCCCGCTCCACGTGCCCACGGCGAACGAGCCGTCGTATCCCGGCGCGGACGTGACGCCGACAAGGGCCGAGCCGTCCGCCGTCCACGTGACGTCGGAGAAGGAAAGAGGGAGCTGGATGCTCGTGCCGTTGTCCGGATCCCGGAAGACCCCGTCGTATGCGAAGGCGAGGACGTCCGTTCGGGGATTCGCGCGGAACGAGTAGAGGTTCGGCTGCTCGGTGACGGGGAGGGCGTCAATCGTCCCGTTCGAGACCCACGCCTCCCGGAACCCCTCGGAGTCCGCGAGCATGAAGACGCGCGCCTCATCGGCCGAGGGCGCGAACATCGCCCGTGATCCCAGCGTGATGCGGGAGCCGTCCGCCAGGTCGATCCGGTAGGCGTAGACGTCGTCGGAGACGAACGCCCAACGCGCGCTCGCGTCGACATATAGGTCGCGTCCAACTGCATGGGCGGGGAGGTCCCAGCTCGAGAGGATCGCCCCGGTGGAGGGGGACACCTTGAGCAGCGCCGACACGTTCGCGGTGTACAGCGCCCCGGCCGCATACGAGAGGACATCCGGGTCACCGCTCACGGGCCACTCTGCGAGGATCGCCCCCGCCGTCGGATCGACCCGGAAGATCGTGGAGGCGAGCGTCGTGATGAACACGTCGCCCGTCGACGGCTCGATCGCCATCGAATGGGCCGCACCCGTCACGTCCTGCGGGAGACTCACGTACAGTTGCAGGGTCCCCGCGAGATTGAAGACGAGGAGGGCGGGGGCTTGAGAGCCATTCAAGAGGACGAAGTCTGCGGTGACGAGGATGCGTCCTCGGGCGCCGTCCACGACGACGTTCCGCGCGTACCCGCTCGCGTTGTAGAAGGGTCGCCAGGCCGCAGGGCCGTTCGCCGCCGCAGGAGCGGGCGTCCGCGCATCGGGACTCAGGTCCCGGGCGCCATCGGCGATCGCGGGCGTCGTCGCGAGAGGCCGCTCGGTCGGCGGGGGAGCCATCGCACGGGCCGTTCCCACGAACGACAGGAACAGCGCTGCTGCAAGCACCCACGCCACAACGATGCGCACGATAGAAGGGAGGGAAACGAGCGGCTTAACGGTTGCGAACGGTTGGTTCTGTAACAAGTCGGGTGTTGAACGACGGTAACCACCGCAACGCCATTTCTCATTCCTCCCGAGTTCGGATTTTCACATTCGGGCATCTCCCCCAGCTACCTTGACGCCGTCCTCCTCTCTAGCGGAGGAACGTGCTCGCCTCCTGCTGAAGGCAGAGAACCAGTCCTACTGGCTCGACCGGGAGACGGGACGCCTTCGCATTCCGATCCGCGGGACAGAAGGGGTGCAACTGCACCTGCCGCTGTCCGAGTGGCACCGCTCGATCCTGGGCGACTCGTCGTGGGGGCTTGGATCCCTCATCGTTGTCCCGGGGAAGATCATCGTCGTCCTGCGCAAGGAAGCCCGAAGCCCTATGAGCCTCGG
>WNFX01000353.1_pt1 | contig 43661 bp, 34 predicted proteins | sample 5400111 | NCBI WGS metagenome assembly WNFX01 (sample SAMN13153363, study PRJNA577476) | soil metagenome | isolation source: 40 cm soil or saprolite under grassland replicate 1 | place: USA:California | collected 2016-06-15
ACGGCCATCGAGGCCAGCCCGTCCCAGGCGGACTGGCCGGTCAGCTGCCGCAGGCCCACGCCGGCGGCGGCGAGCACCAGTCCGATCAGCGCGGCGACGTCCTCGAAGATCACCGCCTTGACCGTGGTGTCCGTGGTCAGGCGCAGGTACGCGAAGGCCGGCACCGCGTAGGAGATCAGCGTGCTTGCGCGGTCCGGTGCCTCGCCGTGCACCACACCTACCTCACCCACCGCGCCGCCACCGCCGGCATAGATCAACCGCCGTTTGGATCTGGTGACGCGGTCTTACCGGCACCCCGACCAGCATCGGCCTAGGAGGCAGGCGTGGCACCGATGGCAGCATGGGCATGGCTACGACGCCGCGACCCTGGCCTGGTCACCGTCCGGCGGGGCGCACGGGTGGCTATCGTGGCCTGCGTCGGCTTCTACGTCTGCCGGTACGTGCTGCGCAATCCGGTCCTGGCCACCTACGCACTGTTCGGCACCGTCGCGCTTGGCGCGCTGTCGCAGATCCCCGGTTCCGCGGCGCAGCGCGCCCGTACCCTGCTCGCCGTACTGCCCGCCGGCGCCGTACTCGTCACCGCGGGTACCCTGCTGTCGGTATCCAACTGGACTGCCGCGGCGGGCATGTTCGTGCTCGGCTTCCTGGTCACCTACACCGGGGTCGGCGGCCCCCGGTTGGTCGGGCTCGCTAACGGTCTGCAACTGCTCTACATCCTGCCGTGCTTCCCGCCGTACAACCCGGGCTCCCTCGGGTACCGGCTTGCGGGGGTGGCTCTGGCCGTGGTACTGCTCGCCGTGGCCGAGTTGACGCTGTGGCCCGACCGGCCCCCCGTGCCGTACCAGCGCCGGCTCGCCGACGGGGTACTCGCGCTCGCCAACTGCCTGGCCGCCCTCGCCGACACGGTGGGCGGCGATCCGCGCGCCCGCGACCGTCTGGCCGCGCAACTGCCGGAGGCGACCGAGGCACTTGAGGCGATCCGGCCGTCCCGGCTGCCGCCGACCGAGCGGCCCGCGTCGGCGGGTCGGCGGGACCGTGCGCTCAGTGACGCTGGCGGAACGGCGCGGCTGGTCCTCGGCCGTACCGTCGATCTGTTCTTCGAAGACGGCCGGCAGCCGCTGGGCGCCACCGAGGCAGCCACGCTGCTGCGCGAGGCCGCGGCGAGCGCCCGGGCCGCGGCGGCCTGGCTGGACGGCACCGGACCGGCACCGCAGATCAGTCCGATCGCCGACGCGCTGGCCGCGTTCCGGGCCGCCCGGCTACGGGTGGTACCCGACGCGGTGCACCCCGACCGGCTGCGGCTCGGCGCGCTCGCCCTGGTCATCGCGGACGGGGTGAAGGCGCTGGTCATCGCCGTCCGGGTGGCGAGCGGGGCGCCGATCCATCCGAACAGCACCCCGCTGAGCGCCTCGCCCGGGCCGTTCTGGTACGCGTACCGGCCCACGGTCTGGCTGTGGTGGCACCGGTTCCGCGAGCACCTGACGCCGCGGTCGGTCTACTTCCAAGGGGCTCTGCGGCTGGCCCTGGCGCTCGCGGCGGCCCGGCTGTTGGCCGGCCTGCTCGACCTGTCGCACGGCTTCTGGGTACTGCTGGCCACGCTGACCCTGCTGCGGACCTCGGCCGCCGACACCCGCTCCGCCCTGCGCCCGGCACTGGTCGGCACGGTGGTCGGCGCGGTGCTGGCCGGCGGGCTGTTCGTGGTGGTCGGCGCCCAGCCGCGGGTGTACGTGGTCGCCCTCCCGCTGATGATGCTGGTCGGCTTCGCGGCCGGTCCGCTGCTCGGCCCGGGCTGGGCACAGGGGCTGTTCACCCTGGTGGTCGCCCTGGTCTTCGCCCAGGTGGCGCCGACGAACTGGCGGCTGGCCGAGGCCCGGGTACTGGACGTCGCGGTCGGCGCCGGGGTCGGAGTCCTGATCGGGCTGTTCGCCTGGCCGCGCGGCGGCGCCGGCGAGCTGCACCGGGCGACGGCGAACTTCCTGGACGCCTGTGCCGCCGCGGTACGGGAGACGGTCGCGGTGCTGACCGAGGGCGCACCTCCCGGGCCGGCGCTGCCGGTGGCGCGGCAGCGGGGTCAGCTCGCCGAGGCGTCCTACGCGCTGTACCAGACCGAACGCCACGACCCGCGCGCGGCGGTCATGGACTGGCAGGCGACGCTGGTCGCCGGCCACCATGCGGTACAGGGGGCGGAGGCGCTGCTGCGGTCCTGCCCGACGGGCCGGATGGTGACCTGTCGACGCCAGCTGACGAGGGCTGCCGCGACGGTCGCGGGCGGGTACGAGGAGCTGGCCGAGCACCTCCGGTACCGTAGCCGGGCCGCGATCACGGTACCGAAGCTGCCACCGGAGGACTGGCCGGACGATCTGGGTATCGACCTCTACCACCTGGCCGACATCCGGGTGTGGCTGGAGGGCCTGGCGGACGACCTGGCCCGGCTGGCACGACTGTCTACCGTGGACCGGTGGATGGACTCCGGAGGGGCGCGGGCGGTGGTGCGTTCGTAGCTGGCGAAGGGATCGCCGCCGGGCCGAGTTACAACCGCGCCCGGACGCGACGAGGACACCCGGGTCTGGTCGGACGCCGTCGACGACAGCACCCACCCCGTCCTTCCGACCCGCGTTTCGTGGCCCAGGCCCGCCGTGTCCGATCAACCGTGGTAGGTGGCGAAGATCTTGCTGAAGTCGTATGGCTTCTGCTTGATGTTCGTGCACTGGTACAGCGCGCCGTTGCACGCGTTGCGGTCGCGCGTGGTCTCCCAGAAGGCGAGGCGGCCCAGGTGCCTGCCCGCCGCGAAGGTGACCACCTGGTGGGCGTCACCCAGGTTGAACGTGCCGCCGTCGTCGTTCTTGCCGATCATGGGGGTGATCCCGATGATCGCCCAGCCTGGGTAGATCGACTTGACCTGGTTGTACGTGGCATTGGCGGCCTTCACAGCAAAGGTGCCGTAGTCCCCGCCACCGCTGTAATAGTCCATCGCCATGATGTTGACCACATCGATCTTGACCCCGGCCGCCTTGGCCGCCTTGACCACGTTCACACCGTCCGCGGTGAGGCCGCTGGGCAGCACCGGCAGCGTGAGCGAGATGCGTACCCCGGTGGCCTTCTGCACCTGGGCGAGCGCCTGCGACCGGCGCTTGATCGAGGCCAGCTCGGCCACCGCGGCGCCTTCGATATCCACGTCGATGTACTTGAGCGAGTAGGCCTTCACCACGGCCTGGTACTCGGCCGCGAGACTGGAAACCGACGAGCACGCCTGCGCCAGCTCGATGCCGTTCGCGCCGCCGAAGGAGACGACCACATCGCCGCCGGCCGAGCGAATCTTGTTCATCTCGCCGAGCTGCCATTTGCTCCGGGGGTCGTACGCGTTGAACCACGATGCTTTGCACCCCGCTCCGGTGACGAAGCCGAGGGTGTACGACTTGACCCCGGACGCCTTTGACATCGCGCTCAACGACGGCGTCGGCCAGGCGCCCATGTCCACGTACGGGGCGACGGGAAGGCCGGCGGCCGCCTGTGCCGGCGCCTGTATGGCGATGGTCCCTCCGACGAGGAGGGCCGCCGTGGTGGCGAGGATGCGGAACCGTGCTCGTGCCATGTTCGTTCCCTCCTCGGGGAAGGCATTGATGAACAACTATAAGTAAGGTTTCCAGTTAGAAGCAAGGCCCATAGAGCCGCACCCAGAGCTGGGGCGGGCGTCGCCTTCGCCCGCGCCTCTCGGGCACCCGGACCGCTCAGCCACAGTGGACGGACCTCGCGTGGATCAGGTCCGACTCGGTTGCCGATCGCGCGGATCGCGGCCGGGGCGACGGGGGAGGGAGCGGGGAGAGCGCAGCAAGGGCTTCGACTTCGTCGGCCATCGCGGCGTTGAGCTGGAGAAGGAGGTCGGGGATCTCGTCATCGGTCCAGCGATGTCCGGCGATCACGTCGATCACATCGAACAATGCGGTGGAGAGGGCGTCGCGCGTCGTCTGGTAACTGGCGAGAGCGTCGTGCTCGTCCGCGCCGTCGATGACGACGGCGACGATCGCCCGGGCGAGCAGCTCGGCGTCACGCAACGCATCGGTCAGCCCGTGTGCACTGAGCGGATCCTTGAAGTAGCCTGCGTCGCCGACCAGGGCCCAGCCACGCCCCCACGATCGTCGAACATGGCCAGGTCGCCCAGTGAACGTGCGCAGCGCAGGCGGTGGGGCCGCGGCGGCGAGCCGGGCGGTGAGGTCGGGAGACGACTCGGCGACGATCCGGGTGAGGGGCTCCAGGCCACCTCGCCCGATGCGGCGGGGTGAGGCGCTGGCGTACACACATGCCTGGCCGTCGTTGGTCGGGACGACGCCGGACGCGGCGTTGGGGCGGAAGTTCCACTCGTAGCCGTCGGTCTCCAAACCCGACCAGTAGCCGTACGTGACCGCGCCGACCGAGGCGCCGATGCGCTCGAACGGCGCGCCGGCACGCTCGGCGATCGTGGAGCGGATCCCGTCCGCGCCGACGACGATGCGGGCCCGGGCTCGGAACGCCTGGCCGTCACGGGTCCGGCCGGCGACGCCGATGACGGTGCCGTGGTGGTCGCGCTCGACGTCGGTCACGGCGATGCCGAACCGCACGTCGACGCCACCGGCGACGGCCGCGTCGACGAGGATCGGGTCGAGTACGGTGCGCCGCGGCGCGTACAAGGCGTCCACGCCGTACGACGGCTTGAGGGTGATCGGCACGACGGCGTCGGCGTAGCGGAATGTCGTGCGGCGCACCGGGGGTGTGCCCGCGGCGACGATCTCGTCGAGCAGGCCCCATCGGGAGAGCTGCAGCACGCCGCCGCGCATCAGGGCGTGCGTTGACAGGGTGTCGGAGCCGTAGCGGCCGCGGTCGACGAGGAGTACCCGCAGCCCGAAGCGGGCGAGCACGTAGGCGGTGGCCGCGCCTGCGACGCGGGCGCCGACGACCACGACGTCGTAGGTGGCGTCGGCATGGTTGTGCGTTCGCATGCGTTGTCTCCTGGATCAGTGGCCGGTGAGGGCGGAGGTGCCGGTGTCGGCGGCGCGGTGACGGCGGACGATGTGGTCAGCGACGAACGCCGCGTCGTGGCCCACCCCGCCGATGAAGTTCGAGCTGCGGTGGTGTTGAAAGCGCTGACCGAGCACGTAGAGGCCCGGGGTCGGCGTGCGGCCGCGGTGCTGGCGGATCTCGCCGTGGTGGTCGAGCACCGGGAGCCGCAGCCACGGGTAGGAACGGCGGTAACCAGTGGCCCACACGACCGTGCGGATGCCCGCGGCGTGAAGGTCGAGGTCCCGCACGACGCGAGTCGGGACGACAGCCCGGGGGCGCTCCGGTTCGAGTACCTCATGGCGAAGTCCGTTGGTGTCGATGTGCCGGTCGATCGTGCCGAGCAGCCGTCGCATGCGCAGGTCGGCGTCGGCGACGGTCGCGGGTAGGTCAGGTGCGAGCCGCACCCGGTGGCCGTCGATGGCGATCACCCGGCCGGTCAGGTGGACGCCGTCGGCCTGGAGGGTCGTGAGGTCCAGTGGGCGGCGGTCGGGTCTGCCGATCAGCTGCGCGGATGGCTCGTGGCGCGCCAGGATGGGGTCGGGCATCTCGTCGATCGTTTTGTCGAGGGCGCCGATGCGGTCGAGCCACCAGTAGATGTCCATGCCGCGGTAGCTGCGAGGCATGCGGGTGTGGCTGCCGACGGCGATGGTCACGTTCCGCCCGGCCGCCCGCAGCTCGTCGGCGAGCTGGACACCGGTCGCCGCGGCGCCGGCGACGAGGACACCGCCCGGCGGCAGCGAGCCGGGGTTGCGGTATTCGCTCGACGTGACCTGGTGGACATCGGCGGCCACCGCGCGCGCCATCGCTGGGACGGCAGGCTGGTCGCACCAGCCGGTGGCGATGATGAGGTTCGCGGCCCGCCACGCCGCCCGGTCGGTGACGACCTCGAAGCGATGATCCGGCTTGTGCACCAGGTGCACGCCTGCGTGTTCCTCGACGGGTGCGTCGAACGACCGCGCGTAGTCGGCGAGGTGGTCGGTGAACGCGGCGGCGGAGGAGAACCCGTCGAGGTCCGGCCCGCCGTATGCCCAGCCGGGCAGAGCGTTCATCCAGTTGGGCGTCAACAGGTGCAGGGAGTCCCACGTGTCGCTGCGCCAGCGCTGCCCGATGCGGCCACGCTCGAGTACCACGTGGTCGTGGCGGCGGTCGGTGAGGGAGCGGCTGGCTGCGAGGCCTGCCTGGCCTGCGCCGATGATGATGGTGTCGGTGATGCGCATAGGGCTCCAAAAGGCTCCTGAGCACTCGCCGGGTTGGCCGGTTGAAGGACCGGCCAACCCGGCCGGACGGCGGGGGAGGGGCGATCAGCCAGCGTCGACCTCGATCGACACGGGCACGCCGTTGGTGACGATGTCGAACACGGCCGAGCGTCTACGCGACTGCTCCACGACCGAGCGCAACTTCTCCGGTTCGTCACCCCTGAGCATGAAGCTGACCTTGATGTGCTGGTAGCCGTTGCGGACCTCGTCCGACAGTCCGAGGATGCCCAGCAGGTCGATGTCACCCTCGACAGTCGAGGAGACCTCCGTGAGGGTGACGCCGCGGGCTGCGGCGATGTTGGCGATGCCTGCGGTGAGGCAGGCGGCGAGGGCGTGCAGTACGTACTCGACCGGCGTCGGGCCGTTGTCCGCCCCGACCAGCACGGGCGGGTGGTCGGCGTCGAACGTGAATGGCTGCCGGTGGGTCATTTCCTGCTTGGCGCCGTGGAAGCCGTGGAACGTCGACCGGTTGTGGGTCCCGCTGACCCAGCGGTTGGTGGCCCGGAACTGGAACTTGGCGATGTCGGTGTCGCCTTTCACGGCGTCGAGTGTGGCGAACAGGGTTGCGGTGTCGACGCCGTTCCGGACGGGGTTCTCGGTGATGGTCATTGACTTGCTCCTCAACTGTTGTTGGTCCGGGCGATGGATTCGTTCCCGGTCGAGGTTCGCCGTGCGATCGCCTGCGCCCAGCTCGGCTGCCCCTTAGCAGCAGGCACGAACCGGCAAGATCGCAGCCGGCCTTCGATGACGCCGCACCGGCGACGGGCGACTTACGCATCGCCGCCGACCAGTCGCCCGTACGTAACGGCGTCGCGGACGGACGCGGGAGCGGTCTCGCTCAGCTCGTGGTCGGGTCGTGCGCCAAGCGCGTCGTTCACGGTGGAGAAGGCGATGCGGAGGGCGACGAAGGCCGTGATCGCGAAGATCTGCGCATCGTCGTAACCGGCGTCGCGCAGCGCCTGGATGTCATGTGCCTCAGTGCTGTTGGGGTGACGAGTGGTCTTGCGAGCCCACCGGGCCAGCGCCCGTTCCGTCAGGTCCAGCCGATCATCGTCGCCCCGCAGCACACTGCCTGCCACACCGGCGCCCGTAACGCCTGCCAGCTTCTTGCCCCACGCCAGCGAGCAGTACGCGTCACCCAACGCCGAGGCGCAGGCGACGACCAGGATGCCCCGCTGCCGAAACGTGAGCGAACCGGCGCGGGCCGCCTGCCCCATCAGGTTGAACAGCCCACTGTGCAGGATCGGCTGGTGCGCCCACAGTCTGGAAAGGTTCGTCACAAAGCCGACCCGCTCGACGTCGTCGTCGTAGAGGCGCTGCACGTCGGCGGACAGCTCCGGGATCTCGAGGAATCCCGCGCCGTCGATCTCCACCTGGTTCATGCGTCGAAACTACGAAGGCGGCGGCGGGTCGCGCGTCGGCGCGTGCGCGCAATCCAGGTGGGACCCTGACCGCGTCGGTGTCGGGATGCGCGTAGTCGTCAGGTTCGGGTCAGCAGCCTGGCGACCGCGGCCGTGCGGGCCGACTTCCCCCGGATACCGAGCTTCGCATAGGTATTGTGCAGGTGCCGCTCGACCGTGCGCACGCTGAGCGTCAAAGACCGGGCGATGCTCGCGTTGTCCTGTCCCTCGGCCGCCAGTCTGAGCGCGTCGAGTTCACGTGGCGACAGCACCGATGCGGCATCGATGCCCACCGCACGTGTCGCCGGTTGGCGGTCAGGCGCCAAGAACGACGCGACCTCGTCGAGGAAGACCGGCCAGGCCGGTTCATCGCCGAGCACGATGTGATTCGAGCTCTCCAACACCACCAGGCGAGCCCCGGCGATCACCGACGCGAGGAAGCGGCTGTCCTCGAAATCGTTCATCCGATCGTGCCGTGAGTGGAGCACCAGCGTCGGGGTGTCGAGCTGCGGCAGCAGGTCGACCACGTTCGCCTGCTTGCGTTGCCTGCGTGCGGCCAAGGCGTTCTCCGCCGACACCGACACTCGCTGGAGCTCGTCGAGCCAGCGCATCTGTTCCTCGGTCGCGTCGGGGATCATCATCGACGTAAACACCCGGCGGAATGCAGAATCGGGCCGTGCCCAGCCAACCTTGATCATCTGCTCGAAAGCCTCGTCGAGTTCGAGATCGTCCGGCGTCGGATCACGAAACGCGGCAGCGTAGCTGCCATAGAAGAGCAGCCGGGAGATCCGCTCGGGATGGCGCACCGCATAGGCGATCGAGGGCGGACCGCCCTGCGACATCGCCATCAACGCGAAACGATCGAGCCCGGCGTGATCGGCCACCGCCTCGAGGTCAGCGACCCGCGCCTCCAATCCGAAGTCGTCGACGTCCCAGTCCGACAGCCCGTGGCCCCGCTCGTCGTAGCGCACGACGGTAGCGATCTCTCCAAGCGCGGCCAGGAAGTGACGCCACACCGGACTTTGCCAATCGTGCTGCAGATGACTCAACCAACAGGTGGCGATCACCAACGGCGGCCCGGAACCGTGCCGCGCATACGCGATTCGCACACCATCAGGAGACCGACAGAACCTCAGCTCCTGCGGTGGCTGCGCCATAACACGATCCGACGATGGCACGCCCTCGATCATACCCGGTGTGGGTCAATCAGCGGGGCTCGCGAAGGGAGGCCGCGTGCAGACCCCGTGCTGGCAGGCTGATCCACGACTCCGTGATGCTGGCGTCTACTGCCACATCCTTGGTTACCAGGAACGCTCGTTCGCCTCAACGAGCTGGGCGAGGCTTGCCAGTGCCATGCGCGTGCCTGTCTCGTTGTCGGCGGCGGGCACACCGTCGGGAATCCCTTCGTGCACAACGAGGACATCAGTGCCGCCGTCTGCATCGGTGAGCGTGGTCGTCATCGTCATCGTGCCGCGAAGTGCGGGATCTGCGGTCTCAAACTCGAACACTTCGACCACCTGCTCGTTAGGCACGAGCTTCACGAAGTGGCCGTGGTACGTGTCGGTATGTGGCGCCGACTTGCCGGTGCCAACCGGCGCGTCGTAGGTGAGCGAGACGCGGAACCCCCCACCTTCGCGGGCATCGAATTCGTGCACGTGGCTGGTCATGCCGGCCGGCACCCGCCATTTCGCGATCGCGCCCGCATCTAGAAGCGCCCGGTAGACGGCCGGACGCGAGGCACTCACGTGCCGAGAGATCTGCGTCGAGTACATGGAGTCAACATAGCGCTCGGGTACTCCTGTGCGGCTCAACGTCGGCGGTCACTCTTCCCGGCACGAACCACCCATCAACCGGCGACACGCGCCACGTGCCCGCCGGCAGCCGGCCTTCTGGCCGACATGAAGCGGCGGTTGCTAGTGCGACGGAGCCGGCGGCCCCGCATCCGAGCCGATCGGAATGAGTTCGAAGACCGGATGCCGGTTGGCCTCGGCCACGAACTGCTCGACGGGGGCGTCCTTGTCAGCCTGAAAGTACTTCCGGGTTGCCGTTGCCACGGCGACGTAGCGCTGCAGCACCGGCCCCGCTTCGACCGCCGAAGCCTCCCGGATCGCGTAGTGACGCGTATCCAGCCGGCGGCTGAGGCCCACCCGGCCAGCGGCACGGGCGTTGCGTACCCAGGACACTGGCCCGTACGGTGCGACCAGCCAACGCCGCCCGTCGTGCTCCACGATCGTCACCGGATTCGACCGCATCCGGCCCGTCTTGCGGCCCTTCGTCGTCAACAGGTAGGAGCTGGGTACAAGGCCGGCCCGCACCAACGCGCTCATCAGGGCGTTCTCCACCCGAAGCCATCGGCCCGGTTTGTACTCCTTGACGGTCCTCTCCGCGCTCACGGCGGCCCTCCTCGTTCGCCACTAATCTTAGGCTCGCGTTGACCTCTTTGCCCGGGCCACATGTCCATGGCCGGTGGGGCTTGACTCCGGATCCGAACCTGGCGCCGGGGCCTCAGCGGACAGCGAGCGTTGTCTTGCCCGGGGCGGTCCGGCCCTGGCACCGGCCGCCATCTCTACTTGTTCTTGGAGCGGGGCGGTATGGCCGCGACGCCGTAGGGACTGTTGCCGGTTGTAACGGTGGTTATCAGGTGAAGTGTGCGGGGGTTGATGACCGACAGCGTGTTGGCGCCCTGGTTAGTGACGTAGATGGCGTGGTTGGTGGCTGCCGCGGTGTACGGGTCGGTGCCGTCGGTACCCAGGGAGACGGTGGACGAGACTTTGCGGGTGCGGGTGTCGATGACGGTGAGCTTGCCCGGACCGAGATCAGTGACGTAGGCCCGGTGGCCGTGGGGGCGTATTGCCACGCTGAACGGGCTTGGGGCCCGGAGAGTCGCCTCGACCGCGCCGCTTCGTGCGTTGATGACCGTGACGTTGGCTGACAGTTCGTTGGCGACGTAGACCGACGCGCCGTCGGGTGTGATGGCCACCCCGGCCGGGAACTGACCGGACGGGATGACGCGGACGGCCCGGTTCGTCTGGGTGTTGATGACCGACACGTCGCCGGATCCGCTGTTGGCGACGTAGACCGACGCGCCGTCGGGTGTGACCGTCACGCTCACCGGCTGGGTGCCGACCGGCACGGACGCCACGACGTGGTTGGTTCGGGTGTCGAGGACCGAGACGCGGTTGGATCCGCTGTCGGCGACGTAGAGGAGTTGTCCGTTGGGGCTTGCGGTCACGCCGATGGGGCTGCTTCCGGCGGGAAGCGCAATGGTTGCGGTGATCGTGTTGGTGGCGCTGTCGAGCACGGAGACGGCGTTGTTTGCGGTGTCGGCGATGTAGGCGTACCTCCCGTCCGGGGATACCGCCACCCCGGCTGGGGAGGTACCGACCGGCACGGTCGCGACCACCTTGAAGGTGTTGCCGGCGATGACCGAGACGGTGTTGTCGAGCTGGTTGGTGACGTAGATGTAGCGGTCCGGGCCTGCAGGCCCGGCCGCCGATGCCGGCGCCGGGGCGACGGGGCTGCTCGCCAGGGCCAGCGCGATTGCGATGCACCCCGCCGCGACCGACGACGGCAGGGTCCGCGGCCGTCGCTTCGCGGCGCCCGGATGAGCGCGTCGCAGCAGACGCCTCCTTGCCCGTCCGGTGTCGCAACGCAGCGGGTCCGGCTCGGGTCCTGCCCCAGCGCTCGGCGAAGCGGTGGTCACGTCAGCAGCCCACGGGCGTAGTAGTCCCCCGGGTCGTGCACACCCGGGACCGCGAAGAAGTAGCCCCCGCCGATGGGGCTGATGTACGGGACCAGCATCTCGTTCTCCAGCCGGGTCTGCATGGCGATGTAGGTTTGCAGTTGCTGCTGGAAGCAGCAGAACGCGTGCCCCATGTCGGGGTTTGCGCCCACATCGGGGCTTTGGCCGTACTGGTAGCTGCGACGCAGCATGGCGCTGGTGGCGGCGGTCTGCGGGGTTTGCGGGTTGGCCAGGCGGATGTGGCAGTTGAGCGGGGTGAGCAGACCCTGCGGGTCGTTGGTGTAGATGGGGTCAAGCTGATCCGAGGCGGTCGGTGAGGTCGCATACAACGGCGCGCCGCTGATCTTGCGGCGGCCGAAGATGCGTTCCTGCTGCTCGACGGGCACCTTCTGCCACGTGTTCAGGTACATCCGGATGATGCGGACCACCTGGTAGGTGCCCCCCGCGGTCCAGGCCGGTTCGGGCGGACCGGGCTGGACCCACACCTCCTGGTTCATCTGAGCGGTGTCGGTCGGGTCGGGGTTGGCGATACCGTCCTTGAACCCCATCCAGTCCCGCGGAATGCCGACCGGGCGTGGCGGGAACCGGAACCCGTCGATGCGCCACCGCAGGCGCATGCCGCCGCTGGTGTGCGCCAGCAGGTCGAGCATGGCGTGTCCGACGGTGTCGCGGTGGCCGGCGCACAGTTGCACCAGCAGGTCACCGTCGGAGATCTTCGAGTCGAGGTTGTCGTGGCTGAACGCACGCATCGTCTCGAGCTGGGCCGGCTTGTGCGGCCCCAGTCGGTAGCGACCATCGAACAGCGACGCGCCGACCGCGACGGTGACGGTGAGATCGTCGGGCAGCACCGTCGGGCCGAGCAGGCGGTCGTCCGACGGCGGCGCGTTCGGCGGGGTGGGGGGCGGGGTACCGCCCGCGGTCAGAAACGCCGCACGCCCGGTGAGCGTCCGGAACAGGTCGGTCAGCTCGTCACGGTCGGCCACGGTCACGTCGAAGGACAGGAAGGTGGCGGCTGTCTGCGGAGGAGTGGCGATACCCGCCTGGTGCTGGCCGTAGAAGGGGATGCGCCGCGTCCCCTCCCGGGTCGCCTCCATGTTGTAGTCGTCCTGCTGCGCGGCGTGGGCCACCCCGGAGGCCACCGGGTTCGCGGTGACCACTCCAGCCACACCACCGACAATTCCCTGCAGGAAGGACCGCCGCCCGACGGAGTACGACCCACCGACGTCGCTTCTTCGCCGGTGATCCGCAGGACGGGATTGCTGATCATTCATGCTGGCTTCCATGTGCCGACGTATCCAGCGGTACGCGGCCAGTGCCGGGCGTTGCCGGTAGCCTCGCTATCGACGCCGCATCCCTTGTGCGGCTGGCACCCGGCCACGGGCCACTGTTGATCCCAACACCGACGCTACCTGCCCGTGCCCCGTCCGCCCAAACCGCCACAACATCCCCCGTTCGGGTCAGTGCAGGCACGGAGAGCAACTGCCGTTTCGGGTACGTGATCCTTGGCTTTTTGGTTTTCCCGCGTCACGAAAGGGCAGTGCCGGGTATTACGCCGCAGGGAAACTGTGCCGCGGGGGAGGTGTGCCGCAGGGGAAGTGTCATCACCGCCCGGACCCAGCTCGACGCCTCCCGCGCGGCCGGCATCCCACCGCCTGACGGTTTTCTGCGCCGGGCGGGACACCGTGTCAGCCGCGCGCGGCGCCGATGCCGTGTGCCCCACCGCGTCTGCCGATCTCCGCTGCTGTGCGCGACAGAACCAGTCTCGGGCCTGCCCGGGCTGGATCAGTTACGCCCAAGATCGGACAACCTCACCTCGGCCATGACGGGCTAACTGGACGCCCGCTGGATGAGTCTGGTCTGCAGGATGGTGGCTTGAGGGTGGGTGGTTTCGCCGCTCATGACGCGTACGAGTAGGCGGGTCATCTCCTGGCCGAGCGCTTCGATGGGTTGGTGTACCGAGCTGAGCGGGGGATCGGTGTGGCTGGCGACCGGTGAGTCGTCGAATCCGACGATCGCGATGTCGGCCGGGACCTTGCGTCCGCTGGCTTTGATTGCCTGAAGGGCGCCGGTGGCGATGGAGTCGGATGCAGCGAAGACAGCGTCAAGACCTGGGTGGCGTGCGAGCAGGTCGGCCATGGCGCGCCGGCCGAACTCATCGTGGAACTCGCCGATGACTACGAGGCTGTTGTCTTCGGGCATCTGGGCGGCGCGCAGTGCATCCCGGTAGCCGTCTAGGCGGTCGATCCCGGCGCTCATGTCCTGCGGGCCTGCGATGGTGGCCACCGTGCGCCGGCCACGCTGGAGCAGATGGGCGACTGCTTCTCTGGCGCCCGAACGGTTGTCGCAGTCGACGTAATTGACGGTGGTTGACCCCAGTGGGCGTCCGCTGCGGACCATGGGAAGTCTCAGACGGTCGAAGACATCGGTGGCCTCGGCGTCGCGGTGTGCCGATAGAAGCAGGGCGCCGTCGACGCGTTCGGCGGCGAGCTGCCGGGTCCAGTCGTAAGCCATCAGTAGGCGTAGGGACAGCCCGGCGGCGTTGAGCTCGGCGGCAATGCCTCGCAGGATGCGTGCGAAGAACGGTGCGGGTAGCGCGGTCGACTCGATCTCGGCGGGGTCGTTGTCGGGTGTGGGCTCGGCGACGATTACCGCGATGGTGCCGGTGCGCTGACGGGCCAGGTTGCGAGCGGACTGGCTGGGGATGTAGCCGAGTTCGGCGATAGCCTTTTCGACAGCTCTGCGGGCGCGGGCGCTGACCTGACCGTGGCCGTTGATGACTCGCGAGACGGTGGCGCGGCCGACGCCGGCCAGGGCGGCGACGGCGTCCAGGGTGGGGACCGTGCGGTCGTCCGCGCGTTTGGCGTGCCTGCTGTTTGCCACGGGCTGACTGTAGTCGACCTGTTGTCGATCTGACCAGGATCACTGGAACCGCTTCCAGAGGATCTTGGCCGGGATATACGTACTTCGATCACGCCATTTAGCGGGACTTTTTCGGGAAATCTGGTCTTTACAAGACCGCGGCTTACCGTTTACTGTCACAGTCTGTTGGAACCGCTTCCACAAGATGTTCATCCTGTGGTTCGGGTGCTTCGATCTGCGACTCCGGAGGGCCAGTGCTGGAATTTTCGAGTTTCCAGGTGCGTGGCGCCAGGCGTGTTTGGGCAACGGGCCGGGTTACTGGCGGCCGGTGTGCTGGTAGCGCTTCCAGTGCCGGTGCCGTCCGTGCCTGGCGACCTGGACCCAGCGACAGTATTTGCCACGTCAACTAACGGGGTTGGTACTAATCCCAACCTATCGCGGACGCCGACGATCCGGGACCGCATCGCGATGCCGTCGCAGGTGGTCTGGTTCGCGAGGGCATCATCGCCGGCACATCGGCCGTCCAGTGATGGCGCGGTGCCCTGCCCGATAACGACCACCAGATCAACACATTGTCAACAGCTCCACCGGGTGACCGCAGTGGCCCACGGAGGATCTTCAGGGAGATCGGATGCGTACCGGCAGGCTCAAGGCACGGGCAGCGCTGATGCTGTGCTGCTTGACAATCAGCGGTGCGGCGGTCGCCGGCTGCGGATCTAGCGAGTCAACGGCCTCGGGCAAGACCAGACTCGTGGTCAACTCCTTCGGTGATTTCGGCTATCACGAGCTCTACAGCAGGTACGAGCAGAGCCACCCCAAAATCAAGATCGTTGAGCATGTCACCTCCTTTGACGACCACCACAAGAACCTGTTGGCACATCTGCTCGCGGGATCGGGGGCCGGCGACATCGAAACGGTCGACGGCGGCTACATGGCCCAGTTCAAGGCCGACGCCAGCAGATTCGTAGACTTTAGGGCATACGGTGCTAATCCGGGCCAATGGCTCTCGTGGAAGGCGCAACAGGCGACCAGCACTGACGGAAAGCTGATGGGGCTGGGTGCCGACGTCGGTGGTCTGGCCATGTGCTACCGCAGTGACCTGTTCGCGGAGGCTGGTCTGCCGACCAACCGTGACGCGGTAGCCGCACTGTGGCCCGACTGGCAGTCCTACATCGCGACCGGCAAGCGGTTCATGGCCGGCGCACCGAAGGGTGTGGCCTGGTTCGACTCGGGTTCCAACCTCTTCAACGCCATCATCGGCCAGGCGCCGGTCGCGTACACCGCGCCCGGCAACAAGGTGGTGGTAGCCAGCAACCCGGCCGTCAAGCAGGCCTTCAACCTCGCGGTTGAGGCGGTGCAGGCCGGCGAGTCGGCAAAGCTGTCCACGTTCAGCCAGCAGTGGAACGCCGGGTTCCAGCGGGGATCCTTCGCGACCGTGGCGTGTCCGGCGTGGATGACCGACACCATCAAGCAGAACGCGCCGCAGACGAGCGGGAAGTGGGACATCGCCACGATCCCCGGAGGCGGCGGCAACTGGGGTGGTTCGTTTCTGACCGTGCCGAAGCAGAGCAAGCACCGCAAGGAAGCGGCCGAGCTTGCCCAGTACCTCACCGCGCCCGAGCAGCAGAGCTGGATCTTCCGTACCCAGGGCCATCTGCCCAGCCAGACCGCGCTCTTCGAAGATCCGGCGGTGATCGGACACACCAGCCCGTTCTTCAACAACGCACCGACCGGCCAGATCTTCGGCGCGGCCGCCAAGAAGCTGCGGCCCCAGTACCAGGGTCCCAGCGACGGGGACATCGGGCCGCTCGTCGGTGAAGGGGTCAACCGGGTCGAGACCGGCAAGCAGAGCCCCAAACAGTCCTGGCGAAGGGTTCTGAAGGACGTGGAGAACGCTGCCCAGACATAGCTGACGAGGCTGACAACCCCGCACCCGGCCGGCGTCCCGGCCACATCCGCGGACGCCGGCGGAATCACCAGAGCCAGAAAGGAGCCAAAAGCCTGATGGCAGTCTCCGCACCCCCCGCACCCCCGGCCCCGGCGGTGCCCGCGCGGCGAGGTACCCGCCGGGCGATGGAGGACCGGTCCTCCCGCCTGCGTCACAAGCTCGATACGAAGGTCACGCCGTATATCTACGTCGCGCCGTTCTTCCTGATCTTCCTCGTGTTCGGGATGTTCCCGATCCTCTACACCGGCTGGATGGCCTTCACCCACTGGAACCGCGACGTGCCGGGAAGCAGCGACGTCTTTTTCGGGTTGGGCAACTTCACACGACTGATCCACGACGAGTACTTCTGGAACGCCCTCCGCAACACCGTCGCCATCGGCGTGCTGGCCGCTGGCCCCCAACTGTTGCTCGCGATGTGGATCGCCCACCTCCTACATCGCAGGCTGCGCGCCCGGACACTGATCCGGATGGGTGTCCTGGTGCCCAACGTCACCTCGGTCGCCGCCGTCGGGCTGATCTTCGCAGAGCTCTTCGGCCGTGACTTCGGCCTGATCAACTGGGTGCTCAGTCTGGTCGGTATCGGCAAGATCGACTGGCAGGCGGGCACCTGGCAGTCGTGGTTCGCGCTGGCCGTCATGATCATCTGGCGGTGGACCGGATACAGCTCCCTGATCTATCTCGCCGCCCTCCAGACCGTACCGGACGACCTTTACGAGGCGGCGGACCTCGACGGCGCCGGCCAGTTCCAGAAGTTCCGCAGCATCACCATCCCGGCGCTGCGACCGACCATCATCTTCACTGTGATCATGTCGACCATAGGCAGCATCCAACTGTTTACCGAACCACTCATGTTCAATCCAGGGCTGAGTCCGACCGGCGGCAACTCCCGCCAGTTCCAGACCTTGGCCATGTACGTCTACGAACAGTTCTGGAGCCACGGCAAGTACGCCTACGCGGCTACGGTGTCCTGGGCCATGTTCATGATCATTATTGTGGCGGTTGGTGTGAACTACCTGCTGTCCCGACGTATTCGGAGCACCACGTGACCGTGATACCTTTCCGTGCCCACCGCAGGTCTCCGGTTCCGAGCCGGCGCCGGGCTGCAGCGCCGACCTACCTGCTGCTGGGCGCCATCGTCGCAGTGTCAGCCTTCCCGCTGTACTGGTCGCTGATGGCCTCCTCCAACGACGACTCCGCGATCGGGCACTGGCCACCCAAAGTGCTGCCCGGAACCCACTTGTGGACCAACATCCAGCAGGCGTTCTCGCAGGCCGCCTACGGCCAGGCCCTGCTCAACTCGATGATCATCGCCACCACGGTCACGTTCTCGGTGGTGGTCACCAGCACCCTGGCCGGTTTCGCGTTTGCGAAGCTACGTTTCCGCGGCAGCAACGCAATGCTCGGGTTCCTTGTCGTGACCATGATGGTTCCGGCTCAGCTGGGCATCATCCCGCTGTACATCATGATGTCCCAGTGGTTGGGCTGGACCGGACATCTGCAGGCGGTCATCGTCCCGGCGACCACATCGGCCTTCGGGGTGTTCCTGATGCGCCAGTACCTGTCCGAGGCGCTTCCCAACGAGTTGCTGGAAGCCGGCCGCGTCGACGGATGCTCCACGACCCGACTGTACTGGCACGTCGTGCTGCCGGTGGCACGACCGGTTGCCGCGGTGTTGGGCCTGTTCACCTTCATGGGTGCCTGGAACGACTTCTTCTGGCCCCTGCTGGCGCTCGGTCAGGACAATCCGACCGTCCAGGTCGCCCTGTCGACCCTGGCCGGTGGCTACTACATGAACTACTCGCTGGTGCTCACCGGAACCCTGATCAGTACGGCGCCGATCCTGCTGGTGTTCGCCCTTCTCGGCAGGCAGATCATCGGCGGAATCATGCAAGGAGCGATCAAGGCATGACGATTTGCCTACCACAAGAGGTGGCTGAATCCACCGACACCTCACCGTTCCCGCCCGGATTCCTGTGGGGGGCTGCGACGTCCGCATACCAGATCGAGGGAGCGGTGGATGCGGAGGGGCGCGGCGCCTGCATCTGGGACACGTTTGCTCGCGTCCCGGGACGTATCCGCAACGGCGACACCGGCGATGTTGCTGCCGACCACTATCACCGGTGGGGTGAGGACGTGGCGCTCATGGCGCAGCTCGGGCTGTCGGCCTATCGATTCTCCATCGCATGGCCGAGGATCCAGCCCGACGGTCGCGGCCGGGTCAACCGCAGAGGCCTGGACTTCTACGCCAGGCTCGTCGACGAACTGCACTGCAATGGCATCACGCCGGTCGCCACGCTCTACCACTGGGACCTTCCCCAAGCGTTGCAGGACAGCGGCGGATGGGGGCAGCGCGACACCGCGCAGCGGTTCGCGGAATACGCCGCGTTGACCGCCGAGGCCCTCGGCGATCGGATCAACATGTGGACCACGCTGAACGAACCATGGTGCTCCGCGTTTCTCGGGCACGCCTCCGGCGAACATGCACCCGGACACACCGATCCGGCGCTGGCCCTACGTGCGGCCCATCACCTGCTACTTGCCCACGGGCTGGGGGTACAGGCCCTACGCGCGGCGCTACCGGCGGCGGCACAGGTGTCCATCACCCTCAATCTCGCCCAGGTTCGCGCGGCCGGCACCAGCCAGGCCACCGCCGATGCGGTGCGCCGGGTGGACGGGTTGGCCAACAGATTGTTCACCGAGCCGGTGCTGCGCGGCCGCTATCCCAGCGATGTGCAGGCCGACACCGGTAGGCTGACCGACTGGTCATTCGTACGCGCCGAGGACCTCGCCGTCATCGCCACCCCGATCGACCTGCTCGGGGTCAACTACTACGCGCCAACCCTCGTCGCCGCCCGCCGGGAGACGGCGACCCAGGAGACGGCGACCCGGGCGGCTTCCCCGTGGCCGGCGTGCGAGTCGGTCGAGTTCTGCGACCCGGGGCTGCCGACCACCGCGATGGGCTGGCCGATCGACGGTGAAGGCCTCTACGAGCTGCTCAGCCGGCTGCGCCGCGACTACCCCGCAACACCGCTCGTGGTCACCGAGAACGGTGCCGCCTTCCACGACTACGTCAACCCGGCCAGCCAGGTCCATGACGGCGAACGCGTGGCGTACCTGCGGCAGCACCTCTCCGCGTGCCGCCGGGCGATCGCACAGGGTGTGGACGTACGCGGCTACTTCGCATGGTCACTGCTGGACAACTTCGAATGGGCGTACGGATACAGCCGCAGATTCGGCATCATCTACGTCGACTACGCAGCCGGGACCCGCATCCCGAAGGACAGCGCCCGCTGGTACCGCGAGGTCATCGCCCGCCACGCGTTGCCCGCGCCTGGCCAGGCCGAATGGTGACACCGTGAGCACCACAGCAGCTGAGGTCACCGGTCAGCCCTGGACCATCTGGCTCATCCCGCACTTCCATTACGACCCGGTGTGGTGGAACACCCAGGCCGGCTACACCCAGACCTGGGATCAGCCGCAGGTCGCCCACAGCGGTGCGGCGCGTTTCGCTTGGCCCGGCCACAGTGCATTCAGCCTGGTCAAGGCACATCTGGCGAAGGCATGCCAGGACCCGGACTACACCTTTGTCCTTGCTGAAGTCGACTACCTCAAGCCGTACTGGGACACCTATCCCGAAGACCGCGTTCTCATCCGGCGACTGATCACGCAAGGCCGGTTGGAATTGGTCGGCGGCACCTACAACGAACCCAACACGAACCTCACCTGCGTCGAGACGACCATCCGCAACGCCGTGTACGGCATCGGATTCCAACAGGGCGTCATCGGAGGAGCCCCACACACCGCATGGCAGCTGGATGTCTTCGGCCATGATCCGCAGTTCCCGCAGGTGATGTCCGGCGCTGGACTGACCTCGACCGCATTCGCTCGCGGCCCCTACCACCAGTGGGGGCCCATGCTGACCAGCTGGAACATCCGCGAACACCGCAAGCCGTTCGCGCCGATCCAATTTCCCACCGAGTTTGAATGGGTGGCGCCCAGCGGCGACGGTCTGCTGACCCATTACATGGCCGGTCACTACGCGGCGGGCTTCAGTCTCGACGCGGCCCAAACCCCACGCACCGCGGCGGCCGAGCTGCATGAGCTGTTCATCGAGCTCAAACAGGCTGCGGCAACCCGCAATGTGATGATCCTGGTGGGCAGTGACTTCACCCCACCCATGCGGTGGACGACCCAGCTGCGTGCAGCGTGGAACGAGCGATACCCGCACGTGCGGCTTCAATACGGCCTGCCACGCGACTTCTTCGCCGCCGTCCGAGACGAACTCGCCACCAGGGGCGTCCGCCCCACACCGCAGACCCGCGACATGAATCCGGTCTATACCGGCAAGGATGTCACCGCCATCGACACCAAGCAGGCCCACCGTACGGTGGAGACGCTGCTGCTGGACGCCGAGAAGTGGGCCACGTTCGCCGCGCTGCACGGCGCCGCCTATCCCGCTGCCGCACTGGACAAGGCATGGCGGCAGCTCCTGTTCGGCGCCCACCATGACGCGGTTACCGGCACCCAGTCCGATCAGGTCTACCTCGACCTACTCGGCGGCTGGCGCGAAGCCCACGACCTGGCCGCCAGCGTCGACAACATGGCCCGCCGGCATCTGGCCCAGCACATCGATACCCGCGGCGAGGGCACTCCCATCGTCGTGTTCAACCCACTGGCTCACCCGCGCACAGACATCGTCAGCCTGCAAATCGATCTCGACCATACCGAAGGCGTCACACTCACTGATGAGAGCGGAATCCCCATCCCCTATCTCACCGAGACCCTTACGCATGCGTCCGGCGGGCAGACAAGCGAGGCGCTGATCCGGTGGGTCGCACGTGAGGTGCCATCAATGGGCTACCGCACCTACCGGCTGCTGCCCGGCACCACAACTCCGTCAGCGTCCGCGTGGCAGCCAGCCGAGACGACGAGTATCGCCAATGACCGCTACCGGCTCCGCGCGGATCCCGCCCGGGGCGGCGCACTCACTGAAATCACAGACCTGGCCTGCGGTCGCGACATCCTCCCGGCCGGGCAGGTGGCCAACGAGCTGATCTGCATCGCCGAACATCGGGAGCACCCCCAATTCGGCGAAGGCCCGTGGCACCTGCTGCCCGCCGGCGTCCTCTGGCGCAGCGCACATGCAGCGGCCACCGTAACCGTCGAACGCTGCCCAATCGGTGAACGCATCACAGCAACCGCTGTAATCGATGGATGTCGCTACACACAGCACACCACAGTGTGGCACGGCGTCGAACGGATCGACTTCGCCACCCGCATCGACGGGTTCACCGGCACTGACCGGCTACTGCGGGTGCGAATACCGTGCCACCTGCCCGGCGGCATGCCCATCAGCGAGACCGCGGCCGCCGCCATCGGCCGCGGCTACGCCCTACTCGACGCCGACGCCGCCGAGCACCCGTGGACGCTGGACAACACCGCCCACCGGTGGTTCGGCCTCGGGGCCGCACTGACCGTCCACCTCCATGACCCACAAGATCGCGCAGAGCGCTCCCGGGCGGTGTCGATCGCCGAGATCGTGGTCCCCGACGGCGATCAGGGCGGAAGCTGGACCCGGCAGCTTGCCGTCGGGTTGGTCAGAGCAGGTGTCACCGCCACCGTAACCACCGCGACAGGCAACCGTTACGGCGGGCTGCATACCGACTCCAACCTGCCCGACTGCCGCATCGCGGTCGGCACCCCGCAGCGCAACAGGTTCGTCGCGGAACTACTCGACCAGGCCCCGGCAGAGGTCGCCGCGGAACTGGCCACCCAACTCGCGGCCACCGGCAAAGCCCGACTCTGGATCCAGGCAGCACAACCCACACGCAGAGTCTGGCGCCCAGGTGCCGATGTACGGGCAATCCGGGACCTGCCCGTGCTCCTGGTCGCCGGCGACGACACGCAGGAAGAGCATCAGGCCGTCACCGAGCTGATCAACGACCTCTCCGACGCACACCTGCACGTCACTCAGCCACATGCGCTGCATCACAACGAGACAACCATTGACGACTACGCCGTCGGGCTCATCAACCGCGGCACACCGGGCTTCGCCGTGGAGCCCGACGGCACGCTGAACATGTCTCTGGCCCGCGCAAGCACCGGCTGGCCCACCGGAACCGCAATCAACTTCCCGGATCTCAACGCACCGGGCGAGCGAAGCTTTCAACACCACACCAGCCGGCGCTTCGAGTACCACCTCGTGAGCGGCGCCGGCGGATGGCGCGGCGCCGGATTCACCACCGCCGGGCAGTCCGTCAATCACCCGCTCGCCGCGACGCTCGCTCCGCCCGCCAGCGGGCCACTGTCAGCAACCGGATCATTTCTGAGCATCGAGCCCGCCGGAAGCCTCATAGTCACCGCGGTCAAGCCGCAAGGAGATCCGCTCGCCGGCGGCTCTGCGACGCCCCTCGACCCATCCGAGGGCCTGATCGTCCGCGGCTACGAACCGCACGGTCACACCCGCGGTGTCGCGATCCGCCTCGCCGGCGGCATCACCTCAGCCACGGCCACCGACCTACTGGACCGCTCAGGCGCGGACCTCCGGCACGACTGCCAACGCGCGTACATCGACGTGGATGGTTACAAGATCACTTCGCTCGCCCTGCGACCAGCACGGGCCGAACGCGGCCAGGCTTTGCTTGCCACCGACGCAGAACCAGTACGGCCCGTGTTCACCCGCTACTGGCTGCACAACTGCGGCCCCGCACCCATGGGCAACCTGCCTGTCACAGTCAGCCTGCGACCGGACGACGAACCACGAAACGACGACGGCACATCCCGTCTGCGCCTACGCGCTCAGATCGTCTCCGACGGCACTCACACCGACTACACCGCAAACCTGCTCGTACAGGCGCCCGATGGCTGGATCGCCACACCCGGCTCGAGACGCCTGACCATACCGGCCGGGGGCCACCTCACCGTCCCCATCACCATCGCGATTCCCGACACCGCCACACCCGGCTGGTACGCGGTTGCGGCGGGCATCGATCACCGAGGCCAGGACCTGCAAGACGTACTCATCGTGCCCATCGGCCAGGCCCCGCCCGAGCCTCTACTGCACGCCCGCAGCGAGCCCCGCCAGCTCACCCTGGCGCCCGGAACACGAGGCCGCATACACGTACAGGTGACCCACACCCTACGAACACCGCTGCACGGACACATCCAACTCATCACCCCACACTGCATATGGCCGTTGACGAACAGTCCGATCCGCAGCTTCACCATGCCGCCCGGCTCCACCACTCGTGTCGAGTTCCCCATCACCGTTCCAGCGACGACCCCACCCGGGGAATTCTGGGCACAACCCAAGATCTGCGCCTACGGACACATCACCTACTCCGAACCCATCCGTTTCCACATCCGGCAGTAAGCGTTCGCGCAGGCGCAACCTGCCACGCTTCCTGGCCACGTTCGAGCAGCGCTGGAATGAGTACGGAGAGGAGCTCGGCGTCGAGCCATCAGATAGAGGGTGTCCAGCGCCTCGACGGTGGCGAGTCCGACCGGGTGGGCCGGGTCGAAGAACTCGCCGAAGGTCCCTTCACCGGGTGCAGCTCGTCATGCCCACAAGCGAGTCTCTTGTAGGAGTTCCAGTTGTGCAGCAGTTCGCTGCGGACGTCGGCCGCGGCCGCCCCCAGCCGCCGGCCGGCCGACTTCCTACGACGGGTACCTCGGCGAAGGCCGTGCCGCCAGGCAACAGCCCACCGCTCACGGCCGCGACGCCCCCGGCGGCCACGGCGCCCAGCAGCGTCCTACGCCGAATGCGGATTTGATCTGACATGTCGCCGACGCTCGTCGCGCCGTAGCCCTTATTGGTGGGCATCCACAGTGGAGAGGCGCATCGAGGTCGCGCAGGCCGATCGGTAGCGTGGGTGCCACAACTCTTGTTTCTGTCATTTCCGATCTGACAGATTTTGGCATCTATCAATGTGAAGATCTGGGCCAATACTCTTCCCCTACCAGATCACGTCCGTTGCCCCGGAGCGCCACAGGCGTCTGGCGGACGTGCTCTGTCAAAGGGAGGAGTGGGCAGATGAGGCTCTCCACAAGGAGCCGGTTCGTGCTGCTCGGCCTCGCCACCGTCGCCGCCACCGCAACGGTGACGATGGCGAGCGGGACCGCACTCGCGGCACAGCCGGAAGGCGTAGTCCACGACGCAGGGACCGGCAGCGTAGTGCCGAACAGTTTCGTCGTCGTCGTCAAGAACGGCGTAAACGCTTCAGCCGGTGACCTCACCGCGCGGTACGGCGGCAAGGTGACCCGTACGTATGGCAGCGCGCTGCACGGCTTCGCGGTCGACGCGATGAGTGAGGCACAGGCCCGGAGGCTGGCGGCCGACCCGGCCATCGCGTATGTACAGCGCAACGGCGTCTACCGGATCTCGGGTACGCAGACCAACCCGCCGTCGTGGGGCCTTGACCGCATTGACCAGCGCAACCTGCCGCTGGACAACTCGTACACCTACCCCAGCACGGCGTCGAGCGTGCATGCATACATCATCGACACCGGCATCCGCTTCACCCATCAAGACTTCCAGGGACGCGCGGTCAGTGGACGGGACACGGTCGACAACGACAACGACGCCACGGACTGCAACGGGCACGGCACCCACGTCTCGGGTACGGTCGGCGGCGCGTCCTACGGCGTGGCCAAGGGCGTGACCCTGGTCGGCGTACGCGTACTCAACTGCCAGGGCAGCGGCACCACCGCCGGCGTCGTGGCCGGCATCGACTGGGTGACCGCCAACGCCATCAAACCGGCCGTGGCCAACATGAGCCTCGGCGGTGGCGTTGACGCGACGCTCGACTCGGCGGTGCAGAACTCGATCGCCTCGGGCGTGACCTACGCGGTCGCGGCCGGCAACGGCGACCAGTTCGGCAATCCGCAGAACGCCTGCAACTCCTCGCCGGCGCGGGTGCCCGCGGCGATCACGGTGGGGGCGACGCAGAGCAACGACCAGAAGGCGTCGTTCTCCAACTACGGCACCTGCCTGGACATCTTCGCCCCCGGCGTGAGCATCACCTCGGCGTGGAACACCAGCGACACCGCCACGAACACGATCAGCGGCACCTCCATGGCGACGCCACACGTCACCGGCGCGGCCGCGCTCGTGCTGGCGGCGAACACGGGGTTCAGCCCGCAGCAGGTACGCGACACGCTCGTGACCAACGCGACCCCGAACGTCGTCGGCAACCCGGGCACCGGCTCGCCGAACCGGCTGCTGTTCGTCGGCGGCAGCACGCCGCCGCCCACGAACGACTTCTCCATCGCGGTCTCCCCGAACTCCGGCTCGACGACGGCGGGCGGCTCGGTGACCGCGAGCGTCTCCACGGCCGTCACATCCGGCTCGGCGCAGACCGTCAGCCTGTCGGCGGCCGGCCTGCCGGCTGGCGCTAGCGCGACCTTCAACCCGACCTCGGTCACGGCCGGCGGCTCGTCGACACTGACCATCTCCACCTCAGCGTCGACGCCGGCCGGCACGTACCCGGTGACGATCACCGGCACGGGTGCCTCCGCCACGCACACGACGTCGTACAGCCTGACGGTCACCGGTACAGGTGGCTGCGGCAGTCCCGGCCAGAAGCTGGCTAACCCAGGCTTCGAATCCGGTACCGCATCGTGGTCCGCCACCTCGGGCGTCATCGGGCAGTGGGGTTCGAGCGGCCAGCCGCCCCACTCGGGTACCTGGGACGCCTGGCTCGACGGCTACGGCACCACCCACACGGATACGCTGTCCCAGTCGGTGACGCTGCCGGCGGGCTGCTCGTCCTACGCGCTGACCTTCTGGTTGCACATCGACACCAGCGAGACGACGACCACCACGGCGTACGACAAGCTCACCGTGCAGGTCGGCTCGACCACGCTGGCGACGTACTCGAACCTCAACCGCGCCAGCGGATACAGTCAGAAATCGTTCAACCTCGGGAGTTTCGCGGGCCAGACCGTCACGCTCAAGTTCACCGGTACCGAGGACTTCTCACTGCAGACCTCCTTCGTGATCGACGACACGGCGGTGAACGTGTCCTGACCCGGGCCGAGACAGGGGGCGGACGTGTGAGTCGTCCGCCCCCTGCCCGATCCTCGAATACCACTGTGGACACCACGGCGGCGGGTGACGCGTTCACCGCCGCCCTTGCCGTGGCCATGGTAGAGCGGCGACCCGTCGAGCAGGCGCTGCGGTGGGCGTGCGCCGCGCCGCCGCCTGTGTGCGGCGGCGCGGCGCGTCCAGCTCACTGCCGACGCGGGCCGAGATCGATGCCCTGCGCTGAGGTCAGCTTCCGCGCGGCACCACGATGAGTGGGCAGCGTGCACGGCGCATCAGTCGCGAGGACACGCCGCCGAGCAGCACCCGCCGTGCCGGGCCGTACCCGCGGGAGCCGCAGAACAGCACGTCGACGTCGTCGAGGTCAGACAGCACCGCCACGACCTCGCCGCCGAGGATCTGCCCGCTGGCGTCAAGGCCGGCCTGCAGCCCGGCGATCGCGAGGTCCAGCGCTTGCTGGCTCGACTCGTGCGCGGTGGCGTGGAAGGCGTCCTCGGCGTCCCGGCCGATCACCGGTAGCACCACCTCCGCCTCCTCGGCGACCACGGTGTAGAGGCGGAGTGCGGCATTGACGCGCAGCGCCACCCGGGCCGCCATGTCGAGCGCCCGGTGGCCATCGGGAGTGTCGATGTAGGCGACCCCGATGCGGCTGACCGGGACCGGCTGGCGGTTGCGCAGCCCTGATGGGGCCACGGCGACCGGCGCGACGCTTCCCGACAGCAGGCGGTCCGCGGTGCTGCCGGCGAACAGCCGCTCCTCCGGACCGGTGCTCCGGGAACCCACCACGATCACCGCCGCGCCCAGCTCCTCGGCGAGGTCGTGCAGCCCGTGCGCGGCCGACGACGACGCCACCACCCGGTACTCGACGGGCTCCGCCGCGCCGGCCAGGAGCCGCCGGGCCTCGTCGAGGACCTTCTCGGCGAGCCGGTGGCGGTCGGCGACCCACTCGGCGTCCACCCGGGCGGGGCTGATAGGGGGCGGGGCGGGGTGGACGACCGTGACGACCAGCGGCGCGCCCAGCACCCGGCCGCACCAGCGGGCCAGGGCAAGGGCGTCCTCGCCGGAGGTGGTGCCGTCGAACCCGACGACGACGGGGCCGGGCTCGGCGGGCGGAGGCGTGCTCTCAGTCATGAGACCGACGCCTGTGTATCGGGTCCGGAGCGTCGGCCGGCAGTAGGCCGTACCTGCCGTGCGCGCGACGCAATCGGGAGTTGCGGTACCCGTAGAGACCGTAGATGAGCATGCCGGCGGCCAGCCACACGACGAACCGGATCCAGGTGGCGAGCGGCAGGTCCTTCATCAGGTACAAGGCGAACGCGACGCCCAGGATCGGGAAGACCGGGGACAGCGGCACGCGGTAGGGGCGGGGCATGTCGGGCCGCGTCCGGCGCAGGATGATCACGCCGATGTTGACCAGTACGAACGCGAAGAGCGTCCCGATGTTGACCAGCTCCACGATCGCGCCCAGGGGCACCAGCGCCGCCAGGATCGCGATCAGCACGCCCAGCCCGATGGTGAGTTTCGCCGGGGTGCCGTAGCGCGCGTTGACGTCGGCGAGGCGCTCGGGCAGCAGGCCGTCACGGCACATCGCGAAGAAGATGCGGGTCTGGCCGTAGAAGATCACCAGAACGACGCTGGTGATCGCGACGAGCGCGCCGAGCGCCAGGATCCAGGCCGCCCAGGAGATGCCGGCGCCGTCCTTGAGTGCGGTCGCCAGCGGCGCGTCGCTGTTCTCCATCTGCGTGGGGGTGGCGATACCGATCGCGCCGACCGCGGTGAGGATGTAGAAGAACGTGCAGATCAGCAGCGAGCCGATGACGGCCATCGGCAGGTCGCGCGAGGCGTCACGCGCCTCCTCGCTGCCGGTCGAGACCGCGTCGAATCCGATGTACGCGAAGAAGATGATCGCCGCGGCCGTGGTCACGCTGCCGGTGCCGTGCGGGAAGAACGGGGTGAAGTTCTTGGTGCTGAAGTTCACCAGCGCGATGACGATGAAGAACGTCAGCACGACCAGCTTGACACCGACCATGACGAAGTTGGCCCGCGCGCTCTCGCGCACGCCGCGCACGAGCAGCACCGTGATCGCCAGGACGATGAAGACGGCCGGCAGGTTGAACACGCCGCCCGCCTCGGGGGATTTGGAGATCGCGTCCGGCAGCTTCACGTGGAACGCGGCGTCGAGGAACTCGTTGAGGTTGCCGCCCCAGCCGACCGCGACCGCGGCCACGGACACCCCGTACTCGAGGATGAGGTCCCAGCCGATGATCCAGGCGACGATCTCGCCGAGGGTGGCGTAGGTGTAGGTGTAGGCGCTGCCGGAGACCGGGATCGACGAGGCCAGTTCGGCGTACGACAGCGCGGAGAAAGTGCACGCCACGGCGGCGAGGACGAACGACAGGATGACGGCCGGCCCGGCGATCCCGGCGCCCTTACCGATCACGACGAAGATGCCGGTGCCGATGATGGCGCCGACGCCCATCGCGGTCAGCTGCGCCGCTCCGACTGTCCGCTTGAGCGAGTGGCCCTCTTCCTTGGTCTCGGTCAACAGCGAGGTCACATCGCGAATCGCGAAGATCCCGGGCTTGCGCTCGACCGGTGCAACCATTCCGACACCTCCCGACTGCTGTCGGGCCGTGCTGCACCCGACCCCCCGCTCGGCATGGGTCGGTCCGACGCTGGAAACGCCAGAAACCTGCTTGCTACGGTCCTCCTATGCGCCTATGCGGCGCAAGACATGAATCTATGCGACCACGCCGGCCGCGACGATGGTGTCAGTCTGGGCGAGCAGGACCGGGTCCGTACACCATGAGCGATGATCGACGCAACGTTCCGGAAAGCTGTGGGCGGGCGGCGTCCACGTCGTCTGCGACCCGCCCGCGCGGGCCACCCGCAGGTGTAAATGATCAACCAAGGGGCTGTTCGTGTGATCAACCGGGGTCGACACAGACCCACCACAGGTCAAAGACCAAGATCAGCGTCCGTTGCCGGACAGGTCGAAACTGCCAGACAGCCGACCAGAATCACCTCACCACGCCGGCGACCACATCCGCTTGGCCTGAGCCCAGATTCGTTTGACTACGCGGCATTGCTTCGTAACGGCCTGCGGCTACCCTGGACGTCACCACTCTGTCGAGCATTTTCGCTCGGCCGTCGGGTCGGAGCACTCCCTGGCCGCCCACCCACGCTCGCCCCGTCCCCAATCACCACCGCCAGGATCATCTGCCCCGGCGCCCATCTTCTCCGGCGTCGTCGGGCTCAAGGTCCTCCACTGACAGCCCTGACGCCGCCTCACAGCACTAGATGCGCAGGGCGCAGGGCGAACTCGACCGATTGGAGGTTCTGATGAGCACGACTCGCATGCGCGTTCTCGGCCTCGGCCTCACCGCGGCGCTGGCCCTCGGTGGCGCGGTGAGCGCCCAGGCCGCCGTCGCCGGCGACCACCATTCGGGTGACACGACGCTAGTCACCGACTTCGGCGCCGTCGACCGGAACACCACATGGCAGCTGACCAGCAAGATGAGGCTGAATTTCCAGACCTACCACACCGAGGGCATCGCCTTCACAAGCGACCGGATCTTCCTGTCCGCCGTCCAGATCATCGAGCCCACCGTCAAGTACCCGACTCCGCAGGGCGGCTACGACCGCACCCCGGGCAAGGGCATCGGGCACCTGTTCGTCATGGACCTCCACGGCAACCTGCAGAGCGACATCACCCTCGGCGAGGGCGACATGTACCACCCCGGCGGCATCGACTTCGACGGCACCAGCGTGTGGGTCCCCGTCGCCCAGTACCGGCCCAACAGCAGCGCCATCATCTACCGAGTCGACGCCAGCACCCTGCAAGTCCACAAGCAGTTCGAGGTCACCGACCACTTCGGCGGCATCGTCATGGACAAGCAGACCGGCCACCTCGTCGGCAACACCTGGGGCTCCCGGCGGTTCGCCGAGTGGAACCTGCATGGCAAGCAGTTGCGGACCTGGGAAAACCCCTCCTTCTTCATCGACTACCAGGACTGCCAGTACGCGCCGAACTCCCAGATGATCTGCGCCGGCGTCACGAACCTGCCGCAAACCCCCACCGCGGGCGGCACCAGCGCCACCTACGAACTCGGCGGCATGGCATTGATCGACCTGCGCACCCACGACATCGTCCGGGAAGTCCCGTTCCAGCAATGGTCCACCGCCGGACACGTCGCCACCCGCAACCCGTTCAAGATGACCGCCGACGGCGACCACCTCACCGTGCGCGTCGCGCCCGACAACGGCGACGAAGGCAACGGCACCGAAATCCTCACCTACGAAACCACCGTCACCCCGACCAGCTAGGAATGGCAGCCGAGTACGTGGCTGGATCAAACGTGTGTGCGGCTACTCGCCTTTCTGTAGGTGCTTGTCAGCCGAGTTGAAGGGCCCTTTGGGTTCTTCCCGGCGAGGCGTACTCGGAGGTCGGCGAGGAGGACCCGCCTGACTATCAATCTTTCGCGAGCCGATCGTCGAGAGCGACGAAGCTGACGGGACCTGGAACGCACTCATCTCGGCCGGGCTGGGACGGCGGACCGTCCGTCAGGACGGCGCGACTCGCGGCAGAGCCGTGCGCCGCGCGCGCGGCGGCACGAGCGTGCGTTCCGGGAGAGGCCTGGCAGGGCGCGGACCAGCGTGGAGCGGTCAACGCAGCTCTGCGCTGACGGCCGCTCAGTCCATCGGGTGGAGGGCTCGGAACATGGTAGGCGTCGTGGGGATTGTCATTTTCGCTGGCCCAGTCGCATCAGGTTTGGGCGGCGGCTTTACGGGCCCGGTACGCGGTCACGGCTGCCCGGTTGCCGCATCCTGCGTCACAGAACCGTTTGGACCGGTTCTTGGACAGGTCCACTATGACGTTGCCGCAGCCCGGGTACTCGCAGATCCGCAGGCGGCTCAGCTCCCCACTGCGCACCACGTCCACGAATGCCATCGCCGCCTCGACCGCCATGCGCGTCGCGAGGGGCGCCTCGGGTGAGGTGGCATGCAAATGGTACGGCTCCTCGTCGTGCTTGATGAGCTGCGGAAGAGCGTTCGACTCGCGGAGGAGTCCGTTGACGATCTCCACGACCCCGTCCTCGTCCTCGTGCCATATCCGCCGCAAATGCGGCCGGAGTTCCCGCACCGACCGCAGCTCGGCCTCGCTGTGCTCGTGGCGGCCGGTCCAGCCGTAGGCGCGGAAGAATGCGTCCAGCGCGGGGATGTCCTGCAGCTTTTCTCGGTCGCTGCCGGCGGTGTTGATCAGTGCGACGGCCGCGGCGAGAGCCACTTCTGTGTCATGGGCAAAAACCATCTTGACTCCTGTCGCCCCTCCGAAGTACTGTCATGAGCATAATAGCTTTTTACTTATTACGTCATCCATGAGGAGGAGAACTCATGCGCCAGCAACGCTCCCGCGGTGCGGGTCTCGGGCTGGCGCTGCTGTCGGCCGTCACCTTCGCCACCTCCGGCACGTTCGCCCGGTCGTTGATTGAGGCCGGCTGGTCGGCGGAGGCCGCGGTCGCCGCCCGCGTCGGCGTCGCCGCCTTGGTGCTGGCGGCGCCGGCGGCGTGGTCGTTGCGCGGGAGACGGCAGGTGGTGCGCTGCAACCTCGGCATGATCGGGTTGTTCGGGCTCCTCGCAGTCGCGACCGCCCAGGCCTGCTTCTTCAACGCGGTCCAGTACCTGCCGATCGGGGTCGCGCTCCTGCTCGAATACCTCGGCATCATCCTCGTGGTTGGCTGGATGTGGGTGGCGCACGGTCAGCGACCGCGTCGCCTCACGGTCGCCGGCTCGGCGGCCGCGGTCCTCGGACTGATCTTTGTCCTCGACCTGACCGGAGGAGGACATCTGGACCCGGTCGGCGTGCTGTGGGGCCTCGGCGCCGCCATCGGCCTGGCCGCCTACTTCGTGCTGTCCGCCCGCAGCGACGGCGGCCTGCCGTCGGTGGCCCTGGCGAGCGGCGGTATGGCCGTCGGCGCTGCGGTGCTGATCGTCCTCGGCCTACTGGGGGCACTGCCGCTGCAGGCGACCTTTGGCGACGTGAACCTCGCTGGTCACCGCGTGAGCTGGCTGGTCCCGATTGTCGGCCTGTCGCTCGTCGCCGCCGTCGTCTCCTACGTCGCCGGCATCGGTGCGGCGCGGATCCTGGGGGCGCGGCTGTCGTCGTTCGTCGGACTGACCGAGGTCATGTTCGCGGTTCTTGTCGCCTGGCTTGTGCTAGGTGAGCTGCCGACCGCCGTCCAGTTGCTCGGCGGCGTCCTGATCGTCGCCGGCGTCGCGCTGGTGCGCCTCGACGAGTTGCGCTCGGCAACGGTCAAGTTGGAGCGGAACCTTCACCGGACCGAACCCGCTCTGGTCGGAGACAAGGGATGAGTAGCTCGTCGCGTTTCCACGGTGGACGTTCGGCGAGCAGATCGCCACATCCCAAGTTACGTGCGCCTGCCGAGCACGTCTGGTTGCGATGAGAAGCTGCTCTGGAACCAGCTACCCGCTCAAAGACCGCAAGTCCTTCACCGCCAAAGCCCCGGCCGCAGCATCATTTCGATGCCGAGGACTCCACACAGCCACACGGGTCGCCGACGTGAGCCATCGGACGACCGGGTGCACCATCAGCCGGCACTCATCGACCAGGTCATGCGCTCGCAGCACACCCACCAGCGTCGCGCTTCCCTGGACCAGAATGTCGCCGGTGTACTGACCTTTCAGCCGGGACACTGCTCCGGGAATGTCGCCGGAGATGACACTGGTGAAAGCAATTGGGCCCTGATTTCGTTCTTGAGCACCTTGCCCACCTTCGAACGAGGCAGATCTGACCAGATCTCCACCTGTTTCGGAGTCTTGACGCTACCGATCCGCTCCTTGACGAACATCTTCACCGCATCGGGAGCGATGCTCTGCCCTGACTGAATTTGCAGCACAGCTGTGACGCGTTCGCCCCACCTGTCGTCGGGTAGGCCGATGACCGCGCAATCCTGGATGGCCGGATGCTCCATGAGCACCTGCTCGACCTCCGCAGAGTAGACGTTGAACCCGCCCGTGATGATCATGTCTTTGGCACGGTCGACGATGTAGAGGTAGTTGTCGGCGTCGAGGTAGCCGATGTCGCCGGTGTGGTGCCAGCCGTACCGGGAGGCATCCTCGGTGGCCGACGGGTTCTTGTAGTAGCCGGCCATCACCAGGGAACTGCGGACCACAATCTCTCCACGCTCACCCGTCGGCAGCAACCGTCCTTCGTCGTCCATGACCGCAACCGTCACCAGAGGTGCCGGACGACCGGCCGACGAGAGCCGCTCGCGTGCGATCGAGCCGTCGGAGTTGAAATGGTCGTCAGGCGCCATCGTGGAAATCATCATCGGCGCCTCGGTCTGCCCGAACAGTTGCGCCATCACCGGGCCGATCTTCGCTATTGCCTCCTCGAGACGGGCCGTGGACATGGGAGCCGCGCCGTACCAGAAGCACTGCAGCGACCCGAGATCGGTGCACGCGAGGTCTTCGTGGGCTAACAGCATGTAGATCAATGTCGGCGGCAGGAAGGTGTGCGTGACCCGGTGCCGCTCGATCAAGGCGAGGAAATCGGTCAGATCCGGCTTCGGCATGACGACGATCTCGCCGCCCAGCGTCATGATCGGAAAGCACAGAACGCCGGCCGCGTGAGTGAGCGGCGCCAGCGCCAGGTACACCGGCCGGCCGCGGAACGGGTACCCGATCAACGTCAAGGCCGACATCGTCTCCAGATTCCGGCCGGTCAGCATCACGCCCTTCGGCTTGCCCGTGGTGCCGCCAGTGCCGACGATCATCGCGATGTCGTCGATCGGTTCGGCGTTGTACGGCTGAGCGGGGACGTCCGTGAGCCACTCCGCAAACCCGGTCGCCGAAGCGGTCCGGCCGTCGAGGCAGACCAGCGTGGTCAGCTTCGGCAGGCCGGGCAGCATCTGCGCGACGAGCGGTTCAAACGAGCCTTGGAAGATCAGACAGACGCAGTCGAAGAGGTCGAGCAGCTCGCGATTCTCGGCGGCTTCGTTGCGTGGGTTGACCGGACACCAGACCGCGCTGGCCCGCGAAATCCCGAACACGCAGGAGAAGGCCACCGGATCGTTCGCCGACAGGATCGCGACCTTGTCGCCCGCGCGTACACCTGAGCGTTCGAGCGCACGAGCCACCCGCCACGACAGCTCCTGCACCTGACCATAGGAGAACGTACTGTCTCCCATGGTCAGGCAGCGGGCGCCGGCACCGAGCGAAGTCCCTTTGTCGAGGTAGTCAGTCAGGCGCATGGCTCGACCCAGCGGTCACGTGTGTACGGTCAGAATCGGTTCCATCGCCAACCCGAAGCTCCGCAAGATGCCGAGCAGTTCGCGGTGGCCGAAGGCCTGGCACGCGGAGGCGAACCCGGCCCGCCTCGGTGGCTGCTGCAATAGGGAGTACGCGGTGTAGGCCTGCAGTAGCCCGGTCTGCTTGTAGTTGCAGTTGCCGTGGATCACACAATGCGCCCGGCCCAGCGGACCCGAGGCGTACACCGAGTCCAGAGAGGTGTTGACGCGCGGATTCTCTCGCGGCGGCATGCCCGCCTGCACTGAGCTGGCCACCTCGGCAAGCGCCGCCTCCTGTTGGTCGGCCGGAAGAGTCTTGATCTGCTCCTCGACGAGTTTCACGGTTGCGACGACGCCCTCCATGACTGTGCGGTCGAAGACGCCGCCGGCGGCCTTACAGTTGGCCACGCGCGGGTCATCCTTGAACCAGACCGGGTGGCAGGTGCCGCCCCATGGCAACGCCAATCCCGTCACGTGCTGGCCGGGAATGGTGACTTCGAAAGTCGTCCTCGGGTCCCATTGCTTGTACTGGTTCTGCTCGAGGTAGTACCAGTTCGCCTTGAGGATCGTAAAGATCGTCTGCATCGAGGCGTAGGTGGGAAACCCCTTCCACAGAACGAGAATGTCGAGCGTGTCGAGACCGGGTGTCTCCAGGCAGATGTTCGCCGCGATCTCGCCCGTCGTGTACATCTGCGCGACGCCGGGTGAGAGTAGGAGTCCGTGGCCGGCGAACTTGTCGCCCCACCCCGACTGTGCCTGCAGCACCCAGTCCTGTTCGCCGGTCGTGTCGACGTAGTGACAACCCGCCGCGAGGGCGGCTTCCACCACCTCCGGCCCGTACTTGATGAACGGGCCCACCATGTTGCTGACCACCTTGGCGCCGGAGAGCAGTTCGGTCAGCGCCCCGACCTCATGCGCGACCTCGACCACCTCGTGCTCGACCGTATCGATGCCCGGGACCTTGTCGATCACCTGCTGGACGCGGGCCTTGTCGCGACCGGCGGCGATGAACGGGACATTGAGCTCGCGGAGGTATTCGCAGACGAGACGACCGGTGTAGCCGGAGACGCCATAAACGACGACGGGCTTCTTCGCAGTCATGAGTGGCAACCTCTCAATTTGCTGTCAGGTCGGAGAGTCACATGCCCATGCCGCCGTCGACCGGGAGGCCGGCTCCAGTGATGAAACGGGCCGCGTCGGAGGCGAGGAACACCACGGCGTCGGCCATGTCGGCGACCTCGCCGAGCCTTCCCAGCGGGGTCAATCCGATGACGTCGCCGACCGCGGCGTCGGCGCTCGGCCATAGACCGAGCGATGCCATGTCGTCGGCGAGCTTGACGCCCATCACGGTCGGCACGAGTCCGGGATAGAGGCAGTTGACCCGCACGCCGTACCCCAACTTGCCGGACTCCAGTGCCGCGACCCGGGTGAGCCGGTCAACGGCCGACTTGGTCGCGGAGTAGCCGGCGATGCCCGGGAAGGGGATCGTCGCGGCAACCGACGAGATGTTGACGATCGCACCACCGCGGCCCGCGGAGCCTCCCGGGCGCATGGCTCGGAAGGCGTGCTTGAGGCCGAGGGCAACCCCCAGGACGTTGACCTCCAGCATGCGGCGCAGGTCGGCCGGGTCGAGGTCGACCACCAGCCCGGAGATCTCGATGCCGGCGTTGTTGACCAGGATGTCGAAGCCACCCAGATCGGCGACGGTTTTCGCAACGGCGGCATCCCAGCTCGCATCGTCAGTCACGTCGAGCGTAACGAAGCCGGCGGTCGCGCCGGACTCGCGGATAGCGGCCGCGGTCTGCTGGCCGCCGTCTTCGAGGATGTCACCGATCATGATCGAGGCGCCCGAGCGGGCGAGCGCTTCGGCCATTCCCGCACCGAGACCGCGTGCCCCGCCCGTCACCAGCGCCTTGCGTCCAGTCAGCTCGTACGCACTCATTCGACGCTCCTCGGTTTTGAGTTCGCCCATGCACGCGAGTTGGCCGCGTCGGCGGGATGTGAGGTACCGCACACAGTAGCCCCTTCTTGACAGTCGTCAAGTTTTTCTTGGACAACTGTCCAGACTTCGGGTCGCCCCTCCACCGACGTGCGTATACACTCGGCTTCCACCCACACGGAGCGGTTGGCCAAGGCAGACGGAAGAGTTCGATGTGACGCAGGTTGGGCAGCGCAACCGTGACAGGATCTCCCGCCGCCAGGTCGACAAGTTCGCCGAGCGCCGGGCACAACTCGCCGAGTCGGCCCTGCGGACCTTGTCCGAGTTGGGTTACGCACGCACCAGCCTGCGCGAGATCGCCCAGAACTCCGAGTTTTCGCACGGCGTGCTGCACTACTACTTCAGCGACAAGGTCGACCTCATCACGCAATGCGTGCGGCAATACAAGGCGCATTGCGTCACCCGCTACGACCAGATCGTCGCCACGTCCCGATCGGCTGACGAGCTGAAGCGGGATTTTGCCGCCGCGCTGGCCAACACGCTGCGCGAGGACGCCGCGATGCACCGCCTCTGGTATGACCTGCGTACTCAGAGTATGTTCGAACGCTCATTTCAGGCCGAGGTCGCAGAGATCGACCAGAGTCTCGAGCGGATGATCTGGCGGATCGTGAGCCAGTTCGCCGAACTCGCGGGATCGCCGCCCGCGGTCTCGTCGGGCGTCGCGTACGCGATCTTCGACGGCCTGTTCCAGCAAAGCCTGCTGAAACACCTGTCGGGAAACCACCAAGCCGGCAGCGACCTTCAGGCGCATGCCGAGCAACTGATGGGCGGACTCATGCTCAGTCCCTGACTGCGGGCTGGTGTGCACTCCAGCCGCTGTTTCAGTCGCCGATCGCGAACGTCTTGCTATGTTCATGCGTGCTGCTCGGACCATGTCAAGACGCGGCGGATCCTCGTTGAGGACCGTCCGTGACCATCATTGTGCGCCCAGACAACCAGGCGGCGAACGGCCAAGACCCCGCAGAATCCAACCCGCGGCGCCCTACGCGATGTCCGTGTCGGACCGCCCGTGATGATCAAGTGCTGAGGGTGCGCGCGGGCTGCTTGATAGCGGAGAGCAGATCCTCGGAGTGGCAGACCCAGCCGAAGACGCGGCCGAGCACGTTGAGCGAGGCGTCGTGGTTGCTTTGCGCGATCGGCTCGGCCGTGCAGTCCTCGAGGAGAACGCAGTAGTAGTCGCGGAACATCGCATCGCGCATCGTCGACTCGACGCACACGCTGGTGGTGCAGCCTGTGAAGACGAGATACTTGATGTTCGAGCACAGAGGGCCTCATGCAGCTCGGTTTCGTAGAAGCCGCTGAAGCGATGCTTGTAGATGACCGCCTCGCCCACCTCAGGAGTGAGCTCATTCACAATGTCGGTGTTCCACGTGTCGCCGATCAGGATCCGGCCAGTTGTCCCGTTCGGCGCCGCGATCGTCTCGCCGACTGCGGGCCTTGTGCGAGTACTCGCCGACCGCGAGGTGCTGGTCGTGCTCGACAACTGCGAACACGTCCTGCGGGCAGCCGCCAGGCTGGTGGTCGCGCTACTCGAACGGTGCCGGCGGGTGCGCATCCTCACGACAAGCAGGGAACGCCTCGACGTCCCCGGCGAGTCCGTCTGTCCCGTGCCGCCGCTCGGGCTGCCCGAAGATGGCTCGGCTCGCGCGGTCACCGCATCGGAGGCCGGCCTCCTGTTCACCACACGGGCTTAGGCGGTGAACCCCGCATGTCAGGTGACCGCGCACAACTCGGCGGCGATCGCCGAGCTGTGCACCCGCCTCGACGGCATGCCACTGGCCATCGAACTAGCGGCGGCCCGGTCCTCGACCCTCGGCCCCGAGCATCTCGCCGCACGGTTGGAGGGCCACCCGGACTGCTGTCCGGTGGGCCTGCGCGGCCGGGCCGGCACCAGTCACTCGAGCCGCTGGTGGCGTGGAGCTACGAGCTACTCGACCACGATGAACGCCGCCTACTCGCCCGCCTGTCGGTCCTGCGGGGAGGGTTCGAGCTCGACACCGCGGAACGAGTCGCCGCCGGTGGGCCCCTGGCGCCGCAGGCGATCGCTGGGCTGCTGGCCGGCCTGGTCGACAGGTCCGTCGTGCAGATCCAAACCGGTGCCACGGTCCGGTATTCGCGGCTGGAGACGATCCGCCAGTTTGCCGCCGGCCGCCTGACCGAGTCCGGCGAGGACACGGCGGTGCACCTCCGCCTGCTGCGGTGGGCGCTGGACGTGGCCGCCTCAGCGGAGGCGACCCTGGCCAGCAGCGAATGGCCGTCGTGGGCCAGGCGCCTGTCAGTCGAACAGGCCAACATGCGCGCCACTTTGTCGTGGGCGTTCGGCAGCCACGAACCCGAAGCGGGACGGGAACTGGCCGCCCGGCTTGCCCGGTGGTGGATCGCAACCGGCTGTTACAGCGAGGGCGGCCAGTTCCTGACCATGGCCCTCGGCATCCCAGCCGCAGCAGCCCCTGACGTCCAAGCCCGGGTGCTGCTCGGGGCCGCCTGGTCGGCATACAACCTGGGTGACAACCCGCGAGCGGTCCGGCGTGGACTTTGTGGTGAACCGAACGGGTCTGCCAACCGACGGCCTTCTGCAAATGCCGTCCGCACCAGGCTAGTAACACTCTGTTACTGAAACCGCTGGCCGGACCGCGGACCGGAATCGGTAGAACCTGTGCATGGAGAGCGGTACAGCCATGCCCGCCGACGACGACAGGGGAGAGCGATGTCACCGTATACGCGCACTTGGCTCAGAGAGTTCGGACGCGTCTTTTGCGGATCATCGAACCGATGCAAGAATCGCGGTCGTGACGGGTCCATACGCAGCAGCGATCATGGTCGTTGCGCTTGTGCTCGCGGTCTGGGCCTTCGGACTTGTCCTGGCCAACCGGCCGCCCGGCGTGCTCCTGCTGGCGGGCGGCATGCTGCTCGAGGCGCTGCTCATCGGCTTCCTCATCGGCGGCATCGTGCAGATGGTCGGGAGTCACCGGACCTTCGCCCGGGCCGAGTTCGTCGGCTACCTGCTGGCGTGCGTGGCCATCCCGCCGGCCGCCGCCGCGTGGGCGTGGGGGGAGCGGAGCCGGGCGGGCACGGCCGTCCTTGCCGTAGGGTTCCTGATCATGCCCGTCATGGTGATCCGGGTGCAGCAGGTCTGGGTTGGTCCCGTTGGCTGAGACCGGCGACCGGGCACCGGCTCGGTCGACCAACCGAGGGTTCGGCCGGGTGCTGGTCGCCGTCTACGGCCTCTTCGCCCTCGCGGCGACCGCCCGTTCGGCGGTCCAGATCGCGACCAAATTCCACGAGGCGCCCTTGGCGTACTTGCTGTCCGCGTTCGCGGCAGTCGTGTACGTCGTCGCCACGGTGTCGCTGGCCCGGGGGGACGCCGCCTCGCGGCGAGTTGCCACCGTGGCGATCAGCATCGAGCTGGTCGGCGTGATCACGGTCGGGGCGGCGAGCGAGCTCTTCTCGAAGGCGTTTCCGCACGCCACGGTGTGGACCGGGTTTGGCAGCGGCTACGGGTTCGTACCCCTCGTGCTGCCGTTCGTCGGCCTGTGGTGGCTGCGCCACACGCGCTGAGCGGTGCCCACCCTGCTCCGCCGGCCGCAGGAATGGCGGCTCCAGCGGGATGCGGAGGACTGGCTGCTCGTGACCGCGGACGAACGCGCGCGGACGGCGTTTGCGTGCGCTGGGAAGACGAAACAGCCGCCAGCTGGGACATCGTCGACGGGCCGTGATGATCACCCCGTCGGCCAGGTGGGTCTACGTACCGTCTAACTGTTCGAGGCTTCGGCGCAGCTGTCGTACTGGGTACTGCCCGCCGCGCGTGGAACAGGCGTTGCTGGGCGGGCTGTGCGAACGCTGACCCGGTGGGCCTTTGACACGTTGGGGCTGAACCGGCTATTTCTCCTGCGTCGGGCATGGAAGGCCCGGGCCCATAGCCAAGAGGGGGTCCAGGTCGGGACTCATCTACTCTTCGATGGCCCCGCCGATCCGCCGAAGATGCCGCCGGGAAGGTGTACGACGGATCCATGGCGCGCCGCGCCAGGTAGTCGTCGAAGGCCGTCTGCTGGCGCAGCGTCTGGCCTGCCCGGATCCTGCGGGCCTGGTCGCGGCGCCGGTCAATCGGGCTGGCCACGGTACTGGGCCATCATGTCGAGCAGCCCTTGCGGCGCGTCCGGACGGAAGCACGTGGCGAGGTTCGACGCGGACTCGGCCGCGGCGGCCTCGCTGCGTGGGAAGAGCGCCCGTTCGTAGCGGGCCAGCGCCGTCTCGATGTCGTTGGGATGTGCCGCGAGGGCGGCTGCGAGTTCGGCGCCGTCGAGCATGGCGAGGTTGGCGCCCTCGCCGGCGAATGGGGACATCAGGTGGGCGGCGTCGCCGAGTAGGGTCACGCCGGGTGTGCGGGGCCAACGGTGTCCGACCGGCAGGGCGTGGATCGGCCGGGGGATGAGCGGGCCGTCAGCGTTGGCGATGAGCGCTTGCAGTTGCTTGTCCCAGTCGGCGAAGTGGTCGAGCAGGCTGGTCTTGGCTGCGTCGGCGTCGGCGAAGTCGATGTCGCCGGAGGCGGGCCATTGCGCTGGCGTCTTCAGCGCGATGTAGATGTGCAGCCGGCCGTCGCCGTCGCGGTGGGTAATGAAGCCCTTCTCCTCGGCGAGCGCGAACATCAGGCCAGGGCCGACGAGTGCGGCGCTGTCGGGGTGGCGGGTGTCGGCGTCGATCAGGTGGGCTTCGACGAAGGACAGGCCGGAGTAGATCGGTGTGGCGTCGGAGACCAGCGGGCGCACCTTCGACCAGGCCCCGTCGGCGCCGATCAGCAGGTCGGTGGTGAGCGTGTCGCCGTCGGCGAGGGTCACCTGGTGGCGGCCGTCGCCGAGCGGACGGACGCCGGTGACCTTGGCGGCCCACCGGATCGTGTCGTCGGGCAGGGCGGCGAGCAGGATGTCGCGCAGAGCGCTGCGGTTCACCTCGGGGCGGTTGGCGTCGTCGCCGCTGTCCTCCCATCGGAGGGTGGCGTCCCTGTCGAGGATGCGCATGGCCTCGCCGCCGGGGTGGACGATCCGGCGAAACTGGTCGAACAGGCCGGCGGTCCGCAGCGCGGCCTGGCCGGAATCCTCGTGCATGTCCAGCATGCCGCCCTGGTCGCGGGCGGTCGGCGAGGCGTCGAGGTCGTAGACGGCCGCGTCGATCCCGTTGCGGTGCAGCACGCGGGCGAGCGTGAGGCCGCCGAGACCGGCGCCGACCACGGTGATTGGCTGATGTGATGACACGTTGTGTGCTCCTGGGGTACGGCGTGACTAGGCTTGATGATCTTCGGGTCGTGCGGTGTGTGGCCTGGGTGTGTGCAGCGTTCCGTTGATCAGCACGTGGAAGCCCCAGGCGAGGCGAGCCTGGCCGGACCCGGACAACAGCTCGGTGCCGAGCGCGGCAAGGTGTGGGTGGGTCTTGCTGGAGGCGCCCCGCAGCGCCGCGGCGAGCGCGTCCTGTTCGTCCTGGGCGTCGGTGGCCCGGTCCCGCGTGGCGTGCTCGGCCGCGGTCGCGGTGGCAAACTGCAGCAGCAGGTCGAGCGCCCACGCCGCCCGCTCGGCCGGGATGCCGCCCTCGCTCAGCAGCGACAGCAACGCCTCCAGCAGATCCAGGTAGCGCTCCCCGGACGGACGGGCCACCAGCGCCGACTGGGCGAGGCCGGGGTGCTCGAACAGCACCGTCGTGTAGGAGGTGAGGATCCGCAAGAGCCGGTCACGCCAGTCGCCGGTGGCCGCGACCGGGCTCAGGTCGACCGCGCCGAGCAGCTTGTCGAGGACTGCCGCGTGCAGCTCGGCGGTGTTGCGGACGTAGACGTAGAGCGAGGCCGGTCCAGTGTCGAGCTCTTGCGCCAGGCGACGCATGGTGACTCGCTCCAGGCCTTCGGTGCGCAGGAGCTCGACCGCGGTCGCGATGATGCCGGCCCGGGTCAGGGCCGGCTTCGCTGGCCGTTCCCGGCGGCTCCGCGGTGTACCGGAGTGCGCTGTCATACCCCCAACGATAACGAACATGTTCGTTACGAACAAGTTTGCTAGGAACGTGCTCGCTCAACTGGCGGTGCGCCGAGGCGCCAGGGGGATGCCACTCTTTGATGTCGTATCGGCGGCGCACCCGATTGCGTCCGGCACCGAGGGGTCGCCGAGACCTCGGGTGGGTGGCGCTCCAACGAGCGATGACGCCCAGCGGTGATGACCTCGTCTCAGAGCGCGTCTGTGAACTTGTCAGCCCGACGTGGTCCGTGCAGGCTCGGCCGAGGGCGCTCCCGCCGCGGCCACCCGCGGACGCGGTGTGACACGCTCGATGAAGCAGTTCTGAAGCCGCGCCTTGGCAGCGTGTCACGCGGCCTCGGCGAGGGTGGCCCGGGCCCCGAGAAGGAGACTTACGGATACTGCCCGGCACGAGACAGCACGGAGGACACTATGACGACCACGCCGGACGATCCGACCACCGCGCTGCCCGGCCGCCCGCCCGTAGTCGACCTGGCCACCTGGCAGGCCGCCCGTGACGAGCTTCTGGTCCGCGAGAAGGCCCACACCCGCGAGGGCGACGCCATCGCCGCGGCCCGCCGCCGGCTGCCGATGGTCGAGCTCGACGGGACGGTCGAGGTCGTCGGACCCGACGGCCCGGTCCCGTTCCTGGACCTGTTCCAGGGCCGCGACGAGCTCGTGGTCTACAAGCACATGTGGTACGACGGCGCGCCGCACCAGGGGCAGTGCGAGGGCTGCACTACCACGGCCTGGCACGTGAAGGACGCCGTCTACCTCAACGCCCGGGGCGTCTCGTTCGCCGTCCTGACCTCGGGCCGGTGGGACGAGGTGGCTCCCTACGTCGAGTTCATGGGTTACACCCAGCCCTGGTACTCGGTGCGCGACGTGGAGGCACCGGTCGGCGGCAGCATGGGTTCCATCACCTGCTTCCTGCGCGACGGCGACCGCGCGTTCCTCACCTACTCCACGACGGGCCGTGGTAACGAGCCGGTCAACGGGTCCCTCGGCCTGCTCGACATGACGCCCTACGGCCGCCGCGAGGCGTGGGAGGACAACCCCGAGGGCTGGCCCGAGGCCCCTCA
>WNFX01000355.1_pt1 | contig 43622 bp, 44 predicted proteins | sample 5400111 | NCBI WGS metagenome assembly WNFX01 (sample SAMN13153363, study PRJNA577476) | soil metagenome | isolation source: 40 cm soil or saprolite under grassland replicate 1 | place: USA:California | collected 2016-06-15
GCAGTGTGGGCAGGGAAAGGTTTCTTCCGGAGCGGGGGCGTCGTCGTCCGCGCTGGATTCACTCTCCCATTCCGCGTTAGAAGGGTCGAAGGAGGGCGGAACGTCTTTTCCACAGGTCGGGCAGGGGCGGTGTCCCAGGCGAGCAAACAACACGCGCAGATAAGTATAAACTTCGGTGGCAGTGCCAACCGTGGAACGCGGGCTGCGGTTGGTGAGGTGCTGGTCCACGCTGATGGATGGGGAAAGCCCGGTGATGGCGTCAACCGGGGGTTTCGCCAGCCCAAAGGCAACCAGTCCGAGCGATTCCATGTATTGGCGCTGGCCTTCTTTGAGCAGGATGTCGAACCCGAGGGTAGATTTGCCCGAACCGGACACACCGGTCAGGACGACGAACTGGTTCTTGGGGATCGTAAGGGTGACATTTTTCAGGTTATGCAGCCGAGCGCCGCGAATAGTGATTTGAGCAGTCATCTGACCTCCAGGGTATGCAACAGTTGACAGAAACAGGAAACAATGCTAGATTACGTGCATCTTTTGATGCGCATGAAACGCATCCTATGCCTCTCTTGAAGAGGTGGAAGCCTCTGCCGTATACCGCCGGAGGCGCGACGCTGCTGTTTCCGTCGCCGAGCTCACCAGGCTCGCCCGTGTTGAGCGGGAGCATATGGCGCTGACTCTCAGGCGAATCTGAGCCTGTTCTGATAGTTTCATATGTTAGAAACGGTAGATAGATTGGAGACGGCACATATTCCGTCTCCATATTGATTCTATAACCCTGGTGTGTAATGGGAGGGTTGCAATTAATTCTCAATCCCATTGACTCTCATGGGCATTTCATGGTCAAACACGGACACATGAAATTGCGTTAATACGCAAAGAATGGATATGGCAAGGATTCCTTCCCAGGGCAGCCATTTATGCTGCTAAAACCTCTTATGCATCTAAAGTCGGACTCTGGGAAGAGTGGGACGAAAAACCGCGCTTACCTTCAAACGGCTACCAGGGATAGGAGAAAACTGCTTCAACAGGGGTTATAGCCGAGTTGATAAAGCGAGCAGAACCTATGAGGGCAAAGTCGAGAAAATGTCCCGTAGAAAGGTTGGCTTTAAGAACAGCAAGCTTCTCGTCCAACTCTTCTCTATTAACTCGTCTGGTAGAACCCCGCTAACTGGTGGTCGAGCATACCACCCCCTTGCGCAGGCGAAGGAGAGCTCGCCTGGGTTTACTTGCAGCCGACAAAGGATGAGTCGAACGTCGCTCTCGACGTTTGAGAGCGGCCCAAGGAGCAGGAGGAACCTGATAGCTGAGCAGTTCTCGGATGCTCCAGACATGATCGGTTAGCCCGGCAGCCATGGCAGGAGTACAGGCATATCCGAAGTGTTTCGTTTTGCTGAGTTCGTGAGGAGGAAAGCACAAGTTGTAGGTACAGCCGACCAGATACATCCCGGTTTCCAATGCCCGCAGACGACGGGCCGCGTGGCGACATTTCCGGGTAAGCACAGCCAACCGCTCACGGATGGTCCCATTGAGTCGCTCAATGAACGCTGTATTCCACACTACTCCTCCTTGAGATCTCTTCAATAGTTCCTTCGCCTGCTCGTGTTTGCCAAAGGTCATCTTCCGTATCACCTCAACGACTCGTTTCTTCTCGGTGCGCTTGATCACCGTGACGATGCATAAATCCGTCCAAACCTGTAAACATGCCCTTCCTCTTCCTGCCGTTGCTTTGATCTTCTCTCGAAACGCTCGTTTGATGCTGTTTGGGTACGCTGCCCACCCGTCTGTCGCCACCAGGACCGCTCGGACAGTCAGTGCACATGCACGCACCCGCGAGAGTAAACGGTCTGCTAGATGACGATCGCGGGTCGGACTCAGCGCTCCAGCGAGCCACAAACGGGTCGAAACCATCATTGCCAGGCCCATCCACACGATCATCGCCCCTCCCTTGACCCGGATCTCGTCGGCCTGAACATGCACCAACTCCAGCTTTCCCTGCTCAACGATCGCTTCATGCACTCTTTGGCATTGCACTCCTGCTCGATCTCGCCAGGCTGCCACCGTGCGTTCATCCAAATCAAGGGCCTGGACGATTGCCTGAACCGGACAACCATACGCCAAGAGCGTGACGACGATCACAATCAGGCTCCTCGGTTGGCGTAATCCCTCAAACATCGTGCCTGTATGCCCACTGAAGGTCTTTCCACAGACCTTGCACCGATAGCGGAGGCGTTGCTTCCCATGGATCACGATATTGCCTTGCCCGATGTGTCCTCTTGCTTTACAGTGCTCATTCGGGCAAAATACCTGCACTGCATCCATCTGTTCTGCGCTTGTTTCTTTCATAGGCACAGCTTACAGATCGATGCTCGTTTTTTCCACTCACCCCGACTTCCCTCCACCGGGTAATGGAGTCCTACCACTCCAATGGCCTTGCCTCTGGGGAGGAGACGGACTCCCACGATATCTCTCAAAAGCTCTTCCCTAGCATGGCAAGAGGCAATGATCTACCTCTGAAGAGCAGCATGACCTGTCTAGAATCACACTTCCTCAGTGTAGCATGGATAAGTGTTCCAGTCTAGACGTGAATCGCCTGAAAGAGGCTCGGATAGTGCCGCTCTGGGTTGAGCTTCGCGCTGGGGGAGAGCCCCAGACTGCCGGAGATCGCCACGCCCAGGTCGGTGAGAATGTCGCCAAAAAGGTTGGAGGCCACAATAATATCCAGGCTCTCCGGCCTGGCGATGACCCGTGCAGCCAGCGAATCGATGAGTTGCTGCTCATGGGCGATATCCGGGTACCCGGTAGCCACCAGCCCAAAAACCAGTGCATGACGAGAAGCCCCAATAGAGTATTTCAGGCTGAGATGGCATCTTTGTCAGCGGTCAGACACAGTCCCAGCTCCTTGAGGAACGACTGTTCTCCCTCTTTCGTCAGGCGCACAGCCCGGTTGTTCGGGACACGTCTCACCCAGCCAAGATCCAGGAAGCACCGTGCCAGCGCAGCCCCCAAAGTGCCCGCGACATGATAGAGACGCTCGCTCCAGTCAATGTGGTGAGGGGCGAAAATCTGCCCTTGCTTCTTCAGCGCCGAGCACTCGATGCCCACTTCCTGCAGCCAGCGCTCGCCATCCCCGGTCATCAGATAGCCGCCATCTACTTTCGTCAGAATCTCCTTCTCTACCAGTGCCTGCGATAAGGTCACACCAAACTTGCCAGCAAAGTGGTTGTAGCACAGACGCGCGGCGCGCAAAGCCCGCCCTGCCTCAGATTCACGCAGTGAGTGAACCGGGGAGGCGGGTGCGAAGACAGCGAGCAGTTCCAATGCCTGCGCAATAGCCGGATCGGCCAGCCGAAAGTAGCGGTGCCGCCCCTGCTGCTCCACTCTCAGCAGCTTGTGCTCCACCAGTTTGCTCAGGTGATTACTGGCGGTAGAAGGGGAAACGCGCGCAGCTCGCGCCAGATCGCCAGCAGGCCACGCTCGACCATCGAGCAGTGCCATGAGGATAGTGGTCCGTGTTGGATCAGCCAACAGTGCGGCCACCGCAGCTACATTTACATCTCCAGGCATAGGTTGCAGGCTCCTTTTCTCCGTAGACTTCTCATGCTCAAAAGGAGACAAGCTCTCGTGCGCTCTCCTCCCTTTCAGGCGCATCACGCTGCAACTAGTATACAGCACAAATAGTTCGATAGAGCATGAACTATAGTTGTCTCATGATCGGTCGAGGGCTGCTCTCTTGACTTCACATGAGCGCAAGGTAAACTCCCGATTACCCCGCTGCCTTTCTCAAGAGCAAGAGGAGGCTCCATCGCTGCTCAGACTTCTCGGATAGGTCTGGCGAAACCCTCCAGAGCTTCAGAGGAACTGGTCATACATGGTAACGTGAGCTAAAGAGTATAATATTGCCAGACTGAAACAAAAAGGGTCTCGGAGGAAAGGAGAACATGGATGCATCGTACACCTCCCAGCGTTTGTTCTTCGGCTCTACAAGCCATTGGAAACACACCAGTTGTCCGATTACAAAAGGTAGTTCCCCCCAACAGCGCCGAAGTGTTCATCAAACTCGAGTATTTTAATCCAACCGGATCATACAAAGATCGTATGGCCCTTTCCATGATCGAGGTGGCCGAAGCACGCGGCACGCTGCGACCAGGCATGACCGTCGTAGAGTACACAGGGGGGAGTACTGGCTCCTCGCTGGCATTTGTCTGTGCCGTCAAGGGTTATCGCTTCAAGGTCGTCTCATCGGATGCGTTTGCTCGTGAAAAACTGCAAACCATGCGTGCTTTCGGTGCAGAGCTAACCATCGTGCCAAGCCAGGGAGGCCAGATCACGCCGGACTTAGTTCCACGCATGATCGAGGAGGCGCGGAAACTCGCACAAGCGGAGGATACCTATTGGACAAACCAATTTCACAATGCTGACACGCTCAAAGGCTACGAGCATATTGGCCAGGAACTGCTGGAACAGGTAGATGGGCCAATTCATGCCTTTTGTGGTGCTGTCGGTACAGCCGGAATGCTCATGGGTGTCGCCAGGGCATTGCATGGAGCCAACAGCCTGGCACAGGTCGTCGCCTTGGAACCGGCTACCTCAGCCGTCATCTCAACTGGCAAGGCTGGAACGCATCACGTCGAGGGGATCGGAGTCGGGTTTGTTCCCCCGTTGCTTGACAAGGCCTACTACGACCAGGCCAGAGGAATTGATGAGGGAGAAGCACGCCACATGGCTCGGCGCCTGGCACAAGAAGAGGGCATTTTCGTAGGAGTCTCCACCGGCTTAAATGTGACAGGCGCGCTCCAGGTAGCACGAGAACTCGGCCCGGGGCATACCGTCGTGACGGTAGCGGTTGATACCAGGTTAAAATACCTCGCTGGCGATCTTTACGAGGTTTAACCTTAGGATTGGTGATTCACTTTGAGGAGGGAGAATTCCGGGATGGTCCCTTTACTTCATAAAGTATGCACTTACTGCTTTGGCGACTTCTCGTGGGGCCTTTTTGTCGATCCCGAAGTGGTCCAGTTTTGGGAATGCCTTCGTTTCAGATCGTGGGAGGACTGCTGCAAGCCGCTCCATTCTCATCTCTCCCTGTGTGGTTTGGCCTTTCCTGCCATACATGAGCAGGATGCCCGTAGATATTTCCCGATAGTTTTGATAACTATTGTCAAGGCGAGCCACTTCCTTATGCTCATGCAAATTTTCCTGGAGGAGGCTCAGGATCTGCTTGCGCTCACGGGACCTCAGGAAAAGTGGAAGCAACCACTTCATGAGCCAGGGCGGTGTTTTGCCTGCGGACTTAGGGTTCATACCTCTGACGAACTCAACAAATGCATCAAGGTACTTCTTCTCGGCAAGTTTCTTCTCGTAGCCTGGTATCCAGCCTATCGGGATGGACCCATCAATAGAGACGCCGGGCTCGTACACGGCTATTTTGGTGAGCGATGAGTTGTTGCGGGCAACTTCCAGGGCAACGAGTCCACCGAAGCTGTGGCCAACGAGAAAGGACGCGCCGGTCTCTTTCTGCAAGGCGAGCACATCCTCACGCTCTTTGAGAATGCTGTAATCAGCGCCTTGTGGGCTGCTGAGACCTCGCCCGCGACGCTCGATGGTGTGGACCGTAAAATGCTCGGCCAGAGCGCTCGCGAAGGCAGCGTAGTCGGCAGCCATAGAGAGTGCGCCGGGAATAATAAGAACCGATGGCCCACTTCCCGTGGTGAGATAGCTAATCTTCGCCCCATCCTGGGATAACACGGTGTGGGTGGTGTCTGTGGCTGTGCTCATGTGACTCGTGGTCATCATTGCTCCTTCTTCATTTTGGCAATCAGGGCCTGGTACAACCGTTCGGTGAGTTCACTGTAGTGTTGGGCATCAATGTCGGCGATGACCATAAGCTGGTCAAAGTGCGAGTCTAGCAATTGCCTTCCTTGTGCTACCACCTCACTTCCTTTCGGAGTGATAGTAACGAGACGCTTGCGACCATGCTCTGGGCTCTTTGTCGTCTGGATATAGCCATCCTTGGCAAGCTCCGCAAGCATTGTGCTCACAGCTGGATCGCTATAGCCCAGGGCGACTGCCAGCTCATGTTGGGTGACCGTGCCGCAATGTTGCAGGACGATCAGGAAGAGGGCACGCTTGTAGGAGATGCCTACATGTGTCTGCAGCAATTTATCGGCCGCACGGTCTATTTCGAATACGAGTTTGCCTAAGAGATAGGCAGGTGAGTTGTCCATCACAATATGAACTCCTTAATGTTAGCATCCTAATATTAAGATGTTAACACATACTGAGTAAACGTGCAACTATTTTTGGGTGAGCGTCATCCCAAGAAAAAGCACCGGCATATGTGTCAATGGAATGGTTAATACCGCGGCCAAGCCCAGGGCGGTCGCAAAGGTGGTTAGAACCTGCCGTTCCTCGGCAAGGTCTTGTGCGACTTTGAAGACATTCGCGTCACGGTCCACGCCCACCACCTTTCGCACAAATGGGATGCGCCCAGCCAGGAGCAGGGGGAAATAGCCGCCGTTACACACGGCGTCGAGAAAGCGCTCACCGACGGCGAGTTCGATGATCAGACCTGCTGCACAGACGGTTGAACATTTGGTTGCTGATCGGTCATAACCGCCATCCTTCCCAGAAAGCGCTACACCTGGCCGGGTAAGCCATGCTCGAAACAATAGTAGAGCGTTTGGAAGGGCTGCCGGAAGGCGATCACATCATCGAGCACTGCTTCCGGCGCATTCCGTTCGACGAGGATGTGTGTGATGAAGTCGGCGATGGTCTCCATCTCGGCCTCGCCCATGCCAAGGCGAGTGAGTTCGATGGTGCCCAGACGCAACCCACCCGGACGGTCCCAGTCCTCGGGCCTGTCGGCTGGGATCAGGTTCTTGTTGGTGATGATGTTGGCGCGCGCCAGGTGCTGTGCTACGTGCAACCCACCACCGAACTGCCGCACATCGGCGATCACCTGGTGGGTAGTCGTGTAACCTTTGTGCGCACCCAGGACGGGGATGCCGCGACGAGAGAGCAACGCGCCGAGCGCCTGCGCGTTGCGCACGATCTGGGCCATGTAGACCTGGCCGAAGGCGAGCATCTCGGCGGCAGAAGCCGCCAGGGCAGCGACACGGTTGACCTGGTGGGTGGCAGCCAGCACGGGGAAGATCGCATGGGTGATGGGGACGGTGAGATCAGGGTCGTTCCAGACGATGATACCGCTCTGTGGTCCGCTAAAGGTCTTGCCCGCCGACCCGGTCATCACGGCCGCACCCTCTCGCAACGGGTCCTGGAACTGACCACCGGCGACTAATCCCAGCTGGTGTGCGCCATCGAAGAACAGGCGGCCTCCCCACTCGGCGACAATCTCCTGCATCTCCTGCAGAGGGAAAGCGAAGAGTGTCATGGAGGCTCCCAGCGCGACCAGCCTGGGACGCACAAGCGGAGCCATCTTGCGGAAGAGGTCAAGATCCACCTCAAGTTCGACGGGATCGAAGGGGATATCCACGATTTCCAGACCGCGCACCCCTGCCGGGCCGTCGCTGCGGTTGCTCGAGTGGCCACCGAAGGGCTGCGTCAGGCTCATAATGACATCGCCCGGTTCGGTGAGCGCCGTATAGACCGCCATGTTCCCTATCATGCTGGCCACCAGTCGATGGTCAGCATACCGCGCACGAAAGACCTGTTTGAGCAGTTCGACGCACAGGGCTTCGATCTCGTCGATGTGTTGGGTACCGGCGAACCAGCGGTTCACCGGGCCGATGTGCCCCTCGGCGGCGCGAATACCGACCTCGGCAGACAGGAGCGCGCGCACCGTTGGGCTAGTGGGCGCTTCCGGAGCGAGCAGATTCAGGCACTGCCTGCCGCGCCACTCCTCATTGCACGCGACAGCCGCCAGCACCGCCTCCTGCATCTCCTGGGGAGAGCGGCAGGCGTCCAGAACGGCCCTGGCATTGGCGAGGATGCCAGGATCATGCACTTCGAGCTGCTCAGGTGGATCTTGAATATCAGGCATGTATGGTCTCCTCTCGTCACATAATTGGGCAAAGATCGTCGTTCTGCTCCTCTCTACCAAGATACCACATTGCGCTGTCGTTCTATGTGTAACGTGGCCTTTATTATGGGCATTACTTCTGGCTGACTGACAAATTTAAGGTAGGTGAGAAAACACTAAGAAGGCTCAACAATCGGCATGACGGTGCTCCAGCTTTCGAGCGAGGGTGTCGCCGGGGCAGTGGTCCCGTTGGTGGTGGGCTTGCTCTCAGTGTTCGTTGCTTCTGGTCGCCGAGCCTTAGCAGCCAGAGCATGAAGCTCGTGAGGCTACGTGCTATACTAACCAGGCAAACAACAATTGACTATCCCAGATGTTCGGATTTGAGCATCTGGGAGCCTGCACAGGAGAAGCAACATGAAGATGAAACTTGAGCTCGTGCCAGTCCCGGTTGCTGATGTGGACCGCGCCAAAGCGTTTTACGTGAAGCAGGTCGGCTTTCACGCGGACCTTGATGTTCGGCCAAGTGAGAGCGTCAGAATTGTCCAACTCACCCCACCTGAGTCAGCTTGTTCGATTGTTCTTGGGACCGGCATCCCCAGTCTTGCCATGCCGCCTGGCTCGCTGCGGGGCCTGCATCTGGTCGTCGCGGACATCTACCAGGCTCGCGAAGCGCTCGCCAACCGAGGCGTTGAGGTCAGCGAGGTCGAGGAACACGATCAGGGCGTCAAGTATGCTTCCTTCCGTGATCCCGATGGCAACACCTGGGCCTTGCAGGAAATGCCCTGGCGATCTTCAGAGTTTTAGAGTGTGTTTCTTGGCTGACTGATAAACTTAAAGCAGCCGAGAAAGCCGTGAGTTTAGGCAGGACCCGCTTCCAATGTTCGTGCCGCCTTCGTCATCACAGTCGTCGCCATTTTCGTAAGACGCTGGGACGAACCAGCTGTTGTGAGGGCCCATCAAGCCCCGCTCGCGGAGACGGAGCTTGATGGCCCGTGATCAGACGATCGGAAGAGGCGTCAAGCCATTACGGGTAGCTCACCACGGTGACCGGGACATCCGGGTTGGCGCTGGTCGACGACCCGCCTGTGTCGTTGACCACGTGCAGGATGCCACCGAACCCGGCCGTGGAGAGGAAGATCGTGAGCAGATCGTGGAGGCTTGACGCCGGGAGGGTGTCGGGGACCTCAAACGCGTGCGCGGCGTAGATGTTCACGCCCTGGTTGAAGAAGCTGTAGCTGCCCATACCGTATCCGCTGAAGCTGGTTGCAGTGCTGGCAACCTTGAAGGCCGCCCAGCCGTCGACACCGGGAGCTTCCATCCACGCCGCCTGGCTGGGCGGGTCGTAGGGCATCTCGTTCTGGAAGAAGATGTCCGTGCCGCCATTCCCGTTCCAGATCACCTCGTACTTCTGGTAGTGCTCGACGAAAAGGCCGTACGCGGTCACGTTGTCACCGTTGACGATGACGCCGGTGCCGTGGTCGGCCCGCCATGCCCAGATGTCATCGAGGATGACGTTGTCACTGTTGACGATCAGGCTGCTCGTCGCGCTGCCCGGCTCCGCGCCGCCGATACGGAAGAACACATCCTGAAGCGCCGACGGGTCGGAGGCTTCCAGGTCACTGCGCGCGTGGCCGCTTCCGACCTGCAGCAGCGCCGGAGAATTCGTTGCGCCCGCGTCGAAGATCATCCCCGAGATCAAGATCCCCTTCACACTGGCGACTCTCATTGACACGTTTCCGTTTTCAGGGATCAGAGTCGGGAAACCGAGACCGAGCACCACGGTATCGGGACGCGTGACCTTGATGCTCTGGTCCAGGTGATAGATGCCCGGGGTCAGGATGAGGTCCCTGCCGGAACCTAATGCGCCATTGATCGTCGCTGCGGAGTCCGCCGGCTGGGCAATGAAGAACCTCTTGATTGGGATGGACGAGCCAGGCGTCGCGCCGCCGGCCCATGTCGTGCCCACGGAGTTGCGCTGCACTGAGGGCACGAAGACGTTGTAGTGCCCATCGGAGTCCACGTACAGGTATGGCGCCTCTCGTGTCACCGGGCTAGTAGCGAGCGTGGTGTACGGGCCACCGCATGACTTCTGACTGGGGAAACACTGGGCAGGCGCACCCATGACGCCTGAGAACACCTGGTTCCAGACGCCGTTGGTCCATCCATCAAGCTTGCTGTTCCTGACCAGCCACTGCTGCTGCGAGCCGTTGACCACGGTGCTGCCGTCGAACGCTGAATCGGCGATGAAGCCGCCACTCGCGTACGACGGAGCGGTGCAATAGTCCATAAGGGTGGCGAACCCGTTGATGTGGACCCGGCGCATCGGCGCGGCCTGCGATACTGCCCAGAATTCGCCGTTGTAGCAGCCGAAGTTCGGGGTGGTCACGTTGATGGTCAGGTTCGACAACGATCGCCAGAAGTTCACGAGCGCGGTGCAGTCGTTGGCACCGAAGCACTGGTTGTGTACGTAGATGGACCCGTTGATGACGACGTCGTTCGGAGAGAGGCCGAGGCCCGCCACGGTGGTGTAGTAGCCGACCTGAAAGTTGAGGGGGTTGGTATTGGATCCATATGTGCCGGGCTCGAACAGCAGCGCATAGCGCTGAGTTCCGAACTGGTTGGAGATCTGTTGGTTTGCCACCGCGTCGACCGTCGTCTGGATCTCGCTCAGCGGCATGTGGGGATTGAAGATGTAGACGTTGGGGCCGAAGTTGGTGCTCTCATGAGAGATGGCCCCGCTCAAAGCTGATGCACTGGAGTGACCGGCTGCATACGACTGAGCAACACGACTACTCCATGCTCCCATCACGAAGGTTACAGCCAGGAGCAAAGCCATGAAAGAACGCCAAACGTGGGAAAACGTCAGACGGAGACAAGGGCGAAGCAAGCGAAAGAGATGACCCGGAGACAAAATAGGATGCGTACCGTTGTGGTAAACGGACATGTGGAGATCTCCCTTTCTCAATAATAAAAGTGACTTTGAAACAAGATAGCACACCCCATGTGTGATGGGCACCAGGCAGTCGTTAACGCCTGTACAGGAAGCGCGACTGCTGTGAATACCCGTGGTTGCACGAGAACACTCCTATGGATGGTCAGCAGGAATGAAGGATGGCTTTCTTAGTACCTGTCTCTCAGCTTCCCCCAAAGGGAGACAGGCCCTGACTGTTCTCTTGCCATGGGCAAGGACAGGAAGAGGTGTTTCGCTTCTAGCGACGAAACAAGACAGCACACCAACGCAGGCGAGCCTTAGTATGGCGGATGGATGACTCACAGGCCTGGCCAGTGTAAACTTTCCCTTCTGAATCCGCCGTCTATTATGACGGTGATGTCTAAGTTGAGTAACGGGTAAGAGCTACAAGTACCTTAAATTCTCCTGTGGAGACAAACAGTGTCGTTGTTCATATTGCCTGCCATCTCCCCACCACCCTCTGTCCAGTTTGTGGACAGCCATTCGAAAGCTGAAGCATTCCCACGCTCGTTTTCCTTTCGAACATTCAGGTAAATAATCAATAATGGACTGCTGTGAAACCCTGGTGGTATACTGAATGTACCTTATTCAGCGTACTCTTCATTGTTCCTTCCGCTGCTACACCCTCTTGGGAAGGGTATCGCAGGCACTGGCTGAGTGCGGAAATTGGCACCTGTTTGCCCTATATTCAAATTTAGGAATTTAAACTATGCAATATAATCATCCATCACCCATATCGTTTTTACTTGATGAGGAGAACCGCAAGCTCATCTTGACCTGGAGCGACGATCACGAAAGCATTCACAGTTGGGAAGCTCTACGCTGGGCCTGCCCCTGCGCTTGGTGTGCAGGTGAGGGTGGCCTGCCCGGCATGTTAAAGAACAGAGACCGGCTGAGCGTTGAGGAGACAACGCTGGTGGATATTCAGCCTGTTGGCCGCTACGGCCTGACGCCCATTTGGGAAGATGGGCACAAGACAGGCATCTATACCTACGAAAAACTGCGCGCCAGTTGTGAGTGTGACGAATGCCAGGCGGCCCGGCATAGGAAGAAATAGATGTTAAGAGTGAGTATATCTCTCGTTATATGTAATTGAGTTCTAAAAGGAACCAGGGTTCTATCACCCTTGATTTTGATGGTGGAAATGTAGGGGCATTACCTGCCCCCGGGCAGGATGCCCTTGCGGTCGCCCTGCAGGCTCACCCATAAATTGAATCTTGATAATCTACTAACGCGAATGGAGAAAACTGCTCATGAGTACAAAAGAAATGAAAATTCCTGTTCGCACACCAATCCTCCCACGCCGCTTCAACATAACCATTTCAGGTCTGGCTATTCGGCTTTTGATTGCTTTTGTTATTAGCTGGCTGATTGTAATCATCTTTTTCGCCTCGGGAGTGGTCTCTCATTAATCCTCTTTTCCTTCAAAACGTACCCCATAATGGCCACTCAAGTAATCATACATGTGGTCCGTAAAGCTGTGTGGGTCCACAAAACCGCGATCTTCCGCCTTGATCTCTGAAAGCTGGATCATCAGACGCGTATCACCATTGCGATAGTGACAGTACAACGACCAGCGCTCATTACGCTCCAATAACGTGAAATCCGATGCGATAGAGCCTGAGCGATCACCAACACGTTCGCGCCGGAGCTGTGCGTGATGGCTCAGGTGATGGTAAGCAGCATCGAGATTATCGACCACGAAGCCGATATGGTGCCAGCGGCTGGGAAGACCATCCGAGAGTGGCGCTTTCTCGGCATCGAAGAAGAATAATGCCGTGTTTCCTGTAGTCAACACAGTCTGGTGGCGGTCATCGCGGACGATCCTCATCCCCAGTACCTCGCTGAAAAAATCCCTGGCATCGGCGCGATCTGCCACAGTAATGGCGAGGTGGTCAAAACCAAAATTTGTCCAGGTGCGCCCGCCTGCTCCTGCTGTCACTTCCTGTAGTGGTTTTGCTTCGACATGAAAGGTGTGAGTATTGAAGTGTGCTGCGCTCTCGCCAATAAACATATCGGGAAACACCTCCTCGCCGCCGGGCGTACTGATACGAATGCGATACCCGCTGAGCAGCCCTGGAGGAAGTGCATGGTCAAGTGCCTCGTGAAAAATCTCTTGTGGTTGCACTTCTGCCTCGTAAGGTTGGCCGTTGACCACTAAGGTCAGCTTCAATGTGCGGGCTGTTACCTTTGTATCGGGAGTTTGCTGTGCTGGGTTAGTCATATTGAAGATCCTTTCGTGCTTGACTTGTCTATCTCCTACTATAATATGTGATGACAACTAACCCATCTTCAGAGAAATGAGCGTCTTCGTGTCGAGAACGATCTGATGATCTATCTTTATAGAAGACCATTGCAAAAACATGGAGTAAAGATGGCTGCAACAATTTTAGGCATCGGTGGCAGCTTGCGCGCTGACTCGACTGCCATGCTGGCATTGCAGATTGCGCTGGAGGGAGCGCAAGAAGCAGGCGCTCGTACCAGGCAGATCGACCTGGCAACATTTCCTTTGCCACTCTTTGATGGCACCTCTAGTCTTAATGGATATACTCCTGAAGAGCACAAGGCTATCGTGACGCTATTGGATGCGACCCGCGAAGCACAGGGATTCATCCTGGCCTCTCCAACCTACCATAACACAATCAGCGGCTCGTTGAAGAACGCGCTTGATTTCATGGAGCTATTGAAAGATGACCATCCTCCACGGCTGGAGGGCAAAGTTGTCGGGCTGGTGTCTGTGCAGGGTGGTACCTCCGGTACAGGGAACAATACACTGACAACCATGCTGCTCGCGGCTCGCGCTATGCGTGCATGGGTAGCGCCCAGCATGGTCTCGGTGCCGGGCAGTCGCGAAGCATTTGATGAAGAAGGCCGGGCACGCGATCCCGTCATCAACCGGCGTCTGCAGATGTTAGGCGTTGAAGTTGCACGGGCAAGCGCCATGTTCGCAGCCCATTGGCCGCTTGAATAATTCATAAGCTCGTTGTTGTTCCTGAGCCCATATGCTTCTACTAAGCGCTTTTCTCTGCTATACGTAGCGTCACTTTTGATTCACCGTACAATATCAGTTGCCTTGTAATCGGCAGCTCGCGCATGTGCATGGGTAGATGGGGGAGGACCATTCGGATACTGAATGCTGATAGATTGAAGACGTGCTGTCGCCAGTCGCTCCATTCCAGTCCGTATATCTCACGAATCGGTTGTGGCAAAATCGCGCATGTCATTTGCAGGTTAAGGTGCATGATTGGATGTATTAACCTGGGCGTGGGAGGAAAGAGCACCTGCCTGGCAAGTTCACGGGCCTGCGGTGTGGCTGCGAGGCGATTGCTCTGTACCATGTCATTGACGTATTGTTGTAGATCCCGTGCAGTAGCGGGCATATCAGTGTTGGTCAGACCGAGCAGCCGCCCCATGGCTTTCGACTCTTGATAGTACCGCTCCCTCTCCTCGGCGCTGAGCGGTCCAACGAACAGTGGATACATCAGCAAGATAGTATCGACCAGGGTGGCGTGAACCCAGAGCAATAGTTCCGGATCGCCTGCAAAATAGTGTGTGCCGCTGCTATACGCTCCTGCTCCCGCTGGAAGTATACCATGTACATGTTTATGCAGGCGGTTGATCGTACGAGCTGCGCTGCGGGCGGTTGTTGAAGAGCCAAAAGTGAGCATCTGCCCCAGCAAGAATGTGTGCCATGAGCGCCCGAACGGGTCTGCCATGTAGTTGCTGTGCTCACTCACTCCCATCGCTACCAGCGGGTGCGCCAACTGCATTAGTACCGCGCGGGCGCCACCCAGCAGAATGGCGGCTTCGCGGCTGATCTTCCAGGTAACGCTTTCTGGTCCATAGTAGCCATAATCTTTCATAGAAGTTGCTCTCTACTGCTGTTGTCGCGCCCGTTGCCTGCGAAATGACTCGCCGACGAGCATCTCCGCTTTATCAGGATCCTCTTTCATAATCTGTAAGGCCAGCGCAATTTCCGGATTGGGCGCCAATGTCAGGTCACGTTGATCCTCGGTTACGGCCTGGAGAATCTCGCTTGCTACCTGGTCTGCTGTAAGCATGATCTGGATATTCATCCAGCGCATAGTTTCTGCTTCTCGACTGGTCATAGGCGTCTCTACCCAGGCGGGGTAAACGGTGGTAATGCCAATGCCTGTGCCGTGTAATTCTGCGCGCAAGGCTGATGAGAAGCCTCGCACGGCCCACTTGCTTGCGCAGTAACCGGAGAGCATAGGAGTGCATAGTTTTCCTGCTACAGAACTGAGAAAGACGAAGTGGCCCGACTTCTGTTGCCGCATTGTCGGGAGCGCTGCCTGCACGCAATAGAAGGTACCCATGAAATTGATATCCAACAGGGCGCGCATGTCACTGGATGAAAACGTGTCGATTGGCCCACCGCAGCCGATGCCAGCGCTTGTCATCACCAGGTCGATACGGCCGCACGTTTCAACAGCCTTGCGCATCAAAGCCTGAACTTGTGACTCATTGGTGACATCAGTAGGGACACCAACCACACGCGTATTTATATCCGGGCTGTGCTGGTGGATATCCTGCTCAGCCTGCTGCAGCCCTTGACTGTTGATATCCGCCAGAATGAGGTGGGCACCTTTAGCAGATAGGGCACGGGCAGTTGCCAGCCCAATGCCACTTGCTCCACCGGTAATGACGGCGACCGCGCCAGCAAAGTTCGTCAATGCCATCGAAGCTGCTCCTCTCGACAAAAAAACAAGCGGTATACATCTACTCTACCGCTTTGCGAGCATGGATGTCAAATGCTGACGTTATCGTTAGCCCCTGGTATTGCCTGCCGCCAGGTCGGTCATCAGTATTTCTCGCTCGGGGGTATTGGTTGCCATAATACCTCTACCTGAATCTGCGCATCAAATACAGGACGTTTCTGACGTAGCGCCAGTTAAAGATACCGCGATGTATGACCGCCCAGCCGCCTTCATTGTAGGCACTGATGACTTTGACCAGGTTACCGTGGAAGTCACGCCATAGCCATGATAGATAGGTTGCGCCGAGATTAATGTTATCCCACAGGCGATAGGGATCTCGTCGCCTGCCCGTGCCAGCATTGATACCCATAGCAGTGTATGGCATCAACTGCATTACGCCGATACCGCCATCCCAGGCAATTACATGCTGGTACCAGCCACTCTCCTGCCATGCAATAGCCAGTAGCAGATTTGCGGGTAACCTATAGCGCGCCGCTACTTGACGCAGCATTGACACAACTTGTCCACGCGTAGACCCTTGTAGCGCGTTATAGGCGTACCAGCGCACCGTACCATTAGCTAAAAGACCGCTTGCCTGCCTTGCCCGGACACCTTGCATCAGGTATGGAATGCACAACCGTTGCCCTATGAAAATCGAATTCACATTGCGAATGTTATTCACACGTGCCAGTTGCCACGTGGTCGCATTATTGCTCCACGCGATGCCACTCAACGTGTCACCCCGCTGGACAACATACCAGGCGCACCCGTAGCCAGAACCAGGATTAGCAGCAAATGCGGCCTGTTGATTGTGAGAAACTACAATAGAACCAAGTGCCATCAAAGCAGTCAATATCAACAACACCGTCTGCTTATAGGAATGGGAGGGGAGACCAGACCCGCGGTACGTCTTTCTTGTGCCGCGTTGGTCGATCGTCTGCCTTCTTGATCTCGTCGAATCCGGTTTCTGCATCGGTATGAATCCCATGATGTGGCACTCCTTTCTGGCTTTACTATATCCCTGCGTTAAAGCGAGAAATATATATCTTGATCGCATATCGCTAGATAAAACGGTCTTTTAGAAAGTCCGTATGGGCCGATTATGCGCTCCCTTCTTTTGCCGCGAGAATGGAAAACTTGACCTACCGACCAGATGTGTTAGAATCGAAGAGATGCAGTCCCGGCATAGCATATAGCAGAGGGCAAGATTTATGAAAACAGAAGAAACGCTCAGCGCGACCGTCGAAGAGTACCTGGAGACAATCTATAATATGGCGATGGAGGATGAGATAGTCATCGGCGCTCGGTTGGCTGAAAGGTTTCGTGTCTCTGCGCCAACCGTAACAGAAATGCTCAAGCGCCTGGTGAGGGATGGATACATAGAGATGGACAACAAACGTCAGGTATCCCTTACAGAGGCTGGAAATCAGGCAGCCGAGGCGGTCTTACGCAGGCATCGACTAACCGAGCGCTTCCTGGTTGATATGCTGGGCATGCAGTGGCACCAGGTGCACGAGGAGGCATGCCGCCTGGAGCACTTCATCTCTGGTGCCGTAGAGGCACGCGTCATCGCGAGCTTAAATAACCCCACCACGTGTCCTCACGGTAATCCCATCCCCGGCTCCGTAGCAAATGCGCGCAGCTACCTCAAAGATCAGAGCGCCGTTCGCCTCTCGACATTGGCGGCCAGTGAAACGGCCACTATTCTCTGTATCTCAGAGGTTGTAGAGGACGAGGAGGCACTGATCCTGTATATGCATGAAAAAGGTCTGACGCCAGGAACGCAACTAACAATTCTTGACCAGAACAACGCTAACCAGGAGGCGCAGGAAGAAAGCGTCAAACTGCAAGTCGCAGGCCACGAGGTGTGTATCAGCATAGCATCAGCAGCCAAAATTTGGGTGACGCGTTGAACTATTTCCCATGGCTGGCTATGCAAAGATGATAGAGGCCTCTTAAAATGGGGATGCAAGGGGCTATGCCCCTTGACGGGGGCGCGGGGGTGACCCCCGAACTTTCCTCTCCCCTTGTTCGCCTCCGAAGGAGGCAAGTAATGAGTGAATGTCAGACTTCCCCCCTTGACATCAGACATTAGGTGATGCTAATATCTGAGTGGATAACTAGGAATTAACTGCATCGCACTGTGATAGTTTTGTGATGGTTTTGCTATACGCTTGTGATCAGGTTGTGACGACTATACTTTACACTGCACACAAGCAGTGATTGGCTCTGGTTGATGATACTCATTCATAGAATCGGGCCTCCTCGCGGAGAAGCCTGGACAGCAAGTTAGTAAGGTATGTTCATGTTAGCAACATTCATTCTTTTCCTGCGTGAAGGACTGGAAGCCAGCCTCATAGTAAGCATCCTATTTGCCGTACTTCGCCAACTGCGCCTGACGGGTCAGGCGCGGGCTGTCTGGACCGGCGTGGGCCTGGCAATACTAGGCTCTCTCTTTGCAGCGGTCGCTCTTTATTTGACCATCCATGCATATGCCGATACCCTTCTCCAGCTGGTATTTGAGACCGTAGCCTATTTAGTGGCGGTTATACTGCTCACCACAATGACCTTCTGGATGCAGAAGCATAGTCGCTCGATGAAGCGGGAGATCACCGTCAAGGCAAGCGCTGCCGGTTCTGGATTTGCGCTTGGTCTGCTTGCTTTTACGACTGTTGGAAGAGAAGGAGTAGAAACCGCCTTCTTCACGCTGGCCTTTGCTTTCCAAACGAATAGGTTGTTGCTATTGCTTGGCGCATTACTCGGCCTGCTGGCAGCCCTGGCATTGTGCTTCCTGATCTATCGCCTGGGCTATCGACTTGACTACCGCGTCTTCTTCCGCGTGATGGGTCTGCTCTTACTCATCTTCGCCGCAGGGCTGCTCGGTGACGCTGTCCAGAATATGCAGGGCCTGGGCTGGCTTCATTTCGGCACAACGCCCCTCTGGAACACGTCTCACATCCTGAGCGAAAATACTGCCATCGGAGACATCCTCCACACCTTTATAGGTTATTCCGAGGAACCCACCATGCTGCAGGGCATGCTCTACACTGCATACTTGCTGGTCGCAGGCTCGATTTTTGCCTGGATGACACGCAAGCCAGGGACAGGTAGCCCTTTTCCCCAGGTGCCAAAGACCCCAGTACGAGAAGTTCTAAACAGTCGTGTCTAGGCAAACAGCATATTATGAAGGAGGATTCCTTGCGCGCAGACCGATTGCTCTCGATCCTGCTGCTAAAAAAGCAATTATGTTTACTCCACTCTGGCGGTCGCTTAGGATTGCACGATGGGACTTCCGCCTACTGCGACTGAAGACAGTCATATCCGCTATAAACTCGCGCAAACGCTCGCAGGTCTAGCTCCAGCATCATTTGGCCAGGAAAGCGTGCTCACTGGCTCGGCATCAAGAGGAGTAGCCGATAAATATTCTGATATCGAGATGATGTTCTAGGTGGATGCTCTTCCTGCTCGAGAAGATCGTGAGATGTGGCTGCACAGCTCGAGAGCCTTAGATACGTGTCTGATACCGAGTCCCCTGGAGATTCTGAGGTATGGGTGACATTCTACATCAATGGCATATCAGTAGAGGCTGGTTGGCGCGTCATCGCGGAGCATGAAAAAGACCTCGATGCTATTGTTGTAGGCAAGGTTGTGGCACACAGACCGCTGACACTGGCATGGATTACGACCCATGCCGTCTCGCTGCGGAGCAAAGGTCACCTACCACGATGGCAGCAAAAGCTCTCTCACTATCCTGAAGTGCTCACACAAAAAATCATCAACAGCGTCAATGAGTACTGGATAGTCCCGCAGGGCTTTGCTATTCGCTGGGCCTTGCTTGCCAGGGATGAACCCATGGCGCTCACACATCGTTTGCTAGGAGAAGTGCAATTTGTGCTGCGTATTCTCTTCGCCATTAATCATCAATGGGAGCCCGATTGGAAATGGCTCGGGTCTGAGGTCCAACGTTTATCTATCAAGCCAGAGCGGCTGATTGAGCGTATCCACGACATCTTCACGATGGCGCAGAGCGAACAAACAGTTGCTGGCGTTTTGACGCTTATCCGTGATACGTTGAAGCTTGTGCCCGCTCAGTATAATATGATGCGCGCACTGGCGAACGTTGAAGAGAGTCTGCGCTTACATGGATATTAAATGCTGCCATGTTGGGGCCTTCTTCTATGGCTCCATCCTCTCCATCCACTGTGCCCGCCACGCCGGAGCCTCCTACGGCTCGGGCCAATAGTAGGTTTCTACAGCAAAGAAATACGAAATTCGCAAATAAAATCCTCAAAATAAAATAAATTCGTGTAATTCTTTCCTGTGAATTGCTAAATTCATTGATTCTAAGGTACAATGGTAGCAGGAACAAGGATAATCACTTTTGCTTTTCCAACGCTATTTATACGCTTTTAATAGTCCCAGGAAAGGAACCTTTATGCTTCGGGAACCCATCACAGTCGATCCCAGGCTTGTAGAAGAAATCGTCACCCGCGAGGAGACGGAGTTTCGCAAGCGTACTCCTCGTTCGCACGAGATTCACGAACGTGCGAAAAAATCAATGCCAGCAGGTGTTTCCAGCTCGTTTCAGGCCGTACCGCCATACCCGCTGTTCATCAGTCATGCGCAAGGCAGCCATATCTGGGACTACGATGGCAACGAATACGCAGACTTTCATCTTGGTTTTGGCAGTCTCCTGGTTGGCCATGCTCATCCGCTCCTGGTAGAGGCGCTGCGAGATCAACTTGGGAAGGGCAGTCTTTACTCGTTACCTGGTCCAGACACGGTTTTCCTGGCCGAAGAGATGGTCCGCCGCTTTGCGCCGATTGAGCAGGTACGTTTCTGTAACTCTGGCACAGAGGCGACCATGGACGCGCTGCGCGTGGCGCGGGCCCATGTCGGCCGCGACAAAGTTGTCAAAATTGAAGGCTCTTATCATGGGCATCATGATACCCTTTTGATGAGCACCAAACCTTCTGTTGAAGCAGCGGGGCCGCCCGATCATCCGCACACCGTTCCCGCGTCGAAAGGCATTCCGGGGGATGTAAAGAACAATACGATTATCGTTCCCTACAATGATGCAGAAGCGCTTGATCGCATCCTGACCGAACACGAAGGAGAGATCGCGGCAGTCATCACCGAACCGGTATTGATGAATGTTGGCATTGTGCTGCCAGATGATAATTACCTTGCGAGTATGCGCGAGATCACGCACCAGCATGGGGTCCTACTTATTTTCGACGAAGTCAAGACGGGCGTAACCGTTGCTCCAGGCGGCATCACCGAGATATACCAGGTGGAACCAGACCTGATCTGCCTTGCCAAATCAATCGGTGGAGGTATGCCGATAGGTGCCTTTGGTGGTCGTGAAGAGATCATGCGCCACATCACCAATTGGGAGGTTTTGCACCTCGGCACCTTCAACGGCAATCCGATGTCGTCTCGTGCCGCTTTATCGACACTCACGCAGGTTCTCACACCCGAGGCGCACACCCACGCCAATGGTCTCTCGAAGCAACTGGCCGCTGCCTACAGCGGTATCATCGAAGAGTTCGACATGCCAATGCACGTGGTTCAGATAGGTGCAAAGGGCTGTGCCATGTTCTCCTATCCACGTGCCCGCAACTACCGGACCGCCTGGTGGCACATCGATATGCGCCTCTCCTATGCCTACTGGCTCTTCCTGGCAAATCGCGGCATCCTTTTCCCGCCAGGCCTTGATGACCAGTGGACCATATCGATCCAGCACACCCAGGCCGATATCGATCACCATACGCACGTCTTCTCGCAGTTCGTAAAAGAACTGGCGAGGTAGCTATCTTCGTATTGGGTATACAAAAGGCTATACCTCGCCATGAGATAGAGTGTAGCTGTTGTCTGCCCACACCAGTCGACTCAAGGCATCGTAACAGAAGGACTGGCTGTCGGTCTGCGTGCCTCCTCCGCTGGTGGGAGCAGTCCCGCCGACCGATCTGGCGGTCCGCCAGAAACCAACCCGAAAACGGCCCGCTGGGGCACACTCGTCGACATCCATACGGCCTGCGTGGAAGAAATGCGCCAGGTGCTGCACATCAGCACTGCGCCGGCTCATATTGTCCTGCTTTGTCGTAATTTGATAGCTGTGCTTGACAGCTCCAATGATGGATTTCTCATACCCGTATCTGCACTTCCCACAGCTTGACTGTGTAGGGATCCCGTCCGCAAGCGACAAGGTACCTTCCATCTGAAGACCAATCCATGTCTCCCAATGCCCATTCCTGGGCGTTCTTGCGGTAATCTGGTCCTTCAGGATGGGCGGCAAATGATCCCACGATCTGCCGACTGCTCATTTCCCAAAACCATACGGTCCCAGCCGCTCCTGCAGTTGCCAAAAAACGACCATCAGGGGAGAAAGCAATCGCAATTGCCATGTCATCTGGTATCTGCAACATCCCTTCTTGTGCTAACGATCTGGCATTGAACAACCGCACCACATCTTGATCAAAGTCAGCAACTGCCAGGAGATGGCCATCTGGAGAAAATGTGAGGTCACAGAGAAACTGATCAGATTGGAGCAGCGAGCCGACCCATGCGACAATTGGTCTTGGGTACTGTATATCCCAGACCTGGATTAATCCTTGCTCATCTCTACCTTCAAAGGCCAGGCGTTTCCCATCAGCAGTAAAGGCAAAGTGACACACGCGCCTAAACTGTTCTATCAACCCTTCAACCTGCCCATGAGGAGCACCCACAAAGGAATAGAGCATCTGTTTCGTCGTCACATCCCAGAGTCGTATTCGTCCGGCAAGATCGCCACTCACTAATACTGTTCCTTCGGGCGAAAATACTGCTTCTGTAGGATCTGAGTCATGACCGGTCAACTCACCAGCAATCCTACCATCACTCGTCCATAATCGAATCAGGCCTCTTCCCACCGGTATTCAGAATAGCATCCAGGTGTACCATGAGAAACTGACAACAAACACACTGTCATTCAGCCAGGGAACGCTCGGCAAGATGCCCATACTTCTCTTTTCAAAGTTCGCATAGATCAGATAGGGTATAATTGGCTATAGTAAGCATAACTTTACATATATTGTTACCAAGCAACACATACATGCGTACATGATTTTGCAGGATAGCAGAGTTTAAAATATCCTCTTTCATGATGATAGATGCCTGCATATATACTTACGCGGTATAGTGAAGATCATGGATAATCAGAACCTTGAGTTATCACCATCCAGGATTGCACAAGCTACACGAGAAACAGTAAACGAAAGCGAGGAAGCTTCCTATAGCCACAAAGCTTCTTCCCTTACAATTGGTGGTACACCAGCCATGCCGCAAACAGATAAAGCTTCCGATGCCCCCAACGATCCGCCTCCCCCGCGAAATAGCCTGCTAACAGAGGTTTCGCAGTTCTGGCGTGACCGCTTCATTGAAGCAGGCCTGATCCTCTCGCTAGCCTTGTATTACATTACCGGTAACGCGAACCTTGGCACAGGCGGTTTTTTTCATCTCAATCCGCTTTTCTCCTTGCCCTTCTTAGTTATCTTTGCCGTGCTCTGCTGGTATCGCCTGCCTTTTGCTGTAGCATTACTCCCCCTGGCACTCCCCTACTACCTGCTCCAGAAAACTGTTGTTGGTTCTTACGCCTTCAGCCTGACCGAGATCGCGCTTGCAGTCTGTCTCGTGGTGGCCCTGCTGCAACTCCTCTTTCGAGGCAGTACATGGCAATACTGGTTGTCCTGGCATGAGCTACGGGATCGCCTGGGTCCGTTTACTATCCCTATACTCGTTTTCCTGACTGCGGCGGCCATTTCTATTACAGTTGCGAGTGAGCCTCACCTTGCCTTGCGCGCCTTTCGTAAGGAGGTATTCGATCCACTCGTCTATTTCTTGCTCGTTCTCTTCTGCCTGCGTTCGCGCGGGGATTTGATACGTCTGCTAGGTGTGCTATTGGCAACCGGGCTTATGGTAGCGTTCTTGAGTTTAGCCCAGTACTTCTTTTTTAGAGACCAGCTCGTGCAGGAAACAGGCAACGTGCTGCGCGTCCATGCAGCTTATGGCAGCGCCAATGATGTTGGTCTGCTTCTTGACTACGTGTTGCCTATCGGCCTGGCGCTTGTGGTTGCAAAGATACCCGGCAGTATCGGTGCATTAAAATCCTGGCAGTTTCGCGCTCTTGCTATTGCGCTCTGTTTACCTTTGATCCTCGTGCTGTACTTGAGTCAATCACATGGAGCCTGGCTGGCTATTGCCGCGGCAGTACTCTTTATTGCAGTTTTTTCTATCCGCGACCGCAAGGTTTTGATAGTGGGAGCGATACTCTTTCTAGTAGTTTCGGGACTCGTCTTCGCTGTTTTCCATACCCGTATCATCTCCTTCCTCCTCGATAGCCATGTCAACGCGCAGGGCATCAGCACTACAACGAAGCGCCTCTATCTCTGGCGGACTGCCGTGAATATGATTCACGACAGCCCCTGGTTTGGCTACGGCATAGATAACTGGCTGTGTCATTACAGTAGAAATACGGTCTGCTACATTCCAGGTCTCAAGCACTACTGGATACTCATAGATCCTGTCACCCACGCCCCAAGTGGCCTGATCGATGAGCCTGACCTGTCTCATCCCCACAATATCTTTCTACATATATGGGTGAGTGTAGGAGTCTTTGGCCTGCTGGCATTTATCGTGCTTCTCGTGCTTTTCTTCTGGCTTTTTATTCGCGTACTCGCTCACCTGCGCTCGACGGAAAGCAGCCGTAACCTCCTGTTGCAGTGGATGACCATCGGCATTGGGACCGCTATGTTCGCGGCACTGCTACAGGGGCAGGTCGATAGCTCTTTCCTGGAGCAGGACCTGGCCTTCTGTTTCTGGACCCTGGTGGCTGCCTTGCTGCTAGTGCGTGTGCTTTCGGAAACCTCCTGGAGGCGTCGTGTCCAGCGGGGACATGCAAAGGAAATGCTGGAGCACGATGGGAAAACGATAGAGAAAGCATAAGGGCAAACTGTGCTCCAAATCACGGAAGCGTAGTGATGAACTTCACCGTGGTTCTCTCATCCTTCGATTACACTTATGATGTGTAATACTAACCCTGATGGAGAACGTCTATGTTAATCGATATCCCTATCTCCACGTTGCTTACCTGGCTGGCATGTCATTTCGTGGGCGACTTTGCCTTTCAAAGTACCTGGATGAGCATCGAGAAGGGAGAGAGCTGGGAGGTGAACTTCTACCATTGCGTAACATATACCGCTGTATTTATCCTCTTTGCTCGCCCATCGCTGCTGGCTATCGGTATCCTCATTGCTACTCACTTTGTCATTGATCCACTGAAAGCACGTTACGAGATTATCGGCCCTATCTGGATTGATCAACTCCTGCATATCCTGACCATTCTCCTGATCCTGGGGCTCAAGCTTTGATGCTGTTCCATCTTACACAGGTGGTGGTTGAGATATGAGTATCATCTTGATGCTTCGCCCGCTATGCTCAAACAGGCCCAGACTCCATAGGGGCGAGGGTGGACAGGAGGTGGCTGAGTGGGCCTTTATGGTCGCCCGTGGGTGGGGGTCGTTCCTCGTGCTGGTCCATTCCTGAGCGAGGCGGGCGACCATAAAGGTCCCCACTCCGCACCACTCCACCCCCGCCCCTACAGAGAGAAAGGCTTAACTTGACGCTAATAGGTGAGTAAATACACTCCCCAATCTCGTTCATTATTAACATGGAAGACCTCGTTTTATGACAATATTTGCTCTTGACGCTACAGAAATCAACACATCCAGGTTAGGAGCCGTTGTATGTCAGACCTTGAAGGCGTAATACTCAGTGAATATCTGCTGTTAAAGTGTATCAGTAAGGGGGGAACATCGGATGTGTATCGCGCTCGCCAGCAGGGTGGAGGAAACTATGAAGTAGCGGTGAAAGTTTTCCGCCCTGGCTACGCTCAGCGTAAACCCTTCCGTGACTACTTTATGGCCGAGGCAGATAAAATCGGTCAACTCGATCAACCTAACATTTTGCCTTTTCTTGAATTTGGCGAAGGAGAAGGGCTACTTTATACCGTGACCCCTTTTGTGTCGACAGGCACACTCATGGATCTGTTGGAGCGTGTGGGAGGGAAGTTGTCTGCTATGCAAGCATTGCCCATCATGCAGCAACTGTGTACTGCTGTGCAGTATGCCCACGATCATGACCTGATTCATGGGAATATCAAGCCTACAAATATTTTTATTGCGGCGGACGGTCGTGTTCTCCTCTCCGACTTTGGCATTGCCCGCGGCTATGATGATAGCCAGCAGTCGCTTACCCGTGTTGGCTGGGGCTCGGCGGAATACGCGGCGCCTGAACAGTCATTGGGAGTATTACGGCGTTCAAGTGACATCTATGCATCGGGCGTGCTGCTATTTCGCATGCTTGCTGGCCAGCCACCCTTCACTGGCCAGACTCCTGTCGAAGTGCTGCTTAAGCATGTGCGCCAGCAACCCCCATCGGTGCGCGTATTCACGCCAGGCATTTCTGCCGCAGTTAACGATGTTCTGGCAAAAGCCATGCAGAAGCGCTCGGATGATCGCTTTAGCTCAGCAAGGGAGTTGAGCGATGCTCTCACGGCAGCAGTAAACTTCGCTCCGGTCGCCTCTCCTATAGCTAAACCGGTGGGTGTAGCACCTGAGCAGGTTTCAACCACCCATTTACTACCACCATCATTGAGCGACCCGCAGACACCTCCCCCTGCTTCCATCGATTTTGCTTCGTGGTTCACACCTCTGAATTCGCCGGAACCATTAAGCCCGGCTTCCTCCCTGGGTATGCCTCGTGTGAGCGGAAGCGAAGACTTTGGTAGCTTCTCTGCTGCACCGACTACCCAGCCTTTGACAGAAAATCTCTCGTTCAATGAGGCGCCATCTCGCGGGAGCGAAAATTTTGGCACTCGCTCTAACTTTTTACAAGAGAACGATGACTTTGGTACCAATATATTCGAATGGGTAGGCCCCGTCGAGTGGTCACCTCTCGGTAATGGGCAGGCGCTTCCCTCCCCAGAATCAGCGGGTGAGTACCTGCGTAGTATACCAGTGACTCCCGAAGTGCCACCTATTCTTATAGATACAGCAGGAGAGCATGAGATGGTCACGCTGTCTCAGCCTGATCAACCACAGAAAACTGCTAGCACAAGCGGCAAAGCATCAAACTCGTTTCTAAGTAAGATTCTACCAGTACTGGTGGTGATCCTGCTCTTGCTAGGATTGCTTGCTGCGCTCCTCTCCTCGTTCCTCTATGCAGGTGAAGGAACTCACAGTAATAGCACTGGTCCTGCGATCTTAACGGCTCTGGCAATCTCTAGTAAAGGGGTGCAGGGGCTTCCCCTGTCGGAGCGCGAGGTGTCCTCGCACCTTCCTCTCTTTACCCAAAAGGCTTTGATGAGAATGCACTAGATTTCTATGAGTAGATAGAGGAAAGGTATGACAGAACTTGTTGGCGTATTGGTGGGTCAATACTTTTTGCTTGAATGCCTGGGACGTGAAGGAATTGTAGAAACATATCGCGCTCGTCCTACTACGCGGGGTGGCTATGACGTTGTGCTGCGCTTGTTTAGACCACAGTTTCCCGATCCGGCGGAGTTTCACGAGCACTTTGCTGCCGAGGCCGAAAAGGTCTGGCGTTGTCACCATGAACATATCCAGCCATTACTCGAATTTGGTGTGGGTGCTGGATTGCTCTACAGCGCAACAGTATTGATGCAGGTTAAAACATTAGAGCAGTTTCTAGAGCGCCACAGGGAAGGATGCCTCCCAATTGACCTGGTTTTGCGCCTGGTGACGCAATTGTGTGCAGCCTTGCAGCATGCGCATGAGCACGGCATTGTGCATGGGAACGTGCAGCCTTCCAGCATTCTAATGCAACATGAGGAACACATACTGCTCACCAATTTTAGTATGAGACGTGCATACCAGCAAAATGACTCTCCGGTTGCGCACATCGACGAGGGCAACCCTGCTTACACTGCGCCAGAGCAATCATTAGGCATGCTGAGTCCCGCAAGTGATATCTATGCACTGGGCGTCCTACTGTATCGCTTATTGGGAGGAGACTTGCCCTATGATGGCGAGAGCCCGGGTGAAATAGCTCTCAAGCATACGGAAGAACCAATACCTGCGTTACGTACGCTGCGCCCGGAGGTGCCAGAAGCACTGGAAATGGTGGTACGCGTGGCACTTGCTAAGAGCCCTGATGCTCGCTTCCCGTCTGCCGCAGCTCTTGCTCAGGCTCTGCTATCCGCTGTTGTTCCTGGTGCCTCGCCCATCGTCACCGTTTTACCACAACGGCGCATTGTACTGAAGCCACGATATAGTTCTCTTACCTGGATGCGCGCGTCCTCAGTGTTTGCTCTACTGGTGTTACTATTTGGGCTGGCAAGTACCTTGCTTTTTGTCTTCACTCCCTTACAACATGCCGGCATCGGTAGCTGGCTGTTCCACAATGGAGATCGCTCACTCATTCCTGGGATGAGTACCACACCGACTACTTCGGTAACCTCTACTTCACCGCCGGGACCGGTAACGCCGACACCTGGCGGCTCAGAACCCCTCACAGGACCTGCCAGTGCTCATACAACTGCGACTCCAGGTCAATCTCAGACACCTGTACCAGCACCCACCGGCAATGTCAACCCTGGTCCTCCTCCTGGCATGTGTCCATCAGGAAGCCTCTCGATCGACGGGTCACCCAATTTGCAGCCAATGTTGCAGCAGGTGGATAGTGACTACCTTGCGCAGTGTCCAGGTATAGCAATCACTCTGAGGGCGAATGGCGGTAGTATCGCTCTCAAAGCTTTGAAGCACGGTCGGATCGACATTGCGGATACGGACGTGGCGACCCGTCAGGCTCGAGGTCTGACTGATCACCTGATTGGAGCGTTATTGTATGCTGTGATTGTTAGCCCCGATGTGCAGCTAGCCAATTTAAGCAGCGCCGCGTTGCGAGGTATCTATCTTGGAAACATCACCAACTGGGCGCAGTTAGGCGGGCCAGATGAGCCGGTTAGAGTAGTGCCCCGTTCCCCCTGTAGTGTTATCACTGCCATCTTCCGGACGTACATGCTTGGTGGTGTCCCCGAGCGCATGCGAGGAAACAGGTCGCCTGGTGATCAATCCAATGCCATTGCGCAGACAGTTGCCCACATACCAGGAGCTATCAGCTACGTCCCTCTGCTGGAAGCACGAAATGCCAATGTGCATGTGCTCTCCATTAATGGCGCGGCACCAGGCATGCAAAGTCTATCGCAGGGCACATATCAATTCTGGAGTATTGAGCACCTGTATACCCGAGGAGAAGGTAGTCCACCATCGCAAGTCTACATCCAATTCCTCACCGGCACTCAAGAGGCGCCGGTGATGCTTCATTATGACGTTGTCCCGTTGAATATGCTGCCGCAGAGCGTGGTTGCCTCTCACCTGATTGGGCCAGCAGGCGATGGCTATTGCTCGTGAAAGTATACCCAGCATTACCCCATCTTTCCTAGTCTCTTTGACAGAATTTGTTTAATGAGGCACTGTATAGAAAACGGAAAGGGATGGGGTTTCTATGCGATGTCCTCGTTGTGGATTTGACGGAGAGTCCGTAGGAGGCGGCTGCCCCCGGTGCGGCTACGGATCTATGACCATGTCATCAGAGCCTCTGCGTTTCGCTGCTCAACATTCCTCCTCGCTCTCAATGCCACTTACGCTGCATGCATTGATGCGCGGCGATGTATTGCGCCAGGGACGGTATCGCTTGATAGAGCAGTTGTCCCTGCCGGAGAATCAGCAGGAGCAAGGGACAGCCTGGTTGGCGAGCGATGCCCAATCGTCTACTCGGCGAGTAGTTATACGTGAAGTGACATTACCAGGGGGATCACCTGCTGATAGGGAACGAGTGGTGCGCTTGATTGCTTCGCGCATGGCAGAACTGGGTCAATATACTGGCTTTCCTAATTTCATAGAAGCATTCGATGAGCGAGATGCCTGCTACATTGTGCTACAGCAGCCCGAGGGCGAAAGTCTCGCTTCGATGCTCAGGCGCCAGGGAGGCGCATTACCAGAGCGTGTCGTGGCTGAATATGGGCGACAGCTTTGTGAACTGTTGATCGTCCTCTCGCAGCACCAGCCGCCTCTTGTGCATAGTGCCATCAGTCCTTCTACAATTATTGTTAGTGCCGATGGGAAGCGTGTATCACTCATACATATGCCCCTGTTTCCTCCTAAAGAATCGTATATAGCCAGGGAGAAAAGCCCTTCCGGCTATCTGGCACCAGAGCAAACTCGTGGCGTTATCGAACCTGCATCGGACCTCTATGGAGTAGCAGCAACGCTTCATCATGCCCTCACTGGCTACGATCCACGTGAACGCATGGCTTTTTTCCATCCTCCTGCTCGTCGCCTCAATCCCACAGTGACGCAGCGCATGGAGGAAATACTCGTCCACGCGCTGCGTCTCTCTGCTCAACAACGCTATGCTCATCCTGCTGATATGTTGAAGGACTTGAATGCTTTAATCCGATCATATCCGCCAGAAAGCGTACGTTCAGGCCCCGTCACTGATCCTTTACGGATCAACGCGTCACAGATACGCCAACGAAGCCGGAAAAGTAGTTCACGCACTATGGCTATGTTTGGCGCGATTGGTGTGTTTGTGCTCGTGCTATTTCTCTTCGCCACACTACCCCTATGGCGCATAGGGACCAGAGGGACTCCTGCTGCGGATACTGCCGAGCAAAATGCTACTGCCACAAGTATGGCACAGCAGCAAGTTGCTCTGAACACAGAGCTAGCGCTCGAACTACAAAATTTCCAGAAAAAAGGTATAGGCATCAGTGACGGGCGGCTTGTTTTTGACACCTATACCGGCCGCAATGATGCCGATCTGAAAAAGCAAGCGGCGCAAGCTATCCAACGCAATGACCTGAGTAGCGCTGTCAATTTCCTCACCCGGGCGGTTTCCGCTGACCCAACCGATGGAGAAGCTCAAATCTACAACGAAGACCTGCATATCCTCCAGAGTGGAGTTCCATATGTGACCATTGTCCTCGGGCTCGCTGTCGATAGTACTGTCGTCGATTTTTTGCTGGGGCGTACGGAAATGCAGGGAGCGTTCCTGGCGCAGCGAGAGATCAACACCGGTGGGTTGTTGCCGCGTGGCTTGCATTTACGTTTGCTGATCGATAATTCCGGTGCTAATGCTGCCGATGTCGCAACAGCAGCTCAGTTCATCGTCAATCGGGTTACAAGGGCAGGTAATCCCGATCACATTATTGCCGTAGTAGGCTGGCCGTTTAGTTCACAGTCTATCAATGCACGCGATATCATCGCCTCTGTACACCTCCCTCTCGTCTCTGAAACGGCCTCCAGCGTGCGGTTGAGTGGCAGTAGTCCGTACTTCTTCCGCGTGAATCCACCTGATAATCTACAAGGCAATACGCTGGGGAAATTTGCGGCCCAGCAGTTCCAGGCCAAAAACATCCTGGTCATGCGCGATCGCACCGATCCTTATAGTGTGTCGCTGGCGGATGCCTTTACCTCCAGTGTCAAAACGCTCAATGCCAATGCCATTAATAAGAGCGTTGACAACTTCGCCGAGGGGACCACCACGGTCGCACAATATGAGAAGATTATCCTGGATGCAATGACACAGAATGTTGATACGATCTTCCTGGCAGGACTAGATGTGGATGCAGTGCGTCTGGCGCATGCAGTGGGCGAGGACCTGCGGGCCAGACCAGGTAATGCATTCTTGACTAAGCTGCGGATTCTGTGTGGTGACGCGGTCGATACTAACTTACTGCTGGGGCAAGGAAGTGGCCCGGATGCGACGGTCGCCAGTAAGTTCCCACAGGATATACGCCGCTTGACCTTTACGGCCTTTGGGCATCCAGATGAATGGGCGTTTCTGGGGTACCCGAAAAACCAGCAGCCACTGTTTTTCGCAAACTGGATCAGCACCTATCAGAGTTCAACTATGACGGAAGACAATGCCCCTGCCCCTGGGAATGATGCGATCTTGACGCATGATGCCGTGGCAGTGCTCGCAAAAGCAGCTACCTATGTACAGGGACCATTGATGGGTCAGACGGTGCGTGATGCACTTGCATCGTTGGGCAGGGGAAGTATCCCGGCCTACCAGGGAGTCAGTGGGCGTATACTTTTTGATCCACAAGGCAATCCCGTTGATAAGGCCATCGTCGTGCTGCGCGTTAAAGGGACTGGCAACACCAATACCATCGACCTGATACAAATTGCCGGTCAGTTCAAGTGACAACTTCCTACCTCTAAAGGCAGGCATCTTCGTCGCGATTTGGGAAACGAACAGCGAGCTTTCAGTCTCGTTTCTCTTCTCTAGAAGGTGCCAGAATATATTGAGCAGGAGCGACAGATTTCGGGAGGGGCATCAGAGGATAGCTCGTTACGAAAATCCTGGTAGCCTGTGCTGTTCCAGATCTCTTCAGCTCCTCGCTCGGATATCTTGCCAAAGTTGATACGATCTGGCGTTGAGACCATACAACAGGGCATAGCGTAACCCTGGTAACTGATGTATGCTCCATTCCATGGCCAGTCGCAGCGCAGAGGGCCTGGAGTTCCAGGTGGGTGCAGGCGCATGCGGGTGCGCGGTAGGCGCAGATCTATACCCAGTTCTCGTGCTATGTTTCGTGCTGCTTCGAAGTAATACTCAATACGCTCTGGCTCTTCTTTAAGCAGCGTCTCTTCGCTAATAAATTTTCTCATTGGCAGATATTGTGCAGGCAGGCTCGATTCTTCGAAATCATGGCAGAGCTGTTGGACGAATATGCTCTCCATCGACCATGTATGGGCCAGGCGTACCAGATCAGGGAGTTCGTGCAGATTCTGCCGCATAATAACCATCACCAGGCGAAGGTGTGGACGCGAGCTTCTTAGTTGTTCTCGAATTGTGAGCAGACGTTGCAGATTGCCCAGGACACGGTCGAAATGGGCACGTACACGAATACGTTCGTAGGTCTCGGCGGTTGAACCATCTATGGAGACACTTATACTATCAAGGCCACTCGCAACGCATCGCTCGGCTCGTTTCGCGTTGAGTAACGTCAGATTTGAGTTAGTGCTTACCTTGATACCTTTCCCCGTTGCATACTCGATCATGTCGAAGAAGCGAGGGTGCATCATTGGCTCACCCAACCCCTGGAGATGCAATTCCTGGAGAGTTACGAACTGATCGATGATTTGAGTAAAAGTCTTGAACTCCATGAAAGCCGGTGGTCCATAGGGGGGACCATCCTGTCGGAATTGAATGGAACACATCTGGCAGCGCAGATTACACTGCCCGACTGGCTCGACCTGCACATAGGTAGGCAATTGCATAGCTATCCACTCTCTTTCTAGCTCGATATAAAGTCAAGATAGTTATAAAAAGAGCACGCGAAACTTGATTGCACCTCGAATGCGCCAGAAGATAGCCAGCGGTGGAATCAATGCAGATGTCATAATCATCTCCGCTATGTGGCCTGGCTCATGTGATGTGCCATGAAGGCGCTGCATACAGAAACGTCCGGTTATACCTATCCACACGCATAAGCCACCTGAAATGAGGAGCGGCGATCTTCGTAAAGCACCTATGAGTGCCGCAAGTAATGCTCCTACGATGCAGTAGTAGTGCCAGGGAGGCGTGGCCTGGATCTTCTGGCGATACAAGGTGGGATGCTTCTTGTAAAGCAATGCGTTAAACATACTTTTGCGTTGTTGCTTGAGGCTAATTCCCCATGGCGCAGGCCGTACAGGATGTATCACAATAGCCTCAGGGACATGTACACGTGTAACCTGTTGTTCTAGCAACGTGAAGGACAGGTCGCTATCCTCCCGCCAGGCTGCTGTAAAGCGTTCATCAAATCCTCCAGCCATTACCAGCGCATCGTGCCGGCAAAAGCAATTGGCCGTTACGAATGGACATTCTTCTAGACCAGTTGCATTATTTTCGTAGTCCGTGGGTGTATGCTTCAATGGCACAATGACACATCCCGAAGCGCTCGCAACTCCAAAGGTGAGAGCCCTGGTACCGGCTTTTAGCCACTCCGGGGTTGGAACACAATCGTCGTCGGTAAAGGCTATGATGCTGCCTCCAGCAGCACGCCAACCAAGATTACGCGCTGCTGCAGGACCATGAGTGCTCCTGGGATCTGTCATAGGAAGATAGCGCAATGTATATCCACAAGGCTTTACACATTCAGCAAGGCACTCCACTTGTTGCCTTGTCTCGTCACTTACTGCATCATCAACGATGATGATTTCGTAACTGGTAGGATCGAAATCCTGCGCTAGCAGTGCATCCAGGCATCTATGGAGCAGGTCGGGGCGTTTGAAGGTTGGCACTACTACTGAAACAAGAATTGTCATATCATGTCCTGTTATTTCTCTAGTAAAAACGAGCCTATCACCAACGCGTCCAGTGGCGATGTCCAGAAACACTCGATTGCATCACGCGGCGTGCATACTATTGGTTCCCCACGTGTGTTGAACGAGGTGTTAACGAGCACAGGCACCCCCGTACGTTCCTGGAAGGCTTTGATGAGATCATAGTAAAGCGGGTGCTGTTGCCGGTTGATGGTTTGGATGCGTGCCGTCCCGTCAACGTGTCGTACCGCCGCAATACGATCAGCCTTCTCAGGTATAACATCGTAGACGAAGAGCATGAATGGCGAAACTCCTGTATCGCAGCTGCTTGTAAACGCTGATGTTACGAACCAGCGATAAACCTCTTCCTCCAGAACAACCGGTGCCACTGGCCGGAAGTCTTCACGGTCCTTTATCTCGTTCAGCCGACCCTGCATCGAGGCATGTAAGGGCGATGCCAGGATTGAACGTGCTCCCAGTGCTCGTGGGCCGAACTCCATACGATGTTGGAACCAGCCGATAACCCTGTCTTGTACCAGGATACCCGCAACATCATGCGCAATATGGCTCAAACGTCGATAAGGCAGTTTCGACCATTGCAAGAACTGTTCAATCTCATCATCCTGATAGGCTGGACCAAGAAAGGCGTGATCCATGCGATACGAATGTGCATCACTCCGTCGCTCAAGAGCATCAATCCACATCGCCGCACCAAGCGCGGTCCCTGCATCACCCGCTGCAGGCTGTACCCATATCCGTTTAAATGGCCCCTTGTCACGCAGCCGCGCGTTCATCACGCAGTTAAGTGCAACCCCGCCTGCCAGGCACAGGTTATCTGCGCTCGTGGCCTGGTGAAGCCAGGAGGCGATCTCCAATACCGTCTCCTCAAGTACGACCTGTAGCGACTGTGCAATGTCATAATGGCGCTGCTCCAGTGGTCCTCCCTTGGGCCTTGCTGGCCCAAAACGCTCCTCCAGGTGCGTCTGTTGTATGGTATATTGGCCATTTGACCCCAACTGAACGATTTCTCGAAAGTCGGAGAGGTAGCGCGGCTTGCCAAATGATGCCAGCGCCATCACTTTATATTCATCAGAGGACTGCAGGAAGCCAAGATGTGCAGTAACTTCCTCGTAGAGGAGACCGAGTGAGTGTGGAACATTGACTTGTCCTAGCCACTTCAAAGTATTACCACTGCCCATGCTGTAGCTTGTTGTTGCCTTCTCACCTCGCCCATCCAATGTCAATACTGCGGCCTGTTCAAATGGTGAGACGAAGAAGGCGCTGGCCGCGTGTGCAATATGATGCTCCACGAAATGCCAGGTGTAGGGACCATCGGCTCGTGCATCTCTAAAGCGTGCTTGCAAATGAAGGGGCACCCCGCCGGCCAGGTGGCGTGGCGCGTTGACGATAGATGATAGGAAAAGAGGGTCCCACGCGGACTCCCACTCAATGGATGTTGGATGCGCACTCGGCTCTAAAGGAAGCTCTAGCATTACATCATCACGATGACGACCAAGTAGCAAAAAGGGATCGTAGGAGTAGGCGACATGATCTACATCGATCAGCGTAATGTTGGCTTCCTGCAGGCAATAGTTGATCGCGTGAAAAGGCAGTTCATAGGTCGAGAAGGGATGAGGTCGCTTTCCATGCTTAATGTGGGTAAAGCGCTCCTCTTCAGCCGCTGCAATAATTTGTCCATCCTTAACAAGGCATACAGCAGGATCGTGATAGACGGCGTTTATACCGAGAGTATACACCAGAGTTCCTCCGATAACACCTGATAACTGCTCACCTTCATGAAGCTGCAAGTGAATTCATAGTAAACTTTAATAACACAGCTATTAATGAATGATGAGTTTATTTTATGAGTACGCTCAATTCAAAAAACGCTCATAAATTGAAATGTCGCCATGGCAGTATTATAGGGTATAAAAAACTAATTTTCCAAACTCTTCTACTATGTAAATGATCTCCGCAGTACGAGGTAAGAAAGGCATAGATCAGTATCTAATCTAAAAGTCCTGTCATTTTTATTCTGTATCTGGGCATCGACCGTACTAGGATAAAATCTCATCCGAAATGCAGGATGCTTGCAGGCAATAGAGCTGTATGCTATACTCACCTCACGCCCGGGAGTATCGAGCAAAGAAGATATGGCTTACCTAGAAGTGGCAAGGTCAGCAGGCAGATGAAGAAGTATTCATCTGTCTGCTGACACAAGACGCCAAATATGGTATGATAGCAGTAGTATGGACTTGACCGCTGCGGGGTTGCGGATGCAGAGGCGGAGGCTCCCCTCGGCTTACTTTTTCGCTTGCCGGTCTGGGTAGGCGAATACTATCCTCCAGAGAGAAGGAAGGAGGCGATTTCGTGGAAAACGCATTTCCTCGCTGTCGCAAGTGTAGTGAAGGTGATCTGGTTCCGCTTTCGGATTTCGGTAGCCAAGGAGCTTCTATCGAGTACAAGGCCTGGGTTTGTACTAACCCCTCCTGCCTGTACAATATAAAGATCCGTAACGGCGACATCATCATTAACGAACCTATTAGTGACGGATCACTCCATTCGTATCGCAGCAATCGCTCATAAGGTTATATCCAGAGCGTACAGACGACTATTACAAACTTTTCAGTTAGTGCTAGGCGAGCCGGAGTGAGAAGGCAAAAGGCAAGAGCGAGTTTCTCCCTCCTTTTGCCTTCTGTCTTATCTTTGGGCAGAATACTCGAGTTGATCCTCTAACTGCTCAGAAACCTGTAGAAGGAGGCTTTGTGTCCGAACAAGGCTTCAATCCCTTTAAGAGTAGTTTAAGCCGCACCCGCCAACTATTTAGTCGAGTAGGGGATTCTTTTCGACAACCTGATATAACTGATGATTTCTGGGATGAACTGGAAGAAACTCTCATAAGTGCCGATATTGGTCCCAGCACCACTGCCTGGCTTTTAGAACGATTGCACAAACGTGTTGCCGAAGAACGCATGCACAGTACAGTTCAAGTACAACGGGCCCTTCGTGAAGAACTGGTGACCCTCCTGGGAAAGCCATCATCTTTGCGCTTTGCTAAGCAATCTCCCCTGACAGTTATCTTGGTCATTGGAGTCAATGGCTCTGGCAAGACCACCAGTATTGCCAAGTTGGCCTATCGCCTTACTAGAGAAGGTCACAAAGTTATTTTGGCGGCCGCTGACACATTCCGCGCTGCCGCTATCGACCAACTCAAAGTCTGGGGAGAACGCGTCGGAGTCCCGGTCATCAGCCAGAATCCGGGCTCTGATCCAGGGGCAGTAGTCTACGATGCAATCCAGGCAGCCAGCACACGCGGCAGCGACGTACTGATTGTGGATACTGCCGGTCGCCTCCACACCAAGTATAACCTCATGGAAGAGTTAAAGAAGATCAACAAAGTTATTCAGAAACTCTTGCCAGAGGGACCTCAAGAACTGCTCGTGGTAATTGATGCTACTACTGGACAGAATGCTCTCTTACAGGCGCGTAAATTTGCTGAGGATATTGGTCTGACTGGAGTCATCATCACAAAACTGGATAGCACAGCCAAAGGTGGTTTTGCCTTCGCCGTCACCGATGATCTAGGAGTACCTATTAAGTTTATTGGTATGGGAGAAAAGGTTGAGCATCTTGCCCCCTTCGATCCACAGAGTTTCGTGGCTGCGCTCTTTGCGCAAGACTGACGAGGAGGTATCTCATGGTCAAAGAAGCTATTCCCCCAACCTCAGCCCAGGCATCCCCCGCCGACCAGCCTAAACCAGGTATTCACCCATCGGGTAATCTCGCAGTCAAATGTTTAAAATGTAAAGAGCTTTTGTATGGACGCGACTGGGAAAAGAACCTGAAGGTATGCCCGCGTTGCAACTACCATTTCAAACTCACGGCTCAGGAACGCATTGATCTCTTGGCAGACCCCGGCAGTTTCGTGGAAATAGACGCCGATATTATCTCTGTTGACCCCCTCGGCTTTGTGAGTCGTTCACAGGTGTATGCCACTAAGCTTGATGATGAACGACGCAATGCGGGTATGAACGAGGCGGTGGTAATTGGTCATGCTGCTATCGAAGATTTGCCCCTGGCACTGGCTGTAATGGATTTTCGCTTCATTGGCGGCAGCATGGGATCCGTCGTCGGGGAGAAAATCACCCGTATCATTGAGTTGGGGATCGAGCGCTCTATACCTGTCCTGATTTCCTCGGCTTCTGGAGGGGCACGCATGCAGGAGGGATTCTATTCCCTCATGCAGATGGCAAAGACCTCTGCTGCATTGGCCAAATTGGGTGAAGCAAAAATCCCTTTCTTTAGCTTACTGACCGACCCCACTACAGGGGGTGTTACAGCCAGTTTCGCTATGCTGGGCGACATTACATTTGCTGAGCCGGGCGCATTGATCTGCTTTACTGGACCTCGTGTGATCGAGCAATTCATGCACATTAAACTCCCTGAGGGAACTGTAAACTCCGAATTTGCGTTGCAGCATGGCATGATAGATGCTATTGTGCACAGGCGCGATTTACGGCAAACGTTAGCGCGCCTCTTACGCCTCTATGCACGCGATGGAGGCTGGTAATTGGTCTCGGCCGCCAGCTACGAGGATCAGCGAAGAAAAGAGGAGAAGAATGGCTTACGATCTAGAGTTTGAGAAGCCGCTGGCTGACCTGGAAAGAAGGATCCACACACTGCAACGCAAGGGTGAGCATCTGAAACCTGACGAGCAAGCGCAATTGAAGAAGGTAGAGCAAGACCTGCTTCGCCGTACTGAAGAGATCTACAAGAACCTCACTGCGTGGCAAATAGTGCAGGTAGCGCGTCACAAAGACCGCCCCTATGCTGCTGATTACATTCGCCTGATGTGTGACGACTTTTTTGAGTTACATGGCGATCGTTCCTTTGGGGATGATCATGCAATCATGACAGGGCCAGCCAAACTGGATGGTCAGACAGTGACCATCGTATGCCACCAGAAGGGCCGTGGTATGAAGGAGAAGCAGTTCCACAACTTTGGCCTCCCACACCCGGAAGGGTATCGTAAATCGGCCCGTGTAATGCAGCAAGCCGAGAAATTCGGCCTCCCCATTATTTGTCTTATCGACACCTCAGGTGCCTCCCCGGCTTTACCAGACGAAGAGCGCGGGCAGGCCGAGGCCATCGCCTCTAATCTCTATCTTATGTCACGCTTACAGGTACCTATCATTGCCGCGGTAATCGGTGAAGGAGGTAGTGGTGGAGCGCTTGCTATCAGCCTGGCCGACCGCATTTTGATGCTCGAATACAGTATCTACACTGTCGCATCCCCAGAGGCCGCTGCCTCGATTCTCTGGCGCGATAACTCCTTTGCACCCCAGGCTGCCGAGGCCATGCGTATCAGTGCGCGCGAACTCAAGGCCCTCGACCTTGTTGACGAGGTGGTCCCGGAGCCACTCGGAGGCGCCCACCGTGACCATCAACTCGCTGCCAGCAATCTCAAAGAGATCTTGCTCAAACATCTGGCAGAATTGAAGCAGCGTTCTGTAGTTGAACTATTAGAACAGCGCTATCAGAAATTCAGGGCCATCGGCAAGTTCGGCAGAACATCCTGAAATTGCATCTGAGGCCAATGACCACCCTGTTCAGGTGCAACGAGCCCATCTCATACCAATTCGATGCCACGCATGGCTGCCTTGCTTCAACACGGGGCCGCTCCTGTTTTCATCCTCTCCGTGCCATCAAGGCTTCTAAATTTACTCAGTTGAAACCAGATCGTTTTGCACGTCGTGATGTGTTACGTAAAATTCTTTCTTGGCAGGTATCGATTTTGGGAGGGAATGAATATGCATCAAAACCACTTATCAGAAAACGACCCCACCGGCAAACTCATTTTAGCCGTCGAAGATGATCCTAGCATTGGTGAACTTCTCGTTCACTCGCTCACACAAGTGAATTCTTATCACGTCCTGCTCGTAGCTGATGGCTTCAAAGCATTGGAGATGGTGAAACGTCATACGCCACACTTATTTCTTTTGAATTACTTTCTCCCAGGTATGGATGGCCTCGAACTCTATGACCGGCTTCATGCCCAGAAGGAGCTAGAAGACATTCCCACCATCATGCTCAGCGCAAACTTACCTATTCGCGAGATGCAACAACGTAATATTGCCTGCATGAGGAAGCCGTATAAACTCGCCGAACTTCTTCAACTCATTGAAAAGCTCATTGCGTAAGCATCTACGGCTCTTCGTGTTTCTTCTTGAAGATGACCCATTACCTCCTGCACAGGGATGAAAAAGAATATGTTACATTGGCACCTTCTATCCGCTTGCTTTCAATCGTCGCAGTTCACAAGCATTGACGTTTGGGATCTTATTCGTCAATGACCAGGCGCTTGACGATTATACATCAAGGATGACACAAAAAATGGTGTACCCTCTGCATGGCCGTGCAGGAGGTACACCTCTTACGTGTTATACTGTTTCGCGATGAGAATGATATGTTGTTGCGCTCTGCAACGCACTGGCTAGCCAGCTTTCTCAAACTCACATAGCATTTCTTCTCTGAAAGAGTATTACTCTATTCGCACTAGGTATGGAGGTCATTATGCAGCAACCACCCTATGAGCAGTGGCAGCAACCGCCCTGGCAGCCAAATCAACCACCGCCGTATCAGCAGCAACCAATGTATTACCTGCCACCACAGCAACCATATTTCCAGCCGCCACCGATGATGATGGTGCAACCACCTCCAAAGCGTCGTCTGCATGGCTGCCTTATCGCTGCGGTTGTGTTCATTGCGCTTGGTATTTGCGGCATGATTATGAACATGTTTTCTGGCCCGCAGAGTAGTAGCACCTCGACAACACCAACAGCGCAAGTAACAGATACACCACTCACGGACATGTCCGACATCGAAAGCCAGGTGCAGGACGATATAAACAACGCGAATCTGCAAGGCGACTATATCGCGCAGGCTATAACAAGTATGGCGATGCATTCGCCATCATAGGCTTACAGCCGCCCCTCACAATGTCACGAAGCGAACGGTTGGCGCTTGTCCAGAATGATTGCTTTGAGGGGCAAAAGGCTGTCTGGACAGACCCACTCCTCGCAAACATAGGCCGCATGGAAGTCTTTATTTTCACAGTGGCTAAGCAGAATATACCAGTAACCGTGGGTGATTGCATACTACATCCAAAGAGAGCCCATAAGATCAATTGGAACACTACCGATGCAGTGGCTGCCTGGAACAAGAAGCTGTTTGAGAATATGACAGTGCGATATCACTGAGTGTTACCACTCAAAGTCATGAAAGCGCCCTTCAAGCATTGGAGGCCGCTCTATTCACATTGATAAAACGCACAAAGGAGAAAATGCGGTATGACTAACACGAGAGATAAGCTGAACGAGACTAAGTTTTTCTTAGAATGCATGAAAGCATCTACTCATGAAAAGGATATTTTCAGATATTACCTGAGCGCATTTCTATCCGCAGCAAGAAGCGTATGCAGCCTACCTAAATCCTGGCCTAATCATCTGCAAATTATGGAGAACGAGTATTAAGAACAGGACAGCATTTAGAGCCTGGTATGACATGAAAGAAAACCAGATGAAAGGTGACAAGGTAATGCATTTCTTGGTTAAGCAAAGAAACCTGTCTATTCACCAACGTCCTGTTTCAACCCATATCCATCATAGCACAATTTACACACCTCAGCTTAATGATCTCACAAAACTTAATACATTCCAATTAGTTGCCGAGTTTGGTGATGCTGGAGTGAAAAACATCCAATTGACTCGTGAAACAGATACGGGCGAGGTTTTGCAAGATGAATTAACATCGGATGTAACGTGGGTCTTTGACGAAATGCCCAATAGTTATGCTCCAGAGAACAATGTTATATCTATCTGTGAGGACCACTTCACAAAACTAGAACAGATCGTAAATGAGTGCGAAACTAAGTTCGTCTGAGCAGATGATGCCCTCACTAGCAGGTACTGCTGCCTCATTAGGATTCCTGCGACCGAGCAGAGCCACTAGGGGTGTACTGACCCATCAGGCATGGTTGCGCCTTTGAGCGACCTAGCTTTCTTCTCCAGTTCTTCATTAGTAGTGCCAGTGGCTCCAGTCAGGTCAGCCCAATCTATGTTCACTCCATCGAGGGCAGCTCCACTCAGGTTTGTGCCACTTAAAGTAGCATCACCCAGATCGGCTCCACCCAGATCAGCCTCACTCAGATCGGCTCCTCTCAAGTTAGTTCCGGCAAGCATGGCTCCAAGCAGGTTGGCGCCTCTCAAGTTGGCTTCAGCGAAGCTGGCTCCACTGAGACTGGCCCTACTGAGATCGGCTTCTTGCAGATCAGCTTGAAACAGTTCGGCCCCTGATAGAATAGTTCTACTTAAGTTGGCTCTTATCAGGTTGGCTGCTAACAGATTGGCTCCTGCCAGGTCAGCATATGACAGGTCGGCATTAAGCAGGTTAGCTCTACTCAGGTCGGCTCCACTCAGGTAGGCCCTTTTCAGGTTAGCTCCATTCAGATCGGCTCCGGTCAAGTCAATGATACTTTTGTCCTTTTCTATCAGGCCAGACTCATACAGGAATTGGAGCACACTTGCTTTACGCACCAGGTCTAAGTGATGGAGCACGGTCAACGCCAGAATCCGAGCTACGATTCTCACCTCGGAATCCGGGTCTGATTTAAGTAATTTTCATGAAGCAGGAGTTCTGACATATTATCATAATATTCTTTCAATGTAGCTTCACGCTGATTGCCTTCCGCAATCTCGCGCTCGGTTTTAGCACGCCCCTCTGCTGCCTTTTGCTCGCTCTCAGCACGCTGTTCTGCAAGTTGCTGATCGCGCCGTTGCTGTAAATGGCTGAACCACAATACACCAAAGGCAATCGCTGCCGGAATAAAGAAGAGTTGCAGCCAGTCAATAGGGTTACTCCGCGCTGGAAGTCGCTAGTAGGAGGAGTGTATGGGCCAAATCCTGTCCAGGTCCAGTTAGAGAAATATCCACCGATAAAGGACACAATAAAAGCAACCCCTAGCAAACATGCCAGAATGATACCGGCAATCTTCAGGGGCTTTTTTACTTTCTGCCAGAATGAACGAAACCATGACACCGTAGCACCTCCTCTCAGTGAGAGGTAACTGTACAACAACCCATCTTGTTGCGCACCTTTTTAGAGGTTGATTTACAGACGACAATGCGTACAGTGATTCCTCTTTCCAGAGGGGTTTGAGATGGACGAATTGATGAGCCTGTAAATGCTAAAAGTTTGTTGGACGCACCCATTCATCACATATTTCATATAGACATAGACTAGTTGAGCATGAAAGCAGCATAATATGCATGAGTATAGCAGAGTGATTGAAAGATGTATATGTGCCTGGCAGTGGTTCTATTGACGTTACCTCTACCCTGTGATATGATTTTTACACGTCTTGTTAGGCAGTAATTTCACTTGTTCTGACCAATTTTTAGTGTTTTATGGCCTAGATGTATTACTCTCGATTGGCTCCACAGGCCGGTGTGGCGGAACGGTATACGCGCTTGTCTCAAAAACAAGTCCCGCAAGGGTTGAGGGTTCGAATCTCTCCACCGGCA
>WNFX01003526.1_pt1 | contig 43581 bp, 71 predicted proteins | sample 5400111 | NCBI WGS metagenome assembly WNFX01 (sample SAMN13153363, study PRJNA577476) | soil metagenome | isolation source: 40 cm soil or saprolite under grassland replicate 1 | place: USA:California | collected 2016-06-15
CTGTTGTTCCTTACCAAGTAATGATGAAGCTGGAAGACCACCCAGATTTCCTTGAGCGGATTAAGTATTCAGAGCGGGCCATTTTCTCGCCTGAGTTGCTTGCTTCAGTTCTTGGATTTGATCGGGTGATAGTTCCTGGGGTTGGTATTAACACAGCTAACCTTGGCCAGACTGCCTCGCTCGGCTACCTGTGGGGCAAGGATGTTGTGCTCGCCTATGTTCCAGCTTCACCAGGTCTTCGGGTGCCTGCCTTCGGTTATGAGTTCACTTGGGCTGGTGCCGGCGGTGGTCAAAGTCAGTATGTGGACCGTTGGCGGGAAGACCGTCGTAAGTCTGACGTGATTCGCGTTTGTCGGTACTATGACGTAAAGTTGACTGCTCTTGGTGACCCTGGTTCTTCAGATGCAGGTAAGTCTATTGCAGGATACGTAATCAAAGCGGCGGTGGCATAATATGACTAAGAAAATTTTTGCTGTGACGAACATTAGACACGACGGTGTTGATTTTGCAGTTGGCCAAGAAATTAATCCCAAAGATTTTAAAAAGGAACAACTTACAGCGTTGTACGATTCTGGCGCTGTTGAGGTTCGTGAGATAGAAGTAGAAGTAAAAGAGTCTCCGGTAGAGCCAGGGACGGAAGAGTCAATGGGTCCTGATACTTCGGTGCAAAAAGTAGAAGAGTAATTAGATGGCTAGAATTTCGGTCGATGATGTTAAGGCTTGGGTTGAATCAACGAAGCTGAACCCCCAAGCCTTAGATCTCGATCAACTCTCCCAAATAGAAGAGGAAATTTTTGCAAGAATAAACTCCATTTATGATGTTTCTGGATGGATTGATAGAGCCTCTACACCTAGACTAATACAGGTAATTATTGCAAAGTCATATACTGGTTGGCTTTATGACAAGTTTTATAGTGAGAATCAATCTGACTCTAACCATTACGCAAGTTTAATTAAAATGAATGCAGAGACGTTAATACTTGGAATTCTAGATGGAACCATTGAAATCCCTGGTGTAATTGCTTCAAATCCGGCGAGTGCAAGCTTCTATCCTAATGATGCATCTTCTGCATTGATTCCTACTGATCAAGACATGTCCCTTGGCCCGGCGAAGTTCTCGCTTGGTAAGGTTTTTTGATATGAGTTGGGGATCTAATTTATTTGGTAATGCATTGGCCAGTATGATGTCTATCTTTGGTGCTGGGATGGCAATTCCTCCCATGCCAAAGATAAGCATTGGTGAAGATTTTTATCCTCAAGTAGTAGCAACAGAAAAAGCGATAGATAATGTTGAACGATCATTTAGAGATTTCCGTGAACCATTATTCAGATCTCTTAGGGAAGTAATAATTCCTTCAATTCAAAGAAACTTCGATGTTGAGGGTAGACCGTCTTGGCAAAAACTTGCTCAAACAACTGTTGCGTCACGGAAATCATCTCATCCTATTCTTAATAGAACTGGAGATATGCGGAAAGCAGCTACAAATGTTAGCAACTGGAGAGTTACTGACTCAGATGTTTCATTATCTAATATGCCTAATTATGGTCATTATCATCAAACTGGTACAAGTAAAATGCCAAAACGTGAGTTTGTTAAATATCAGCCGGAGGATATGGTTGCAATCGAAGCCATCTTTTCTACATGGATAGATGAGCAAATTAGAAAAGGTGGATTCAGGTGACACATACGGATTTAGTTACAGTTTTAGCATTAGCCATAGAGTCAAAGTTGATTGATGCAAAACAGAGTCTTGGTTTGGCAGATGTTCTATTTGGTGAACAGGAAATGATTCCATTATCTCCAACAGTGGTTATCATGCCTGGGAGAAAGCAGAGGATTTTGGTTGGTGGACAACAAAATCCTACTAATCCAATATCTGGTGGAAGAACTCAAAATGAATTGATTGTGTATTTAGATGTTCACAGCATGAAGGTCGGTGACGAAAGAACCGAAAGACTTGCAATAGATCAAATTGCGGAAAACATTGAAAGAGAATTACATAAAGATACCAGCATGGGTGGAATTATAATTCATGGCTTTGTTACTGAATGGGATCCAGGAGTAACTTCAAAACAAAATGGTGAATTTAGAACTGTGCGAATGACTTTTGTTGGTCAAACTAGAACCATGCTCGGTAGTTAGGGGAGAATATGAAGATTCTCTTCGAGTCTGATAGAGAATGCACAATAGATGGCGTTGGGTTATTGGCTCCTGGAGAGCCAGTAGAAATAGATCCAATACTGTTTGAGGCTTATCATAGGGTTTCTCCGATTAAGGCCAATTTACCTCCCTTTGTAAGGGTGACGGTTGATGTTAGCGAAAAGGAGGTGAGTGAATAGTGGCACCGGGCGTAGGCGCTTCTGGCATTTTGGGAATAGCTATCGAGGATTTACTTGAACCTGTATTTACTTCCGCTACGCCTTCCACTACTGGTGGAACTATTACTGCTGGTACATATAGATATGCAATAACGGCCATTAACGCTGTCGGCGAAACATTGTCAAGTAACGAAATATCTGGTGTTGTTACTACAGGATCAACTTCTAGCGTTGCTTTGATTTGGGTTGCTGTTACTGGTGCTACCGGATATAACTTGTACAAAACGGCAGCCGGCGGTGGTGCTGGTACAGAACTTAAATACAAGACTGTTGGCCTGGTGACCACTGACACGGACACTTCGCCCGGTGCGCCAACAGGTGCATTGCCAACGTCTAACACAGCTTTCAATCCAGGTGTGTATGTACCACCTACCAAGTTTGTTCCGTTTGAGTCGGAAAACCTTACTTCTCAACAGTCGACCATTTGGCGAAGACCTATACGTCAATCGGCGGATGTCATAGGTGCTGTTCCAGGAAACTTCCACGTTGCTGGTGAAGTAAATATTGAGTATCTAGAAGACTGTTCTGTTTATTTCCTCAGTGCATCTAGAACAAGTATAGTCAAAAGCGGTTCAGCTCCAAACTTTATTTACACTATTACTCCAACATCTGCTGCTACTCCTACGAGAACTCTTTCCATAACTGTGGTGAGAAATGGAATTGTGTTTGGATTTGTGGGTTGTGTAGTTTCTTCACAGACGATGACTGTCAGTGATGGAATCTTAATGCACAATATTAAGATTATTGGCCGTGATGAAGCTGTTCAATCAGTTCCCACTCCTACCTGGCCGACTACTGTTCCATTTGGTGCTGGTCAGTATTCCATAGAAATACCGACTGCTACTCCCGTTACTGATACAGATACTTTTGATTTTACCATAGATGATACTGCTGATGCTCAGTTCAGACTTAAGAGCACAGGCAGAGGCGCGCAGTTTATCAAGTATGGTGAGCGAAAAGTTGATCTCTCCCTTGAAAGAGACTTCGATACCAGAACAGATTTCGACAACTTCAAGGCTCTTACCTCTGATACCATGACACTGACTGCTACTAAGGGTGCAAATAACAGTGTAAGCGTTTTAATTCCTATTTCTTTTAAGGATACTTATGAAGTCCATAATGCTGGTCAAGGTGAACTAGTTCGGGCAGCAATTAAATATGTGGGTGCCATTGACGGTACTGGTAAATCGTATCAGATTACACTTAAGACACAAGAGAGTATTTAGGAGAATTTGGATGCCTATCGGTACAGTTGCAAAAACTGAGGAAAGATTTGATCTCAAAACTCTTCTTCCGGATGGGTTTGTGATTATTCGACGGATGACATATGGTGAGAAGTTAGCTAGACAAGATGATATCATGCAAATGCGTGCATCAATGGAAGACAAGACCGTACAAATGAGCATGTTAAACAAGAAAGCTGCATTGAGCGATTTCGGAAATCTAATTCTGGACCACAACATAACAGATGAAAATGAACGAAAGCTTAATTTCAAAGATGCAAAAGATGTTTTTGCTCTCGACCCACGAGTCGGAGAAGAAATTGCCGTATATATCGACGGAATTAATTCCTTTGAGGACACTGAGTTCACAAAAAACTAATGTCAGAAATCAGAAAAACCATTCTGATTTCGAAACGAAAGATGAAGTTTGGTAACAATCCAACCAGTTTGATTGTTGAGCTTTCTACATTCATTGATATCTTTACTCTTTGTCGAGAAACAAATACATTGCCAAGACCTGGTGGACTTTTAGATCAAGATAGCCTATATGTTCATTTGATGAGACACGCACTTATTTGTCAGGATGAAAGGCGCCAGTTAGACGAAGCCAAATCTAAACAAGGGAGTTAGAGGAAAGGGCGAAAAGGACTAATGCCGTTCAACAGTCGTGATATGTGGGTTTATCTCAAAGCCCAAGACTTGGCTACCCGTGCGCTTAACTCCTTTGGTAGATCTGTACGCAATGCAGGAAACCAAGTAAGAATTGCTCAAATAGAAGCAGAGCAAGCAGCTAAGCGGGCAGAGCTTGCCCAAGGTCGCTTGATTGGCATGACACAACAAAATCGTGCACAAATACAATCGCACATCGCTGGCCTACAAGCTGAAAAAGCTCAACTTATTGCCAATGATGCAGAACTAGCCACACGTGGTAGAGGTTTAGAGCATTTATCTAATACTTTAAGAAGTGCATCACAAGTTTCTTATGCAGCAGGATTTGCCCTGACATCTCTTGGTGTTGGTGGTGCTCTTGCCATGAAGGGTCTTATAGATGCTACTGTTGAATATGATCGACAAGTAAGATTAACCTCAACTCAGATTTCAGATTTCGATGGGAACTTCAGGCGTATTGGTGACATAGGCTTAAAGGTTGCACATGATATTGGCGTAGGATTCCAACAGATCCAACCTGCACTGTATGACATTTTCTCTTCTATTGATATTAACGTGCCAGATGCGCAAAGATTGCTGACAGCTTTCGCAAAAGCAGCGGTTGCTGGTCAAACTGATATTCAGTCCGTTTCTCGTGGTACTCTTGGTATTCTTAACTCATTCCATATGGGTGCAGATCAGATCAATCATGTGCTTGACCTTCAGTTTAAGTTCATTCAAAAAGGTGTTGGCACATATGACGAGTGGGCAAAAAAGATCGGTCTAGTTTCTCCTTCAGCGGTTCGTGCTGGTCAAAGCCTTGACATGATGATCGCAGCTCTGGCAGAAGCTAGCCGGATGTCTGGGGTGGCCGCCAGAGCTGGAACTGCTGTTGCTAGAGCATTTGATGCGTTCTCTAATCCAAACGCAGTCGCTGCACTCAAGAAAATTGGTGTTAGTGCGGTAGATGCGGCTGGAAACTTTAGGCCGTTTATTGATGTCATGTTCGAACTTAGGACACACTTAGACAAGATACCTGGTGAAGCAGCAAAGACCGCCGAAGTTGTTAACATATTTAAGGGCGCTGGTGGAACCATTGAGGCTAGACGATTCCTTCAAAACTTGCTTCTTGTTCATGGTAACCTGGAACAGTTCAAATCAATTTTGGATGCCACCAAAGATTCTGCTGGAGCATTAGACACAGCCTATGGAATTATGGCTGATTCTACCGCAGCTAAAACCGAGAGATTAAAAAACAGGTGGCAAGAACTTAAGATTTCTCTTGGCGAAGCATTGATCCCAGTATTTAATAGATTTTTAGATTTTGGTGAAAAAATTATTGGTTGGTTTGATGACTTAACACCAAAAACTAAACAGGCAATTGCCAACTTTATTGCAATTGCCACTGCTATTGGCCTTGTTATTGGTCCGTTAGTAATAGTTTTCGGATGGTTCTCAAACCTGGTAGCAGTACTCATTGAGGCTGGTCCGGAGATTGCAACTGTTGGTGGGATAATTAGTGGTGTGGGTGTGGCGATAGCTGGACTTGCGGCCATTTTCTATCTTGCTTGGCAAAAGTCTGCTAGTTTTAGATCCATATTCTCCGATATCTGGGAGAATATTCAGGTTTTGTGGTACGTGTATTTGGTTCCATTCGGAAATGCTATTGTAGACATATTTGAGCATCATTTGAAACCTGCTCTTGAGAGCCTATGGACCACAATTAATGATAAAGTTATTCCTGCTGTTAAGGAATTTTATGATGAGTTTTGGCTCAAACATAAAGGGGATTTTGAAGAAATTCTCAATGATATAAAAATGGTGGTGGAGCAAGGATTCAAATTCTTGTCGTGGGCAATCACCACTCTTCTGATCCCAGCTCTAAATTGGCTCATAGAGCAATATCATGAACACAAAAAGGGAATTGATCAGATTATAACCGCGTTCGAAATATTAGGAAAATGGATCGCAATTATTGCTGGTAGCACGGTGATTGGTATTCTCATCGCTAATATAGCAATAGTAATTGGCGTAATTGCCGCGCTTATTGCAATTATTGGTGGGCTTATCTGGCTATTCTCTCAAATTGTGAAATGGGTGGTTTGGCTTGCTGTAGAGATAGCCCATCTAGCAATGATAGTATGGCGATTCCTTAATGAAGCAAGCGCCGGAATAAAAGCATTCCAGTTAAGCATTATCCATTTCCTTGAGGATGTAGCTGCATTTTTCCGCAGTTTGCCAGGCAAAATACTGTCGGCGTTGGGCAACCTTGGTACCCTCCTGTGGGACGCAGGTAGGCAAGTCATTCAAGGATTCTTGAATGGTGTGGAATCTCTTTGGGATTCGGTTAGAGCAAAATTTGATTTACTTACTAAATTTCTCAAACTGTGGAAAGGTCCACCAGCAAGAGACAGAATGATTCTGTATGATTCTGGACAAATGGTCATGCAAGGGTTTATGAAAGGTATAGACTCTGTCGTTCCGATGGTCAGGAGTCAACTGTCAAATATTACGAATGATCTTTCTCCAACAATTAACACCACACTAACACCATTTGTCAGCCAACCATCAGTGAGAGATGTCCATGTACACATAAATACAAATGAGATTAACCCTAGGCAACATGCTATTGAATTAGGTAGACTTTTGGCTGGGAGCTTATAATGCCTAGTCTGGTTAACCCGCTCACCTTCCAGTTGAATGAAGGTGTAGTACTAAACGACGATATTCTGTTGGCTGGTCAGCCATTCGTGGACATAGATCAGGTTACAGGATTGGATTCCTCGCCATACAGAGAAACTAGACGTGACCACGAGGGAACAGATGGCGGATTTATAGACGCAGAATTTGAAACAGGAAGACCTATAACTCTAAAGGGAACTGCGTATGGTAATGGTGGAGATTTAGATAACTATTTGGACTCGTTGAAATCTAACTATTCTCCGGTGAGAACTCCAATACCATTTTACTTTATACTTGCAAATGGTGTTACCAGACTTACTTATGTGAAACCACTAGGTTGTGCATACAATTGGGATTCATCACGGCGGATAGGTGCAACTCCAATTGAATTCAAAATGTATGCCGAAGATCCGCGAATATATGCTAACTCGCTAAGTAGTGCTACTCTTCCAATTGGCGGCATTATTACCACAGGTTTATCATTTAACCTAACATTCAATCTTGGTTTTGGTGGTGGGGGTTCTGCTGCTGGCCAATTTATTAACAACTTGGGAAATAGATCTACTCCACTTCTATTTACTGTGAATGGACCAGTAACAACTCCACAGATAATAAATGATACTCTTGGAATAACAATGACGTTTAACATAGATGTTGGTGCAAGCGAAACTTTGGTGATTGATACTGGAAATCACACAGTAAGACTTAATGGAATTACTAATCGAAGGAATGTTTTGCTATCTCCAACTTGGTTTTCTTTAGATCCTGGATTGACATTTATAAGGTTTCAAGCTGCTGCTGGCTCTGGGACTTTAACAGTTCAATTTAGATCGGCATGGAGGTGAGAACATGACAGAAATTAACCCTCCTGGATGGTTACAAGCACTTTCCACTCATACCGCAGAACAGATGCGAAGCTATTTAGGTGCACTATTGGCGCTTGGAAGTGGTGCCGCCTCACTGAAGACCTTGGGAGGTGTTCATCCTGCTCTTGGTGGACAGTTTGCGGTCGCACAAAACGGAACACCTAATATGTCAGTTAACGTATCCGCTGGCCTAGCTTTCATCACCGGAACTGAAACAACCAAACAAGGTACGTACTTTATTGAAAATGACGCTACTGTCAATAAAACTATTGCTACCTCAGATCCTACAAACCCAAGAATAGACATTGTCGTTGCTAAGGTTCAAGATGCCACCTATAGTGGTGGAACGAATTCTTGGTCTTTGGCGGTGGTTACCGGTACTCCAGCCGGCAGCCCTACCCCGCCTGCTGCACCAGTTAACAGCATAACCCTAGCACAAGTTGCTGTAGCTGCAAATGCAACAACCATCGTTACTGGTAATATTACCGATAAGCGACCATATGCTGGCGCTATTGGTGCTGCTTTATTATGTACGAGCACCACAAGGCCAGCGAGCGGTATTTATGATGGAATGCTAGTTAACGAGACGGATACAGATAAACTTGCTCGCTATAATGGCACTAACTGGCACTATATTGGTGAAACTATTTGTACTGCTGCTACTAGACCAGCAGGTCCCTTTACTGGGCAGAGAATCTACGAGACTGATACTGGTCTATCTTATCGGTGGAATGGTTCAAAATGGATAAGAGATCAACAAGAACTTCCCATTAGTGGTCAGTATTCATCTACAGGTACTGGATTCACGGATGTTACTGGCTTCTCGTTTACTGGGGACACAAGCTCGGTTTATCGATTTGATTCTTGGTTGCATACTGTTGCACCAACCGCCAATGATTTAAGTCTACAGTGGGTATTACCAGCCTCGGCCACGATGGAATGGACGCTTTTGGGTCCGGCAGGCACTGATGGCGGTACGACTGTGGTGACTACCATGTATCAAGGTGCGGTCACCACGACTGGACCCTTAACTATCGGAGGAATGAACTCCGTTGGTACAACCGGCCGTGTAATGGGAACTATCACCATAGCTGGAACATCTGGAACATGTAAAATACAAGGTGCGCAATTGGTAGCTGGCGGAACATCATTCATTCGTGCATCGTCATGGTTATATGTGAAGCAAATATCATGACCGCTTACACCTACACTTTTTTAAGTTTGAGAGATGAACAAATCATCGAGGAGATTCCACTTTTTGGAGTCTTCGCCCAAAGAGTACTCAATGGTCCTGGTCAATTCAATGGGACCTTTCAACTCGACCAAACCGGAAAAAATAATGCTGACTTAATTGCTGCCACAAATCCTGGTAGAACTTGGCTGGTGATGGAAAGAATTAGTGATGATGGTGTTTCGACTCCCATCTGGTGGGGTATGGTGTGGAGTAGAACATATCAGAGCCAATCAAAGACTTGTCAATTGTATGCTTGGGGATTTGAAGCTTATCCACAGAAGCAGATGATTTTAACAGATACCAAAATCACAGGAACGCATTTGCAAGTTTTCTCCACCTTATGGTCAAATATGCAAGCTAGTGCCAATGGAAGAAATATTAATGTTAATATTCCAATAGGTGTTCCCGCAACTGATATTAACGTTACTGTTGACATTTTGGCTACCGACTATAAGCATTATATTACTCCAATGGATAATATAGCTAATTCAGTTATTGGATTAGACTGGACCATTCAATTAACTAAACAAAACAATAATACTTATAGAAAAGATCTGGTTTTGGGTTATCCAACGCTTGGTCAACCGTATACAGGATCCATAGCATTCGATTATCCAGGAGCTATACTCAATTATTATCAAACGGAAAGTATGGCAGAATCAGGAACAAATATATTTGGGTTCGGTGCTGGTGAGGGATCTGAGCAAATAGTATCAATATTTGAATGGAGTGATCTTATTAACATTGGGTTCCCGAGGTGGGATTTTGAGGTATCAATGAAAGAAGTGGATAACGAGACCACTGTTACTCAAAAAACTCAACAAGAAGCTATAAAAAGAAAACCTCCAATGCCTGTGTACGTTGTCTCTCTAAAAGGCAATCAGGACCCGATTTTTGGCAGTTATAATATTGGCGATGGTGCTCAATTAACCATTGTTGATCCTTTGCACCCGAATGGAACTATTTTTAATACTAGGATTGTTGGATGGGAGCTTAATCCGCAAACTGCCGACCAAGTTGAAGAAGTTAAGCTTATACTTCCAGGAGACTGACATGGTAGACAATAAGTACAGAGGAATAGAATCCACACTTATTGACAAGATAAACGAGCTTGAGAAGAGAATAGCGAAACTTGAGCGGAACCCAAGAATTGGAAATACTTCTATTGACAAAGGTAATCTTTCTGTTAAAAAAGGCAATAGTGTTTTCGTACAAGATGACGGCGGACTTTTCATACAGGCAGCGAATGGTAATCAGGTTGCTTTTATTGGAAGATTAAGGGGAACCTTTACCGGGGACGACGCTGCGCATTACATTCAATTTAATAGGGCTGATGGATCACCGATTATAGATATTTTTAGTGACGATCAAATTCCTGGTGGAACCTCGATTATTATAAAAGATAAGGGTAGCCAATCAATATTTTCAGATAATAGCTATTTTGGAGGATTAAGGGATCCTAGACTTTCCATCTCATGGATGAATGACAATCAGGCCAGTGCTACATCAGCAAGCAGTACCTTGGTACCTTTAGGACGTGCGGCCTTTACTGCATATCATTATGTTTCATCGTGTGAAGTAGAAGTATCAGTACCAGGTGGAAGTGCAGGGGAACTAGTTATGGCAATGGATTTCCCTGGAAATGACACTTCTATTCTTTCCGTTGTTCCAATAGACTCTGGGACCTTCTCACCTATTTCAGTTCCTGCATATTCACCAGAAGCAATCCAGAGCGGTGCTACTATTGGAATTACGGGCGTTACTGTATTCATAGGCTTCAATCAAGGTTTGTTTGATCTAATTGGTACAACTGTTGGAACTTGGGTACGATTAGTGGTTTCACTGCGTCGAACGAGTGGAGCTGGTACATTGAGTGCAAGAGTAAGATCTTGGGAAAATGGTGGTTCATAATGACTGAATTCTTAGTTGATCTTGCCTCATATCAAAATGGAATCAATCTTAGTGTAGTCAAATCTGCTGGCTTTAATAAGGTAAATGTTAAGCTCAGTCAAGGAAATTGGTATGTGTGGAATAATGCTGCCACATATATTGACCAAGCCAAGTCCCTAGGTTTTGGAATTTGTACATTCCATTGGCTAGATAATACAGACACTGGTGCCAATCAAGCTAAGATCGTCCAAGGTCTCATGAAAAAATACGGTGGTCCTGTTGGTTGGGCTCACCAATGTGACTGTGAGGATGGAACAAAACCAGCTACTTGGCAGATATGGAAAGATTATGTTAATTCAATGCAGGATTTTCTCGGTCGCCATATAATAAATTACACTGGCGACTGGTGGTGGCAACCTCACATGGGTACTAATCCTGGCGGATCCATTGCCCCCTACCTGTGGGCTGCTCCAAACCACGGATATGATCTTGATTATCCAGGTGATAATTCGTCCGATTGGTTAGCAGGATATGGTGGTTGGCATGACTATTCCATTTTGCAATATGCTGTCAGTCCGATAACGAATGCTGGTGGTGGTTCTTTATCGAAATCTGCCATTAGGTATCAATGGGTTTGGGACGAACTAACTGGAGGATCAGACATGGCTAATGCTGCGGAAATCAATTCTTCGAGAAACAGTTTTGCTACTACTCAGATGCAGGCTTCATATAAAGTGTTTCCTGGAGATGTGGATGGATCAACCGAGGTTGAAGTACAAAACCAACTAGCGTTAGCCATTAAGAGTATACAGGATAAACTAGGAACATTAACCATCAGTATTGATATAGATGCTCTTGCGGTGAAGTTGGGATCCTTTTTAGTGACTTCTCCATCTAATAGTTTAACTCAAGCAGATCACGATGCAGTTGTCAACGACTTAAAGAGGGCTTTGCGTGAAGGAATTGGATGACAAGCGATGCAGTAGCAGCTTTAGCCCAATATGGTGCGGTTGGGACTATAGCTGTTTTGGCATTATTAGCTGTTCGAGTAATGTTCCAACGCGAGACCAGCGCATTCGATAGAGAACGCGAAAGGGCTGATCGTTTGGAGAATGAGCTACGTGACTTAAATAAGTTAATTCGAGAGCAGTACTTGACCACGATATCCGACGCTTCTAGATCCATTAATGATGCGAATGAAGCTGTTGCTAATGCCTTAGCTGCTGTAAGAAAGAGCGATGGGTAGGTATGCAGACGTGAGTTTGGATATTGATGACCTGATTCAAGAAGCAAAAATGCTGAAAGAGAAATTGGCTACTACTGCCATCAAGCTAGAGGCTTTCACCGAGCAATTGCAAGCAAATGTAGATCGATTGCGCCAAATTTCTGCCGAAGAACAGAGGGAGGAACAAGATGAGTGAATCGCCAAGCGAACTTGAAACTTTGACTCGTTTGGCACGAGAGCTTGTAGATAGGGTAAACGACTTAAACGCGGCAACTGGATCAACGATAATCGGATTGGTAAGAGAAACAAGGAACAATAGGCGTCTTATTTGGTTAGTGGCTATTGGGTTTGTTTTGGATGTTATTCTAACTATCGCCATGGCCTTTGTGGTGTCAGGGGTATCCAGTAATAACAGTCGTATTGATCAGGTCAATTCAAGGTTAAACGAAGAACAAACTGTTCAGCGTGCCAAGGGCTTGTGTCCAATGTATAAGCTTTTTATAGATTCAGAGAAATTTACTCCACCAAATCAGACGCCTGATCAGGCTAAGGCTAGAAGTGAAGCGTTCAAAATTATTCACCAGAGTTATGATGCTTTGAATTGTAAGAAAATTACTGGATGAGGAGATTGTAATGCAATGGATAACACATCACAATAAAGCCATAATGGGATTTGTAATAACTGGTCTTGTATCATTCTTGTGGGCATATATGCCAGACCATCAAATAACCGCTGATGAATGGCAAAGTATAATATTGTCAGCATTTGGTGCTGCTGGTGTAGTATTCGCTGTTCCTAACACAAAGAGGCCAGGTACGGATGACAGCAATAAGGAATGATTTTACGATAAAGCAAGGCTCGGACATTGACTTTACCGTACAAGTATGGGCTGACGATAAGCACACGGTTGTGCAGAATCTGACTGGTTGGGATGCAAGGATGATGGTTAGGAGTACTAGAGATGCAACTGGCTCACCTCTGGTTTCTCTTACAAGTAATCCAGCGGCTGGATTGACGATTAATGGTCCTGCCGGTCAAGTTTCTGTTTTTGTTGGTGGGGCAACTACCGCTGGTTATACGTGGCTTAATGGACAATATGACATGGAAGTCTATAATAATAGCATACCAAAGATCAGTGAAGTTTTATACGGCAATGTCTCAGTACGAACGGAGGTGACTCATTAGTGTTTATCTATCAAGATACCGTAAACGATAGTGGGGACTTATTAGTTCCAAACACACCGTCTCATGGGTCGGTAAAGGTTACAATTAAAAATATAGGTTCTAGTACAGTTGCTTACCTAGCAGGCACAAGCAATGCTCCTGCTTCTCCTAGTAATGGGTATCCGTTGGATACTAATAAGGAAGTAACCTTAGTTCTTAACCACGACGATATAAATAGTGGCGGTACTGCTAGTGGGCAGGTTAAGTTTGGAACAGCTTCGGGTGAGACTAGTAGAATTGCCATAAGAGTGGAGTACAACTGATGGTTAATTCGCTTTTTGAATTAGGTAGGCAGAAGTTTCTTGATGGAACCATGCAGTGGAAAGCCGCTGGTAGTTCATTCTCAGCTTCTCTCATTCACCTGAATGGTACCACTTCTGATGCTGGTATTCGTCAGATTACAAGCTCAACCAACGCGACGCCAATTGTTGTAACCACGGCAGTTGCTCATGGTTTCACTACTGGTGATCTCGTCTATGTAGATGGTATTACCACAGGAACATCTGGTAATGGACTGTGGACTATTGCTGCTGCTTCAGGTTCAGTGTTCAGTCTCACTGATCCGGTTACTGGTGGCAATGTGTCTGGTAATGGTGTTGGTGCTGGTGGTTATTGTGTGAACTATGGCCCATCAACATCCGCTGACTTTTACGATGATTTTGATGGTGGCCTTGTAGGTGCTAAGGTTGCCATGTCATCATTCACCAATAGTGGTGGAATAGCGGATGCAGCGGACGTGACATTTACTTCAGTTTCTGGTTCCACAGTGGAAGGGATCATAATATTCCGTGATAGTGGAACTAACTCTACTTCTGAGGTTGTTGCTTTTATTACAGGTAAACATATTGTCGTTGCTGATTCCACATTAACTGCTGGTACTTCACTTGTGGTAGAACCTCTAAAAGCTGGTATTCCAAACAGTACTGTATTGGCATTTTCTACAGGCCAGTCTGCTACTCTAACAGCTCTTGCAAACGCTGGCGACCGTGTGTTGACTGTTAGCTCTACTACTGTAACTTCTGGAGGTCGTGCGTTAGCTCCGGCGACTGGCTCAGGTTTGCCAGTCACACCCAATGGTGGGAACATAAACATAACTTGGGATAACGGATCGAATAAGATCTTCAAGCTCTAGGAGGTTAAGGTGTCCATTAAAGCCTTTGTCACAAGAATTATTGAAGAAGAAGTAGTTGGATCAGAAGGATGCCCACAAGCACTTTTCGTATATGTGACAGTAGATGATGCTGATCAAGGTATGTCCAAGAATAATGTCTACTTGCGAAGTATGCTGTTCAAGGACAATTCCTCACATATTCGTGGAAAAGCAACAGACCTAATTCGACAGCAAGAAAACGACGACAAAATGGAAGTTGTTTTTCTCTTATAAGGGGTTGTCATGCAATTTTCTCTTGCAGAAGCTATTGGCCCATTCCATACCGCATCTGGTGCGGCATTTACTACTTTTACCACTAAGAAAGATGTGTCACCGCAACCACTTCCTGTTATTCTTGGCGGCAAAGTAGTAAGACAAACTAAGATTTGTATTAATGCCAATGGTGAGTTTTCCACCACCGGTACGCCAACTCTTACCCTAGGATTCTGGTTTGGCAACCGCGCCGCAACTATCAATGGAGATATAGCACTTTCTTCAGTGATTACGACTGGTTCTAACGCTGCCGCTTGGCCGTGGATTATGGAATGGGAAGGAATTTGCAACGCAGAAGGTACAGTCTATTACTACATATAGTTTGAAGGTAGCTATTTTCAACTAATATGGAGGATATGTAATGAGTGCAGGTTATCAGTTCACGAAGACTGATCTAGACAATACTATGGGAAGATTGGTAGTGGCGCTCCGTACTGATCTTGGTCATATCGTTACATTTAATGCTATGCTTAATGACAGTTCGGTCTTACCTGACGCAACACTGACCGCATTGGGTTATAGTGCTGGTGATATTACTCAGATTCGTGCCTCATTCACTGACTTGCAAAAACTCCGTGATATCTCTTTCGCGATTGCCACACAGTCCTCGACCAGTGATTTTTGGTTTAATGCGAAGCATCTTACTGGCGTAACTGTGTGAATGGAATTTGGTGAGTTGTGGCGCTTGCTATTGATGGCAGCACTCCTGCGATTGCTACCGTTACCAACAACTCTACAACTACCGTCACTACAGCCAGCTTTACCCCTCCGGCCGGAAGTCTTTTATTAATAGGTTGGATGTGGAATACCCAGGCTGGTGATAATCCATCAGCACCTAGTATCACTGATAATCTCGGTGCACACCTAACATACAATCTACTTGACCACAAAACACATGCCACCTCACCAACCGCTAATGGCCAGGCTGCTTCATGGTGGGCAACGGTTGGCACTTCCGCCGCGATGACCGTTACTGTCACATCCGGGGCCGGTACTAGCCTCCAAGGTGGAGGATTATCGGTAATCGTATTTACTGGACAGGACTCCACCACACAAATCGGTGCTCATGGTAAGGATGGTTCGACAAGCGCTGCCAGTATTGCTCAGTCGTATACCGCAAGTGCTACCGGTGGTTGGGGAGTAATCTTCGCGACCGACTGGGATGCTCAAGCTGCAATGACTGCCGGCACGGGATGCACGCTAGTAGGATCAGCGAATGATGTTCAAATTACCCACGGTGTAGTACGACGGACAACAGCCGATGATTCAAATGGTTCTAGCAATACTCTTAATGTTACACTTCCAGGTACCTCAACGAATCTCTCTTGGGTTTATGCCGAAGTATTGCCTGTTGCTACTAGCACTCAACCTCAAGCGTCATATTCGCAAATCTGGCCACCAGACCTGTTAATGGAGTTAATTACTTCATTATATCAAAACTGGTCGAATCCGAACGTCACTGTCGTCGATCAAACTATTAACCCGCTTGGTATCACAACTCAAGAGCAATTTGGTAATCCAAACATAGCACAGGTTATATCGCCACTAGGAGCTACATCACAGGAAAATTTTGGTACACAATTAATAACACTTAACATATCGCCGACTGGATTAAATACTTCTGAATCTTTTGGGAATCCAGTTGTAACGTTAAACCTAACTCCCACTGGTATCTCATCCACAGAAAATATTGGCACCGCACAAGTAAGTCAGGCAATTCTTCCCACTGGTATTCCGTCTCAGGAAGCTCTAGGATCTCCGGCTGTTTCATTTACTCTTCTTCCAAAGGGTATATCCAGCTCTGAGCAATTTGGGACCATTCAAACAACATTAACTGTTTCTCCTGTTGGTATTCAGTCTCAGGAAACCTTTGGTTCTCCGTCGATAATGAATGTATCGACGATAAGCCCATACGGGATCTCAACTCAAGAGCGTCTAGGAATCCCTGGAATAACTCTAAATATCGCTCCCGTTGGTATATCTCCCACTGAGACATTTAGTAATCCCTCCGTCACGCCAGGTGCCGTTACAATAGTACCTGTTGGAATAAATTCTCAGGAAGTTTTTGGTGTTACATCAGTTTCCATAATAACCACAATTTCACCATTTGGTATCTCAACACAAGAGCGAGTTGGATATACTTCTACTTCTTACGTAGTTCAGCCACATGGAATACAAAGTTCTGAACAAATTGGTAATGCATCAATAATTGTTAGTGCAGTAACCATTGCACCAGTTGGAATAAAATCTATTGAATCTTTTGGTGAACCTTCTATTTCTCTAGGTTTGCAGGTTTTTCCATTCAGCATATCTTCTGGCGAAGCTTTTGGAATATCAAATATTTATCGGACAGCGAACATAAATGTGACTGTAGGAGTTAAGGTAAATACTGATATTACCGGTAGAACTGTAAACTCCGATGTCGTCAGTAGAACTCAAAATCCTAGTATACAAACAACATCTGTTAACGCTGACATAGCAGGTAAAATAATTAAGTAATGTGTTTAAGGTTAGAACCTTCTTGAATTATATCGGCATTGATGAGACCTGTTATAGCTGCTATCATTATATCTTTTTCAAAGTTCATTAATTTTTCCCAAGGTCGTGAGTTATGCTCCAATTGAGAGTAAATTGCTACCAATGCTTGTTGAGAGTCATAGATAGCCTTTGCTATCTTTTCGGCATTATTCATCCTCAATCACCAATCTTATTTTCTTACCTAAAGATTTTGCATATGACATGACTGTGATTAGTCTGACATTACGTTTCAGACTTTCGGTATAAGAGACTACCCCTTGAGTTGTTCCCATTATTTCGGAAAGTTGAAGTTGACTAAGTCCCTTTTCCCTTCTGATGTTAGCGAGCTTAGTAACTAACTCATCAATTTCTTTTCGGAGGTTATCATCTGATATTGTCACGCAATTCTCCCATAATACTTTTGAACCATTCCTTGTCATTTTCCATTCTATATGTTAGAAGAACACGCAATGCATCCATTGCGTGTTTTTTGCCTGGCTGCCACAGACGGATGGCCTTGATCTTATCATCTGACCAGAAGGCTTTAGCCTTCGCTGGTAGATAACAAAAAGGTTCTGGTTGGCCGTGGAGTGTCGCCCACAGGCGGATGGCACCTATGACCTGTAGGCTATAGAGCTCAGTGTTAATAATCTGTGGTCTGTGTTTAAAATCTTCATATCCGAGTACAAGAGGATTTGTTAGTGAAAAAGAATTACTAATATCATCGTAGATAAGTAACAAGTCTTTACTATCTATTTGTCCGAAGTAGTACTTTTCGTTCTCTACCATTGCACAACCGGTAGTAATGCCAGGATCATAGCACTTTAAGATCATCTTCGATACGCTCCGCTCGGACAAGAACATATTCTTCGCCATTCTTGATAACAGGTTTTATTTCTGTGATCTTCACGAAGAAGGCGTATCCAAAATCAAGCATTGGTATAGGACCAGAATCTGTCCATCTGGTGGTTTCTTCTATACATACCGCGATTATTTCTTGTCCGGCTTTCAGATCTTCTGCATGTTGTTTTGTGACAAAGTCATAGATCTTTGGGTTGTTCTGATCTATGGTAATGATTGGCCAAGACTTCATTTTTTGTCCTTTGTTCTATGAGCACAGTCGCACCATGTTCCTTGAGGACACTTTTCGTGATCTTTTTCTTGACAATCGCTACAGATAAAACTCATTTTTCCTCCACAGTGTCCGAATTTTCCGATTCAGCTTTGGCCGCTACGGATTCTTCTAGCCTGGACGCTATGAGGTTACGCGCCACCGTCAGCGCTTTAATCCGATGATCTAGGCGGTCCACAATGCGCTGCATAATGCTGGCTGATCGGTTAGTTATCATTACCACACAACCTTCTCATATTCGACATGTCGGAAATGTCTCCCTAATTGCCGTGCATGTTTATCATCAGGAAATAAAATCATAGGATCTACTCTTACCTTAAGAAGGTGATCAAATCTTAAAGTGTAGTACTTAGCTGGCCTCAATTTACAATACCAACAAAACCACCATGTATCATGGTATTGATCCTTGAAAGCATCCCACCAGGTGTTAGGTATATCTAGTGCGTGTTTGCATTTATCTTCGAATACCTTTGGTTCTAATTTTTCTGTGGTTACATATGACTTCATTTCCACAATGAGGTTGTTCAACATATCTTTGAAGATAATCTCCGTATCTCTCATGCATTCTAACTCTACTTCAGAAATAGACTTCCTTATCGTTATTGGAGTTGTAGTAAGAATCCATTCGTTATAATCCTTGAAGTTACTTGGATTCATCTTTGTTCTTTCTGTAGTTATCGATTAAATGTTTCCCCAACCAACCACCCAAGGCGCTCACGAGCATCATTGTCGCCTCCTGTGGGATATAGTGCACAAACACCCACGTGATGGTTGGACCATTATTTTTTGCAAAATATAATTCAAGTCCTACTGTCCATAGTATCGTGCTCACCATCAGGAGGATTTTCCACTTGTTCATTTTCATCCTTCGGGTTGTGTTTTTGGCATTTCGGAGCCAAGCATTTGCCAGTTAGTTCATGATAATGGTCGTGATCTGGATGGTTTACCATAAATGCCGCAAAGGGAATATTCATCTTGGTCCCCAATTTGTATACATGTCTAGTTGTGCTTTCTCTAATGTTATGGTACCATCGCATACAGCTTTGTGGTTTGCATTTTCTTTTACATCTTTCTTGTGTGCATCTGGCCATAGCTCTGGCCACAAGTTGTGTTGATCAGTAGGATTTCCTCCAAGTTCTAATGGAATCCAATGGTCTTCTTCATAGTGTGTTGGGTCCTTGTCGGATTTATTCGCAAGTTGTTGCTTCTTAAGATTTGTAGTGTATGAGGATGGTGGTCTAATAGTTGCAGTCCATCCTGACTTACAGATGGTATCTTTGATATTTGCTTGAGTGACTTGAGAGTTAAGCATGTTGATAGGAATCTTGGTTGTTGGAATTAACGAACTTCCAATTCCTATAAATATTACTGATAATGCAATTGGTATTGCTACTTTCAATTTATGTCGCACTGTTCACCTCTATCCTGTTCTGAATAAGCCATTTACGTCTTTTCTTCTCTGTACGCTTCATACTTCTTTTATCATCTGCTTTGGCCATATGCCAGTGCATACACCAACGACATCTGTAACGTGTGACGCAGTCTTTGTAGCTACGAGACTCATTAAATTCTTGAACCCATTCTTCAGCTTCAAGCCATGAACTGAATTTGATCTTTGACAAGCAATGAAATCTAGCTCTTGCGCAACGCCAGCATGATTCAAACTTGTACCTACCGTCAGAGTGGTTTTTGTTGTGATATTGCTCAGGCGTTGCCAATATCATTTTGGTCTTCCGTAGTTTCCTTCGTAAGAAGGATAAAGATGGACGTAATCATTCCAATAACTGCCATGAAACTCACGCCAGATAATATACTCAGTTGGCTTTAGCTCATATAGTTGAGCCAACTGACCGACTGAGATGTAGTGTTCATCTCCATCATTCTTGCTTGTTATGTACCCCGGATGTAGAGCGAACTTCCGTTTCATTATCCCACCCACACTTCGAACACTTATAGTGTTTGGTTGGAACCCACCTTACCTTCTTGAAAACGAAATCCTTCTTATGTTCACGACGATACCATCCTAACCGTGAACATTTCGGACATGGTTCTCCGATGAGATACCACTTAACTTCTTCATTCATGTATTACTCCTTCTTGATGTTTAGTGTCTAAAACCAAGTCAATAATTTCCTCTTCTCCCTCATCCCACAACTTACGAAACTCTGGATCATTTTGTCGATCTTCTTCGACTACTTGGGCTGATGTTTTCATGTCAGAAATTTTCATTTGGGTTAATAACATCCTCTCCGTGATCTTTGAGAAATTTAAAAAGCTCACTAACACCAAGTCGTGTAGTGCAAGTTTGTGATTTTCCACCAAGGTGGCGAGGAGTAATCATTTCAAACCAACCTAGACCATTGTTCTTTTTAAGATATTTGGCCTTTGGTTGTGCGCGCTGTGCAATACCAACAGGAAATATTACTCCTAGTTCTCGCAAAACTTTTAATAGCCTGCCACGACCGCGCTCAGTCTGGTCGTTATATAATAGCCCTGCAACTTCGTACCAATCATATAGTTCATTGCTATTTATTATTTCTTCCCATTCTTCAACTTTTGGCATTGCTATTGCTAGCTCTTGCATAGCCTCGTTAAGCTGTTCGTCTAACTCAACGACTTGACGAGCTAGCATAACGGCTTTTTCACGATCAGTCATTTCTTGATAGATTTCGTACCGCCGTGTGCGATCAGCAAAATAGAATCTAGCAGCGGATATTTCTGGTTTTCTATAATCGCCATTCATTGCTGTCATGAAGCAACCGTATCGTGACAGACGGTAGTCATCGATTGATCTTGGTGTCAGAGAGATCGAATCGGACATATCGGACTTGATCTTGCTGGCATTGGCGTCTGGATCTTGACCAATGTTGATCATGTCAGCCCGAGCACGTTCAATAACACCAACAAAATTTTTCCATGAATCTGATGTGCTATATCCTAAAAGTGGTGCCAGTTCTCTAGCGAGCCAAAATTCTCCATTCTCATCATCGTGACGAATCTTGTTAAATGGAGATTCATTCAAATCGACCAATGCAATGTCAGTCACAATTCTTCATCCTCATCTAAGTGTCCTACGCCTGGTCCATCGATAAACCCGTAATCGGCTTCTACTTTTTCAATTAGTTGTATTCCTACTTTTTCCAACTCTTCTAGATAATCAGCAAAAGATCTTAACTTATCTGCTGCCTCGCTAAGTGTTTCTGCTCCGTCCATTATCCATTTTGCTCTAATAACATCACATATACCATCAACAATTGTCATTTATAGCTCTCCTAATCGAAATCTACTAGAAAATATCTACCATTTGGAGAGAGTTCTTCCACCATGTTGGTATGGTCGGGTGCGGTTGTAGGCTATCTTACGCTCAAACTCAGTGTCCAGGTCAATGCCGTATATGTCGCAAACATCGAGTAGTCGGATGAGTACGTCGGCAAACTCGCTACCAACGTCATCTGGCTTACCAGACTCTGTGGTGTAACACTCTAGCCGACGGTCGCGATATGCTTCTAGCGCTTCAGACAACTCACTATGTATTAGTGAGATATAGTCGCCAAACGTATTTTCGCCAGTACGCCAACCCTTTTCGGTGTTCACCGTGCGAACCTCGATGGTCATTTCATTGAGTGTCTTGCCAATATGTACCATTTTAACCTAATTCTCCCCAACGATAACCTGTAGTAACGTCTACAGCAAATTGAACATATGAAGTAAACTCTTCTGCTGCCTTAATCATTTCGTTTTTAACCATATTGGAAGCCTCTTGAACTCTATCTTTTGCACATTCGAAGACAAGTGCATCATGAATAGACAATCGCATAGTAGCAAATCCAGACATTTTTGGGTACACATTGATAAGTGCGGTAAGGGTAATGTCTGAAGCAATGCTCTGCGGCAAGAAGGACAAAGCTTCATTGATGACATCCTCTCGATTTCTGTCAGTGATAAGCCAGAAGCTTCTTCTTCTACCATACGGAGTAATGAGGTCTTCACCGTTAAGAACTCTCCGTCTTATCTCTTTTTGCCAAGTTTTCACGTTTGGTATCAGCGAATTGAATTCGCTCATCAATGTCCGAGTTTCGTGCTCTGTTATGGTTAAGCCTTGCAGATTGAGTTCTTTGGTAATGCTCAAAGCTCCTCGGCCGTAGGCGCTGTTGCCTGTTAGAACTGTTAATCCATTTTGATGCATTGTCCACGTTCCGAGTTCTGTTTTCACACACCAGACGTCCTTCTTTCCTCCAGAAGTTTTTCGAATTTCTTGACCTGTGAGAATTGGTCTTGCTAGCCAATATTTGTAATGATCTTTGATCTGAGTTAAAGAACTGTCATCTTTGTACGTTTTAACAAGAAAACCATTTAAATATCCTATAATCTTTATGACTTCATTAAGCCATCCTTCACTTTGAGCTATTTTTCTTGCTTCGTACTTATTCCCTTCTGCCTTTATGACACTATCAAAGAATGATTTGCGCTGTGAGTTTGACATTGTTAAAGCAAATGTTATTGGTTTATTTGTGTCAATGAGGTTTGCCCTAGTTAAAAGGTCCCGACCAACAGCAGATGGTAATTTCCACCACACCTGATTGTTATTTTCATATTCATATCTAAAGTGTTTATAACCAACAAGAAGCCTATCTATGTCTTTCACAAATGGACTCTTTTTATCTTGACAAATATTTACAATTGTTTGTCTTCTTCGACCATCTCTTCCTTGCCCAGTGATACCAGACAACTCGGACATTTTCACAGAACCGTCGCTATAAGCCCATCCAAGTATTGCTGCTTCCTGATCCGTTATGTTAAGTTTTGTGTCAGAGTCAAATTCTGCACCAAGCATTATTCGTGTATCATGTTTAATGCTATCTGTTGTGAAGAATTCATTCTTCCAGAATCTTTTACCATTTATTGATCTCCTATTTTGTCCATACCATCTGTGATTAGCTGTTGTTTCAAACGCTATATTACTGGAATAGAATTTTGTTGTTTCTACATTATCATACCTTACAACATCAGTGATTTTTGTCCATCTAGATTTTCCCAGTATTTGGTCATACCCAATAGTTTCATCCTCACCAGCTATAACTTGGTCGTGCTTTAGCCATCCCCTTCTTGTTAAGATTTTAACATTAAGTGGTACACAACCATAGAAAATCGATTTCATCGCGACGCGGTTCTCTTTATTCCACTTTTGTTTTCCAAAAATATCATCACACATTTCGTTGAATAGGTCACGGTCAGGATCAGCGAATATATTGCGCAGGTATTCTTCCTGAGCAAGGGTGGCAATGACACGACCTTCGGCTTGTTTGAAATCTAATTGTACGAGTACGTTGTCACTATTCTCTGCGGTGAACTGGTTACGGATATATTTTTCTCGACAATTTCCAGATACTAGTGCCATTCCATTACGTCGGACAACAATGAAACCAGACGGTACGTTTACACAATAAACTTTGCCTATATATGATACTTCTTTAATGTTGGTATAACTAAACCATCTTGCTGGAAGTCTGTGTATATTTACAGTGTGATATTCTTGTGATTTCTGATACCATAATGTGCTTTTGTTTGTCAATAAAGCAGCAATTTGTACCACATCGACTGATAGTTTTCTATCTTCGTGTTGAAGGTAAGTCATTTCCCGAGTAAAATCGCCGTCCCAACGCATTATACATTTCAGAAAAAATTCTAGGCTTTCAAAGTCAAGGTCAATGATCTTACTTGGTTTAAAGGTTTTTTCTGGAAGATTTAGCCATAAATTCAAATCAAAATCTGAATGTTCTAATACTATTGTATCACAATTCTTGTAATGTCTTACTTCATTTTCAAACAATTTAGCAAGTTGTTGCCTTTTTCTTATTGATGTGACTCTTATACTGCATTTATTTTTCCAATCGATTTTCCATGTACCATCTGCCTGAAACGCTATAGCTTTTTCTAAGCTAATTTTTTCCTGTTCAGTCAGCTTATGACCTCCAATTTTTATGCCTCCCCTTACCAGTTTTCTATATACTAGTTTATCATAATTTCCATACTTTAGCCATGTTTTTGCTTGTTCAATTACCAATTTTCCATTTCTTTGAAGCGACAATGCCCTATGCTCTGGAGTCATTAATAGATTCATACCTTGAGCAGTTGCATGAATCATTGTACCTTCATATTCTTTTTCAATATATTCTTCTGGTTGAACAAATTTTATTGTTCCATCTCCTGACCATTGAGCTACCAATTCAGTTTTATTCAGTTTAGAGAATAGTTTCCAACCATTATCAGTAAGAATTTCAGTATCATCAGAAAAACAAATATTTTGCAAATTTGGATCTCGTGAAGAAAGACGTCCGGATGTTGTTCCATGCAATAGGTAAGTTGTATATACTTTGTCTTTATACACACGTTTGGCAAGTCCTTTGACGTATGTGCCAAATAACTTCGCTCGCCGCCGGTGGAGCAACAGTTGCTCAGTGAACGCGAGTGGTTCTCCGTCGATGACCTCAGACAATTCTTTGAGAAAGTCTGCATTAGTCGTCGGAAGAATAAGATTTTGGTCTTTATAGTAAGCTTGAACTTGCGGCACAGATCTTGGATTAATATCACGACCAATTATCTCTTTCATTTTTAATTCAATGTCATGGAGTTCTTCTTCAAATCGGACGTGAAGTTCTTTGTTGTATTCAACATCAAAGGTTAAGCCGGCAGTATCAAGATCGATGAGGACGTTAGCGGCATCGACCAAGAAGTTATGCTTCCGCCTATCAATAGGCAGCATTTCCTGCTCAAATTGTTCCATAAGATCCCAGGTGCACACAACGTCGTATGCATTGTATTTGTATAAAACTGCCCTTGGGATGTCTGCATAGTTCCCTGACCTTGGTATATATTTTCTGATTGCTTGCTCATAGTCTGGTGCCCCTAGTTTCTCTATAGAGAGTGGTTTGAGTCCATGGTGTCCAGGACGCTCATTAAGGCTATAGGAGGCAAGCATCGTATCAAACCACAATTTCTGTGGACCCGCCACGTTACGAAGTCCCGCAAGGTCAAACTTTCCATTGTGAGCAACAAGCTTAACTCTTGGTAAAATTTCCCTGAGTACAGCTCCAACGCGGGGATGGTTAATGGCGTTCTCGCCAAGTACCACAGCTTGCTTTGAGCTAAATGCGATACCCAGGCAGAGCAGAGGCCAGTCGCTTGGATGGATAAAGCTGGAATCTTTTTCAGCACCGCATTCAATGTCGAGCACGAAACGTTCAAATCGCGATCCCAGCTCACGGATAACTCTTTCGGCATTAGCAGGATCGTCATATACTCGGTATTGAGGTTCAATCCAATCATTCAATACATCCTTTTTAACTTTTCCAATATCGGAGACAAGGTCCGGAAAGGCATCCGGTGTCCGTAAACAGTACGCAGGATGCCACGTCGCGACTACTCCAATATTGTGGTCAAATTTATATGGCTTTTTAGGTCCGATTCGCATCTTTCGCATTGTTGTTTTATCATCAAGTAGCTCATGTGCTGCTGCCTTACCAACTGCGATAATTGTATCAACACCGCTTTCTGCCAGCTCCCTGTGGAGCCTGCCCGAACAGGCCGCGATGGCAGATTTGGGTGGATCTTCATTTTCTTTAGGGCGGCACAAGCAGACGTTGGAAATCATAATATCTTCACGATTAATGTCATGATGGTGCAAGACCTGGTTTAATAAGTCTCCAGATGGTCCGGTGAAGGGAATTTTGTAAGCAGCCTCATATGCACCAGGGGCTTCTCCAATTACGGCGATTTTTCCTGATGGATGCGGGTTAAGGGTGGGCACGAACCCACCAAGTTGCCCAAAAGGGCACTTCTCGCACTCTGCCAAAGGATGCTTACGTTCCATACTTCACTCCATCAGGATAAGTATGCCCAACTTTAATTTGTTAAGATCTACCTTGCAGTCGAAGGTTTTATCATTATCATCGAATTTGCCTATTGTAACTCCATTTTTCTCCAACCACTTGTGAAATTCATCGACAAATAATTCTCTATCGTCCACATTTACCTACTCTTCGATCATATCCAAGTCTTTTAGGAGTATATAAGTTTGACAACAAATGTGAACCTTTCGACCATCTTTCAGATACTCTTCTATTAGAGGATAACTATTGAAATAATACAAAGCGTCATCATGACAACTGTCGCAGCACCAAATTCCAGTTATTCCTGATTCTTCGAGTTGTTTACAATCAATCCATTCCATCTTTATCCACCTAATGACTTGAATCCTTGAGCTTTCTTTACCTTTTTCAAAATAAATAACAGTGTTACTATATTGGCTATGTCTGCAAGGAATACATCTAAATCCTCTTCGTATTCGAAGAGATTCTGGATTATTTCCCAACGTTCAGCTCTTAGTTGCTCAAATCTCTTGAATAACTCATCCATAAATTTTATATCTTCTTTCTCCGTTTACATCGGTAAGGGAGATCATTTGTCGTTGTTCCATGGTCTTAAGCATAAGATCAGCCTTTTTCGCATCTAGATGGAAGATGTTCATTATGTCTGCCCTTGATGCACCAAATTGTGCTTGTGCAACGGTGTAGTAGATTCGATCCATGATTCGTTCATCGAAAGTTTTTCCTATTCCTCCTACCACTTCATTCATGTGTTCGCGCCAATTCTTTGCATAATAGATAGCATGAATAATATCCTCAACATCTACAATAACTTTGTCGTCTCGCTGAGTACTAGCGGCTAATAACATGGAAACTTTTAGAGTTGATTTAGCCAATCGATCGTAAGTAGGAATAAGATAATCAAGACCGGTGTTGAGTGCGGTTTGCATGAGTTCGCGCTCATACTCATTATATCTCTTCCAAGCATCCTTGGTGAGTTCTACTAAGTATTCATTCTTTACTTTTCCTAAACTTTCACCGTTTCTACTTACTCTAGTTTCTTTAGAATAATGGTTGAACATATCTATCAATTCATTTTTTATAATGTCTCTACCATCGTCAAACGTTTCCCGAGGTGGACCCATTTCCTTCATGTTGTTGATATCAGCTTCACCACTAATGATGATGAACCTAGGCAAGAATCCACCCATTACTAGGTCTTCGGTTATCATCATTTGTGTTTTAGATTTTATTCCGCCGACATACATGATAAATATCGGGTCTCTGATGTCAATTGTTTCTTTTCTCAGGAGACGTTTTAATGCTTCTCCGTCATAAAGTTTTGTTAATTGCTCAGCGAATCCGGCCATGTAATCTCTGTGTGCGATCGCTTCTAGCAAGCCGGTAAATTCATCTCGTAGGAAGATTGACGGCTGTCTGGGCCTATCCCTCATACCTACCAAAATTCCTTCGACCGAACCATCGGTGGCCAGAAGTGCACGATCATCAACATCATAAAGCAATCGCATGGCTAGATTCATAGAAACCGTTTTACGCGTTATTGTAGATGGGCCTAGAATCATAAACCATAGATTAGGAATGATTGAACCAAATGATGTTGGTAAACGAACGCTTCCGGCCAATAATGCGCTAAGAAGAATGAATGCCCCAGATTCGTGATATTGTCTCGGTGCGTCAGTGAGTTGACATGCCCAGTTTATATATCTTTCTACAAAAGTTTTTCTGCTTTGTGCGATTCTTACCTCTACATCTGTTAAGAGATCTGGCATAGTTGAAGTAATGGTGGGGAGTAGTTTTTTCTGTTCAATCTTCTTAATGTAGATTTTATTTATTTTCTGGCTCTTGGTAGAATAACTCTTCAAGATCTGAGTCAGATGGGTATCTAGAAATTATACTGGATGCTGATTCATTTGGAATGTTGCCTCTAGCTTCTGGTTCTAGATATTTCTTGATACTATCTACTGCTGGATAGAGATCAAAATCACTTGGACGATATAAAAGTCGTTCTGCGTGTGTAATAGTTACGAGTGGAGCACTACTCATGTCTCCATATTTGAAATTTGGTGTGTAAGGTATACGGAATATATGAGCTGCATCCCAACAATAGTCTGCTCCCTCATGCCTGTGGTAGTAGGCAATTTTTGCAGTTAATATTTCTGCTTCTTCTGGTTCTAATGGATTCTCTAAAAGCCATAATGCTTGGAATTTTCCCGGTGAAGATTGGACTAGGATAGAAGGCTTTACCAACAAATGTGCAGGATTTGTTGTGTCCAGGTCTGCCCATAGAGTAGTACACCTAAGTACATTCTCCTTGGACTTTGGAGCTGTCGGATCTCCGTACAAACTAACACCGAAATAAGCATGAATAAGTTGTTTCGAGTGTGCGTCGATGTTCTCCAACATTCTGTCAATATCATCTGGCCACTTGAAGTACTTCTTCCGCATGTTCTTTAGTTCAGTGTGCTTTCTATATGCCAAGCACACATAGCCTCTGGTGTGACCAAAGACAAGCTTGAAGAAGTCGCGACGCTGTTCAGCGGTGTCCGTGACCAGTTCAGAAAAAACTGAGTATCCCACTACCACCACCAATATATACTGAGCCTCCCATAACACAGGATGCTTATGGGAGGCTCAGCGAGAATTATTATGGAAGGAGGGAAGAATCTCCAGTCTTCACGGCTACATTGGCCCTCTTGTATCCTTGGATCTGGAATCGGTCCGGCAGATCCTTTTGAGCCTTCTTGTCGAAGCCGGCGAGAAGTTTTCTTCCACGAACATTAATATCACGCGATATTAAATCTTCCTGGTCGGGGAGTTCCATTTCCCCTGCTTGAACATCAAAGTCCAAGGCTTTAAGGAACTGAGAAAGAGATCCGAGAGTTCCATCTTTGTCTTCGAACAGCATAATATTGCCATAGATAGAATTACCCTCATATTGTCCAGTTTGAACGACAAACCGAAGATTCCAATATGGCTTCCCTACGTTTCTGCTTCCTGGTTTTACCTCGCGAATTTCGATGTCGACGATCTTGCAGTGGTATTCACCAGTAGGTATTACTTCGCGGGCAGTAGATTCAGCTTCATTTTGACTGAAATTAACCTTGAGACCCATTAGAGACTAACTCCCTGTTCAAATGTTTCCAAACGTCAGCCATGGTCGGGTTTTCTATGAACAAAGGAAGAGCATTTGTTCTATCTTTTGCAATAGTATCTTCCGTTTGGCCACAGAGCAAGACTCGTCTATTCTCCTGATCAATCTCCTTTGTATATAAGTAAACTACAATGTCGAGAAAGCCAGACACTTCATCCTTTACCTTTCCGGACAGTGAAGGTTTTCTCTTAGATGCTCCAGTTTTTTGATTTTTATCTGTTTGTACTAGAGCTGTAAATATTGCATTTACTGGGAGATCTCTAAAAGCTCTGACGAATTTTCGTGTTTGCTCAAGGTTAATATTCCATTCACGAAGTCCAGGAACGTCCGCATCCCGTTCTTCGTGTTCTTCAACAAGTTTTCTCATGACAGAATCCATGGAAGTCTTCTGGACCTCTGTTAAGGAATCTATAACGAGAGTGGTAAAATCGTGACGACCAGCATAGAGGAAATCGTACACTGATTGTAGTTCAGCCCATTTTCTGACTCTTACTGTTTCTACGTTGGGATATCTATCTCTTAGAGATAGGGTTCCACCCTCGACATCGATAAAAAGCACCCTACGCATGGCTGGTACGTCATCCGCCGAACCAGCTAAAGTAGTTTTCCCTGAACCACTCTCCCCGTAAATGAGCATGTTGATGTGAGGTGCCTTTTGACTAACTTTCTGTAGTGGTAAGCCGGCGATCTCATTTAGGCTCATTCAGCCATCCAATGGTTTTTATTGGAAGAGTTTCACCTAGCCTACCACTGCTAGTCGTCAAGGTCAAGCACGAGTATTTGGGACAATTCGCAGCTCAGGGCACCTCTGCAACGTCATTTAGGACAGATCCGAATTGACCGAGGTCAATAGATCATGATTGTTTTGGTATACGAAAGTCTCCGGATCCGAAATTGTTAGTGTACTCTTTAGCTGCAACTATCGCGCGAATGACAGATGCTTCTCGCATGGTCCAACGATCATACATTTCCTGACGCTTTACGGTCTTGTCGTAATCATCCTTTATGCCGGCACGTTTCGCTATAGTGTCGTCGATAAATTTTGCCCATAGACCATCTGCTCTTACTGCTTCTTTTCTAGCTCGAAGATGAAATTCTTGCATGCGTTTAACGAGAAACATTAAATATTCATCAAAGTTTGAGAATGTGTCGTCGTCGAAATTTTCCATAGTCATTTTAGCTAAACACCACCACATGTTCGCCATTGTAGAAGAATCTGTGCATGAAGGTAACTGTGTGATTCATGATAGTGAGACGTCCTGGACCGACATTGTGCCTACCTGAATACTCAGGTCCACCAAACAGAAACTTCATAACCTTCTTTATCACTGAATACTCCCTCACGAGACGAATAAGATACGGAAAACTAATGTTTACTAACACGAACCCAAGAACGTATTCCATGATTTCTCCATTTATTTTTTGTCATAATGGAAGTTAATGTAAAAAACGATTAGTTGAATGAAAATGTATTTGTGACAACGGTGCCATGTTAGAGCCAAACTTGGACATTCAAAGTCTATACCAAGCATTAATCTGTCTTTGAGAAGAGTAATATTCCTATCAAGAAATTCAGTTTTCTTCATTTGGGTTCCACGGCTCTGAAGTGACCTCAAAAGTCTTTTCTATTCTTTTACAGATAAAAACAGCCTCGTGTCTTTCCTTTAAATGTTCGTCACAAATTATTATTCTCAAGTATGTGCCATCCATAGGATCAAATACTGTAGATCCGTAATGTCCATAACTCACGAAACTTGTCGCATCGTAAGGTTGGTACAGATCAGGAAACACACTTTCTAGTGCTTTTCCACAAACGAAACAAGGTATTTTATCCATCATCTAATCCCATTACATATTTTGACATCCCAATAATAGCTTGCGCCATTGCTATCTCCGGTGTTGGTCCTACACCATCAAATCCAGGCACTATGTAACAATCCCAATATCCGAATGGATATTTCTCACTTGGGTTTGGATCAAATTCAAGTTTGAAATATTCCCAATCTTTTCTGACAGATTCTTCACTCAAGACTTATTCTCCAATCTATTAATATCTTCAATAGTTTATCTAATTCTGGAATTATATTCTCTTTGCCTTCTTGCGAAAGTGTTGAATAGAAATGCTCTCTTGAGACGATTGCCATGGTAAGAGTTCTCTTACGTTCAGCGTGTATTCGTGCATTTTTGGTCAAAGACCTGTAGTATTTAAATTCATCACTTCCTGTACCAGGTGGATAAACTAGTTTTACGGAGTCATCTATGATCTCTTGCACCAATTCATCTGCTGTTTTCATGCCCACACATCTCATGAAACTCGTCCACATATTTGTTTGATATTAAACACCAAACCATTCGCGACCGATCTGGATACTCTAGCTGCTCAGGTAAGGTCTTATTTGCTGGTAGCTTCCCTAACAGTTCGTCTTGTAGCTCCTGTGATAGAGACATATATCCAATATCGGTAATTGTTTCATTCTGTGCTTGGTTCTCGGTCTTCCCAATAGTGTTTTTCTTTCTTTTCGAAAAGAGTCTGGAGAGTATATTCATAATGTTCCCCTTGATTCTTGCCTAGACAAGGTTGACGATACAAACAAGTTGGACAAGAAAACCTGCCAGGTGTCGGATAATCTCTAGGTCGCTCAATCATGTCAAGTGCTTCTAAATATATATTTCTTCCGATCTGGTCGATCTCGTAGTCATTTTTGTGGATTTGATGGCGTTGGTGGAATTTTGGTCCATCGTTTTTTAACCAATTGAGATATTCATCATAAACTCCGTCCACCAAAGCCTGCTGATCATGTTCCTTAATGAACTCGGTGAATTGTTTGTAAGTAGTGAGATTTTGTTTATCAGTGGAATACGATCGTCCTTTATATGGTCTTGCTAGTTGTTTTGGAGGTTGAGGGTAAGCCTTCTTAATTTCAACGTAAATAAAACCAGCGACAGGTATCCCAACTTTAGATAAAGACCAGCAATAACTAGAAATCTGATCGTCAAGTTCAAGAAAAGCTTCCTCGGTTCCTTCGTTTAACATTCGAGCAGTAGTATTATGAGTAAGAATAAAATTATTTGTCATATAGAGGTTGTCTTTTGCTTCAACGCGGATACACTGCATCTCCTTCATTGAGCCAGTTGCGCGAACTTCCTTAATTCCTCTGTGAAATCCTTTTGTTCTACTTTGTCTTCCGATTCTTTTTCTTATGAGGAGATTTGGTTCAATCCATTCCGGAATCCAATAGTTAATACCATATTGTGGAACGTTAATAGTGTGACCATTTTGATGTAATCGTTCCTGTGAAACGTTTAAACTTGCAAGTCCACCGAGCGACCAAATCAGGTGTCTGATGTCATTTGCAAGCCGTTGACTGGTTGTAGTGATTCGAAGTATTCCGGTATTACCATCTGTATCCGCTAGACCTCTTAAAAGATTTATTCTTTCTGGCACAGAAGCAAACAGGTATTGTTTTGGTATAAACTTTTCTCCTGATAGCTTACCCCAGAGCCCAAGTTCCTTTAGTTGACCTTTCCAAGGTCCACTTATTATCCAACGAGTTCCATTTGATTCTCTATCGTCTCTAATATCAACTGAGTCTTCGGCGAAATGTTTGAGAAGATCTACAGTTTCACCTGACTGAGATGCATAAGCTAAAGTATGTCCACCAAAGTAGCCGTCACCAATAAGCGATCCTAGCACATATGGGTGCATAGATAGAAAGTCATTTTGGTTATTGAATTCTATAGGACTGGTGGGAAGTTGTACTGAGTATCGCTGATAATTTGCCTTATTTAGAATCTCTTGAGCTTCTTTAACATTGAATTTACCAAAGATATCTTTCACAAACCAAGCATGATCTTTGGAGCATTCTACTTTAGTCTTATCATAGAATACTACTTCATAGACCTCGTGTTGACCTTTTGGATAAACACCAATTACCTTGGTAGGTTTCCCATCGCTACCAATTACATAATCACCAACATCTAACTCACCCATTTTGACCCAACCATTGGGCGTCAGCACTGGAGAATCCAAAGGTTGTTGCTTCCAGTCAGTGATCCAGTATCTATCTAAATTGTCTTTAGCCAACATATCTAGTCGTCCGCCGTACGTTACGGGCAAACCTAGCCAATATTTTGTGGCATTATTGTCTGTGACTCGGACTGAACCACCAAGTGTGTTTTTAAATGATCCATGATTATTCTGTTTGTAGCACCATACTCTAAACTTTTTCCAACATTGTTCACATTTACACCAGATGCCCTCCCCCTGTGGAGAAAGGATAGGAACCTCAAACGGTACTTCTACCTCGACAGGAGTTAGATTCTGGTCGTATTGTGGGCTAACATTTTCGGCATAATGTCTAAACATGTTTAGGCCGAGCTGAAGTCGATCTTTGTAATCGTTTAGGACATCAACTTCTGGCTCTCCATTAAGTCTGCGATATTCCTTGAGGCCATGGTCGGCAGCATCACGAAATGCTTTGAGAGCAAGGAATTTTTGTGTTTCTGGATCCTTCCCCCAGGTAGATGGTTCGTAGAATATCTCCATTGCCCGGTGGAACCAGACACCAAACTCTAATTGACCTGGTGTAACCTTCGGATAATACATGTCTCTGTATGCCCAGGCATGGCGACGTGGACATGAACGTCGCGATCGACGCTCAGAGGTGTGGATGCTATGACACAAATTTCTGTCGATGTAATCTTTAAGATCCACTCTTGTCCTTTGGGTTAAGTTCTTGATATAGCCTGTCTATATCTTCTTTGGAATATCTTCTATGCCCACCAAGGGTACGAATTACTGTAACTTTATGTGCTTTAAGTTTTCCAGTAATATCCCACCTAATTATTGTTTTGGGATCAAGACCAAACAATTTTCCTACATCTTTGGGGGTATACCATTCTGATTCAGTGGTTTGTTTTTGGTCGTCAGACATCTACGATCGACCACTCGTGAGTAGTTGTAGGATCTTCTATGACCAAATCGCTTGGATGAACTTTTCCAGCTTCTAGATCTTTTTTGTCGAGTTCAAGTGCATCTTCAATAGTTTTTATATCACACTCCATGTATGCACCATCGCTGAGGTTTGGTTCGTACTCATAAACTTCAGTTCTTACGAGTCTAATCATCTTCGTCATTGTGGACCGCCTCAAAAATAACGTCACTACGATCGAACAGGTCGTCCCAGCTTATTTGGTGATCAACAAAAAGGTGTGAATCTAATTCTGCAATCTGCTCGATTGTAAATCCTTTCGTATCTTCGTCATGAATTGGATCGTAATACATGGTCTTAGTAAAGGTTACCTTTATCTTATTGCCCACTGTTACTCCTCTTCGACGAAGAAGCATTTTCAGCCAATGTATGTCATGTTGACACCGTCGGTGTGTTCCAGTATACACATCAAATTCCAAAAAGATAGCCTAGCATTTCTTTCAACCACATTTTTTGATCTAGCTCATCTTCAAAGCGCTCAATAGCACAGGTAGAAACTATAAGTTTGGTCTTGCGTGAATAGGATAGTTTTCTTATTTGATCCTTCTTAGCCATTTCGTAAGACTTGATATGGTCTTCGTGGTGTCCCATAAACTCGGCCATTTACTTCTTACTCCCACAACCAATGGTCTTCGGGAAGTTGCTCCAATTCTGGAAATATTTCTTCAATTCCGGCAGGCATTTCGCCGAACATTTTCTTAAACATTATCGCAAGTTTACGAGCTTCGTCACGTTCTTCTTGCATTCTTTGTATATTTTCAACAATTTTGGCTCGTACAACCCAGTAGTTTACCACATGTGCTATTCCTTCTGCACCGTCATGTTCGTACAAGTTTTGCATTTCTTCAGGAGTCACTTCGTAAGTCATTTTCATCTCTTATAGATTGTGGGAAATGTTCTGCGCAGAACATTCTGCGTGAGACCATTCGTCTGGTAAGCGGGTTTTTCATGCATCCACAGGGGAGCCTACCGTACTTCTTGACCCACCACCAATTATGACTATGAATACCAACCATAGACCAAGCCGTACTAAGATGTTCTTTAACTGTCGTCTCTGACCCATCCACCTGGTCAACCCAAGTGAATTTTCTGGTGATAAGTGATTTTATTCGCCATGGTATTGCTTTGAAATCTTTAATCTTCAAGCCTTCCACGTTCCTTTCGTGCCATACGCCAAGCTAACTTTTCCACAGATTCAGCCAAGATATGAATCATTTCTATGTCGGTGAGGTTCTTTTCCGTTTGAAATTCAATTAGATAAAGAGTAAGATTAGCAGCGGCAATTCTAACTTCTTGGCTTCTAGCATCAATTTTCATCTTGGTTTCCCCGTGAAAATTTCTACCAGCTCTCGATGAGCTTGATTATAACATTCTCTACATTCTTCTGGCTCGTTTTTGTTATTCATGCACGCTTCTAATGCATTTATAGCTGCCTTTATTGTTTCGTCATGTATTCCAACGAATACATTATCGCATTGGCAATCTTCACCAGAGCAAAGCATGTTATTAGTCATCTTCATCATCCTCACCAAGTAGCTGTTTAATCCAACTCCATTTTAGATCAATTTCTTCATGGCGTTTTGCGTCAATTGTTCCTCTAGAGATAATATCAATAACCTGGACGGCATTCTTCTGTCCAATTCTATGTAATCTATCTTCCGCTTGAAGATTGTTTGCAGCAGACCACGAGCGATCAATGAATACAACTGTCGACGCGGCCGTAAGCGTAATGCCCGTACCGCCAGCCGCAATCGTACCGGCGAATACCTTAAGTTTTCCGGATTGAAACTCATCGATGATACGCTTCCTATCCGAAGTGGATGTCTCACCGATGAATAGGCCGTGTGAAATGTGGCCACTCTCTAACCTCTTCCCCAATAGCTTTATCACTTGGGAGAATTGACTAAATACCACCACTTGCTCTACTGTGGATTCGATTGTTTGGATTAATGCGTCAAGCTTAGTAGACGGTTCGGTGAGGAACATTTGTTGTTCCTCGTATGGTACCCACTCACCAGATTTTTGTCGTTCTAATTCGCTCTGAGCCCGACGACGTTTTTTAACTGTTAAAATTTCCCCATATGCGTCCGAAAATTGTTGAAGTCTAGTAAGTTGTGCTATAACAATTGGGGCAGAAATCGGCTCATCTTCATGTTCACCCACCCAAGCTACTAAGTCACGTCTCATACTTTCGTACGCGCGAGCTTGCTTTGGGTGTAAGTCTACTTCAATTTTGGTGTTATATTTTTCTGGTAAGTCTAGAAGCACTTCTTCCTTCTTTCGTCGAAGATAGAAGCCTGACATCTGTTGTTGAAGTTCGTTAGCATGTGCTACACCGACTATTGTCCGATAACCATTATAGTCTGTGTAAATAATGTGTCTGTTGTAGTATCGCCAGTATGAAGACCAATGATCTGGGTAAAGCCAATTAAGGATTGACCACAAATCATCTGGTTTGTCAAATGCTGGAGTACCAGAGAGACCAGTCTTGTATACTGACTTAAATTCCTTAGCTGACTTTGTTTGCTTAGATTTCCGGTTTTGTAGTCCGTGACAGTTATGGACTAAGATTCCATTCGCAAAATAGTTTCCTGTTCCAGTTTCGATATTATACACTCGTGTACCTTTTTCACACACAACGTCGAATCCTTTAGAACCTCCGAGTTGGTAAATCGGAAAATTGTCCAGCCAGTTGAAGTTAAAAACTTGTCCTTTTCTTGATCTATTCGTTGACGCTCTTTGGTTAGGTGAGAATTCCCATCCACCTCTATTGCTATTTTCAAGTCTACGTGGGCAATGTCTATCACATAGTGTTTCCCAATTGTTTTTGCTGGAATCTCTAGCGACCAAGTTAGTTTGGTTAATAACTGCAATTGGGTGTAAAGTAGTAATTGAGGTACTGACAGGCTTCCATTTCCACCAGTTAGGTGTTTGTATCCTTGTTGTGCTAGTGTTAGATGAGCCTTTGCCCTCACCGCTGGATCGTTGAATGGGTTTCGATCTGAATGCAAATATTCCAACATCGCCGGGCTTTGACGAGTCTTTTCCAAATTGGCTTTCGCGGCGGCAATCTGCTTTTCTGTATTCCTTCGCGGCACTTCTTTGTGGTATACTTGAGCCTTCCATTGGTTTGAGCATATCTTGCTGCAATATCGACGCTTGTCTTTTAGGTACCTCTCGCACTGATAAGGTTTGTTGCACCACTCGCAGATCTTGTCTACCATTGCTGTTTTTTTCTTGGTCATCTTCTAATCTTAGCAGCGTGTAGGACATGCTGTCCAGAGCAGAAGCATTGATATATTTCGACTCTTTAGTGTAAACAGGGTGGTTTCCGGTCATGATAACATTATTAATGTTGTATAGTTTGGAGGTTGTATTGCGAGTGAATGTTTGTTTTACTTCAGTCTCTACAACCTTGTTGGCTTTATGATCATAACCGTATATTACATCTCCAATTTCCAAATCCTCTATGTTTTTTTCTCCATTGGGTATTGAAATTCTTGTTCCAGGAACTACACATTCATCATATATAAGGTGGAACCATTTGATTCTTGCCAGTTCATCTTCAATGATACGCAAGACCTGCCAATGACAGATAAAAACGTCCGCATCGTCAGACGCTAACGCTTTTAGAAATGGATCTCTGTTTTTATTATCAATGGTTTTTACTCTAAGTTCAGGATTCCAGTCTTTGAAATGGTTTTCCCAGGAAGAAAAGATGCCGAGGTATGTTACTACCAACGTCTTTGGAGTTTTGACTATGTTTGGTTGTTTTAGTCTTCGCTCTTTGTCAAGAATGATAGCTTGCGCGGTCTTGCCCAAACCCATATCGTCGCCAATAAGACAAGATCTTTTGTCGAGAAGAAATTCCACTGCTTGTTTTTGGAATTCAAAGAGTTCTGGCAATGGCTACCGCCCTCTAAGGTTCACGACTTAATGACCTCTGAATGTCTCTGTCCACCGCGTCCCGGACCTCTTGGGTGCGGTCCGGGATCAGTGGGAAGAATTTCTGGTGGCGCTGTGCGGGTACCCACGTGCCATCTGGGTAACGTTGACGTAGCCACGGCGCACTGTTGAACCATCGACATTGGTCATTGTCGCAGGTGAAGAGGTAAATTGTCGTTCGATTCGGACCCGACTGCGTTCCCGAATGTATACCTAATTCCTCACACCGTGGGCATCGCCGAATCTCGTCGAATGTAGTATCAACCATTCTTTTCCTCCATCGAATTAACTCTCGCTTCAAGCGCGGTTAGACGATTGTTCAAGCGTGTGACAGTATCTAATATTCTATCTTTTTTCGATGGCAAAATAAATTGACCAGCAAGTGCCTCTCGCTCTTGGCTCAATTTACCTTCATGGTTGTCTGGTGGCTTTATCAGTTCAAATATGGTTGGAGAGTTTGGACCTCCAGATTTTAATTTATCTATACACCCTAGGATCTCTAGGTGTCCTGTGCACTTATATACATTTGCTATTGGCACTTTTAGCTCGGAGGAAAGAATCCTACCGAAACCTTTCCATACCGGAACTACATTGCCTCTCGTGCCATATTCAATGTCCTCTTGATGGTCAACCATGTATTGGTATATTCTGTGCAAATTGTCAGGATGTCCTGTCCTCACCACTCTTACCTTCCTTACCAAAGATCATGTAATATATCGTTGGCCTTTTTATTCCAGTGAGAGCTTCAAGCTCGGTTATACTATACTTTTTAAGTTTTATTCTCATCATAGCAATTAACTCTTGGCGGCTATCCTTCTTACTATTTTCCGAATTTAGCCAGTTTTTTACCGCCTCTGTTAACTCTTGGTCTTTATCTAACATGACTAGCCTAAGTCTGTTCTAAAATCACGGATAATTGGGACAGCGCTCACTACACCTTGGAGCGATTCCGCTCTGGCCAGAGCTAATTCTAGGTCAAAATGCGTGGAAGCGCATCCCCCAGACCGGTAGCATACCATGTATACGAACCCTAGTTGCAGATTATTTCGCAGCATCTCTTCCACTTGATTGCCCATTAATCACCCCCAAAAAATTGCTACTACTAATGCGATAAATACGAGCGAACACAAAGTGAATAGCAGTGCTTTTTCAGACCTGTCCATCTACCACCTCATTGATAATCTTTAAGATATCCACCCTGAACTGCTCCCAAGCAAAATCATATAATTCTGGAGCAATAAAGCCAATATCTCTATGCATCTTCCTGATCCGTTGATCCACCTTTGACCTGATGATCATCGTTTTGGTTTCTTCGTTCATAGCTTCGTAGCTCCTTTATTGGGGAACATGGCCAATCTTGCATGCAAACGTAGCAGCGAATATTTTCTAGACGTTTTGTGTTGGCATAGCTATAACTATAATATTCGATTGGTTTGTGCTTAATATTGACCATTGCTCTTATTTCTGGATCGTCGAAATCATAGCTTGTTATCATTGGCGCGCGTCCAAGGTCACATAAAGTGGACCACCATCGGTTCCGATGTTAACATCTTCGATTTGTAGACCTAACTTATGAATTGCATCGAGAAGATCTTCTAATCTAACATCTGGCTCCATCCTCCATACTATCCAACCATCAGATCCATCGTGTTCTTTAATTAATTCTACCATGCCCCCGTGACAGGACTCGAACCTGCAACCAACGAGTTAGAAGCTCGTTTCTCTATCCATTGAGATACACGGGGTTTTTGGTTGGTGAAACGCATCATCCTGTCTTTGGAATCTGATCAGCTCTATCCCATGATGCATTTTCTTATCTAGCTGCCAGACCAACCTATATTAATTACTCTTCACTGGGCTTAGGAACAAACGGCTTCGGCATCATTTCATCCTTACGGATGGTGAGCTGAGAAATTGCTCTACCATTGGCGAATGCATTCCAAGCCTTGATGATTACCGCAAGCTGGTCCTCTACTGGGATTCTTCGCTTATCGACGCTCACGTTAGCTGAGAACGATCGAAGTGCGATTCTTGAATCTCCAGCATTCAGGTATGTTCCCTCTGAATAACCACGAAGGAATTCCATTACCCGACTGTCATTTTCCGGCAGGTTTCGGCTGATGAGATAGATAGCAGCAGTAAGCGCGTTGGGGGAAATTCTTAGCCCATCACGTTTGCTAGTGGTTTCTCTGGCTAAGGCCACAGCTTGCTCAAGCGCCGTACCATACTCGGTAGCTTTCACCCTCAACTCAGCATTGGAAATCCTTTGCCTGAGTCCTAATCTCAACTCTGACCCATATTTGTCATAGGCCGCGACGAGTCGTGTTCCAGCCGCATAGGTAGCAGGAAAATCCTTGCCCCACACGGAGAAGGTGTCGGTGCCGGTTCTTCCGAATCCAGTGTCAATGTCTTCGAAGTTTTCGACCGGCATACCTACGGTCACGTTAATATCTAACGTGTATTGCTGTGCTAAGCTTGCCGCAAGCCGATGCTGACCGTCTTGGAGCTGACCAAGAGTATTAAAGGCGATACCCTGGTGGGTATACTTGAACTTTTTCTTGGCCATGATATTTGACCAATATCTAGTTCTCGCAATGCGTAGGGGCCGATTCGCGGTGTTAAGTTCGTCTAGGATCTTCCGAGAAAGTTCCGGTGGAACCAATACCCGTCGAGTTTCAGGAAGCTCATGAGTTTGGAAAAGCCAACCAATGTCGGCAATCTGTGGACCAAATGGTCCTGATGCCTTCGTGACGGATACCAAACGCTGCTGAGCCTTAGCTAGGGCAATGTCATTCTTTCGTCTGTCTTCGTCAATCGCTGCCCTCCGAGCTTCCTCTTCCTGCTGAAGGAAGGCATTTTCTGCTTCTTCGAAGCCATGCCTGTTTAGCTCTCGAATGACGTTCTCCTTCCAATAACGGTCAGAAGGAGTTCCGTGAAGCTGAACCCGGTGAGTACAATACGCATCATCGCATTCGGGAGCAGTGATTCGATGAACCCAAGCTTGCGCACCGTGACTGGTTTCAACTTCCCAACCGATCCTGCGGGCACGGGCAGCAATTTTCCTTATTTCATTCAGTGGAGTTGCCACCGTTAGTTTTCACCTCTTCCGTTTCTACAAAATCTTCGAGTGGTCGTTTTAGGTACATAAGGCAAGAGACGACAATATTTGACCAAACATCTCTTTTGTTTGTTAAGAGGGCACCAAATTGGTTTGTGCTACGAACACCTATTCTCTTTGAGAGTCTATCCCACGAGATTTTATCTTGTCGTCTCTTTGAGTCAACCGCTTTGTATAGTTTTTCTCTGTTTAAGATGAACGTTCTGTTATACACTTTTCCTCTCACTCATCTTCTATGGTGATTGAATCTTCCTCCACGGAAATCATATCGCGGATTTCCTCTATCGCTTGATCTTCAAGAAAATCCAACCGTTCGCTATCCTCCATCTCTTCCCAGTCTGACTGCTCTACTTCAGCGGAAGTAGAAAACGTTGCACTTCCAATCGTATAGGTAAACTCAACTATCTTCATACGTTAGTCCCACCAGTCAATATATAATGTTCAATAATAGCTGCTGCCTTGACGTGACTTCGTGCTTTATCGACACTACTCCCTGAATGTCCTTGCTCCGCATGCTCCAATGCAATCATTCTGATATCGTGTTCTTTGGTAAAGAGATTTTTAATCTCTGGATCTATTCCAGTTGGTAGTGCAGTTTTAGGATCCACTACTTCACCTCCGCTGCTATCTTCTTCCACTTAAGGTGGATCCGACGAAGTTCGTGCTCTGAGTTGTTGCCTATGTGTCTGGCTTTGAACCATTGCCAGATGTCTTGGTAAGGAGTATCCTTATTGAACAAAGGGTCAGAACGGGGACGTTCCGCCATGTCACCCTCCCTGTGGATCAAATTCATTCGAGAACTTGAGCATAATTTCTAAAACTTCATCTTTGTTCTCTGCAACATGATCGTTATAATGTGGGATATTTGGTTCTCCACTCCACTGAGCAAATATGTTGTCAGCCAGTGAGACTAAATGGTTTTGGCTCCTTGGCGTGGCGTTTCCACAATATGCGAAGTGTAATGCACCGATCATACACATCTTCCCACCTAGGGAGAGTTGTGTATGTTTTACCCATCCTCTATCTTTGAGGATAGCAGCGGCTTTACGCATAAGCCGACCAGCATTACGCTCGTTAGCTTCTTTTCTGCTTACTACGCGATACTTTTTTGGCTGTAAACCCTTAGTCTTGAATTCTGATTCGTCGAGTATGAGAGTGAATTCGACAGGACCAGTACTCATTTATTTCTCCTTACTTCTAGGAGGGGCCGGTGTCCCCCTTGTCATCAGATGTGACACCATTACCAAAAAGCCCTTGATCCTTGGTAAAGGTCTCGGCAAGTACCGGCCCCATAATCTTCTGTGTGGGGGAAACAGAGTATTTATCTAGAATTTTCCTCCGCCCCAGGGCGCCGCACAGACGTGACCCATGTAGGATTTGAACCTACGTCATTCGGATTAAAAATCCGTTTCTCTACCAGACTGAGATAATGGGTCGTAGGCCGTGACAGATTCGAACTGTCGACTTTCTGATTAAGAATCAGACGCTCTAACCCTCTGAGCTAACGGCCCTATTCCTATTTAATTCTTAGCGACAAACTCTACAAGTTCCTTAGTTGGATAAGGTCCAGAAACGAGCTTACCGATAAAATCTTCCCAAGTTACAGAAATTTGCATTGACGGTCCACAGATGTACCACTTACCATAGTCAGACTTCAAGGCTACGTATTCGAGTTCTTTGTATCCTTCGCCGAGACGCTTGACAAACTTTAAAACTGTACCAACCGGATAGCTATCATCACCAAAGCTATCCACCAGTTCCATCTTTTCCTTCAGCAGACGATCATGAAGGCGCTTACGCATCTCTGCACGAACATCTTCGTCAACACTATTCACGGTATTGTCTTCAGTAGCAACATATCCCATTGTTTCTCTGTCCTTTCGAAGGTTGTTAATGGTAGTTTCATCCATAGTATTCCAGTTAATTATTAATGCCATTTTGCCTACTTATCTAAGAGATAGAGAAACATAATCATCTTTTAGGAGTATCCCCCCAGGCTTTATGGATAATATAAAACATAAAGCCTAAAGCAAATAGAATTAGAGA
>WNFX01000358.1_pt1 | contig 43545 bp, 38 predicted proteins | sample 5400111 | NCBI WGS metagenome assembly WNFX01 (sample SAMN13153363, study PRJNA577476) | soil metagenome | isolation source: 40 cm soil or saprolite under grassland replicate 1 | place: USA:California | collected 2016-06-15
AAGGCTGCCAGGAGTGCTACGGTAATATTCACCAGGATCGGAAGTTCATGTTGCACCTTCTCTCTCCTTTACATATTAATCTCTTTAGCGTGACGATTAAGGGAATCGGCAGGAAGCCCGAACAGGGCTGGATGATTCATAACGCCTGTCGGCACCAGCAGATTCAGGAACGTACGTGTAACAACGATGGCAGTAAACATACTCACCAGGACACCCAGCAGCAGAGTTGTCACGTACACCACCATGTAGATCCAGCCCTAACTTGGCCTCAAGTGGGTGATGTATACCGAGCCAACCAATGTGTAGGCCAGGATTATTTGGCCAGTCAATATAAGTCGCACATCCTGCCACCACGAAGATGAACAGGAGCAATGTCAGCGTTCTTCGTTGCATACGTGTTGTGTTCCATCACTCTTTCATTTGGATACTAATGAATAGTAAGGTTTCATTGTAGAATCGCACTCTCTGCTCTACGTCGAGCTTCGCGGCGTTGCTGTCTGATACGCTTCCGCATGCGCTGACCAAAGAAGTGCCAGATGAGGAAGAGTAACACGAGGATACCAAGAATCACCCAGCCGGATCTCTCAATAATGATTTGTAGACGGTCAACCTCGACAGCTATGAAGTATCCTAGTACGCAGAAAGCCGTGTTCCACAAGGAAGCTGCGACCAGTTCAAATCCCAGGAAGCTCAGGTAGCGCATTTTGGCCATACCAGCACTTAGTGCTACAAAAGAACGCATATGCCCAATGAGGTGCGAAACAAGAATTGCCTTCCCCCCATGCTTTGTGAGCAACATACGTGCAAGGCGCAGACGTCCAGCTATCCTCATGCGGCGACCAGGCCCGCTTGTACCCACTCGCGTAGCAGCGCGAGCCAGCACGAACCGACCTATGAGGTAGTCAATGTGATACCCGAGCATGGTTCCAAGCGAGGCAAGGAAGATTACCCAGCCCAGGTTGAGGCTTCCCAGGCGTGCATAAAAAGCCCCCAGCAAAGCTAACGAGTTTCCAGGAAGGAGCAGACCGAGGAACGCAGTATTCTCGCCCAACGTACCCAGAAAAACGGCAAGGTATCCATATTGTTCATAGAATTCACCTAATAGTTTGATCCATTCGCTGATTGGTAGGATTGATATACTCCTTATTAAAACGCATAGCCAATGGCTACAAAGGCAGCGGCTGCAATGAGCGAAATGAACAGCACGAATAGGACGAAGTGAAACCCTACGTTACTCCTGGACAGCCAGTGCTCAACTCCAGCATACATATCCAGCGGCTGATAGGGTGAAACAGGAGAATGGTTTACAGGTAGTTGCATTGGATGTACCTGCAACTGCTGCTGAACTCGCACAGGCTGACTTGCCCTCGATAACCTTGGATTGGCACCCACTGGTATGGAATACCCCGATTCATAACTACTCCTGTCGCCAGTTATCTCAAAATACCTGAGTAATATGTTTTCGATATCGCGCTTCATCGCTTGAGCACTCTGATAACGCTGATTAGCATCTATTGTGAGCGCCAGAGCGAGTAAGACCTCCGTATCTGGAGATAGTTGTGGATTTAGTTGGCGTACAGGAGGATACTGAAACGGCACATACTCACCCGGGTCGTGGTTCGTTAAGAGGTAATGCACCGTCGCTGCTAACGCATACAGATCCGAGCGTGGATCCGCGTTCCCCTGGTATTGCTCAGGGGGAGCATATCCCGGTGTACCGAGCGCCGTTGTCTGTTTACGCCGTGCGCTGGAGGGAGTGTCTTTACGGGCTATGCCAAAATCGACCAGGTGTGCCCGCCTATCTTTAGCTCCGATAATGATATTGGCAGGCTTGATGTCGCGGTGCACAATTGCTGGAACCTGCTGCGAAAGATAGTCAAGGATATCCAGGACTTCCGAGGCATATCTCAGCGCAACGTGTTCTTTCATAGGTTGATTGAAACGGTCCATGCGCGCTTGCAGGGTTTCACCCTCCACGTACTCCTGCACCATAAAGTAGTGTGGTCCCTCCTGAAAGTGATCAGTCACACTTGGAATCAGAGGATGATCGAGATGTGCCAGGGTTTCTACCTCATGTTTGAAGTTTCGCACATCCTCCTGACGCCTTGTTGGATCCAGGTCATCCGACATCAATGCTTTGACGACTACAAGCTTACGAGCCAGGCGCGTATCGATTGCCAGAAATACGGATCCCATACCCCCCTGACCGAGTTCCTTTTTGATCACGTAGCGATCATTCTGCAGGCGTGCTCCAGGGATGAGCAAACGAGTGTTGAGGCTTCCTTCCCCAATTGCGGCTGTCGCAGGCAGGTCCATATAACTGCCACAGTGCTCACAAAAGCTCTCTCTTGCATACTGTTCAATCCCACAATTCGGACATCTCATTTCTCAAGCCTCCTGCTAAAAGTCACTTCGATACTCTTGCAGTATACGGTAAGATTATGAGACGAGATTGAGAGTACTCTGAATCCAGGCTGAGAATAATTCCTAACCCTTACTCCTGCCTAGCATAGGTAACCAGCGGAAGTTTAACCACGACAAGAAGCACAGTTTTTAGAGATAATCCCTATTGATTTGAGGACACTTCGTCTATTGAAGCGCATCACCTGCGGTGAAAGTCATCGTCGATTTCTCCCTCCAGTACTCGCAAGCCCAGCAGCACACCCAGCAAGGTATCCCCACCGGAGGTCGCTCCGAAAGCCAGGACGTGTCTTGCTTCATGCAACACTGCCTCAGACGCTTCAACCGGCAGCGCCAGGGTCTGCAACATCTTTCCTAGGTGCTCTGCCACCTCACCACGAGCGGCATGAGCTAGGAGAACAGCACTTAACAAGTTTGTACGAGGTTGTGCCACGCTAGCAATGGTAACTGCTATGTTATCGCGTGGAGCAGCGTCAACACTGAGATGTGAGCTGAGCAGCGCCATGACGGCAGCAAAACCTCCCAATGCATCATCGCCAGAAGGTGTGAGACCAGGCCCGAGGCCAGCCAGTCCGCGTGTAGCTGCTTCGACACCCGAGATATCCCGCAGCCAACTCGCCCGTACCAGCCTCCGCAGCTCTGGCAGCGCCATCCGTGTCAGTGGCGTCTCCCACGCCAACTGCCCCAGCAACAGTGGTCCGAGCAGCGGTGCCAGCCCATTGCGTGGGAGTTGATCAACGAGATAGCGAGCGAGTAGACGTACATGCTGAGCAACTGCCTCGCGGCGCCAAAGATATGCTGTTATTGCTGGTCGTGGCTCCCATGGTAGCGCTCCAGGCAGGTGGATTGAGAAGTCTCGGGCCGGAATGAAGATTCTTCCACCACCAACCAAGATATCCATGCCCCCCCACAGCTCTCCAAGTAGCTCTTCTGCCAGGTCTGATGGCAACCTTACACAGTTTGGCATGCGGGGCAGTTCCGTGCTCAGCACAGACAAGAGCCTATCATCAAGAGCAATGTTCATAGCCCGATGGAAGACACTGTGAATGAAGCCGGCTCGTGGCTGCAGCTCAAATATTGACTGGACGGGGCGGCTATAGTCTTCCGCTATCAGGGAAATAGTCATGCTGCTACCTCTTAGCAACACATTTCAGATGTCAACCAGGTATTTTCACACATTCGATCGATGAGCAATGATCCCACCTTGCCATGGAAGACTTTCAGTATGCGCTAATCGCCCAGTTACCATGAAATTGCTCACCGTTTCGACCGCTTTATGAGCTCCTATGATTACCATTCATATTGCTATCAGCATATCATAGCGAGCATTAGTACGCACTATCGATGATGCATAATTAAGAATGAGAGTGGTATTCACACCCAAGAGAAAAGAAAAGGGAGGGAACACTTATGGATCTGATCATTCGACAAGCACGCCTCAGGAAACGACCTGGGACATGGGATATTGGCATCAAAGATGACCGCATCTCGGCTATTGCTGAACAGCTTACAGAGATTACGACTTCCGAGATCAACGCAGCCGGAAATCTGGTCGAGCCCACATACGTCAATGGGCACATCCACTTCGACAAGTGCAATCTTCAGGACAAGATGCGCCCCAACAAGACCTACACCTGGGACGAGAGCCTCGAACTGACCTGGGAGCATAAGGCACAGTATACCATAGAGGATATCCTCGATCGGGCGGGTAGGGCCGTTGAAGAGGGAATCCTCAACGGAACAACCGTCTTTCGGGCATTCGCGGACGTGGACACGATTGGGAAGCTGCGACCACTCGAGGGATTGTTGGCACTGCGAGAACGCTGGCGCGATGTCGTCCACATCGAAGTGGTTGCGTTTCCCCAGGAGGGGCTCATTCGGAATCCGGGTTCCAGTGATCTCATGGAGGAGGCCATGCGCATGGGAGCCGACGTGGTAGGAGGCATGCCCTGGTTTGAGATGCTCGACGAAGATATGCGGAAACATACCGACTTGTGTTTCGAACTCGCGCAAAAATACGACAAGGACATACACATGCTGCTCGATGAAACGGTCAATCCGCTGAGCCGCTCCCTGGAATATCTGGCTGTGAAGACCTTGCGAGAAAGCTATCAAGGACGTGTTTCCGCCAGTCACTGTGTAGCTCTCTCGACATATGACGAGGCTCACGCACGCAAGGTGATGGAACTGGTCAAGGATGCGGATGTTAGCATCAGCAGCAATACCCACGTTAACCTGGTCATGCAGGCACGCTTTGACCAGGAGCCACTTCGTCGTGGGATCACTCGTGTCAAGCAGATGTGGCAGATGGGTATAAATCTGTTTTCCTCCCAGGATGACTTCAATGACCCCTTCTACCCGTTCGGACGCAATGATCAGCAGGAAGTCGCTGCCTACCTCTGCCACGCCGCCCATATGACCGGCGCTAGCGAGATTGAAGCTGTCTTCGATTTCATCACTCATAACGCAGCGCGTGCCTTGCGCCTGCAAGATTACGGCCTGGATCCCGGATGCCAGGCGAATCTGAACGTACTTGCAGCTCCTACTGTACGAGAGGTGCTACGCATCCAACAACCACCCAGCTGGGTGGTACGCAAAGGCAAGGCGCTCGCACACAACCAGTTGCAGAGAGAGCTCCTCAACCGTTGAGAGATGTTAGAAATTGTTCAAACTCGACCTAAGGGATTTTCCTGAGCAAGCCAAGCCGAGCATTGAAGGAAATATCATAGCAGCACAGCTTGAAATAATGTATGATGGTATCGATCTTCAAACTCTGTCCTTTTAATCACTCACTTGCGTTCTCATTTTTCGGACAAAGGAGATAGGCCGTATGACTGCTACCAAGATCAGCTATGCAACATGTCCACTTTGTGAAGCAACCTGTGGATTAGAGATTGTCACCCGAGGTCGAGAGGTCGTCTCCATCCGGGGGGATACGCAGGATGTTTTCAGTCACGGGTATATCTGCCCTAAGGCTTACAGCCTAAAGGAACTGCATGCTGACCAGGACTGCATTCGAGAGCCTTTGGTGCGCAGGGGTGATCAATGGTTGAGTGTGAGCTGGGATGATGCTTTTGCAGAGATTGAACAGAGACTTGTTCCCATCCTTCAACAACATGGTCGTGATGCACTCGCCATCTATGCCGGCAACCCGATCGTGCATAATCTTGCGGGCCTGCTCTACTTACCCGTTCTCCTCCATGCAGCGGGAACCCATAACTTTTTCAGCGCCTCAACGGTTGATCAGATGCCCAAGCAAGTAGCGGCAGGACTGATGTTTGGCACAATGCTTTCCATTCCCATCCCTGACCTGGAACGCACCGACTACCTGTTGTTGCTCGGCGCCAACCCACTGGTCTCCAATGGTAGTCTCATGACGGCTCCCGATATGCGTGGACGCATACGAAGATTACGACAACGTGGCGGCAAAGTCATCGTGATTGATCCCTACCGCACGCGTACCGCACAAGAGGCCGACGAACATCATTTTATCCGGCCAGGGTACGATGCGCATTTCCTCTTTGCCATCGTCCATACCCTCTTTACCAAGGGATTAGTGGCACCCGGGAAGCTCACCGAACACCTGAATGGTCTTGAGCAGGTACAGACGCTGGCGCAGCCTTTCTCTCCAGAACGTGTCGCATCAGTTTGTGGTATTGAGGCGGAGACGATTCGCCGCATCGCTCGGGATCTTGCAACTGCCCAACGAGCGGCCATATATGGTCGCACTGGTACATGTACACAAGCGTTTGGTACCCTCGCAAGCTGGCTTGTTGACGTGGTGAACGTCCTTACGGGCAATCTAGACCGAGAAGGCGGAGCCATGTTTCCCAAGGCGGCTGCGGGAGCCCGCAATACTAATGGGACTCCTGGTAGAGGTCGTGGTGTGCGCTTTGGTCGTTGGAAGAGCCGTGTACGCGGGTTGCCTGAAGTCTTTGGCGAACTACCAGTGTCTTGTTTAGCCGAGGAAATAGCAACGCCCGGCCAGGGACAGGTCAAGGCTTTGATCACGCTGGCAGGCAATCCCGCGCTCAGCACTCCCAATAGCCATCGCTTGCAGCAAGCTCTCAGCATGCTTGACTATATGGTGAGTGTGGATCCGTATCTCAATGAGACTACTCGCTACGCCGATGTGATCTTGCCTCCCCCTCCTTCGCTCGCTCGTTCTCACTATGACCTTGCGTTCTATCAGTTATCCGTTCACAATGTGGCACACTATTCGCCACCCGTTCTTGAGTGTGAGCCGGGGGCAGTAGACGAGTGGGAAGTATTCCTCCGTCTGGCAGGAATCCTCGCAGGGCAAGGGGCTTCCATCGACTTGCACCTACTCGATGATCTCAGTGTGATGACACTCTTCCAGCGTGAGATAACAACTTCGGGATCGCGTGTCGAAGGTCGTGATCCTGATGAACTCCTTGCTGCCCTCAAACCGCGTTATGGACCAGAGCGAATGTTAGATTTCATGCTGCGGAGCGGCCCCTATGGTGATGGATTTGGTGAACGGGACGGTCTGAACCTTGCCTTCCTGGAAGCGAAACCGCATGGGGTTGACCTTGGTCCTCTCCAGCCACGTATCCCCGAGATCTTGCGAACGCCATCCGGTAAAATTGAGTTAGCTCCCCAGCCAATAATGATGGATGTGGAGCGCCTGCGCATCTCCTTAGAGAGGGACAGCTCAGAGAGGGATGACGGGCACATGCACCTCATAGGCCGTCGCGATCTTCGTTCAAACAATTCCTGGATGCACAATCTCCATGTCCTCACCAAGGGCAAAGAACGCTGTACTCTGCATATCCATCCCAATGACGCCGCTCGCCTCGAGTTGGCTGATGGAGAGATCGCTTGCATCACTTCTCGCGTGGGATCGGTAGAGATCCCCATCGAAGTGACCGATGCGATCATGGCGGGAGTCGTTAGCATTCCGCACGGTTGGGGACATAACCTACCCGGAACGAACTTACATATTGCCACAGAACACGCTGGAGTGAACACGAACATCCTGACCAATGAAGGAGGCATTGATCCGTTATCAGGTAATGCTATTCTGAACGGCGTTGCGGTGACAGTTGCAAAAGCTCAATCCATATCACGTTCTCATTCATCTTGACTTGTTCAAGTAGAACCTGGATCGCCATGACGAGATAGGATTTCGAATACTGAATTTCACATAGCTCATGGAGATCAACGATACGCCTCGGCTTGTAGATTAAACAACTCGGCGTAGCGGCCATTCAACGCTATCAATTGGTGGTGCGAACCACTCTCAAGAATGCTCCCATTTTCGATCACGAAAATCCGATCTGCCAGGCGTACAGTACTGAAGCGGTGGCTGATGAAAACGGCGGTCTTCCCTTCAGTCAACTTGCGAAAGTGGGTAAAGACTTCGTGCTCAGCCTGTGCATCTAGAGCACTTGTCGGTTCGTCCAGCACAAGAATACGGGCATCGCGCATGAAAGCCCGTGCCAGGGCAATCTTCTGCCACTCACCACCACTCAACTGCGTGCTGTCCTTCAGATCCTTAAACCAGCGCCCAAGCATCGTGTCGTAGCCCTGGGGAAGTCGCTCAATGACAGCGTTGGCCCCACTCTTACGTGCGGCACTCATGACCAGCTCTCTCTGCTCGATCTTGTCCACGCGCCCTACACCGATATTCTCCTGCGCAGTCATGTAGTAGTTCACATAATCCTGGAAGATTACGCCAACTTGTTCGCGCAAATCCTTCAAATCGTATTCTTTAATACTGCGACCACCGATCAAGATCTCACCCTCATCCGGGTCATACAAGCGCGTGAGAAGCTTTACCAGGGTCGTCTTCCCCGCACCATTGCGCCCAACCAGGGCGACGGCTTCACCTGCATGGATGGTAAAGCTCACATGTTTCAAAGCTGCCTGCGTCTCAGGGTCTTTCCCCGGATAGGTGAAACTGACATCGCGGAACTCTATATCGAGTCCATCCACCTCCCTGGGAGGGTCTATTGGCTGTGGATTCGGCGGCGATACAATTCCGGGTTGGTATTCGAGGAACTCGAACAGCGTGTTCACATACAACGTATTCTCGTAGGTATTGGAGATACCATTCAACAAACCCTGGAAGTTCTGACCCACTTGCACTGCCGTCTGAGTGTACAATGTCAGACCTCCCAGCGTAATACGGCCAACCACGGCCTGGAGTGCGACATAGAGATAAATAGCACTATTCGCCACAACCGTCAGGCCTGACCAGACAAAGTTGATCGAGTAACGGCGTAAAAGCAACTTTTTGTCTTGTTTATACAACCTTGTAGCTAGATTCCAAAATTTGCCGATGAAAAAGTCGCCCAGGTTGAAGAGTTTGACTTCCTTGTTGTATGTGTCAGTCGTCATTAAAGTAACGAAGTAGGCCATCAGGCGTCGCTCTGGCGATTGACGACGCATAAGCTGGTAGCCCCTCCATCCGTAACGTGTGCTGGAAAAGAAGGCAGGTATTGGAACGATGAGCGCCACAACGGCAAGCCACCATGCCAAGTGCCATAGTAAGAAGATCAGCGAGAGCAAGGTGACTACGGTACGGCCTAAATCAAATGTTTGAGAGATCATCGTAACAGGCTGATAGCTGGACTGGTTCGCTGCCTGGCGCATCCTATCATAAAACTCAGGATTCTCAAAATAAGCCAGATCCAGCGTGCCGGCTTTCTTCAAGATATCCCACTGCACGCGGTTCGATACCTGTTCCTGCAAGAGTTGCTGCACGATATTACTGAATGTACTGAGCAGGCTAGTCAAAAGGGTGATCCCCAATTGCAAACCTACTGGCAACCAGATAGGAGCCGTACTGTGTATGCGAATCGCTAGCACAACGCTGTCGATCACCAGGCCGGTAATCGATACACTGATGGCGGGCGTGAAACCCTGCGCCAGACTTAAGAGGCCCAGCAGCGTAGTCAGCAACGCACTCGTCGACCATACAAGGCGCAATACACGCGGTAGGCTCACAAACGCTGCTGGAACTCTCTTGATACTAAACTTATCGTCCGCTCGTGATCCAGGGCCACCTGAGGAGAAAATGAGTTGTTGTTTCATGGGGTAGCCTGCTTCTCCACTTCTCTCTATTGCTCCATGATATGTCACTTTGTGATGAAACTGGTTCTCATCAGAAACGATGACAGTTATACTTCAGTATGCTCATAGTATACGCAAAAGAAGCTGACAAAACATTGTACCTATCAACAGTTTCCCAGTTAGGTAAAACCACTAGGCACAAGCTGTCAATTTCTACAGGTCTACTTGATATATTTCCCAAAATTGGTTATGCTGTTCTTATGGAAGAACAATCAGTTCAATATAGTGAACAATTGAGAGCAAGTATATAGGATAAAGGTGCCAGGACGGTTTCGCGAAAGGAGGCTGCAATGCGCGAACTCATCACCCTACATGTAAATGGCGAACGCCACGAACTGGCAGTTTTGCCGTATCATACCCTACTTGAAGTCCTGCGTGAAGATATGGGGTTGATTGGCACCAAGCATGGCTGCGAACTGGGAGAATGTGGGGCCTGCACCGTCCTGATCGATGGCTTACCTGTTCTCTCGTGTCTGACCTTACCTCTGGAAGTCCAGGAGAGCGAAATCACGACCATCGAAGGACTGGAACAGAACAGCAAGCTGCATCCCTTGCAAGAAACCTTTGCCGAATTGGGCGCAGCCCAGTGTGGCTACTGTACGCCAGGTATCTTGCTTGCCGGCGTCGCCCTCTTGCGCGAACATCCTCGGCCTACGCGTGAGCAAGTCAAAGAGGCACTGGCTGGAAACCTTTGTCGCTGCACTGGCTATACGAAAATCTACGAGGCAGTAGAAGCCGCTGCACAACGTATGGCACGAAGTGGAGGTGCTTTGTGAAGGAACAGCAACTTTTAAGCGTTCGGCAGAATCGTCCTGCTTACAAAGTGATCGGCACTCCCCAGCCCAAAGTTGACGCCTATGCCAAGGTGACCGGTCGTGCTCTCTATGCTGATGATATCATGCTGCCGCGCATGGTTTATGGACGGCTGTTGCGTTCGCCTCATGCGCATGCGCGTATCATTTCCATTGATACACGCCATGCATTGGAGCTACCCGGCGTCCTTGCCGTCATTACAGGCCTGGATCTGCCACAGAAGTTTGGCATTCTTCCTTCCAGCCAGGACGAGTATGCGCTGGCAATCGACAAGGTCCGCTATGTGGGTGATCCTGTAGCCGCCATTGCTGCACTTAATCCCGACATCCTCGACGAAGCAATCAAACTGATCAAGGTAGAGTACGAAGTACTTCCTGCACTGATGAGCACCGATGAAGCGCTGGCACATCCAGAAGTGAAGATTAACGACGAAGCGCGTACCGGCAATATTCACAAAGCTGTCTCCTATGAGTTTGGTGAGGTTGAAGCGGGCTTTGACTCAGCAGAGTACGTACGCGAAGATTGGTTCTACTACGAGGGCAATAATCACGCACCGATAGAAGAGCATGCCTGCGTGGCGAATTGGGAACCTAATCCCACTGATCATGTTGGGGGCAAACTCACGCTCTGGTCTTCTACACAGACTCCGCATTATGTCCACCGCGAGTTGAGCAAGGTGCTAGGTCTACCACAATCGCACATACGAGTGATCGCACCCAATGTCGGCGGTGGCTTCGGCGGTAAGAGCGATCCTTTTTCGCATGAAATTTGCGCCTCTGAACTATCGCGCCGTATCGGCAGACCTGTCAAAATCACCTGCACACGCGAAGAAGTGTTTTTGATTCACCGGGGACGCCATCCCGTCAAAATGTGGATCAAGACTGGAGTGAAACAGGATGGCATGCTGACTGCCATGCACTTCCGCTCATTCCTGGATGGTGGCGCCTATGGTTCTTATGGCATTGCGACTACCTATTATACTGGCGCATTACAGACAGTGACTTACAACCTTCCCTCCTACAAATTCGAGGGCATGCGCCTCTTTACCAACAAGCCGCCGTGTGGACCCAAGCGAGGCCATGGTACGACACAGCCTCGTTATGCTGTAGAGGTCCATCTCGACAAGATTGCCCATGATCTCGGCATCGACCCGCTTGAGCTACGCCGGCGCAACCTGATCGAACCTTACACACACACAGTGAACGGCTTACGCATCACCAGTTGTGCACTCGCCGAGTGCCTGGACGCGGTAATCGAACGTTCTGGTTGGGATGAATTTCGAACTAAGCGGGAGCTCAATCAACTAAGCCAGGACGTATCTGTATTCCTCAATGGAGATGAGCATCGTAAGGAGGGAACATATCACGCTCTGGAGATGGATAAGAAGGAAAATCTGGACGGTCAAAAAAGTGTCGGCCTCTACAATGAGCCCGTCAAACGTGGTATGGGCCTGGCAGCATCGTCCTATATCTGTGGTGCTGGTAAACCCATCTATTGGAACGACCTACCTCACTCGGCAGTGCAGATTCGCCTCGATCGTGGCGGCGGAGTCATTGTCTATTGTGGCGCTACCGACATTGGCCAGGGATCGACCTCTGTGCTTGCCTATATCGTCGCGGAAGAACTGGGGGTACAACCAGAGCACATTCACCTGGAAACCGCCGATACCACGCTGACTCCAGTCGATCTCGGCTCGTATTCCAGTCGCGTTACTTTCATGGCCGGTAATGCTGCCATTGGAGCCGCACGCAAGTTAAAAGAGCAACTCTTCGAGCTAGCATCCGAGTATTTGCAAGTACCCGTTGAGCGCTTGCAAGCTGATGACGGTGTTATCTATGATGAGAACGACCCGGGGGTAGCGCTGCCCTTTGTGCAAGCGGTGCAGTTGGCAGAAGCTCGCTATGGCGCTCTGGTGGCTGCAGGTTCATATGCCCCACCTGAAGGCATCCACGGCGATTACAAAGGAGCAGGCGTTGGACCTTCGCCTGCTTATTCCTATTCTGCATGTGTAGCACAAGTGGCGGTCGATGCGGAGACGGGGGAGGTGATCGTCGAAAAACTTTGGATGGCACATGATGTAGGGCAGTCCATCAACCCCTTACTAGTCGCCGGCCAGGTCGAGGGTGGTGCATACATGGGTTATGGCGAAGCGGTCATGGAGCAGCAAATTTTCCGTAAGGGGCGTCATAAGATACCTTCGCTGCTGGATTATAAACTTCCTACGACCCTGGACACACCCGAAATTGAAACCATGTTGATCGAAATTCCTGACCAGGAAGGTCCATTCGGAGGCAAAGAAGCTGGACAGGGACCGCTCAACCCGGTTATCCCCGCCATTGCCAACGCCGTCTATGATGCCATCGGGATACGCATCGACGAGACGCCGATTACCCCTGACAAGGTACTCAAGGCCCTGAAAGCTGAGGGGCAGGGGAAAGGAACTGTTCAGCGTCCCTCTGTTGCGCCTCTTGTAGCCCCATCCCCGTGGCCAACCCGTCTGATCACCTGGAAGCCTGAAGCAACGGGGCAATTGCAAAGCCTGCCCTCCCAGGGGAATGGAAAAATGCGGGGGAAGGATGCAACCCGGTCGGCTACTGCGAGAGGAGGAGTTTCCTGATGCTACGGCTTCCGCCATTTCGCTACCTGGCTCCTCGTCGCCTCGATGAAGCTGCGCAGATGCTGGCACAGGAGGGTGAGCAGGCCATGCTGGTTGCTGGAGGTACAGATCTCTATCCAAATATGAAACGCCGCCAGTTCACTCCACCGGTCTTGATCGGCCTGCGTGCCATCCCGGCATTGAAGAGCATCAGTGGCTCTCCAGAGCAGGGTATGCGCGTGGGTGCTGGTGTGACACTCTCCACCCTGGCTAACCTCACTCTCATCCTGCAACATTATCCCGCCCTTGCCACTGCTGCTGGATCCGTATCAACTCCGCAATTACGCAACGTGGGTACTATTGGGGGCAATCTCTTGCTGGACACCCGCTGTAACTATTACAATCAAACCGAGTTCTGGCGTCACTCCATTGGCTATTGTATGAAGAAAGACGGCGATATATGCCTGGTTGCCCCAGGGAGCCCGCGTTGCTGGGCAATCTCTTCGGCAGACACAGCCCCTGTGCTGATCAGCCTGGATGCACAAGTGCGCCTGGTGAGCATACGTGGCGAGCGCGTTTTGCCTGTACGCGAACTGTTTCGCGATGATGGCATGGACCCCTATACAACGGCCAGAGATGAAATACTCACCGAGATCATCTTGCCGCCTGCCGATGGCTGGCGCAGCATCTATCTGAAATTGCGCCGTCGTGGCTCATTCGACTTCCCTATTCTGGGTGTAGCGGTGGCGCTACGTTTTGCAGATGACAGGACGGTAGTTGAAGCACGGATCACCCTGGGAGGTGTGGCATCTCACCCAGTAGAAGCGACCGAGGCTGGTGCACAGTTGGTTGGTCAGCCGCTCAGTCCTGAGCTGATAGATGCAGTGGCGGTTGCTGCCGCCAAGCGTTCCAAGCCGCTGGACAATGCCGACCTGACGATCAATTATCGCAAACAGGTCACCCCTGTTTTTGTTCGCCGTGCGCTCAGTCAACTTGTGGAGTCATAAACATGTCTCAACTAGAAACAGCTTCCCGTTCGCTTATTGAGACACATCAATTGACTAGGTTGCAACTTGGTCTGGCACACATCTTGTCACAAAATCGCTTTTACCAGCAAAAACTCCTGCAAGACAGCGAATCAGTAACGATAGAGCTGCTAAAAGATCTCTCACATTTGCCTTTTACAACCAAGCGCGAGCTAGTCGCTGATCAAGAGCAGTATCCTTTATTTGGTAGCAATCTGACCTACTCTCTGAGTGAGTATATTCGCTACCATCAGACTTCAGGCACCACGGATCGCCCATTGAAAATCCTCGATACTCAGGCAAGTTGGGAGTGGTGGGCCGATTGCTGGACCAGCGTCTATAAAGCAGCCGGTGTAGAAAGTGATGATATTATTTTCCTGGCCTTTGGTTTTGGTCCATTCATCGGATTCTGGTCAGCTTACGAAGGGGCTAAGCAGCTGGGTGCGCTCACTGTTCCTGGTGGAGGTATGGATTCGCTGCAGCGGCTGCGAACGATGCAGGAGATTGGAGCCACGGTTTTGGTGTGCACCCCAAGTTATGCGCTTCGTTTAGCAGAAGTTGCACAGGAGCACGGTATCGACATACGAGAGTCGAGTGTACGTGTTACCATCCATGCCGGTGAACCAGGAGCCTCGATCCCGGCAACATGTGAACGCATTGAACAGGCATGGGGTGCCAAGTCTTATGATCATACAGGCCTGACGGAGGTGGGTGCGTTCGGCTTTGCCTGTTCACAGCAGCAAGGAGTGCACGTCAATGAAAGCGAATTTATCGCGGAGATTCTTGATCAGCATACTGGACAACCAGCGAAGGAGGGCCAGACGGGCGAGCTTGTGTTGACCAACCTGGGACGATGGGGTAGTCCCGCCATCCGCTATCGTACAGGCGACCTAGTGCGGCACGGCGGCTATTCCTGTGCATGTGGCCGCACCTTTCTGATCTTGCCTGGCGGTGTGCTGGGACGAGCAGACGATATGCTGATAGTGCGTGGCGTGAATATCTATCCCTCAGCCTTGGCGAATATCCTCCATCGCTATCCTGAAGTTATGGAATACCGGGTCATCGTGACGAAAAATGGTCCATTGGATGAGATTGCTTTGCAAGTGGAATGCCCTTCAGAACTGGTAAGCACTCTACAGGAACAACTACACCTGACCTTTCATTTGCGCATTCCTATAGAAGCCGTGAAACATGGAACTCTCCCACGTTTCGAGTTGAAGGCTAAACGAGTAGTAGACCGCAGACCGCGGGCATAAAGTAGCGATGTTGCAACAAATTAATTGGCAGAGAGAGGATCGTGCATTTGCTAACCTTGACATTCGCTCTGGTCCGATTTAAGGTTGACTATTAGAAGTGAGTAATTGAGATGAGAGCGGATTTTCGAAAGAATTAAGACCCTTGGACAACATTTTAGGAGGTAATCGAAAATGATCTATCGAAGTGAAGTAGTGGGTAGCCTGCTCAGGCCCACCTACCTGGTAGAAGCGCGCCAGCAGCTTGAATCGGGGCAGCTCGACGCGGCAAAGTTCAAGGCCATAGAAGACCGGGCTGTGAACGAGGCAATCGCTCTCCAGGAAGACGTGGGTATCGATATTATCACGGATGGAGAGATGCGGCGCTACGCATTCTTCGGTCACCTCGTCGAGGCCCTGGATGGTTTCGACAAGTACGGTGGATGGGCGATCCCTTTCACCGACGAAACCGGTGAGCAGCTTGTCTTCAAGCGACCTGTTGTGGTGGAGCGGCTCAGGTGGCGCAGGAGCATGTGCTCAGAGGAATGGGTCTATCTGCGCTCGCGACACAGTGGCCCAGGAAAGGTAACGATGATTAGTGCCCAGCAGGCAGCGGCCTACTACGACCCGGAGAAGTCGCGATCAGCATATCCCTCCCGTGATGCCTACCTGGCCGATATCGTGGACTTCTCGCGCCGTGAGGTAGAGGAATTGATTCGTTTGGGTTGCACCTACATTCAGATCGACGCTCCCCAGTACGCGGCTCTACTCGACCCCCAGATAAGGGAAGGATATCGCCAGCGAGGAAGCGATCCAGATAAATTGATTGATCAGTGCATCGAACTGGACAACGCCATCATTGATGGTCACCCTGGGGTGACTTTCGCAATCCATATTTGCCGTGGCAACAACCAGAGCAAATTCTACGCCAGGGGCGACTATGAGCCGATCGCCCGTATTTTCAGCCAGACTCACTTTCAGCGCTTCCTTCTCGAATACGACGATGAACGCTCTGGCGGCTTCGAACCGTTGTTGCACGTACCCGGGGACCGCACCGTGGTCCTTGGCCTGGTGACAACTAAGAAACCCCGCCTGGAATCTGCCGACGAGCTGCGCCACCGTATCGAGGAAGCTTCCCGCATAGTGCCACTGGAAAGGCTTGCTCTCAGCCCGCAATGCGGCTTTGCATCTACGATGGAGGGCAACCGCATTTCGTTTGAGGATGAACGCCGCAAGCTAGAACTCGTGGCAAGCGTGGCGCGGAAGGTTTGGGGCTCTCAGGCAAAAAGATAGCTTTTTCGTGAGGCAAGAGAAAAGATGGACAATACATAGGATCGTCCAGGTCTACCAGAGTTAAATTCGATCAGGCAGAGATGGAGAAGTTCACCTTTTTGGTATATGGGGGTGGGTTTGCAATGTCTGCCATAACAACACCATTGCACCGGTCAGAATAATCACGAATGGCATCAGCGACCAAAGGCCAATATGCTCTCCCAACATGCCAGCAAACCATGGAAGAACAGCGGCGCCAACGCTGCCAAGACTTGCAAGGAAACCGACAGCGCTTGGGAGTACGCGGCTGGATACCCTGTTCGATAAAAGAGCAATCATGGTCGGATAAATCGGCCCAAAGCTAAAGCCAACCAACCCTAGCCCAAATGCAGAGACTGCAGGGAACGGCAAAAGCCAAATCAAGAGCATTCCGATGACTACTCCCACCAGGCACCCTCGTATCAATCGCTCTTTCCCCAGGCGCTGCGCTACTCTCGCCAGCGCCACACGGCCTAGCGTAAGCCCCAACCAGTAGCCACTGACCATCCAGCCTGAAAGTAAGACAGGCGCATGCCGTTCCTCTGTCAAAAAGCTGTAGCTCCAATTGCCTAAGCTTACCTCGGCACCAACGTAGATAAGCAGGAAAAAAGCTGTGATCCAGACCACAGGAACCCTGAGGGTAGCCACGAGAACATTACCTTTGGGTTTGACTACATCCCCTGGAGGTGAGATGCTCTGATCCTTGAAAGCCACCTTGAAGCCAATCAACAAGACCAGGCTCATCCCTATCCACACGATATAGACGCTATTCCATCCCCACCTGACTGCCAGGATAGTAGAAGCTATCACCGGGCCAAGCAGTGCTCCAGTTCCATAGAATGCATGGAGATAATTCAGGGGAGCGGCATTCCGAGGCATTGCGGCAATATAGGCATTTAGACCGGCATCGATGATGGCTACCCCGAAGCCAAGTGGAAGCATCATAACCAGCACGATCATAAAGGGAAGCATCAGACTGAGAGCACCCAGGCCGAGGAGGAAGCTTACAGCACCTAACATCAGGAAACGCCGATTCCCCCAATTTCTCGACTAGAAGCCCACTGTTGAATGCGGCGATCAGATAGCCCACCGTTTGAAAGAGAAAGAGTAGGCCAATGGTCGCTTTATCAACAACATAATGCACCTGCAGACTGGGTATGAGGACCCCAAATGCTCCGTCATTTGCACCGATTAATATAAAAGCGATAAATGCTAGCACTATTTGCAATTCAGCATATCTCAGACGCTTAGTATCGGGACTAGTTTTTGGAGATGCGATAACTTGTACTCCTATCTTTGCAGCGCCAAAGTTTGGGAGCTGGACTCCGATTTCCACTGTTGGAACGCATTGCTACTTGCCATTTTACGTCATACCTCCTACACTTTGACTGTAACGAAGAGACGCATAATGAGACTAGGTCAAAGTTGCAGGGCTATTGCAATCGATCTCGCTGCCTTTCATCGTAGCTGCATCGCAGATTGGTATGGAACTGGGCTTACTCAGCAGGGCGACAGGCGCAGCACTCATCACTGCCGAGCTGCTTTCCGTCATCCTCTTCCCGATTACGGCCTTGTCCCTCTTGCGCCGTCGTGAGCTCAGCTCGGCACCGGTACAGAAGCGAGCCTAATTTTATGACGTTTTCAGGCAAATTTGGGGGATTTATAAGTTAGCCCATGTTCCTCAGTGCCTCATACGTCGTGACAGTGACAAGACCGTAAATGAGGTGAGGAATAATATCGGCTACCCAACCTGAAAAACCCCATGTCTTCGGATCGGTCGCTCTTAGAGCTATAAGGGGAACGTCGCTAGCTGCCATGGCTGTCAGGCCAACCCCAATGCTAGCAAGTGGGATGGGCACATTATCAAGTTGTGATCGTAGCAATCCATAGGCTAAGCCTGTACCAAGGCCATTTACGTAGCCAAATAGTGCCCCTAGTCCACTTTCGCGTTGCTGAGTTGTCTGGTCTTGAGAACTCCCACCTTGAGAAGAGGAGGAAATACCTACTAACTTAGCCAGGATGTAGACCATCTTCGACGGAGCGCTACTCGCCGGGCGACCACGAATAGCCATATCCACATAGGTTGTCACGTTGAGCGCGACAGTTCCCACTGCTCCAGCAACAGTACCGATCAGTGTATCTCGTAACATAATCTTCCTCCTTTATGTCTATAATGTGCATCGCAAAACGTTGCTTTTATCGTGGATCAACTCGGCACGTACCCACTCGGTGAAGCCCTGGATGGCATGTTTTTACCCACAATAGGCTGATTGGAAAAGAGCTGCAATGAAGCTTCACAGTGATAAACACGATACAGCGTTGCGCAACGTTTCCATATGTGTCTTCGTGTTCTCTATGTAGGGAGAACTGGTCTTGTTCAATCATCTAGAACTCAGTTCATTCGAAGAGCAAGACGATGAGCCCTTTTGAATTGCAGGAAGAAGACAGGGTTGTTAGTCATTGATTTTTTGGAAAGGCTGACTATCCAAAAACAATAAGTAAATGAAGTGCTCCTTCTGTAATCTATGCTACAGAACTCTTCATACTGATGCAGTATACTTGAAAAAGGAGATTCTTTCTATGCCGCGAATCTGTGTCTTCGATGTTAACGAAACCCTTCTCGACTTGCGCGCGTTGGATTCGCACTTCGAGCGTGTCTTTGGTGATGTTACTGCTCGTCAAGCGTGGTTTACCCAACTCCTTCAAACCGCCTTCGTCTCAACGATAACTGGTGATTACAAGGATTTTGGGACGATCGGCTCGAGTGCGTTAGACATGGTAGCTACTCGCCGAGGGGTCACACTTTCTCCACAAGACCGGACCAGCATTCTGGGTGGCATGCGAAACTTACCACCGCACCAAGATGTGCAGGATGGTCTCGAGAGGCTGCGCCGTGCGGGACTACGGCTCGTCACCCTGACCAACTCGACCGAGCAGGTTGCCCAGGCGCAGATCACCAATGCCGGCCTGAGCGAGTATTTCGAGCACATTTTCTCTGCGGATTCTGCCCGGCGCTTGAAGCCAGCGCCCGAACCTTATAGCATGGTCGCAGAGCGCCTTGGCGTAGCTCTCAGCCAGCTTAGACTTATCGCGGCTCATGCCTGGGATATTGCTGGTGCCCTACACGCTGGCTGCGCTGCCGCCTTCGTGGCCCGACCTGGTATGGTGCTCGATCCGCTCTTTGAGCGACCCGATGTGATTGGGACCGACATGCGCGAGGTGGCCGACCGTATCGTTGAAAGTGAGAGAGCCTAGACTTCTCCTCATGAAGCCGATTCTTGACGACTGCAAAGGGATCATCCATCGCACCGTCTTCGGCGCACCTTGGGAAAATTACTATGCGGATTTTTTTGTCAGTCGCTACCTCAAATAGATCTTGCACCTTTACTATATTACTTGTACCCATTCTTACTTGCCTGCGTGATGAGATCTCTTTGGGAAAAGGTAGAACTCTTTTTGCTCTCAAACGTTACGAAGAGGCTCGGGATGCATATTATAAAAATCAAACCCCAATTATAGGAAAAATGGTTCCTTACTCATGGGGTTGGAACAAAAATCAACCCGACTTTTGGGAGAGATGAATGCAGGTGAAGGATCAGGATAGGTTTACCAAAATCAGGGGGATATCGAGACCAATAGTCTCTCCTCAAATCTTCACTCTTCATAATATACGCATGATTGACGTAGAATATCGCTATTGCGATTTATTAGCCATCATAATAATGTCGGCAATCAACAGGAAAAAAACGTGCGTTGGGCGCGGGACTATGAACTGTAAATGGGCCCACCTGGATTCGAACCAGGGACCAATCAGTTATGAGCCGACTGCTCTAACCACTGAGCTATGGGCCCTCGCGGAACATATTGTATCATAGCTGTTGTAACTTGTGAAGTGGGCAAAATCTCTTTCCTCCAACAAGAAATTCGCAATGATCGGCTCAAATTTATGGCAATCATTATGCTGTAACCTATGAAGTATGATATAATAGCGGTTAGTAGATATAGGGTTCTGTTCCACAATTCTGTCCAGGTACAGATTGGCTTGGCTGTGAGATTGAGGAAGCTCAGGGGCAGAGACGAAACGAAAACAACCGATGACAGACTATCCTTTGGGGACGTTTTTTTACGGCCCCAACAGAGTTTCACTGCTGTCTGACAATGTAGAAGAGCGGCGACTCCCAATGTATCTTACCAGGTACTACCGGAAAGATATACAGGTGCTTCATACAACAGAAACATCTGCCTACTACAGGGCCGTGCCGTATACAGAGAATTGGCGCGGTCGATAATTTTTCTAGGGGAGCATTCGATGGCGAATGAAGTAACAATCCGTATTGGTGGTGAGTCGGGTGAGGGAACCATTTCTGGTGGTGATATTCTCGCCCTGGCTGCTGCACGCTGGGGGTATCATGTATATACCTTCCGCACCTTTCCTGCCGAAATCCTCGGCGGACCTTGTTTGTTTCAAGTACGTATAAGTGACCAACCTGTGAAATCGATGGGGGATTATGCTGATGTACTCGTTTGCTTGAATCAAGAGGCATATGACCGTAACATCAGCGACTTGCGTCATGGCGGCGTTCTGATCTATGATCCCTCTGATTTTATGCCAGAAGCCGGCGACTATATTACCTATGCTATTCCATTCAATGAATTAGCCCGCAAAGAAGTACAGTTGTATCAGACCAAGAATATGGTTATGTTGGGTGCAATTTCAGGCTTGTTTGGTCCACACTTGGAGGCGATCATCCAGGTAGTTGAGTCAAAACTCTCTAAGTCGCGTAAATCTAATCCTATTTTGATGGAAAAGAATATGCTCGCCCTGGAGATTGCGAAAAAATACGTCACAGAGCAAGTATCTAAACGTGACCCTTACCAGTTGGGAGCAGTAGAGAAGGCGGATCGCGTTGTGCTCAATGGCAATCAGGCGGTTATTGCTGGAGCTTTGGCTGCCCACTGCGGCTTTTTTGCAGGCTATCCGATAACACCGGCAAGTGATATCATGGAGGGGTTGGCAAAAGAACTGCCCCAGGTCGGCGGAACTTTTCTGCAAGCAGAAGACGAAATCGCTGCACTTGCTGCAGTGTTGGGAGCCTCATTTGGAGGCGTGCGCGCGATGACAGCTACCTCAGGTCCTGGCTTCTCGCTCATGACCGAATTGATCGGCTACGCATCTATGGCGGAGATACCTGCAGTAATCGTAGATGCCCAACGCGCCGGTCCAAGCACGGGCATGCCGACCAAGATGGAACAGTCCGATCTCAGTTTCGCCCTCAATGCCAGCCATGGTGATACCCCGCGTATGGTTGTAGCTCCGGCTAATGTTGCTGATTGCTACAGCTTGATGATCCTGGCTTTCAATATGGCCGAGCGCTACCAGATGCCTGTTATCTTCCTCAGTGACCAGTCCTTAACTGCTCGTGTGGAGAGTGTTGAACGCAGCGTTTTCAAACCCATGGAAATCCAGGAGCGCATCAAATTAAGTGAAGATGGAACGAATGGGCATAAAGAAGCAGTCTCCGTTGGTGCAGGGGCAACAGAGCATAGCTACGCACGTTACGCCTACACTGCGAGCGGTATCTCTCCCATTTCGGCACCTGGAACAGGCGCTCTTACCTACGTCGCAACTGGTCTTGAGCATGACGAGCATGGTCATCCAAATTACGAACCAGAAGATCATACAGCAATGATGGAGAAAAGGTTCCGCAAGCTGGCTACTGCAGCTGAAGAATTACCCAGGCCCCAACGATATGGAGATGAGGATGCCACAATTGGTATCATCGGCTGGGGATCCACGGAGGGCACGATTCAAGAGGCTGTTGATCGCGCGCGTGCAAAGGGATACAAAGTTGCGGCGCTCCAACCAAAGATACTCTCGCCACTTCCAGACCGCGCCATTCGAGATTTCATTCGCTCAGTCAAGACGGTAATCGTACCCGAGTGTAACTACTCAGGTCAATTGGCTAATCTGCTGGGCGCTAAGTATGGTTTACAGGCCATTCGTGTGAACAAATTCGGAGGTATTCCGTTTACCGCGGGTGAGATTTTGCGGGCAATTGAGGAGGTTAGCTAATTGTGACTCAAACAAGTGTTATTCTCACTCCAAAAGATTATAAAAGCGAAGTAAAGCCAACCTGGTGTCCTGGGTGTGGCGACTTTGGTGTACTCAATGCTATCTATAATGGCATGGCCAATCTTAAGCTATCTCCAGACCAAACGGTTGTTGTATCAGGCATTGGCTGCTCTAGCCGCCTACCACACTTTGTGGAAACATTCGGTTTTCATAGTCTGCATGGCCGCGCATTACCTGTAGCACAAGGATTGAAAATGGCGCGTCCTGACTTGACTGTTTTAGCTGTAGGTGGTGACGGTGACTTTTTCAGTATAGGAGCAGGGCACCTTGTCCATGCTGCATTACGCAACGTTGACATTACCGTAGTCGTGATGGATAACGAGACTTATGGTTTAACCAAGGGGCAAACCTCGCCGACCTCTCCAACAGGCCACACCACAAAGTCTACACCCTATGGACTGCTGGCCTCACAATTCAACCCCATCGCAACAGCGCTGACTCTGAATGTCAGTTTTGTGGCACGAGGTTTTTCCTCTAAACCAAAAGAACTGGCTGCGTTGATCGAGCAGGGAGTGAGACACCATGGCTTCTCGTTCATCCATGTGCTTAGTCCATGCCCAACGTTCTATAATACGATGGATGTGTGGAAGACCACTGTAACATCGATTCCCGCCGATTATGACACGCACAATCGCTTCAAGGCATTGGAGCTGGCGATGGAAACGGAGAACCCATATGTTGGCCTCTTCTACCAGGAAGAGCGACAAACGATGGACCAAGCTGCGCACCAGTTAGTGCAGCAGGCGAAGGAGTTCGATATCAATCGATATATGGCACGCTACGCATAATTCATTTCAATTTGAAACTGGGCAAGCCATACTCTCAAGAAGCTTTACAGGGGGAAAGGTATAAAATACCTTCCCCCTATCCATTTTTGTTTGAGGTCATTTATCCTTAAAGCGATTACATAGTCGCGTCGACTGACGATGTCCAATTTACCGAGTTGATAACGGCGCGGGTAAATTCCTCACCGCAAGAACGGCAGAAAAGTCCACTTTCATTGTGAGCACTGCCGCCGATAGCTGTTAATTGTACTTCGGCTGGCTTCCTACACCATTCACAGAGGCTGCCACGAGGAGCAGTATCAATAGACACCGGGCGTCTGAATTCATTGTCTGACATAAGCTAAGGTATCCTCCCAGTTCGTACTGTTCAAGTACAACTGTTTCTTAACAAACATAAGGGGGAAACCCGTATCTGGTGGTCAACAGCAGTGGATTCTCCACGGCGATACGGCACATACAAAACGCGCATCATCGCCCGGGAGCTGCAACGCTCCTTTGATCGACAAAACGGAGAACCATGAATGTTGTCGATGCAGTTAAAATATAGCACATTCTTATGGAAAGTGCTAGTCCGAGATTTGTTCTGTAGTAGACTCGTTTACTGTAACCTGATCATCTGATGCGGGAAAGTGCGAGGAGAGACGATCACCAATGATCCATCCCACAGCGCCAAGACCAAGAGTAAGGCCAAGCCAGATGAGCAAATCCGTGTTCAAGGCGACATTAAGTGATGCTAAGACGGCCGCAAGCACAATGCCCAGCGTCAAACCTACCGTTACACCTATGAGACAACCTGGATGAGACAGGTTACGTCCCCGTAACTTCTTCATCATAGAAGTGCTTTACCTTCATCTACTTCCTTCTTTAGTATTTAGGATGATAGCGCGTTAAGAGCAAAGCGTCAAGTTAGCACCCCTGACTGATGGAGAGCTAGCAATACTAATTCCTGGACAACGGTCTAAAAAGTGGCTATACTGAAAGGGCATTAGACTATTTAAAACTTCTCCTTGTTGTAAAAGAGAGACTGCCACTGTGCATACTGGAAGTACGTTCATTGTAATGCGTGGATATCCGGGAACCGGTAAAAGTACGATTGCGCGGCTTCTCGCCGCAGCATTACATGCACCACTTATCGATAGAGATATCATCCGCCAGACGGCTGTTGATTTATTTGGAAATCTGCCCCAAGTTGGACAATTTTCATATATGCTATTGTTTGCCCTGGCACGCGAGCAACTTCGCCTGGGCCTGAGCGTCGTGGTAGATACGCCCCTGACCTATCGAACCACCTATGAACAATGCAAAGAATTAGCACGCGCTTTCCACACACCCATGCTGGTTGTGCATTGCCAATGCCCATCTGAAGTGCAGAAACGCCGCCTTGAGGGTCGCAAAGGAAAAGTCTCTGAGTTCCAGATTACCTCATGGGAGCAATGGGAGCAGTGGAGGTCGCGCTTCGAGGAATATGAAGATGAAGGATGCGTTATTGATACATCCAATCCTATGGATGAATCGCTGGCCAAAGTGATGCGCTCGATCCATGAGCTGCATTACCAGCACAAAAACTACACTGAGCAAGAAATTTCAGACCAGCCTCGCATATAAACCACTTATTCGATGTTGTCCTTTGATACACTCCTAGTAATTCAGTTTAAATTCAGGAAAGCGTTAACTTCTTTTCAGTTCTCCGTACTATAACCTGCTCAGCAGAATATAGTATGATAAGTGCATGCATATTACTGGATTACCAGCGCATTAAACACACGAGAACAGTCAGGAACCCACCCCTTTTAAAGGGGAGGGCTTGCGAAACGGCTAGCGCAACATGAGTGCACACATTCTGATTGTCGATGACGATGGCCGGGTGACAAGCGCCCTGCGCCGAACCCTTGCTTATGAGGGTTACCATGTCTCAGTGGCAGCGAACGGTGAGGGTGCCTTGTCTATTGTTCGCATCAGGCCGCCTGACCTGGTCATTCTCGACCTCATGCTCCCCGGTATTGATGGGATTGAGGTTTGCCGCCGCTTACGCAGCGCTGGGGATGGCACATCAGTACTTATGCTGACGGCACGCGACACGGTGGCCGATCGCGTGGCAGGGTTGGAAACTGGAGCCGATGATTACCTGGTGAAGCCGTTCGCCCTCGAGGAGTTACTGGCACGTGTCAAAGCTCTTCTGCGAAGACGTAACCCACCTGACATCTCTCGCGAAGTGCTAGTTTTCGAAGACCTGGAACTAGATACTGCTACACGCCAGGCCAAACGAGGCAGTCGTTTAATTAACTTGAGCACAACCGAGTACGAACTGCTTGCCATGTTTTTACGCAATCCACGTATCGTTTTGACCCGTTCAGTGCTAATGGATCGTATCTGGGGAAACGATTTCGAGGGTGGTCCAAATGTATTGGAAGTTTATATCGGTCACCTGCGCGGCAAACTGGAACAACACGGCGAAAAAAGGCTCATTCAGACGGTGCGTGGAGCAGGCTATGTACTGCGTGCTGTTGAGTGAGGAGGAGATGAAGGCTATGTACTTCCCGCTACAGCTTCGCCTGACACTTTTCTACGCTGTCTTACTGGGACTTGCTTTGTGGTTCTTTGGAAATGCAGTCTATACGCAGGCGGAGCAGCGTGCTTACAGAGATCTTGATAATACTCTGAGTAGCCGGGCAGCAAGCGTTCGATTTGGTAAAGAACTTTTTACCAATCAAAACAAAGGTGATCTTCCTCGCCTCTTGCAGAGTGTAAATGGGCTGGGAGCCGATGGCGTCGCTATCGAAGTTCTGGACAACCATATGCATCTGCTAGCAACTACAGCGGGTAATCCGAATGATCCTTTTCAAACAACGGTAACAGGACTAGGCGATAGCCCTGTCCCCTGGGATGCGCATGCCGTCCAATTGATTTTTCAACACCCTATCTCTGTTAACGGAGACGCAAGCAGTCTATTCAGCACTATTACCTTCCAGGGTCAGCATGTACGAGTGTATTCCCTGATGAATAATGATTCCGGTGCCGGACATGTCATTCAAACGGCGCGTTCGGAGCAGGATATTGAGCAATCTCTGAGTGACTTGCGCCAACTGCTCTGGTTAGGCGGCGTATTCGTTCTGGTATTCGCACTGTTTGGTGGATGGTTTATTACATGGAGCGTACTGAGGGCAGTCAGGCGCATGACGAAAACAGCGCGCAGCATCAGCGCTTCACGTGATATTAGCCAGCGCGTACCGGTCAGCTCAGTTTTGGGAAAGAACGAGCTTTCTACGCTCGCTGCTACCTTTAACGAAATGCTGGCAAGTCTGCAAGAATCATATCAACGCCAGCAGCGCTTTGTCGCCGATGCCTCCCATGAACTGCGAGCGCCAATTACCTCTATTCGCTGTAATCTCGACCTGCTCGCAAAGGCACCCGATCTACCAGCCGAAGAAGCAAAAGCAGCTCTGACCGACACGCGAGCAGAGGCAGATCGTATGGGACGCCTGGTAAATGACCTTCTGACCCTTGCCCGTTCTGATGAAGCTACACAACAGTCTGGAATCAATGGCTATAGGAAATCGGATGAGGAAGTATCGAAGGTTGACCTGGATAGTCTGTTACTTGAGGTTTATAGGCAATACAGACCGGCTGGTGAAGGTGAGGATAAGGATAACAAGCAGCAAGGGCCACGGTTAATGTTGCAAGACATTACTCCGGTGAAGGTATATGGCGATGCAGACCAGCTTAAACAAGTCCTGGTTGCTTTGTTGGATAACGCTTTCAAATACACACCCTATGAAGGATCTGTGACACTTTCACTCACTAATGATGAGAACTATGCAATGATAAAGGTGAGCGATACAGGTATAGGCATTCTACCTGAAGATCTACCTCACATTTTCGAACGTTTCTATCGTGCGGATCGCGCTCGATCCCGTGATCGTGGCGGCAGCGGACTAGGCTTGACGATTGTGCAGAATATCGTGCAGGAGCATCAAGGTACAATTGAAGTGGAGAGTACGCCTGGACAGGGTAGTACCTTTACATTGAGGCTGCCCGTGACGAATGAAATAGATTAGAAAATTATTGCGCGCTCCTTCCGTCATCAATATGATACAACCACAAACCATCTCGTCCGTATAGCTTATAGAATGAACGTTTTCAGTTCATGTTTTCGAAAACAAATAAATTGAGTGAGGGCATGCAATGCATCGCCTCACCGTTATGAAGGAGCCATCAAGAATGTGGAATAGATCTCAACCATACCGCAGGGGGATACGATTTTTCCCTCATATCATCCCAATAGCGTTTCCGCTGATCTTCCCATTGGGCATTGGTCTGGCCGCCTGGCTGTTCCATTTGCTCTTCCCCGTGCTTGCAATTCTACTCCTCGTCGCCCTGGCCTTTTTTGTCTACCGGGCAATTACGCTTGGAAGCCTCGAGGCGGCATGGAATTCGATGTGGAAAACGAGCAATCCGTGGCAGCAGCGGTTTACCTCACAGCAGCAACAGCCGCCCTACTACCGGCCACAACAGCCACCTTACTATCAGCCGCAACAGCCCTACTACCAACCATCATCTCCGGCAGGACAAGAGCAGCCATCTCAGCCGTATGGACAGGGTTACCAGCCTGAGCAGCCCCGGACACAGGATCCAGAGCAAATGCCACCGATACAGCAGTAAGATACCATCTTTGCTGGGCGACCTTGCGGTCGTCCAGCTACTGCTCTCCACCAGCGTGATGAAGCTCTATGCCATTGAGGAGTCCTTCACGTTCATGAAGCCACCAGGGCACGTGTTTGCCGGGTGGATCACCTTTAGTGCTCATGAAGCGGACATTCCCCCTTTCGTATTTGGTTTTCCCTCATGTTCGGTCTTGCGCAACCACAGTGAGACATGTGCCAGTTGCATCATCTCCTGGACGACCGCACCACCCGCTCACTCAATTGGGAAAGATCGACCTCGTTGCGGAGCGTGCTACTGAAAGCAACAAGGGCCTTGGTCGCGTCATACTTTCGATGATAGAAGCGCCAGTCAATGAGAGTTGGGATCCGCCGCCAGAGATATGCATACCTTCTATAAGGAGCTATGGAATTTACTGCGCCGTCCTCCCCCCATCAATCGGAATCACCTGCCCCGTAATATAGCTCGCCCCCTCCGATGCCAGGAAGAGCACAGTAGGAGCCAGTTCGCCAAGTTGGCCAATACGCCCCATCGGCGTAGTCCCAGCTACAACGGCTTCGGCACGATCCAGAATAGCCTCAGTCATGCGTGTTCTAAACATACCGGGCGCAATTGCATTCACACGTATACCACGACCAGCCCATTCTAGTGCCAGCGCTCGCGTCAAATTAATGACCGCCGCTTTACTAGTATTATAGCCAACGGTTTGCAACTGCCCGCCCCCCAAGCCAGCAATGGAGGCAACATTCACGATTGCTCCCTTGTTGCGTTCTAACATGTGTCGCCCGACGGCCTGCGACATCAGGAATGTTCCGGTGATGTTTGCATCGATCACTTGCCGCCAGCGTTCCAAGGGCATTGTCTCAGCGGGTGCTCCCCATGTCAGGCCAGCATTATTGACTAACACGTCGATCTTACCATTTTTCTGAAGGGTCTGCTGCACCAGTTGCTTTACAGATCCGGCATCCGCAACATCACAAGTCATGACATCAACAGCTATAGCGCGATCCTTGAGAAATTTTTCGGCTTCATTGAGCCACTGCTCCCGGCGAGCAGTAATAACCAGCTTGGCCCCAGCATATCCGAAGGCATGGGCAATCTCCAATCCCAAACCCCGTGAGCCACCCGTCACCACCACAACCTCACCCTTAAAATCAAAACTAACAGTGCCCATGTTCGCCTCCTAAGTTCTTCTTTATTGTCCAGTTTGTCGCTCACCAAAAGCAATGCTATGATGATAGCATAAGCAGTTCCTTTTTACATCACAACGAGATACCTTACCCAACAGGAGTTTGATATAGCTACTACCCAGACCAAACCCAGATTCCATATGGGTGCACAGGACCGGCGCCGATTGGAGAACCTTCCCTGGCATGTTCCCTTGGATGAATGGCCGGCACACGGGGTTACTCCGCTTACGATTCGTCGAGGTGAGTCACGCCATCCTGTGATTTTCGTCGAGAGTGACGGCGCACGCTACGCTCTCAAAGAGACCACACCCTACATGGCGGAGCGCGAGATAAATAATCTGCGCGAGATTGAAAACCGTGGTATCCCTGTACTCAGTGCCGTTGGAAGCGTCACCGTAGCAGCACCACCTGTATTGCTAGACACATCCGGAATTGGTGGTCTTCCCCAATACATAAGCGGGGATCGAGGCTATACAGTAACAAGATTAGCTCCTCGCGTTATACCACATGCGTTATTGTTTCGCTTGCCATTTACAAAGCGAACGAAACGACGTCTTCTAGGGGCAGTGGCAGTGCTGATGGTCGAGTTACACGAGCATGGCATTTACTGGGGTGATCCATCCCTGGCAAATGTACTGATTCGCATCGATGGACGACGCATCCTGGCAATTATGGCCGATGCGGAGACGGCAGAACTCTTTTCTGGCCCGATAAGTGAGGGACTACGCGAACAGGACCTAGCATTATTCGGTGAGTCGTTGATCTGGCAAGCAGAGGACCTGCGCCGGGCACGCGAACTACCTGAAGAAGAGACTCTGGTGTACGACAACGATTTTCGTTATTTTGAACGGCGGTATCGCTGGCTGCGTCGAGAACATACACGATTGATTGCCTCCCCATCCTTTAGCACACTCTACCAGGTACAACGTCTGCTGGAAGGTCTGAATCAGTGGGGTTACACCCTGCTTAGCACGACTGGACACACGCTGCAGGAGTTAGTCACAGTGCTGCCCGGCTGGTATGCCCGTCGCATTCATGACCTGCTTGGTATCAAAGTACCACGCATCTATGCCCGTCGCTTCTACAATATGATTCTCGGGCACCAGGCTATTATGAGCAAAAATGAAGGTCGCGATATTAGCATTGAAGAGGCCGCAAGAGATTGGTATACGCGGTACCACTTACCTACTATACTCTTATTGCGCAAGCACCTAACGAGCGAACAAGATCCTATGCAAGCCTACTTCTCAATTATGGAACGTAAATGGAATCTCAGCCGCAAAGCAGGATACGAGATACCCCTGGATGAGGCAGTAGTGGATTGGGCTATGCAGGAGGCTGTAAGGGAAAAACTTGGCGCAGTTGATCCTGCAAGGATTGCAACGTGGTGGAGAGAACGCAAACCAGTTACAGAAGTATTGGAACCGCCGCTCATCGAAAGTAAGAAATTGGAGCCATTGCTCTCCGAGTCAGAGCAACCACTCGTACATCTTCCTCAGCCTGAATTGGAAGAGGAGTTAACCGGGCTACTCAAACAACAGAATACTGATGGCGAGTGAGCTGGACGAGGAGGAGCGAGTTGTAAGGCGGTGACATGTCACAGGGTAGGGGCAAGCCCTACCTTGCATCTTCCCCTACCCAATTCTCCTGCGCCCATGCCTCACTCTGTGCTCCCGCTCCATCGTGATACACTGACTATTATATCTCTTCCGGGGTTTCGTCTTCCTCCACCTCTGCTTCTGCTTCGAGTTCACCGGCTTTGAAAGAAGAAATATTACCCCGAATCTGCTCTTCAAGTGCGGCGGCAACATCACTATTCTGGCGCAGGAAGTCTTTGGCGTTTTCGCGACCCTGACCAAGACGGATTTCACCGACATTGAACCACGCGCCGCTCTTCTTGACAAGGCCCATCTCTAAACCAAGGTCGATCAAACCACCCTCGCGAGAAATACCTTCGCTGTACATGATATCGAACTCAGCGACACGGAACGGTGGCGCTACTTTGTTCTTGACCACGCGCACGCGAGTGCGGTTGCCCATCGCCTCTTGCCCCTGCTTGATTGTGTCAGTGCGGCGAATATCCAGGCGGACAGAAGCGTAAAACTTGAGCGCTTTACCACCAGAGGTCGTCTCTGGATTACCAAACATGACACCAACCTTCTCACGCAATTGGTTAGTAAAGACAACGGAAGTGTTTGAGTTACTAATGGCTGAAGTGAGCTTGCGCATGGCCTGGCTCATCAGGCGTGCTTGTAAGCCAACATGCGAGTCACCCATTTCGCCCTCGATTTCAGCACGCGGTGTTAGCGCCGCCACTGAGTCGATGACAACCACATCGATGGCATTGCTGCGTATCAGCGCGTCCAGGATCTCAAGCGCCTGTTCGCCGGTATCCGGCTGCGAGATCAGCAGATTATTGGTGTCAACACCACAACGGGCTGCATAGGTACGATCAAGCGCATGCTCAGCATCAATAAAAGCCGCGTAGCCACCCCCTCGCTGGGCACTGGCGATGATGTGTTGGCAGAGAGTAGTTTTACCCGAAGCCTCAGGGCCATAAATTTCGGTAATACGACCTCGTGGTATGCCCCCCACGCCAAGAGCCAGGTCCAATGCAATCGATCCTGTAGGGATTACTTCAACGTGAATCTTTGACGCTTCTCCCAGTTTCATAATCGCGCCCTTGCCAAAGCGACGTTCAATCTGGTTAAGCGCCTGTTCGATAGCCTTCTCCCGCTCAGTGGTAGCAGAAGTTACAGTCAAACTGCTTCTATCAGCCATAGCTTTGTCCTTCTTACTCATTGGCATTCTACTATTACAGGGTGCAGGATCCAGGCAGAGTTAGCAACATCCCGCTCACCATCCCTGTATTCCTCCTTTTATTTTACTGCCAATCCCCTCAAGGGGAGGGGAACTTCCCATCGCCTCTTTTACGGCGCGAAACAACGAATCCCCGACTATTGCCAGCTACTCGTTTTTGCTTCCCTGTTAGATATTCTCCGGTATAATTGCAAAAGCGGAAATAGGTCTCTCTCCATACCTATTCCTTAAATGTAGAACAAGAGTACCACATGCTCTCATGCATGTCAAGCCTCTACCATGGAGCCTGTGAAATGTAGTGGCAGGGCTTGCTCCGCCAAGACAACTACATTTCACGCCGGCCTTCGAGAGCCCTGCTGAGTGTACCTTCATCTGCGTATTCCAGGTCACCGCCGATTGGTAAGCCACGCGCCAGGCCTGTGACTCGCAGATTAAAAGGCTTTAACTCCTTCTGGATATAGTTGGCGGTGTATTCGCCCTCGAAGTTGGGATTCGTCGCCAAAATCACTTCGCGCACTTTGCCGTCGCTCACACGTTGCAGGAGTTCGTCAATCCGCAGGTCTTTGGGGCCTATACCCTCTACGGGTGAAAGTGCTCCATGAAGCACGTGGTACAATCCCTTGTACACCCCGGTCTTCTCAAGGGCAAGCACGTCGAGAGGCTCCTCTACAACGCAGATAAGCTCCTGGTCGCGATTAGGATTGCTACAGGTAACACAGGGATCGGTTTCGGTAATATTGAAACAGCGCGAGCAATAGATAATACTCTCCTTGACGCGCATGATGGCTTCAGCCAGGCGGCGAGCCTGGTCGGTGGGACTGCGCAGAATGAAAAACGTGAGGCGCTGCGCTGTCTTCACGCCAACACCCGGCAGTTTTGAAAATTCTTCGATGAGTGCCGCCACCGGCGGCGCGATTTCGCTCATAGTCTAGAAGAGTCCTGGTAGTTTCATGCCACCCGTGAGGCTGCTGGTCATCTTTTGCTGTGCTTCGGATACCTTATTAAAAGCGTCCTTGGCAGCAGCCAGCACCATCACTTCCAACTCGGCGATGTCTTCCGCATTAAAGGCTTCTGGGTCGATCTTGACCGCAGTGATTTCAAACTTACCACTCATAGTGATGGTAACAGCACCACCACCAGCAGTGCCAGTAAACTGGCTGGACTCCAGTTCTTCCTGCAATTTGATGAGCCTCTGCTGCATCTTCTGGATTTCACGCATGTTCATAGTAAAAATAGCTCCTTACTTTGGGCGAACCTCGACGATTTTCGCCGAAAATGTTTTCATGACCTCCTGTACAACAGGATCACGACGGGCTTTCTGCTCGATGGTATCATGCGGTTGTACTACAGTAGTATTCTCTATTACAATGCTTGTTCTGGCAAGTAACGTTGGATCAGGCGGACCGGCCTCGTCATATGTAGAGTGATTCAATTCGGAGAGCGGCTTTTGCGTTTGCGCATCTGAAGTCTCCTCAGAGGGATAAGGAAGCGAAACGGGTCGCTCGCGATAGGCCGATTGCTGTGAAGCAATCGTTAGCGCTGCACTTGTCGAATATGTGGCGGAGTCTGGGATAAGAGCAGTCGACACAGACTGTTCAGGAGGGACTAAACGCACTCGACACTCCAGTCCAAACTCCATAGTCAAAGCCCACTCCAGGTCTTTATAGCGATCATTATCTTTCACATATTTATGGTGTGCCGGCTTCTCCGCCTGGATTACAATGATAGGTTGATCAGCCGTACCCTCTATCCCTACAATCTTATAATAGCTCAGATATGCCGCCATCATCCCACTTTTACTCTTCTGTCTTGTCCGCTTCCTGACATTTTCCCAAGCATCACTCACCTGTTGCACAGTCAATATAGGCTCGCCACCATCACTGTGAGTACGTGATGATTGAACTTCCGCTTTCTCCTCGTCAGGAGAAACCGCCGCACCTGATCTTTCCTCGCTTTTGAATGCTACTGATTTCTGAGCTTGTGAAGGCTGTGGCAAGGAAACCTCTAAACGGGCTGGAGCCTCGACTTGTGCAGCCGGTCGCGAGATAGCTGGACGCGGCTGAACTGATGGAACAGGCTGACCCGATTGTATACGACGATGCACTTCGATACACTCAAGTGAGGCCAGTTCCAGGCCAAGCTGGGGAGTTCCCTGGTTCTTTTGTACAAGATCATTCTGTGCAAAGATGCGCGCGCATTCGGTCAGTTCCTCAAGCTCAAAATGCGGAGATAGCTGTTTTACCTCATGCGTCTCATCCTCTGTGAGATCTAGAATGGCAGCAACATCTGCGCCAGCTTTTGCAAGTATCAAGGCACGCCAATATTCCACCACCTGGGCATTGATCTGTCGCAGGTCCGCTCCAGCTTCCGAAAGTTCGTGAATCAGGTGCAAGACAGCCGAACTGTCTTGCTCAGCTATATGTGTAATGAGGCTGGAAATAGCGCGAGGATCAGCTAAGCCAAGCATAGACTGCACCTGCGCCAGTGATATTTCTTCTCCCGAGTAGGCAATCGCTTGATCTAGCAGGCTAAGCGCATCACGCATACCTCCAGCAGCAGTTCTAGCAATAAGCTCGGCAGCGGGCCGCTCGAGCCTGACGTGTTCCTGTTCAGACACATAGAGCAAACGCTCGATGATCTGCCGCGTGGTTATACGCTTAAAGTCGAAACGCTGGCAGCGCGAGAGGACAGTTGGCAGCATTTTATGCACGTCTGTCGTTGCCAGGACGAAGATAGCATAGGGTGGTGGCTCCTCCAACGTCTTGAGCAGGGCATTAAAAGCTTCGGTTGTTAGCATATGGGCCTCGTCAAGTACGTAGACTTTGTATTTGCCCGTGGAGGGAGGCATCATGACTTTCTCGCGCAGATCACGGATATTGTCAATGCCACGATTGGAAGCGGCGTCAATCTCAATCACGTTAAATGAGGTGCCCGCCGTTATCTCACAACACTGCTGGCATTTATTACATGGTTCACCATCTTTAGGATTGCTGCAATTGACTGTTTTGGCAAGCAGGCGAGCAGTACTTGTTTTGCCCGTGCCCCTGGGGCCAGTAAAAAGATAGGCATGCGTCAGATTGCCACTTCTGAGGGCATTTTTGAGCGTACGAATAATCGGCTCTTGACCTACAAGATCATCAAAAGTCTGCGAGCGCCACTTGCGGTAGAGCGATTGTGAGGTCATCCTAGACTCCGCCTACATTCCATATGACGGGCCACAAACCCCCGCCAGAGTTGAAAGAAGATGAACATAGAAAACCGATTTTCGCCCGGTCCTGCCGATCAGCGCAATCAGGTTGCCCTACGGCACCCAGAGAGGTCCATTTACCGTTGCTTCCTCACGGACCTAGCGGGGTTCACAGACATCTGCCGCGTAGGACCCGATTACGCCGATCGGCAGGACCGGAAGAAAACCGGTCTGTCCCACTCACATTTCTTCGTTGCGGAACACCCACATTTTACTCCTCTAGCCGGCAATTGTCAAGCAAGATACTTACCGATCAGCAGGCTATATTTCTCCTTCGCCTCAGCTGGAATCGTGCTGGGATCCGTAATAATTGCTGTCTCAAGAGCGCTTGGGCAACCGCAAGTGTTGGCGCTGCGATCCGCCGGGATTTTCTGGGCGACCCTGCGTAGAATCTGTTGAGCATTGGCAATATTGGCACTGAGGTTGCCGATCACCATTTCGACCGTCACCGATTCCTCGGACTCATGCCAAGTGTCGTAATCGGTGGCACAGGCAATAGTAGCATAACATAGCTCGGCTTCACGCGCCAGCTTCGCCTCTGGCAGGGCCGTCATACCGATGATATCCATACCCCAACTGCGATAGGTAAACGATTCGGCTTTTGTTGAGAACAGTGGCCCTTCAATGCAGACGTATGTGCCATCCTCGTGTACTTTTACGTCCCCAAGTTCGCGGGCCGAGTCGAGTAAAAGTTTGCTAAGTGTAGAACAAAACGGCTCGGCAAATGTGCAATGCACAACGATACCGCCCTCAAAGAAGGTATTCACGCGGCTCTTGGTGCGATCAAATAGCTGATCGGGGATAATCAGATCGCGGGGCGCAATATGTTCGCGCAAGCTACCCACGGCGCTCACCGAGATAACCCACTCCACACCCAGGCTCTTAAGCGCCCAGATATTGGCACGCACAGGGATTTCGGTGGGTGAGAGGCGATGCCCACGGCCGTGTCGAGGTAGAAATGCCATCGAGACACCCTCGACCTTGCCAATAGCGATGACATCACTGGGATCACCGAAAGGTGTTTGTATAGCGATCTCCTCAACGTCGGTCATACTCTCCATGCGATAGAGTCCACTACCGCCTATCACACCAATGGTTGCATGTGGCATATTTGAATCCTCCTTGTAAGGGCGCTGTAGATGCGATGTGTCCTAATTGTTGAAACTGATGCAGTTTGCGAAAGACTACGGCATGGCCTATCGTCAGATCATAGTGGCTTGGATCTACTCTAAGCTTAACACGCAGTGGCTGACCCCTGTTCCCTTTTAGAAGAAGACGACGCAGATCCGCTTCCTTTTCAATTTGTACAACCTCTCGGGTCAAGACGTATTCTATGGCTTCGCGTGTCGCTTGCCGAACTACCATCACAAGAGGCTCCCTCCCTGGTTGAGTTCTATTGTCTTTGAGGCATTGTAGCAGAAGAAGGAAAACTAGTCGAGTATACAAAAGATGATAGGCTGACTATCAAGCTTTTTAACAAAATTCTTACATTTCGCTTACGTTGTTCTAACACAGCCTGATTTATTCTCATAACAGCACAAAAAACTGAGCGCCGCGGCGCTCAGTTTTTTGTGCTACTGTGGTCTCACTAAATACTCGCCCCGTTGCATGCGATTGCGAGCGCTCATCACATGATACAAAATAATGAGTTGTGTCAATGCCAAAGGGTCACTCTGACGTTGTACATTGCCTACATAGAAGCGCCCTAGAAGACTCAGGCGATCGGGGCGAAGATGGCTAGCTTCCTCCATATGTCCCCAGATACAATCCTCAAGCTCGCACGCTTTCTGATGGCTAATATTGCCATCAATCTCCAGCACGTCACGCTTTGCCCCTGCATATATCTCCTCAATAAAGCGTAAAGCTGGTCGAGAACCATCCTGAGAAGCATCCAAAACATCAGTGAGATCAATCTTGGGAGCATGCTTTGCCTGAATCAAACGAGCATCCAGGTGTGCTAAGTCGCGTGTACGATAATACAAACTGCCGCGTGAGAAGCGTACAATGATATCCGCGTATTGTTTCTGCGGCTGAATGTAGAGGCGACTATCACGACGGCGGATCGCCATTAACTGACGCACTTCCTGCACTGTGTAGCCTCGTATGGTGCTATCGCGCATGATTTTCCATTGTTGCAAAAGCGCGGTTTCAGGATCGAGATAGATACGCACATGCGCGAGGCAGCGTAATTCTTCGGTGTAGAGAGGATGCAGGCCATGCACAATGATGATATCAGCAGGGTGGATTTCCTCTGAAGCAGCAAAGGTTCCCGTTTTATGATCGTAAACGGGCTTCACTACCGATTCTCCGCGAGCAAATCGACGGAGATGATCTGTCATGAGCACAATGTTGTTGGCAGCTGGGTGCAAGGCGGTAACTCCGGTGCTCAGGCGCGTAGCGCGATCAAGAATATGGTAGTCATCGAGGCAGATATGGATAATACGATCTTGCCCGAAGACCTGCACCATGCCATCGGTTAGAGTGGTTTTCCCCGACCCACTATCACCACACAGCGCTACTATCAGAGGATGTTGGGTCTTTTTAACGCTTTGCATGGGCTACAGCTTAGCAATTTTGCGTTTGTAACAAGATGTCTCGTCAAGACGCATTCGCTTCACCTCTTTGAGCATCGACACATTGCTCACAACGCTAGCCAGGAAGATGTATAAGTAGTATAACAGAGAAAAATCACCAAAGGCTATAAATAACCTCTCTTATCAATCACAGATACTTGAATTTCAGTTTCCTAAAAGGCCCAAAAGAGGATACAATAGTGAACATGGATGAAAACTAATCAGCTTGTGGAAGAGGTGTTTGTATGGAACACGCTTTATTACAACAACTCCAACGACGTCCATTGCTTTGTGATGGCGCAATGGGCTCACTCCTATATGCACGTGGGATCAACTACGAACAGTGTTTTGATGCACTCAACCTATCACAACCGGAACTGATTACGAATATCCATCGCGAATATATCAGTGCCGGCGCTGAAGTCATTGAAACCAACTCGTTCGGCGCGAACGGGGCTAAGCTCGAGGCTTATAACCTGGGAAACCAGGTACGCGAGATCAACTTTCGTGCAGTGCGCCTGGCTCGGGAGGCACGCGAAATCTCAGGTCAATCAGTCCTTGTCGCTGGTGCAGTTGGTCCCACGGGGCGTCCACTGCAAGCGCCGGATGAACATCGTTTAATCGAGCTACGGGCTATCTTCCGCGAACAGATCGATGCTCTACAGGAAGGCGGCGCCGACCTGTTGATACTCGAGACGTTCTCTAGCCTGGCTGAACTGCGGCAGGCAATTCTGGCGGCTAAGGAGGTCGGAGGGCTTCCAATCGTTGCTCAAATGAGTTATTACGAAGATGGTCATACTCTCTCCGGGCAATCAGCGGCAAGGGTCGCTGCCGTTCTCAGCGATATGGGCGTAGATGTGATGGGGGCCAACTGTAGCGTTGGCCCTGCTGCAACGCTTGACGCCCTTGAAGAGATGATTGCCGAGGTTAATCGACATCACGATGGTACGCAAACCGCAAACCAACTGTTCTCAGCACAGCCCAATGCAGGATTGCCAACGCGCATTGGCAATCGTTTTTTCTATGTTGCCACGCCCGATTACTTCGCAGATTACGCTTTGCGCTTCGCCAAAGCCGGAGTACATCTGATAGGCGGATGCTGTGGTACAACGCCACATCACATCGCGGCTATGCGAAAAGCGCTCGATGAGCATTACGGAGTGCGTGCCTCTCTATCCATTGACATACGCGAGAGCTCAGCGCAGTCACTGCCTGCAGTAGTTTCTAACGGCCAGGCAACAATCGCCCGGCTGCTTGAAGAAGAAGTTATCCTGCCTCAGCATGGTTCAATGACCCGTCTGCAAGAAAAGCTGACGGCAGGAGAGTTTGTGGTAAGCGTTGAACTAGATCCGCCTAAAGGCTTGAATCCTGCCAAGATACTTGAGGGAGCAGCGCTGCTTCAAGAGGCAGGCGTTCATTGCATCAACATCGCAGATAGCCCGATGGCGCGAGTGCGCATGAGCTGTATCGCTCTCGCGCGTCTGATCCAAGATCACCTGGGAATCGAAACAATTATTCACTTTACGACGCGAGATCGTAACCTGATGGCACTACAATCAGAGTTGCTAGGAGCACACGCACTGGGCATCCGCAATATCCTGGCATTGACTGGAGATCCATTGCGATTAGGCGACTATCCGAATACTACAGGGGTATGGGATGTTGACTCCGTAGGATTAATGCAAGTGATCCGTGGCATGAACGAGGGTCATGACGCAGCAGGCTCATCGATTGGAGCAAAAAGCTCATTTTATATAGGAGCAGCGCTCAACCTGAACATGACCGAAGAACAGACAGATCAAGAGATTGAAAATTATTGGCGCAAGATAGGTGCGGGAGCGCAATTTATTATGACCCAGCCTATTTATGAACTGGCGCCTTTATTGCGCTTTTTAGACCGGGTAGGGAAACCTCCTATACCAATGATCCTGGGGTGCATCCCTCTCCATAGCTCACGTCATGCCGAATTCCTGCATAATGAAGTACCGGGCATAACCATCCCTGATGATATTCGCGCACGAATGCGTGCGGCTGGCGAGCATGGACATGAAGAAGGGTTGAAGCTGGCGCAAGAACTGCTGATAGCAGCACGAAGTATGGTGCAAGGGGTGTATCTCATGCCTTCCTATGGACGCTATGATGTTGTTGGTCAGTTAACAAAAATGCTTAATGAACAACAAGGCCTTTCCATAGGTTCATAGACCAGGTCAAGACACAAACTCCGCTAGTCTACTAGCAACCCTTTAACAAACATGATAGAATAGCCTAACCTACCCTATAACAATATACTTGAATAGAGTGAAATGACCATGCGTTACGCCATTTTTTCCGATATACATGCGAACCTGGAAGCACTGGAAGCCGTTCTAGCAAAGATCGATGAGCTTACACAAGAGGAACCAATTGACCAGATCTGGTTTCTCGGTGACCTTGTCGGCTATGGACCCGATCCCAACGAATGTATACTCAAACTTCGTGAACATACAGACGTTATCATCGCCGGAAATCACGACTGGGCAGCTGTCGGCAAAATTGACCTGGAAGATTTTAGCGCGGCAGCACGTATATCGGCCGAATGGACAGCAGAGCAACTGACCGAGGAACATCGCACCTTCCTGACTAATCTACCAGAACGCCTGGAATTAGGTGATTGTACGCTCGTTCATGGCAGCCCCTATGGACCTCTTTGGGAGTATTTGACTTCCGAAATACTGGCTGAACGCAGTTTTCAATACTTCGTCAGCCGCTATTGCTTCGTTGGTCATACCCACGTGCCGGTAATCTTTCAACAACCAGATTCGATAGCCAACGCCCCTACATTACCCCTTGAAAGCAAAGAACCGGAAACAGGACTCCCATCAAGATCAAATGGCATTGAATATCATACGGATACAAACGATGAAGAAACCTCGGAAATGGTTGCAGTACGTCCACCCGTACAGCAATCAACACTCTCCGCAAAGACTGCCGGAAGTGCCATGAGCGCATACAAGGACCCCGAAAGCGGGCAGACTGCGACTGAAGACGAGGCTAACGCGATTCTAGAAGAGCAAATGCCCCTTCCCGACGAAGCATCGATCATTGTCGAAGATAATGAGGATCAAAGCACTTCTCCTACGGCCTATGCTCCGGTGCAGGACGAAGATACCCTCACCCTTGAAGATGATGATGTAGAGACAGCCGTTCTACTAGAAGAAGGAAACAGCACTGCCTCTGTTTCCAAGGAGACTTTTGTTGAAGAAATAGATAGAACCCAGGAAACGGATACGCCACCTGATGTACATACCGCACGGCAAGCAGAAACTCCACTTGATTCTGAACAGGTGAACCCCGATGACTATACGAATAGCGACGACGATGCGGAGGAAACCGACGAATCAACCCCTGAACTCATCACGGCCAGCACAGACGATCTGAGCAGTGAAATTGAAGAACTACTAACGCTCTTAGGGTTGAGCCAGAGCATGATCCAGGTGACCAATGAAATGATTACACCACCAGAGGGTCATTGGGAAGCTCCTGATGGGTATCGAGCCATCATCAATCCTGGAGGAGTGGGGCAACCTCGCGATGGCGACCCACGGGCAGCATTCATGATCTATGATACCAAGCGCGGTATTGAATTTTATCGTGTCCCCTATCCAATAGAGAAGACGCAGGAGAAGATCATTAAAGCCGGGCTTCCGCATTACCTGGCGATACGTCTGGCATATGGTCGCTAGTCCATTATGAAACTGGTTATAGGCCTGGGCAATCCAGGTTCAGAGTATGAACGTACTCGCCACAATGTAGGTTATCGGGTTGTGGATAAACTTGCCTCAAAACTCGGTTGGAAATGGACTGAACGCCGCAACCGTGCAATCCTAGCGAAAGGCACCATCGATCATGAGAAAGTTGTACTGGCCAAGCCCATTACTTTCATGAATCTTAGCGGCCAGGCTGTCGCAGAACTCGTCCGCTGGTATAAAATCCCGCCAGAAGATGTGCTGGTCATCTACGATGAACTTGACTTGCCTGTCGGCAAAATACGCCTGAGGGCAAGGGGCAGCGCCGCCGGGCACAATGGGTTGGATGATATTATTCGCCATCTCCACACGAACGCATTCCCACGCCTGCGCGTTGGCATTGGTCGCCCTGGCAACAGCCATATGAAAGGCAGGGATTATGTGTTAGGCACACCCAGAATCGACGAACGCATCCTGCTCGAGACAGGCGAGGACAGGGCCGTCGATGCCGTACAACTGGTAATCACACAGGGTATCGTCACAGCAATGAACCTGGTCAATGCCGATCCCGAAGAAGCAGAACGCAAAGCGGCTGAGAAAATACAGCGCCAAAAAGAACGCCAGGAACGAGCGCGATTGAAGCGAGAGGCAGCACAAACAGAGCAGGAACCCAGGTCAGTTCCAGGTAGCGCCGACGATCCCAGTTGGTAACCGCCTTCTCGTATGCTTGGACTTCTCAGCGCCTGGTCCCAATCTTGACATACTTGATCTTGCCCTCATCAATCAGCTGTTTGATTGCAGCGACCTCCCTGTCTCTAGTCATCCTTTCTCGTTGAAACTCTGTAAACCAGCGATCATATGTTCAACTTCGGTCACGGTTTTCAGATGGAGAACCCTTTCGGCCATCTCTGACAGTTCCTGAGTTGACCATCGAACGAGCGCAGTTCTAACAGGCGGTAGTGCAGTAGGTGTCATACTCAGTTCGTCCACACCTAGCCCCACAAGTATGGGAGCAAGTCGAACATCACCCGCCATCTCACCACAGACAGCTACTGATTTGTTAGCGCGCCTCCCAGCCACGGCCACTTGGTGAATAAGTCGCAACACGGCCGGCTGCATAGGATTATAGAGGTCAGAAACACTGGCATTGGTACGATCGCAGGCCAGCGTATATTGCGACAGGTCATTCGCGCCAATGCTGAAGAAGTCAGCAAGTTCTGCCAGCTCTGAAGCCATTACTACTGCTGCGGGGACCTCGACCATAATGCCAATTGGAACAGCAGAAGGTAACGCAACCTTTTGGCTGCTCAACTCCTCATAAACGCGGTCATAGATTGAACGGGCCAGCTGCAACTCTTCAACAGTTGTAATCATAGGGAACATGATTTGCAGTTGTGACCCTGTTTCAGCAGCAGCTAGCAGAAACGCAGCGAGCTGTTGCTCAAGCAACGCTTGGTGAGCCAGGTGTATGCGAATGCCACGCAAGCCAAGGGCAGGATTCGCCTCGACTGATTGGCCCAGGATACTAGTAAGTGCCGGCATCGGTTTATCTGCACCTGCATCGAGCGTGCGAACGACTATCGGTTTTCTTTGTTGTACACTCTCACCGTTAAAAGCACGAAATACCTCCGCATAGAGTTGGCGCTGTTCATCTTTGCTGGGAAGGGTAGATGCTTTAGCAAAGAGAAATTCCGTTCGGAGTAGTCCAACCCCCTGTGCACCCCATTGCCGGGCAGCTTCAGCTTCAGCCTCACTGCCAATATTTGCTAATAGGTGTATGTGCCTTCCATTGAAGATAATCGGGGCTTGCTCTTGTTGAGCCGCAATCTTGAGCGCTGCCCGCTGCTGCCGTTGTTCAGCAAGGCGTTTCACCAATTGAGCGCGCACTTCTGGTGTGGGATGATGGTAAAGTAAGCC
>WNFX01001324.1_pt1 | contig 43514 bp, 49 predicted proteins | sample 5400111 | NCBI WGS metagenome assembly WNFX01 (sample SAMN13153363, study PRJNA577476) | soil metagenome | isolation source: 40 cm soil or saprolite under grassland replicate 1 | place: USA:California | collected 2016-06-15
CTGGGAGATCGCCTGGGAGGTCCACAACTTGGGAAAGTCCGTGGTCAAGGTCGGCCCCGAGACCGAGTGCGTCCGCGTCGGCAATATTCTGGGCGCCATCGGCCTCATCGTCACCGTCGCGCAGTCCTGATTCGTTCCTCAGCCCCGCTTTGCGTCGCCCGTCTTCCGAATTTCGTCGTCTTTTGTAGTGTCAACCCTGAAACACGTTGCCGAGAATAGCGAATCTCAAATGCTTCAGCGTCTCTCCCTCGATGGCACTGGGCTTGCTCTCTATTAGTGCGAGTCGCGAATACGGGGCGACCAAAAGCCGGGCTGGATGAACCGGCATCACCGATAGCATTGAGGAGAGTCCGCGATGATCCGGCAACCGTGGTACCTGCGGCAGGACTTCTGGATGTGGATGGGCGTCATCTTCGTGCCGTTCTTCTGGGTCTTGCCGCTCAGTCGCCTTGCTCTCGCTCGCGTGACGGTGCGACGCAGCCGCCGGTTTTAATCCCGCCAACTTATCCCATGAGCCCTGGCGGACACCTGGTCACCACAGTCCTGGCCTGTGGCGCCGTCTACGGTGTAACGGGCTCATCCCCACTGACGGGAGCTCATGGGCCTGCTCGCCCTCACCGCGTTGATGACGGGCTCGGTGTGGCTCTGGGGATATGTGCTGGGGATGGCCCTGCATCTGCCCCTGGACGTGAAGTTCAACGGGCGCATGACCAATCAGAGCCTCGTCCCGTTCTATAGCTTCGTCTATCGCTGGCGGCGAGGCTTCCTCAGCTCACGCCTGATAGAGCAGAAGCCGCTGGCGCGGCTTCATGAGGGCTTCTGGATGATCTTCTTCCGCGGGTCCCGCTTGAGGAATCCGCAGGTCCGCGCGGTGCACCAGCCGAAGCTGGCCGAGCGCGTGCTGCGGAGCCCCGCGCCGCCTACCCTTGCGCCGGCGGCGGTCCGCTCACCAGCGTCCAGTCATCCACGCCCGCGACGTCTGGAGGCACGGCCGAAGTCGTCGTGAGGGTCCGCCCCTTGCTGGGCGAGAACCAGACCCACTCGAGGGACCCGTCACCGGCCACGGCTTCCCCCATCTCGGGGCCGGAGGTTCCCGTCTCCTTCCGCTCGGCCCGGCGCGCCTTCTTGGCCTCCTGCTTGGCCTTGCGCGCGTCTTCCTTGCGGCGTCGATCTCCCCGGTACATCCCTGGGCGTCCTGCCATTAGGCTCCTCTCATGTTCGACCTGATGCTCATCATAACTGCATTGGCTACATGACCGGCCCAATGATCCAGGGGGCAAACTCTTCCTCGCCGACGCCGGAGAGCTCGCTCTTCGAGCGCTTGCCGGAGGCGACGGCGACGATCTCCTCGAAGATCTGCCGGCCGACTTCCGGCAAGGGCGTCCCCTCGAGAATGACGCCGCAGTTGATGTCCATGTCCTCCTGCATGTGGCGGTACATGAGCGAGTTGGTGGCGAGCTTGATGGAGGGCACGGGCTTGCAGCCGAAGACCGAGCCCCGCCCGGTCGTGAAGCAGATCAGATTGCACCCCCCGGCGACGAGCCCCGTGATGGAGACCGGATCGTGTCCCGGCGTGTCCATGAAGACGAACCCCCGCGTGGTGATGGGCTCGCCGTAGAGGAACACGTCCATCATCGGCGTGGTCCCGCCCTTGGTGACACCGCCCAGACTCTTCTCGAAAACCGTGGTGATGCCGCCTGCCTTGTTGCCGGGCGCGGGGTTGTTGTCCATGCGCTCGATGCCGCGGCAGTACCACTCCCACCACTTGTAGCGATCGATGAGCTTCTTGGCCACCGCCTCGCTGGCGGCCCGACGGATGAGCAGATGCTCGGCCCCGTAGATCTCGGGCGTCTCGGCGAGCACCCCTGTGCCGCCGTAGCGCACGAGCTCGTCCACGGCCCATCCCAGCGCGGGGTTGGCCGTGATGCCGCTGTTGCTGTCCGAGCCGCCGCAGTTGGTCGCGAGCGTGATCTCGGAGACCGGTTGCTTCGTCCGCTTCGCCGAGTTGGCGGCGGGCAGGAGCTTGGCGACCTCGGCGGCGGCCTTGTCCACCGTCTTCCTGATGCCTCCCGCCTCCTGGATGTTGATGACCATGGGCTTGCGCTCCGGATGACCGGGCGCGGCCATGCGCTGCTTGTCGACCATGACCGCGGCCTGATTCACCTCGCAGCCGAGGCCGACCAGGATGTAGGCCGCCACGTTCGGGTGCTTGGCATAGCCGGCGAGCACGCGCTGGAGGGCCATGTGGTCCTCGCCGAAGAGCTCGGTGCCGCAGCCGGACTTGTGGGTGACCGCAAGCACGCCGTCGATGTTCGGGTAATCGCGGGACACGTCGCGGAACTTGTCCTTGACGAACTGGCTCACGCTGGCCGAGCAGTTGACCCCGGAGATGATGGCCACGTAGTTGCGCGTGCCGACGCGCCCGTCGTCTCGGAGATAGCCGTCGAAGTAGCGCATGCTCGCGGGCGGGTAGAAGTCGACCGGCCGGACGTCGGTGCCGATCTCGTACTCGCGCTGCAGATCGCCCACGGCCAGGTTCTGGGTGTGGACGTGATCGCCCACGGCGATGTCGGCGGTGGCGAAGCCGATGACCTGTCCGTAGCGCCGCACCGCCTCGCCGCGGCCCCGCGCATGGCGTGCCACCTTGTGCCCGGGCCGGATGTCCTGGCGGACCTCGATGCGCCCGCCCGCGTCCTCGAGGACGGTGCCGGCCGGAATCTCCTTCTTGGCGATGGCCACGTCATCGGCGGGGTTGAGCACGATGGCCACTTCGGTGATCGCGCGGGTTACCATGAATGCCTCCCTGGGGCTCACGATATGCCGCAGAATCTACAGGCCGCACCATGGAATTGCAAGGTTGAGGCGCTCTGGGGCCGGCTCACTTTCCCCCCTCGCGGCCAAATCACGCCCATTCGTGAGGGCATCCGGCTGTCCTATGATAGGGGGCCATGTCCCCCTGCCCCTTGATCACACGGCGAAACTCAAGAGAGGAGAATCCATGAAGAAGAAGATCAGCAGTCCCCAGGTACCCGACCCGCCTCCCCAGACGTGGTCCAACTGCCTCGTCGTCGGCAACCAGGTGTTCGTGGCCGGCATGGTCGCCAGGGACGGGAGCGGTGTGATCGGGGGAGACAGCATGTACGGCCAGGCGAAAGCCATCTTCGCCAAGATCAAGCACCTGATGGAGGCCGCGGGCGGGACCATGGATGACATCGTGAAGGTCGACATCTTCGTGACGGACATCAAGCGGCGCGAGGAGGTCTGGAAGGCGCGACGCGAGGTCTTCACCGGGGATTTCCCGGTGTCGACGCTGGTGGAGGTGCGGGCCCTGGCCGCGCCGGAGCTGCTGGTCGAGGTGGAGGCGATCGGGATACTTGGCGCGGGTAAGACGTAGACTCTCGGCTACTTCGCGCGGAGCTTGCGGGCGGCCTCGGCGCGCATCTGCTGCATGGCGCGTGTCTCCTGATCGGAGTAGCGCTCGTCCTTCCAGGGGTCGGCGTGCATGTGGTAGCCGTTGACCTCCCAGAAGCCGGGCGGGTTGACGTCGAGGAACTCGAAGCCGCGCAGCCACTTGGCGCTCTTCCAGAAGTAGAGCTTGGGCACGACCAGGCGAAGGGGCCCGCCGTGATCGGGCGTGAGGTCCTGACCGTCGTGCTTGAGGGCCAGCACCACGTCGTCGTCCACGAGATCGGCGAGGGGCAAGTTGGTCGTGTAGTCGGGATCGGCGTGAATCATGACGAACTTCGCCTCGGGCTTGAGGCGCACGCGCTTCATGATCTCCCGGATGGGCACGCCCTCGAACCGGTTGTCGAGGCGCGACCAGCGGGTGACGCAGTGGATGTCACAGTGCACTTCCGTCCGGGGGAGCGCGAGGAACTCCTCCCAGGTCCACGAGATTTCCTGCTCGACGAGGCCGAAGCATTGGAACGTCCAGGTCGTGGGATTGAACTTCGGGGTGAGCCCGTAGGTGAGCACGGGCCACTTCGTGGTCAGCACCTGACCGGGGGGCGTGCGCCTGGCCAGCTCGTCGGCGGTCTCGCTCATGTCGGCTCCTTGGCCCACAGCATCCCACATCGTCCGGCGCGCCGAGCGCGCTATTTCTCCGAGAGGAGCGCCTTGATGCGGGCCTCCGTCTCCGTGTACGCGCCTTCCCCCACGTGAACGAACCGGATTGTTCCACGCTTGTCGATCATGGCCATGGCCGGCCAGTACCGGTTCTTGAACCGCTTCCAGATGACGAAGTCGTTGTCCTGGACCACGGGGTAGGCAACCTTGAGGTCTCGCGTGGCCTGGACGACCTTGTCGAAGGGACGCTCCCAGGTGAACTCGGGGCAGTGCACGCCCACGATGGTCAGCCCCTGCTTCTCGTACTTCGCGTGCCAGTCCCGCAACTGCGGGATCACGTTCTTGCAGTTGTATCAGCCGAAGGTCCAGAACTCGACGATGACGACGCGGCCCCGAAGCTTCTCGAGGCTGAGGGGCTCGCTGTTGATCCAGGGGCCTCCCGTGATCTCCGGGGCCCGCTCACCGTCTCGAAGCCCGATCGCCCCCGCCGCCCCCGGCACCAGCGCTCCGGCCAGAAGCCCGACCGCCAGCACCCACGCGCCCGCAGCCCTCATGGACCCTCCTTGCGGGGCGCGACGCCCCCGCCCTGCCCATCTTACAGGCGAACTCCTTCCCAGTTGGATGTCTCCGGGGAGGGTCGGGGTTCGCGGGGCCCGGGTGAAGAGGTTGGTTACCCCCCGCCGACCCCCTATAATAATGATGGCGAGAGGGTGGGCATGGGCCCGCCCCGATTCACTGACGCCTTTGAGCGTTACCCGAACAGGAAAGGCAATGGATGAGCGATGACAGGAAGCTGGCGATGTTCATGGATTTCGAGAACATCGTCCGGGGAGTGAAGGAAGCGCAGTACAAGCAGTTCGAGATCAAGCTGGTCCTGGAGAGACTCGTCGAGAAGGGCAAGATCATGGTCAAGCGCGCGTACGCGGACTGGAACCGCTACGCGGAGTACAAGCGCCCCTTCCACGAGCACGCCATCGAGCTGATCGACGTCCCCCAGAGCAGGTACAGCGGCAAGAACTCGGCGGACATCCGCATGGTCGTGGACGCCATGGACCTCGCGTACGCCAAGCAGCACGTGGACTGCTTCGCCCTCGTCTCGGGCGACTCGGACTTCTCGCCGCTCGTGTCCAAGCTCCGCGAGAACGACCGCTACGTGATCGGGCTCGGGGTCAAGTCCTCCTCCTCGGAGCTGCTCGTGGGCAACTGCGACGAGTTCATCTTCTACGAGGATCTGATCCGCGAGTCGAAGAAGACGACAGCCCTGCGCGGGCTGCCCGAGAAGAAGATGGAGGCCATGGCCCAGCTCATCGAGGCCATCCAGGCCCTGCAGCGCGAGAACAAGGACACGCTCTGGGGCTCCATGGTCAAGCAGACCATGCAGCGGAAGAACCCCGCCTTCAACGAGTCCTACTACGGGTACTCGACCTTCTCGAAGCTGCTCGAGGAGGCGGCCAAGCAGAAGATCGTGACGCTGGAGCGGGATGCCCGCAGCGGCACGTACATCATCACGTCGGTGGAGGAAGGCCGCGCCGCCTAGCCGGGGTCAGGTCTCACAATCCAACAGATGTCGTAATGTGAGACCTGACCCCTATTTGAGCTTCGGGTCCAGGAAATCCCGCAGCGCGTCCCCGAACAGGTTGACGGCCAGGATCGTGACCGTGATGGCCACCCCGGGGAACACGACCATCCACCACGGAGGCTTGAAGGCCTCGGCGAGGACGCCGCCCAGCATGTTGCCCCAGCTCGGCGTCGGCGGAGGCACTCCGACCCCCACGAAGCTCAACGCCGCCTCGATGAAGATGGCCGCGCCCAGGTGACCGGTGGTGATGATCAGGAAGGGGGCGACGCACTGGGGCGCGACGTGCCGGGCCATCACGCGCGCCTCGGAGGCTCCCAGCACCCTGGCCGCTTCCACGTACGCGAGCTCTTTGACGGACAGGACCATCGACCTGACGACGCGGCTGCTCAGGGGTACCCGCGTGACCGCGATGGCCACGATGACCGTTGTCAGCCCGGCCCCCAGACCGGCCATGAGCAGCAAGGCCAGGATGAGGGAGGGCAGCGACATCAGGACGTCGAGGACGCGCTGACTGATCAGGTCCGCCCGTCCGCCGAGGTAGCCACTGGCCACACCCCAGATGAATCCGATGGTGTCCCCGAGCAGCACCGAGCTGATGGCCACGAGCAGGGTGACGCGCGCGCCGAAGATGATCCGGCTCAGCACGTCGCGCCCGAGATGGTCGGTGCCCAAGACGTGCCGGGCCAGCGGCGGATCGCGAATCACGCCGTAGTTCGCGGTCAGCGGGTTGTAGGGCGCCAGCCGGTCGGCCAGCACGGCCACCGACGCCAGCAACAGCAGCAGCAGGGCGCAGACGCCGCCGAGCGGTGAAGAGCGGAAGAAGCGGGCCACGGCCATCGGCGCGCGTCTACTGATAGCGGATGCGGGGATCGAACCAGCCATAGCTGATGTCGACCGCCAGGTTGATCAGGACGAAGATGACGCCGTAGAGCAAGACCAGGTTCTGGATGAGCATCCAGTCCCGCTCGGCGATCGCGAACACGAGTGCCAGACCCAGCCCGGGCACCCCGAAGGCGCGCTCCACCGCCACCGAGCCGCCGAGGAGAGCGCCGAAGGCGGTGCCCGACACGGTGAGGATGGGCAACATCGCATTGACCAGCGCGTGACGCCACACCACGATCCGCTCGCGGAGGCCCTTGGCGCGGGCGGTGCGCACGTAATCCTCGCCCAGCACCTCCAGCACCGAGGAGCGCGTGATGCGCGCCATCATGGCGGCCAGCGCGATCCCGAGCGCCAGGGCTGGTCCCGCCGTCATCTGCAAATTTCGGATCGGGTCGTCCCACAGGTACACGATGGTCAGGGGCGGTCGCCACGTGAAGGCCAGGACCAGCGAGAGGACGATCATCAGCCCCACCCAGAAGCTCGGGATGGCCATGAAGAGCACGACGACGAATCGGAAGACGTAGTCGGTCCGGGAGTTTCGCCACAGCGCCCCCGCGAGACCCACGGGCAGGCCGATGAGCCAGGAGAGGATCATCGCCATCACCGCGATCTGGCCGGTGATGGGGCCCCGCCGAAAGATGAGCTCCCGGATGGGCTCGCCGCGCCAGAACGACTTTCCGAGATCTCCGCGCAGGATGTCCTTGAGCCAGTCCAGATACTGAACGGCGTACGGCCGATCCAGGCCCAGGCTTACTCGCGCGGCCTGCAGCTGCTCCTGGCTGAGGACGTAGCTTCCCCCACCCTCCCCGGAGATCGCGGCCAGGGGATCGCCGGGTAGCACGCGCATCGCGGTGAAGATGAGCAGGGTGACGCCCAGAAGCGTCGGGACGGCGATGAGCAGCCGCTGGGCCAGGTACTTGCGCATGGTCTGCCCCTCGCGCGTCAGGTTGCTGAAAAAGGCCCATCTGCTTCGTTGGCGCCCTCGGCAGCAGGTTCAACGTACAGGGAGTACGCCTCACCTGCTGCCGTCGGGCGCCGCCTCGCATCTGGACCTTTTTGAGCAACCTGCCAGTTCTTCACCAGTCGCTCAGGCCGTCCGGTTTTCGGCCCGGAGTGAAGGCTACCGGTCAAGCCAGAAAGTGTCGACGCGTCCGAGCTCCGAGAAGACGCGGGCCTCGCTGGCGTGGCCCTTGACGTAGTTCCTCCACATGGGCAGATGGTCCGTGAACCCGATGAGGTAGAGCGGCGCCGTCTGATCGAGGAGCGCCATCCCCTGCGCGAAGAGCCGCTTGCGCTTGGCGCGGTCCGTCTCGCTGTTGATCTGCTTCAGGAGCCGGTCGAACTCGGGGTTGCCGTAGCGGGAGAAGTTCAGGGACCCGCCCGTCTTCAGGCACATCTCCCAGCCCGGTCCCGGATCGGAGATGGGCGAGCGATACTCGGTGTGCACCATCATGTCGAAGGTGCCCTTCTTCAGCTCCTCGATGAGGAGCGCGCGCTCCATCACCCGGATCTTGGTCTCGATGCCCAGCGTGCGCCGGAGCTCTTCCTGGAAGGCCGGGGCCAGGATCTCGGCATGGGGCGCCACGGACGCCGATACGAGGTCGACCCCCTTGACGCCGTCGGGTACGCCGGCGGCGGCCATCAGCTTCTTGGCCTCGGCGATGTCGGCCGCCTTGTCCGCGCGGTACCCGGGAAGACCCTCCAGCTCCTTCAGCGGGCTGGCGAACTCGCTGGCGTGGGTCATCCACCGGGTGAGCATGATCGGCTCCTGGGTGCCGAATGCCTTGATGAGGTTCTGACGGCTGACGGCCAGGTTGATGGCTCGCCGCACGCGGGGATCGTTGAAGGGCTTGCGCTCGTTGTTGATGTGCACCTGGTAGGAGTTGAACTCGCCGGGATACCGGACCGTCCCCACGATGTCCTTGCGCTTGAGCCCCTCCTGGTGCGTCTCGAGCGAGACGTTCGGGGAGTAGTCCGCCTGCCCGGTGAGCACCGCGGTGCCCCGGTCCGTCCACGCCGGGATGTGCAGCAGCTCCAGCCCGTCGAGATAGGGAAGCTCGGGGTCCCAGTAGTTAGGATTCCGCACCATCACCCACTTCTCGGCCACCCTCCGCTCCTTGAACATGAAGGCCCCGGTGCCGGGGGCGATGACCTTGCGGAGATCCTGGTTGTTCTCGTCCAGAGCCTTCTTGGAGTAGATGATCATCGACGATGGGGTGAACAGCTCGAGGAAGTAGGGCCGGGGCTCCTTGAGGGTGAACTTCACCGTGAGGCGGTCGACGGCTTCCACCTTCTCGACCGCCGCGAACTGATCCTTGTAGAGGCTGGCCATTCCGGACGGCGGGAAGATGATGCGGGAGAACGTGGCCACCACGTCGGCCGAGCTGAACGGCGTCCCGTCGTGAAACTTCACTCCGTCCCGCAGCCGGAAGGTGTACGTCTTGCCGTCCGGTGAAATCCTCCAGCTCTCGGCGAGGTCGGGGATGATGGTCTTGAGCCCGTCGGCCGGGTTGAATCGCACCAGGTTGTTGTACATCTGGCCCAGCACGAACCGGAACGTCCCCTGATGCACGTCGAAGTGCGCCACCTCGGCGGGACCGGCCCACTTGAGCACGCCCCCTCGCTTCGGGTTCGGCTCGGCGGCGCGGGCCCGGTCAGAGCGGACCGCGGCCCGAGCGGGCGCTGGATGCTTCAGCGACCACGCGGCCAGCGCGGCGCCGGCGGTCGTGCCGGCCGCCGTCTTGAGGAAGCGCCTGCGGTTCACTTTCCCGCCGAGACGGGGCTGTTCCATGTCGCGATCCTCCTTGTGGTGAGCGCGCGGCTACCCTACGCGCGCAACCGCGCGGTCGTCAACAGCCACGACGTGGTGGGCCGCCTACTTCAGCGGGGGCTCCACGCCGGCGGGCAGCGGAACGCGCGCGACGTTCAGCACCATCGACACCAGGCTGTAGTAGCCTACCGCGCCCACCAGGTCGACCACGCCTCGCTCGCCGAAGGCGGCGTTCACCCGCTGAAAGGCCGCGTCCGAGACCTGGCCTGTCCCGAGCAGCTCGGAAACGAAGTCGTAGACGATCGTCTCGTCTTCGGCCATGCCGGTGGGACGCGTGCCGGCGGCGATGGCGTCGGCGATGGCGGGCTTCAGCCCGGCTTCGAGGGCGAGGCGCCGATGCGCATGGAACTCGTACTGGGCGGTCCACTTGCGGCCAGCCATGATGATCGCCAGCTCGTTGAGCCGCGGCGGGATCGAGCTGCCGAACCGCACGAACGCCCCCACTCGCTGGACGAGGTCGCACAGCTCCGGGCTCCGCAGGAGCGCGTTGAACGGCCCGCGAAGGCCGGCGCCGCGCGGGCCCGACTGGATGGCCTCCGCCACGCGCTTCTGCTCCGTCGTCATCGTTTCGGCGGTCAGCGTCGTGAATCGTCCATCGCTCATCGCTATGCCTCCGCTGCGCGGACGGCCGTGGCCGCCCGCGCGGGTGGATTGCTCAGGCCGGCGTGAACGCCACCGGCAGCCGCTTGATGCCGCGGATGAAGTTCGAGCGGAGCTTCTCCGGCTCCGCCGTGGCCTCGATGTCGGGCAACCGGCGGAACAGCTCGACGAACATCGCGGTGACCTCTCGACGCGCCAGGTGCGAGCCCAGGCAGAAGTGGGCGCCGCCTGTTCCGAAGGCGCCTTGCTCGTTCGGCGTGCGCGCGACGTCGAAGCGGTAGGGGTCGGGGAAGTACTTCTCGTCACGGTTGGCGGAGATATACCACATGGCGATCTTCTGGCTCCTCTGCATCGCCACGCCGGCGAACGTCGTGTCGCACGTGACGGTCCGCCGCATGTGCATCACCGGGCTCGTCCACCGGATGATCTCCTCGACCGCCGAGGCGCTCAGGCCGTCGAGGTCGGCCAGCCACTTCCGCTTCTCGTGGGGGAACTGCGTGAAGGCCCACATGCCCTGGCTGATGGCCGTGCGCGTGGTCTCGTTGCCGGCGGCGATGAGCAGGAGGAAGAACGGCCCGAGGTCCTCTGGGGGCATCGCCTCGCCGTCGACCTCGGCGTGCACGAGCACGGTCGCGAGGTCGTTTTCCGGATGCTCGAGGCGCTTCTTTCCCAGCCAGAGCCCGTATTCGCGCAGCTCGCCCGCCGCCTGCAGGAGGGCCTCGCGCGTGCCCCCGAACGCCTTGTCGCCGCCGGCCAGGAGGCGATTGGTCAGGTCCAGCAGCTTCGCCCGGTCGCCTTCCGGCACGCCCATCATGTCGCAGATGATGGCGACGGGCAGGGCGTCGGCGACCTCGGTGACGAACTCCGCCTCGCCCTTGGGGGCGATCGCGTCGACGATCCGCCGGGCGCGCTCGCGGACCGCGTCTTCCGCCTTCGCGATCATCTTCGGGGTGAAGCCGCGGTTCACCACGCCCCGGAGCTTGGTGTGCTTCGGGGGATCGGTGGAGATCATCGAGCGGGTGGCGCTCATGTACTGCATGTCCCCGGGATCGATCATCACCTGGATCCCGTACGCGGAGCTGAACGTCTCCCAGTCGCGGGTGGCGGCGGCGACGTCGTCGTAGCGGGTGATCGACCAGAAGCCCTGGCCGGAGTCCGGGTGCTGGTGCCAGGCGACCGGCCGCTCGTGCCGAAGCTTGGCCAGCGCGCCCTCCACGTCGTCGCGCAGCCAGAAGTCGAAGCTGGCCGGATTGATCTCGTCGAGCGTCAGGGCGGTCGGCGGCGTGGGAACGGTGCTCATACGAGCCTCCTTGTCGCGGTCGGTGTCGAGGCCAGTGTGGTCTATCGCATCGGCTACACTCTGTCAAGGCACACTCGGAGGAGGACGGCATGCGAGTGATCGTGGACCGAACGCTCTGCGAGAGCAACGCCGTGTGCGCGCGGCTGGTGCCGGAAGTCTTCGTCGTGGACGAGGACGACCGGCTTCAGATCAAGCAGGAGGCACCGCCCGAGGCGTTGCGGGAGCGCGTGGAGCACGCCGTGCGGCGCTGCCCGAAGCTGGCGTTGTCGGTCGTGGAGGACTGAGGGCGGGTCAGGTCTTGCAATCCAATTGTCGCAATGTGAGACCTGACCCCTACGGGCGTTTGGTGATGACGACGACCTTGCCGCTGTCGCTGACGAGGGCGGTGAGGATCCAGCTGACCACGGTGACCACGATGGAGCCGAGGAGGGCGGAGCCGAAGGTTGCCACGTGAAAGCCCTTGACCATGCTCGCCACGAGCCAGAAGCAGAAGGCGTTCAAGATGAGCAGGAAGAGACCGAGGGTGAGCAGCGTGATGGGAAGGGTGAGGATGAGCAGGACCGGGCGCACGAAGGCATTGATCAGCCCCAGAACCAGCCCCGCCCCCAGCGCCGAGACGAAGCTGTCGACCTGGATGCCCGGGAGGATGGCCGCGGCGAAGATGATGGCGAGCGCGTTGACGAGGACGCGGATCAGGAATCCCATGTGTGCCTCCGTGCGCGAGGAGCCAGTCGCCCGTGACGCGGCCTAGGTATACTGGCCACGTCATGCCCCGTCATTATAGGCGACTCTGGCCGGTGGCCCCGGCCTCGCCCGCGCCTCTCCTCCTCCCTGCCCTGCTCGTGGTGCCGTTGCTCTTCGTTCTGACCGTCGCCTGCCTCGCCGAGCCCGCCCGCGTCACCATCGATCCCGCGCTCACCCGCGGCCCCGCGGGAGCGCCCGTCACCATCGTCGAGTTCGGCGACTTCCAGTGCCCGCTCTGCAAGCGCACGCAGCCCGTGCTCGATCAGCTCCTGAAGGAATACCGTGGCAAGGTGCGGCTCGTCTTCAAGAACTTCCCGCTCGCCTCTCACCCCGGCGCCCGCCCCGCCGCCGAAGCGGCGCGCTGCGCGGCGGCCCGCGGCGTGTTCTGGGAATACCACGATCTCCTGTATCTCCCCGGCACCGACTTCTCGCGCGAGGCGCTCATCGGCTACGCGGGACGCCTCGCCCTCAACCGCGAGGCCTTCGCCGCCTGTCTGGACGCGCGGCAGTTTCGCGACGAGATCGACGCGGATGTGCGGGAAGGCCGCGCCCTCGGCATTCCCGGCACGCCGACCTTTCTGATCAACGGCAAGCCGCTGGTGGGCGCTCTGCCCATCGAGGCCTTTCGCGAGGCCATCGCCGAGGCCTTGCAGAGCGGAGGCAAGTGATGGCCACGCCCCCCGTCAGCATCTTCGTCGAGGCCGAGAAGGTCCCGTGGGTGGAGCGACGCCCGGGCGTTTTCTGGAAGACGCTCTGGGAGGACGCGGACGGACGCCACAAGGCCGTGCTCATGCGCTACGACAAGGGCGCCGTCATCCCGCGTCACCGGCATGTCGGGGACGAGCAGATCTGGGTCCTCGAGGGCGCGGTGGCGGATGACGCGGGCGTCTGCACGGCGGGGAACTACGCGCGCCGACCGCCCGGCTGCGTCCACACGGTCACGAGCCCCAGCGGGGCTCTTGTCCTCGCCGTCATCTCCGGCCCCACGGAGCCCGTCTAGCAGGCGAGACTAGGGTCGGCGCGGTCAGTCTTCGACGTGGCCGAGGTCGAGCGCGTCGGTCAGCGTCTTGAGCAGGCAGTAAAGGCTCGCCCGCACCGTTTCGTCATATTCCCCCGGCACCGCGCCGCCCGCATAGAAGATCTCGAGGATATAGGCGGCCAGGCTGGCGTGCTCGGCCTGGCCGAGGGCCTGCAGCACCTCGACGGGCGGAGCGCCTTCCCACTGCCGGAGCCAGGCCTGCGTCCCCGCATAGGCGTCGAGCAGGCGCGGCTCCGCGAGCTCCGGGAACGGCCGACCCAGGCTCGCCTCCAGGATCTTGAAGAGGAGAAAGGCCAGGCCGAGGGCCGCCTTCTGCACCGTGGGATCGAACTGGCGCGTCAGCGACTGCGAGAAGGCCGCGGCGTGAGGCTGCAGATCGAGGAACGCCTGCGCCTCGCTCGCCACGCGCGCGGGCGCATACGCCGTAAGTTCGCGCCAGACTTCGTCTACGAGGGTCTTGTCGATGGCTCGCATCGCGAAATTCTCTTGCGGCCCTATGGGCTCTCCGGTAAGGTGAACAGCCGGGATTCTAGCACGCGTGAGCGCGCTCTCCGCGCGTTCCATCGCGCACATGTCGTTGATTCACGGGGAGAACTGAAGGGACGGACATGATGACCACTGAGCACCTCTGGCTGTCCGTGGGATTTCTCGGCCAGGCGTTCTTCTCGAGCCGCTTCCTCGTGCAGTGGATTGCCTCGGAGCGGAAGAAGGAGAGCGTGGTCCCCGTCTCGTTCTGGTTCTTCTCGATCGGCGGAGGGACGACCCTGCTCATTTATGCCATTTATCGCCAGGACCCGGTGTTCATCCTGGGTCAGGGCGCCGGGCTCGTCATTTACTTACGCAATCTCTACCTTATCCGGCGCAAGCAGCGCCGCCTCGCCGAGGCGGGCGCCTGAGCGCGTCCGGCGAGAGGAGACCTATCATGCCCTCGACCAAGACCGAACCGATCAAGTGGTCCGCGCCCCAGGCTTCACGGGAGATCCTGATGATCCCGGGGCCGACCGAGCTGCCCTTTCCCGTCATCCAGGCCATGAATCAGCCCCCCATGATCCAGTACGACCAGAACTTCGACCTCAACGTGCTGGAGCCGATCAACCTCGCCCTCAAGAAGGTGTTCCAGACCGAGCGCGGTGAGGTCATCACCATGCCCGGCTCGGGCAAGACCGCCCTCGAGTCGAGCGCGCTGTCGCTCGTGGAGCCCGGCGATCGCGTCATCGTGATCGTCACCGGGCGCTTCGGCATGCTCATGCAAGAAGTCATGGCGAGGATCGGCGCCGACGTGACAGAGTTCAGCGTGGAGTGGGGTCAGCCCATCGACCTCGTCAAGCTGACCAAGGAGATCGAGCGGGTCAAGCCCAAGATGGTGACGCTGGTCCACAACGAGACCTCCACGGGCACCACGTACCCGGCGGCGGAGATCGGCAAGATCGTCAAGGGCCACGGCGCGCTCTTCCTGCTCGACACCGTGTCCTCGCTGGCCGGCATCGACGTGCGCACGGACGAATGGGGCGCCGATCTCAACATGACGGGCTCTCAGAAATGCCTGGCCGCTCCCATCGGCATGGCCATCGTGGGCGTCACCCCGCCCGCGTGGGAGGCCATGGAGCGCCGCAAGCACAAGGCCTCGTCCTGGGTGTACGACCTGCTGCGGTGGCGGGACGCGTGGATCCCGGCCTCCCGCGGCGGCCGCGTGCCCGACGGCGCCCCGCGCAGCCAGCCGATCTCGATGCCGACCCACCTGACGCACGCGCTGGGGGTGGCCGTGCGGCTCGTGCTCGAGGAGGGTCTGGAGCAGCGCTTCCGCCGCCACGCCGTGGCCGCCCGTGCCTTCCGCGCCGGCATCGATGCCATGCGGCTGCAGATGTTCCCCGACGCGTCGATCCTGTCCGACACCGTCTCCTGCGTGAAGACGCCGCCCGGCATCGAGCCCGCGGCCGTGGTCAAGCTCATGCGCCAGACCTTCGGCATCCTCATCGGCACCGGTCTCGATCAGACGCGCGCGACCACGCTCCGGATCGGGCACATGGGTATCACCGCGAGCCCCCTCTACATCCTGCCCACGCTCTCCGCGCTCGAGATGACGCTGCGCGAGCTCGGCTACAGGTGCGAGGCGGGGGCGGGCGTCTCCGCCGCCCAGGCCATCTTCGCGGGCGCCACCGCGTGATCGTCGTCCCCGACGACTTCCCGTCGGTCTTCGAGGGCAGCGTCGCTCATGACCGCCTGAAGAAGGCGGGCGACGTCGCCGTCTTCACGGAGCGGGGCGCCGACAACGAGCAGGAGCTGGTCCGTCGCATCGGCCGGGCGCAGGTGGCTATCAACATCCGCGCGCACGCCCGCTTCTCCGACGGCGTCTTCTCGGCCTGCCCCGGCCTCAAGCTCGTCTCCGTGTGGGGCACGGGCACGGACAACATCGACCTCAACGCCGCGGGCATGCGCGGCGTCACCGTGTGCAACACGCCGGGCGTGAACGCCTTCGCGGTGGCCGAGCACGCCTTGACCCTGATGCTCGCGGTGGGGCGCAAGATCACCACGCTGGACGCCGAGATGCGCAAGAACAAGTGGCCGCGCGAGCTCCTGACCCAGCTGCACGGCAAGACCCTCGGCGTCTTCGGCATGGGCACCATCGGCGCGCGCGTCGCCGCCCTCGGCAAAGCGATCGGCATGGAGGTGCTCGGCTGGTCGGCCCAGGGCGATCAGGGACGGATCCGCGCCGCCGGCGCCGCTCCAGCCTCCAAGGAGGACATCCTGGCGCGAGCGGACGTGGTCAGCCTTCACGTCCGGCTGAGCCCGGAGACGCGCGGCTTCCTTGGCAAGAAAGAGCTCGCCGCCATGAAGCCCACGGCCATCCTGGTCAACACGGGCCGCGGCGCTCTCGTCGATCGCGAGGCGCTCCTGGGCGCCCTCAAAGAGCGGAAGATCATGGGCGCGGGGCTCGATGTCTTTCACCAGGAGCCGCTGGCCACGGACGACCCCATCCTGTCCCTGCCCAACGTCATCGTCTCGCCGCACAATGCCGGGCAGACCGCCGAAGTCATCCGCGACGGCCTCCTGCGCGCCGTCGAGAACGTGGAGCACTTTCTCGCCGGGAAGCCCAAGGACCTGGTCGTCGCCCCGGCAAAATAGGGGGCGCGTGGTGCCCGCCACGCGCCCCCCGCTCCTTCAAGGCTATTTCGCCTTTTTCATGTGGCCCTCGTCCGGTTGCAGCATGCTGACACGATTGCCTTCGCTATCGAAGAAAGAGACGTAAAGACCCACGCCCGGTATCTCCATCGGCTCGCCGAGCACCTTGCCCCCGGCCTCTTCAACTTTCTTCCTGGATCCTCTGATGTCGTCGACCGCGATGACGACAGACGGGTATTGGGCCGGCCAGTCATTCCTCTTTGGATAGAAGCCGCCATTGATCATGCCCGGCGTCTTGGGGCGGCGGCTCGCGTCAGTCTCGGTCGTGGTGACGAGAACGTAATCGCCCATCTCCGGTCCGAGCTGCTCTGTCTTCCAGCCGAAGGTGCTCTCGTAAAACTTTCTCATCCGGCTTCTGTCTTCGGCGGGCATTTCAAAATGAACGACTGGATTCATTGTGGTTTCTCCTCTCGATTCTCGCAGCTGAGCTGCGGAAGCTAGATCGGGCTACCTTCGGGTCTCTCCGGGTCTCAATTAAGGCTACACCCGCTCTCAAGGCATGCGCCGTCGCGCGGCGGCCAGCTGATGTTCCAGGATGCCCTCGGGGCGTGGAGGACGACGCCGTGGCAAGCGCTGTCCGTCGAGATCAGAAAGGCGGAGCGGGCCTCTCGCGTCTTAGCCGGCGGGGGCGATGTTCGCGTTGATGCGGAACAGGTGAGAGCCTGCGGCATCGCCGTCTTCGTATGAACGCGCGTGGCTGGATCACCCCTTGAGCTCCCTCTTCAGCTCGTTGAGGAAGCGCCAGTCCGCACCCTGAGCCATGAGCTTCTGTGGAGTGGACTTGATCAACCCTGCCTCGTGCAACCGCAGAGCGTAAAAGCGCAGGGTGTCCTCGGGATCGAACTCGCGCCAGCGACCGTAGGGCAGCTCTCGCATGACCTGAACTGCGTGATCGAAGCGAGGGGTGAAGCCCTGGTCGACGAGTGCGCGGGCTGCGCGTTCGGGCTCCGCAGCGCAGACACTGGCCGCCTTCAGCATCGCGCGAATCGCGCGCTTGGCGGCCACCGGATGCTTGCGAACGAACTCACGATTTCCGGCCAGTACGCAGCAGAAGTACCGGGACCAGGGGCGATCGAGCGTGCTGTTCAGAATGACGCGCCCGACACCGCGGGCCCGAAGCTCGTAGGACTCGGGTGGAAAGCTGAGATAGGCGTCGATCTTGCCGTCGGCGAGCAGCCGCATCTGCTCGGGGGCGGGGTGCGTCACCCAGGATATATCCCGGCGCGGATCGAGGCCGACGTGAGCGACGATGGTAGCGGTGAACGCATGCTGGCTTGATCCAATCGCCTGAACGGCGACCGCCTTCCCTTTGAGATCCCTGACCGTTCGGACGCGGTCGGTCGCGAACAGCTCGAAACAGCCCGGGTGGACGCCGGCCAAGAGAACGATCGGGTCACCGGCATCGATCCGGATGGCGAACGGCGCGACGAACCCCATGGTGAGGTCGATCTCGCCGGAGGCCAGCGACTTGTTGAAGCCCGCGGCGGTGACGGGGACGTACTGCATGTCGGTGAAGCCCTCGCTGATGAATAGCTCCTTCGCCACGTACTGGGGTACGGCGCAGAGTCCCCCGACGAACTGGCTCACCCGGAGCCGCGTCGTCTCAGGAGGCGGCTCCGCATCCGCTGGCTTCGTCCACCCCGCCACCAGCCCAACCGCGCCTGCCGCGAGCCCGCCCACGACCTCGCGCCGGCTGATCACTCCCTCGGTTCGTTTATTCAGGCTGATCATTCCTTCAGCTCCTTCTTCAGCTCCTTCTTCAGCTCGTTCAGGAAACACCAGTTCGTCTCTGCGCATCATTCCCGCTTCGTGCAAGCGCGGCGCGTAGAAACCGTAGATAACATACACCTCGTGCGGATAGACCCCCCGCGGCACCTCAGGCACCGGCAGGGCCCCAAGCAAGCGCCTGCCGACTCTTCAGCGGGCCCTGGACGAAGGCGAGAGCGAGGTGGATGATGGTTCCTCCGGGCCCTTGGCGGGACCCGAGGAGCGCAGCGCGGCCCATCACAGGAGGTGCGGCATGGCGAAAGTGCTGAAGTGCGGCGACGTGATGCCCGGGTGCAACTTCGTCGCGGAGGGCAAGGACGTGGCGGAAGTCATGGCCAAGGGGGCCGAGCACGCCAAGACGGCGCATGGCATGTCGAGCATTCCGCCGGATGTCGCGGCCAAGGTACAGGCGGCCATCAAAGACAAATAGCCCCACCCCTCACCAACTTAGCCCTCACCTCGCGGCTTTGCCGCTCAGCTCGAACTGCGGCCCTCTCCCCTCCCGTGGAGGGGAGAGGGATAATTCCTACAAGACGGAGCGGATGGCGGCCGCGATGTCGTCTCGCGAGGGAATGGTCGCCAGCTCGAGCTTGTCGTTGTAGGGCATGGGCACGTTGCGCGCTCCCAGGCGCGCGATGGGGGCGTCGAGGAGATCGAACCCCTTCTCGCTGACAAGGGCCGCGATCTCCGCTCCGAACCCTCCCCGCTTCACCGCCTCGTGGACGATGACGAGACGGCTCGTCTTGGCCACCGAGCTGAGAATGGCATCTTCGTCGAGCGGCACGAGCGTCCGCGGGTCCACCACCTCCACCGAGATGCCCTCCTGCTCGAGATCGCCCGCGACCTGGAGCGCGCGCTGGACCATCATCTGGGTCGCCACCACCGTCACGTCGGTGCCCACGCGCTTGATGTCGGCCTTGCCGATGGGGATGACGTAGTCGCCGTCCGGCACCTCGCCCTTGGTCGGGTAGAGCATCTTGTGCTCGAGGAAGATGACGGGGTTGTCGTCGCGGATGGCCGCGGCCAGGAGCCCCTTGGCGTCGTACGGCGTCGAGGGCGCCATGACCACGAGGCCGGGCACGTGAGCGAACCAGGCCTCGAGGCTCTGAGAGTGCTGGGCGGCCAGGCGAATGCCGCCGCCCTGGGGCCCGCGAATCACGAGGGGGACGGTGGGCCGTCCGCCCAGCATGTAACGGATCTTTGCCGCCTGGTTCACGATCTGGTCCATGGTCATGGCCACGAAGTCCCAGATCTGCAGCTCCACGATGGGCCGCATGCCCGCCACCGCCGACCCCACCCCCATGCCGACGAAGGAGGGTTCCGAGATCGGCGTGTCGCGCACGCGGTCCTCGCCGAACTTGTCGCGCAGTCCCTTGGACACCTGGAAGATGCCCCCGATCAAGCCGACGTCCTCGCCCATGAGAAAGACGCGCTCGTCGCGACCCATCTCCTGGTGGAGGGCCGCGTTGAGGGCGTCGGCGAAGGTCATCTCGCGGCCCGCCCGGCTCACAGGCTCCGTCACGCGGGCGTGCGGCGCGTACACCGCGGCCTCCATGATCTCCACCGTCGGCTCGGGACTCTCGATTCCGTAGGCCACTGCCGCGTCGAGCTCGCCCTCCACTCGCTGCCTGAGCTCCTTGAGCCGGAGCTCCCCCACCCCCATGTCGGCCAGCCGCCGCTCGACGCGGGCCACCGGATCCTTCTCCATCCACTCGAGCTCTTCCTGCTTGGTGCGGTAGTCGGGGAGATTGGCCCGCATGCTGTGACCGCCCCAGCGATAGGTCACCGCCTCCACGCAGCTGGGCCCCTCGCCGCGCCGCGCCCGCGCCACCGCCTCGCCCACCGCCTCGTACACGGCGAGCAGATCATTGCCGTCCACGCGAGCGGCCGGGATGCCGTAGGCGCGCGCGCGCACCGACACGCCTTCGCCCGCCGTGGTGCGCGACTGATCGGTGGAGAGCGCGTACTTGTTGTTCTCGCAGACGAAGATGAAAGGCAGCTTCCAAACGGCGGCCAGGTTCATGGTCTCGTGGACCACGCCCTGGTTGGCGCCGCCGTCACCGAAGAAGGAGATGACGACGCGATCGGCCTTGCGAAGCTTGTTGGCGAGGGCGGCGCCGGCGCCGATGGGCACACCCGCGGCCACGATGCCGTTTGCGCCCAGGATGTTGAGATCGAGGGCGGCGATGTGCATGGAGCCACCGAGACCGCGACAGTAGCCCGCCTCCCGCCCCATGAGCTCGGCCATCATGAGGTCGAGCTTTGCCCCCTTGGCGATGCAGTGGCCGTGGCCCCGATGATTGCTGATGACGGAGTCGGCGTCCGTCAGGTGGGCGCAGGCGCCCGCGGCCACCGCCTCCTGCCCGACGTAGCTATGGGCGGTGCCCTTGACGTGGCCGGCGTTGAAGAGCTCCACCGTCTTCTCGTCGAAGCGGCGGATGCGGACCATGACCTGATACAGGCGCTCGAGCGACTCGACATTGAGGGGCATGATCGATCTCCCGTGACGCCTCAGGCCTGGAGCGAGTCTCGTAGCGCCTCGGCGGGATGCTTGGCCCGGCGGCCGGCCAGATGCTCGATCTGCTGGCGGCACGACATCCCGGGGGCGATGACCTCGGTGCCGGCGGGCGCGGAGGACACGGCGGGCGCGAGACGCCGGCCTCCGAGGGCGACCGAGATGTCGTAGTGCTCCTTCTCGAAGCCGAAGGAGCCCGCCATCCCGCAGCAGCCGGAATCCACCTCGCTGACCTCGTACCCCGCCCACTTGAGCGCGGCCACGGTGGGTGCCGTGCCCACGAGCGCCTTCTGGTGGCAATGGCCGTGGAGGAGGGCTGGCCGCTTCCCGGCTTTGAACGGCAGGATCAAGCCGCGAGCACGCTCGCGGAGGAGGAACTCTTCCAGGAGAAAGCTGGACCGGGCAACCTGCCGCGCCTCCTCGGTGCGCACGAGCTCCACCCACTCATCACGCAGGGTGAGCAGGCAGGAAGGCTCGAGCCCCACGATGGCCACCCCGCGGGCAACCCAGGGCGCGAGGCGCTCGATGTTGAAGCGGGCGTGCTCACGGGCCTCCTCGAGCATTCCCTTGGAGATGAGCGGCCGTCCGCAGCATTTGCGATCGACCAGCTCGACCCGATAGCCCCCGGCTTCGAGCAGCTCGACGGCGGCGCGGCCGATCTCAGGCGTGTTGTAGGTGACGAAGGTGTCGTGGAAGAGGACGACGGAGCCGCGCGGAGCCGACACCGGCGGCCGGCGGCGGTCGAACCAGTCCGTGAACGTCTCCCGCGCGAAGGCGGGCAGCGGACGCCGCCGGTCGATCCCCGCCAGCTTCTCCATGAGCCATCGATTCGGCCAAGAGGCAGCGATCCAGTTCGAGAGCGGGGCGAGCCGCGAGCCCCACCACGAGAGCCGGCCGATGTGGCCGAAGAGCCGGTTGCGGAGGGGCAGCCCGTTGGCCTTGTAGTAGTGGTGGAGGAACTCGTACTTCATCTTGGCCATGTCCACGTTGGACGGGCACTCGGCCTTGCAGCCCTTGCACTCGAGGCAGAGATCCATCACCTCGTAGAGGCGCCGGCCCGTGAAGTCGGCGGCGGGCACCCGGCCCGAGAGCACCGCGCGCAGGGCATTGGCCCGCCCGCGCGTCGAGTGCTCCTCGTCCCTGGTCGCCATGTAGGAGGGGCACATGGTGCCCTCGAGCTTCTTGCGGCACACGCCCACGCCGTTGCACATCTCCACCGCGGCCGCGAAGCCGCCCTGCGCGGAGAAATCGAGCATGGTCGCGGGCTCCCAGGTCTTGTACTCGGGGCCGTAGCGCAGGTGGTCGGTGACGGCGGGGCTGGCCACGATGTTGCCGGGGTTCATCAGGTTCTTGGGATCGAAGGCGCCCTTGAGCTCGCGGAAGGCCTGCATGATCACGGGGCCGAAGACACGCTCGAGGAAGGGGCTGCGCGCGCGCCCGTCCCCATGCTCGCTGGAGATGGCGCCCTCGAACTCGAGCACGAGGTCGAAGATCTCCGCGGCCATGCCGCGGACCTGCTCGAGGCCGCGCGCCGTTTTGAGATTGACGAGGGGCCGGATGTGCAGGCAGCCCACGGAACAGTGGCCGTAGTACGCGCCCTCGGCGCCGTGCTTGGCCATGATGTCGCGGAAACGCGGGACGAAGACGGGCAGATCCTTCGGATCGACCGCGGTGTCCTCGATGAAGGCGATGGGCTTGGCCTCGCCCTTGGTGCCCAGCAAGAGGCCGAGCCCGGCCTTGCGGAGCTTCCAGATCGACTGCTGCTCGGCCGGATCGAGGGCGATGTGCCCGGCATAGCCGAAGCGTCCCGCGGCGCGCCGCGCCTCGAGCGCCTCGACCTTGCTCTTGACCTCCGCCGCGGTGTCGCCGGCGTACTCGACGATCAAAATGGCGGCGGGATCGCCCTGGACGAAGCCCATGCGCTGGGACTGCTCGATGTTGCCGCGGGCGAGGTCCAGGATCATCTTGTCGGTCAGCTCCACGGCGTACGGGCCCGTCTCGAGGATGGTCTGCGAGGACTCGAGCGCCTCCTGCATGTCGTGATAGTGGATGACGTCGATGGCGGTGGCCTTGGGGCGCTTCACGAGGCGCATCTTGGCCTCGAGGATGGTGACCAGGGTGCCCTCGGATCCCACGATGACCCGCGCCATGTTCAGCGGCCGGTCCTTGACGAGCTCGTCGAGGTTGTAGCCGCAGACGCGCCGCCAGTGCTTGGGGTAGCGGGCGCGAATCTCGCCGGCGTACTGGTCGCGCAGCCGGGCCACCTCGCGGTAGATCTGGCCTTCGAGGCCCGAGGCCCGCATCTTGGCGCGGAAGCCCTCGGGGGTCACCTCGCCGAAGACGACCCGGCTGCCGTCGCCCAGGAGCGCGGTCAGCTCGATCACGTGCTCCACCGTGAGGCCGTAGGCGATCGAGTGGGAGCCGCCGGAGTTGTTGCCGAGCATCCCGCCGATGGTGGCGCGGTTGGAGGTCGACGTGTCGGGGCCGAAGAGGAGGCCCAAGGGGCGCACGTGGTGGTTGAGCTCGTCCTGCACGAGCCCCGGCTGCACCCGCGCCCACAGCTCCTCCTCGTTGACCTCGAGGACATTGTTCATGAAGCGCGAGAAATCCATGACGACGGCGCGATTGACGGTCTGGCCGGTCAGGGAGGTCCCACCCCCGCGAGGGAGCACGGCGACGTTTCCGCGGTTGGCGATCTCGAGCACGGCCTGCACGTCGCCCGCGTGGCGCGGCACCACGACGCCGATGGGCTCCATCTGGTACATCGAGGCATCCGTGGAATAGAGCAGCCGGGAATAGGCATCGAAGCGAACATCGCCCTCGACGGCGCGCCGTAGCTCTTGCTCGAGGTCCGTCATGGCCGGGATTATGGCACGCATCTTCGTAACCCTGCAATCCGCCGACGGATTCCTGGGCGCTCCCTCGAGGCGATGTCGGAGGGACTTACATTCGGGCGCGCCGGCCTCCTGGGTGTCTCCGTAGACGACGAATAGAACAGGGCTTCGGAGAGTGGCGACCGGCTTGCACTGTGGCCGATTCTACGATGACTCATCGGGGCCGGAGTCTCGCTCGCGTCCATCCCCTGACGGCAACGGCGCCACGGCCGAGGCTATACTATGCGCAGTGAGCCTCCTCGTCGCGCTCGCCCTCGTCTTCCTGAGTCTCCACGTGCCGCCCGCGGTCGCCGCCCCCGCCGCTCCGGCCATCCGGGTGCGCCTGCTCGACAGCGGCGAGACCTTCGACTCGCGCCTGCTCCTCGGCAAGAAGGTGCTGGTCGTGCGCTTCCAGGCCTCGTGGTGCAAGACGTGCGCGGCCCAGGCCGCCGGCGTCCAGGGCGTGTACGAGCGCTACCAGGACCGCGACGTCGAGTTCCTGGCCCTGCACGTGGAAGACACGGAGCGGGACGCTCGACGCTTCCTGCGCGCCCACCGGACCACGTATCACACCGCCCTCGATCCCGACGTCCGAGTGGCCAACCGCTTCGGCTTCAAGCGCGCCCCGTACACGATCGTCATCAACAAGCGCGGCGAGATCGTGGCGCGGCTGGAGGCCACGGCGGACGAGGCGCGCCTCGCCGCCGCCATCGACTCCGCGCTCAAGCCGCGGCGCGGAAAGGGGTTGCCCGGGACCTCCTGAGCGGACGCTTGACGTGCCCCGCGTGGCGGCATAGCCTCTCTGCCACGCTGGATCCATCCGACCTGCCCGAGGCGACCGTGACAGCTGCCGAGGCCGCGCCCATCGTCGTCGAGGGCGTGAGCAAGCGCTATCAGACCCCGAGCGGCGCCGTCACGGCCGTGGACGGGATCTCCCTCACGGTGCGGCCCGGCGAGTTCGTCTCCTTGCTCGGCCCGAGCGGCTGCGGCAAGTCCACCGTCCTCCTGATGATCGGCGGGCTGGTGCGTCCCGACACTGGACGCATCGTGATCGAGGGTGAGCCGTCGTACGGCCCCAACCCCAAAAAGGTCGCGCTCGCCTTTCAGGACCCCGGGCTCTTCCCCTGGCGGACGGCCCTCGACAACGTGGGCTTCGGGCTCGAGCTGCAGGGCCTCCCCGCGGCGCGGCGTCGCGAGATTGCCCTCGGATTGCTCGAGCCCATGGGCCTCAAGGGCTTCGAGGCCAAGTTTCCGCGCGAGCTCTCGGGAGGGATGCGCCAGCGCGTGGCCATCGCCCGCGCCCTCGCCCTCGACACGCCCATTCTCCTGATGGACGAGCCCTTCGGGGCGCTGGACGAGCAGACGCGGCTGCTCATGGGCGAGTGGCTGGTGGGGGTCAGGCGTCGCACGCGGCGGACCATCGTCTTCGTCACCCACAGCCTGCAGGAGGCCATCGCCCTCTCCGATCGCATCGTGGTCATGACGGCGAGGCCGGGCCGCGTCAAGGACGTGATCGAGGTGCCTCTCCCCTTCCCGCGAGACCTGGGCTCGCCCGAGGTGGCGGACCTGCGCGCCAAGCTCTGGGGACAGGTGCGCGAGGAATCGCTGCGCGCCATGGAGAGCTCGGCGTGAAGCTCTGGCTCGGCCGGGCCGTCGTGCTCGTGGTCGCCCTCCTCGCCTGGGAGGCCGTGGCGCGCCAGCTCGACCCGATTCTCTACGTCGGCCCCTCCCGCCTTCCCGCGGCCCTCGGGCGGGTCTTGAACGTGCGGGACCTGCCGCCGCTCGGTAGCCACCTCTGGCTGACCCTCGGCGAGGTGGTGGCGGCCTTTCTCCTGGCCGTGGCGAGCGGGCTCTGGGTCGGCTTCGTGCTCGGGCTGCAGAAGACGCTCGGGCGCATCTACGAGCCCTTGCTGGCCGTCCTCTACGCGGTGCCCAGCGTCATCTGGTATCCCTCGCTGATGCTCTTCTTCGGCCTGGGACCCGCGTCCAAGATCGCCTTCGGCTTCCTGCTGGGCTTTCTCCCCGTGACCCTTTCCGTGCTCGCCGGCATTCGCCAGGTCCCCGAGTCCCTCGTCACCGTGGCCGTGTCCATGGGGGCGGGGCCGGGCGCCGTCTTTCGCAAGGTCATGCTGCCGGCCATGGCGGGAACGCTGGCGGGAGGGCTGCGCACGGGGCTCGCCCTCTCCGTGGTGGGCGTGCTCGTGGGCGAGGTGCTGGGGGCGCGGGCGGGCCTCGGCTACGTGCTGACCTACGCCTACGGGCTCCTGATGACGGCCGAGTACGCCGCGCTGGTGGTGATCGTGGCCGTCGCCGTCCTCACCGTGGACGCCCTGGGCGCCCTCGTCGAGGCGCGGGTGAGACGATGGGCCGACTAGCCGTCTTGCGCTGGCAGGCGCTGTCCGTGGCCGTGGCCTTCCTCGCCTGGGAAGCGGCGGTGCGCGTGGGGCTGCTCGATCCGCTCTTCGTGTGGGATCGCGCCGACTCCTCCACGACGTCGCCATGCCCTATGTCGTCGCCCTGTACGGCGTGCCGAAGATCCTCATCCTGCCCTGGATCGCCCTCGTGTTCGGCATCGGCCTCAGCACGGCGGTGCTCAGCGCGGCCGTCTTCGCCGTCTTTCCCATCGTGGTGCTGGTGGCGGCGGGCGCGCGGGACGTGGATCCGACCCTCGTCACCGTGGCCGTCTCCATGGGCGCCACCCGTGGCCAGATCGGGCGCAAGGTGCTGCTGCCCGCGGTGCTCCCCTCCGTGCTCACCGGCCTGCGCATCGCCATGGTCTTCGCCATCCTGGGCGTGCTCCTCGCGGAGATGCTTGCGGGACACCGCGGAATGGGGTATCTCATGCAGCGCCAGGCCATGGCCTTCAAGGCCCCCGAGCTCTTCGCCTCGACGGCCATCGTGTCGGCCTTGTCGGTCTCGGTGGTGCTGTTCCTGGAGCATCTGAATCGGCGTCTGGGGCAATGGAGATGAGCGGCCCTGTGAAGGGGCGACATCTGGACGGAGGCGAGTACATGGGAACGCGGCGAAGTTTTCTGAAGACGGCGACAGCGGGAGTGGCGGCGGCCGCCGTGGCGCGCGGCAGCAGGCTCTCTGCTCAGTCCCTCACACCGATCAAGATCGGGGCGGTCGTACTGGGCGACTTCGGGGTGGTCACGCCGACCACCGTGGGTATCCAGAAAGGCTACTTCAAGCAAAACGGTCTCGAGGCCGATCTCATCCCCTTCAAGGGGGGTCCCGACCTGCTCAAGGGTGTGCTCGCGGGGGCGGCCGACATCGGCATCACCGGAGCCACGGACCCTCTCGTCTTCCGCGAGCGCGGCACCCCCATTCGGGCCCTCTGCACCATCGTGGAGAAGAACCACTTCACCCTCACCGTCACGCCCAAGATCAAGCGGCTCGAGGACCTCAAGGGCGGCACGATCGGGGTGACGGTGGTCGGCTCCACGACCTGGGTCTTCGCGCGCATGCTCGCGCGCAAGATGAACTGGGACCCCGAGAAGGACGTGCGCATCATCGGCGTGGGTGGGATCGACGCGCAGGCCGCCGCCCTCAAGCGGGAGGAGACCCAGGCCGTCGTGTTCGGAGACGCGGGCGTCGTCCTGGAGGCGCAGGGGCTGGGGCGCGTGCTCATGCGCCTCGACGAGCTCACCCCCAAGTGGATCAGCCTGGTCGCCTACTCCACCGACGAGATCATCAAGACCAGGCGCGACGTCGTCCAGCGATCGCTCAAGAGCATCTTCCAGGGCGCGCGCTTCTGCCGCGACAATCCGGAGGAGAGCATCAAGATCGCCGCCAAGACGATCGACTGGAGCGAGCCCGCGACCAAGCGCGCCTACGAGCTCCTGCGCCCCCTTCTCTCCGTGGACGGCCGCATGGACCTCGACGCGATGAAGTTCATGCAGGACACGCTCCTGGAGCTGGGCGTGCTCAAGACCCGGCTGCCCCTGAGCGACCACTACACGCCCGAATTCACCCCGGTGAAGCTGTGAGCAGCCCCGCGACGCGGCTGGCCAGCGCGGTTCTCGGGGTCGCCCTCTTCGTGGCGAGCTTCGCCGTCTTCCGTCTCTTCGAGAATCCGCCCGAAGGAGCGGGGGCGCTCGCCCTGGAAGTGGCGGGCTGGCTCGGCATGTTCATCGCAGCCCGCATCATCACGGGAGGCTGGCTCGCCCCTTGCCTCGTGGTCTCGGCCTGGCTGCTCCTCTTCGTCGGCAACGAGATGGGCTCGCGGCTCCTCCGGCGGGGGCATGACCGCGGCCTCCAGCTCGGCTTCAACTACGTGATGGCCCTCATCACGTTGGAGACGGGCGCGTGGCTCCTCGTGGCGGTCATGATGCTCGACGGCGCGGCCAAGCTCTGGCGCGAGGATTCGAAGCGGACGCAGATTCCTGTTGTCGACGACTAGCTGGAACTGTTCACGAGCGCGCGTACCGCTCCCGGTCTCCCCCTCACCCTGCCCTCTCCCCCTTCGGGGGCGAGGGATCAAAAGAAATCCCTCTCCCTCGGAGAGGGAGAGGGCAGGGTGAGGGTGGCGTTGTCTCGCCAAGGAGTCGAGGCTAAGGCTTCAGCATCACTTTGATGGCTTGGTCCTCCTTGCGATCGAAGATCGTGTAGCCGCGCGGGGCGTCGGTCAGCGGGATGGTGTGGGTGATGATGCGCGTCGGCGCGAGCCGGCCCGCCTGGATCAGCCCCATGAGCGGCACGATATAGTTCCGCGCGTTGCAGATTCCCATCTTGAGCGTCAGGTCCTTGAAGAAGGCTTCGCGCACGGGAAAGCCGATCAACGGCTCGACATACACGCCCACCGAAGACACCGTGCCCCCGGGTCGGACGGCCTGGATGGACTGGGCGAACGGTGTCTCGTGCCCCACGCACTCCAGCACGGCGTCGGGCCCGCGGCCTCCCGTGAGCGCGCGCAGCTGCTCGGCGGGATGGCCACGGTCCAGGTTGACGGGAATGCCGCCGAGCTCCTCGGCGAGCTTGAGCCGGTAGCCCACCCGGTCCACCACGAAGATCCTCGCGGGGCCGAAGAGGTGCGCCGACTGGAGCGCGAGCAGGCCCACCGGCCCCGCCCCGAAGACCGCCACGCTGTCACCCGGCCGGATGCCGGCATTCTCCGCGCAGCAATATCCCGTCGAGAGGATATCGCCGAGGAAGAACGCGTCCTCGTCCGCCATGTCGGCGGGCACCGTCTCGCACATGTGATCCGCGAACGGCACGCGGATCCGCTCGGCCTGGCCGCCCGGATACTGCTTGCCGAAACGGCCGCCGAAGACGGCGCGGCCCGTGGCCACGCACTGGGTGGGTAGCCGCATGCGGCACCACTCGCACTGGCCGCAGGAGATGGAGAAGGGGGCGACGATCCGGTCGCCCTTCTTCACGCGCGCGACGGACGGGCCTACCTCCTCCACCACGCCCATGAACTCGTGACCCATCACCGAGCCGGGCTCGACGAGGGGCGGGGCACCGGGCGTGGCCCCACGCCCGTGGTACTGGTGCAGATCGGAGCCGCAGATCGCGCTCGTGGTGATGCGCACCACCACGTCCGTGGGATCCACGATCCTGGCGTCAGCCACCGACTCCACCCGCACATCGCCGACTCCGTGCAGCGTGATCGCTTTCATGGCGCTCCTGCCCTCCGTCGCATCTCGTAGTGGACGAGCGCGGCCCCGCCGCGCACGGTCGAACGCTTGCTCTGGGGCACGATCTCGATGCGCGTCGACGCGAGGGCCCGCCCGAAGGCATAGCGCTCGAGCTGCGCGCGGATGCGGTGCTCGAGGGGCTTGAGCGACTCGGCCACTCCGCCCGTCACGATGAGCCGCTCGGGGTTGAGCCCGTTGACGATCACGGCGAGGCCGGCCCCGAGGGCGCGGCATGTCTCGGCCACGAGCTCCTGGCACGTCGGATCGCCCTCGCCGGCCATGCGGAAGACGTCGGTCGCCGAGACGTCGCGCTTGAGACGCTCCGTGCCCATGAGCGCGATGTCCGTGCCCGAGACATAGGTCTTGAGGCAGCCCTGGCCCCCGCAGATGCAGGCCCGCCCGTCGAAGTTGATGGGCACGTGGCCCAGCTCGCCGCCGAAGCCGCCCTGGCCGCGCAGGAGCCTTCCTTCCTGGACGATGCCCCCGCCCACGCCCGTACCGATGGCGAGCAGCACGAGCGAGCGGGCCCCCTGCCCCGCCCCGAACGTCCACTCCCCGAGCGCGAGCACGTTGACGTCGTTGTCGACGTAGACGGGGAGGCTCAGCTGGCCCGTCACGGTGGCCGCGAGGGGAGCGCCCGCGAGCTCCGGCACGTAGTGGATGTCCTGCCCGATGACGCCGCGCTCGGCATCCACGGTGCCGGGCACGCCGATGCCGATGCCTTCCACGGTGACGCCGAGCGCGCGCGCCCCGTGGTAGGCGCGCTCGATGACGTCGAGGAGGGTGCGCACGGCGGTGCCGGGCCCGCGCTTGCGCGTGGGCTCCTGCGACTGGGCGAGAACTTCACCGTCGTCGGTGACGAGACCGGCCGCGACGACGGAGCCGCCCAGGTCCACCCCGACCACGGCCCGCCGCGCCATCAGAGCCGTCCGAAGTGGGCGAGGCGGATGTCGTGACGCGCGATCGCCTCTCTCACCTCGGAGCCGGTGAGCCCGGTCATCTCCGTCTCCCGCTGCTTGCCGTAGCGGCTGTAGGCGAGGTCCTCGTCGAAGTAGCCGGGATGGGTCATGAACTCCGACACGCCGGCGGGCAGCGAGGCGAGGTGGGCGAGCGTGCGCTCGCGCGACCAGTAGGGCTCGGGGCCAGACTCGCCCATGAAGTGATCGGGCGTGGGGATGCCGCGCTGGCGGGCGGCCGCGCGCACGAGATCGTCCTGGCTCCGCACCGGCACCTTGAGGGCGCGCGCGAAGTCGAGAACGAGGTCGAGGATGGGCGAGTGCCGGCCCACATGGTGATGGCTGTCGAGATGGGTGGGGAACCGTCCCATGATGGTCCGGAACGCGTCGATCTGGGTGCCGAGCTCGATGCGCGCCTCGTCGACGTTGGCGCGCGCGGCGGCCTCGCGCGCGTCCCGGATGAACCGGCCCTCCGCGTCCACGAGGGAGGGCACGCGCTTGGCGCTGGCCACGGGGCTGCCCAGGGTCAGGTTCAGGTGCACCCCCACCCCGAGGTCCGAAGCTGCCAGCTCCTCGATGAGGGCGGGCGGGATCTCGCGGTTGACGAGGAGCGTGGTGCTCGTGACGATGCCGTGGCGATGCGCCTCGAGAATGCCGCGGGACACGCCCGCGGTGAGCCCGAAATCGTCGGCGTTGACGATGAGGATCTTGGCCTGGCCGCCCGCGGGCGCGGCCGTCATCGCGGCTTCGTCCGGCCCTGCATCACGAGGCGGTCCACGCTCGTCGGCATCTTCGCGACGGGGAGGGTGCCTTCCGTGTCCAGGCCGCGGATGTGGTCGAGACGCTCGTAGCCGATGCGGGGAAACGCGTGCGTCTCGCGGGCGAGGATGGAGGGCTCGAGGCCGGCCGCCTCGAGTCTCGCGCAGGCGGAGCGGGGCCCCAGGAAGGCGAAGAGCGTGAAGACGAGCCGCCCGCCGGGCACGAGATGGGCGGGCGCGCCCGCGATGAGCCGACCGAGGATGTCCCAGCCGTCTACCCCACCGTTGTCGGCGGCGGCCGCGGCATCGTCGCGCTCCCGTCCGGGCGGTGTGGGCATCTGGGGCGGGCTCGCGCAGATGAGATCGAAGCGCTGGCCCGCCACCGGCTCGTAGCAGTCGCCCTGGAGCGCCTCGACGCGATCACCCACGCCGTTGCGCGCGGCATTGCCCCGCACGCAGTCCACCGCCTCCGGGATCACGTCGGTGGCGACCACGCGGCACCCGGCGCGGGCGGCCAGCACGGCGGCCAGCCCCGTGCCCGCGCCGATCTCGAGCACGTGCTCACCCTCGAGGAAATGAAGGTGACGGCAGAAGAGAAGAGAGCCTGCCTTGGGCGGCTGGACTCCGTCGGCCACGGCGAACTCGCAGCCGCGGTAGCGGAAGACCAGCTCGCCCTGATCTTGGGTCACTTGTGCCCTCGCGGCGCCTGCGGGATCAACTCTGCTCTCGTCTCGCAGCTTCGCCGCTCAACTCGAACGGCGGGCAGCGTTTCAGCTCGAAAGGCGTCACGGCTTCCCCATCACCCTCCGGAAGTAGAGGCGCAGCGCTTCCTTCAGCTGGGCCCGCGCCCCCGCCGCCGTCTGGGCATCCTCGAGCGTCTCCAGGTCGAGCTGGAGCGGCACGCCCTCCTTCTTCACGCCGTCCAGCTCCGCGGTAAGCCCGCAGCGCTCGTCGGACTCCGTGAAGACGAGCTTGGCGCGCGTGAAGCTCTTGTCGTCCTGGGCGATCTGCTCGACGGTCTCCGTCAAGAGACGCTTGATCGCCTCCTGGTCGGGGCCCATGACGGTGGAAAACGCGGTAGTCAGCGTGATGTCGGCCATGGCGATCCTCAGATGCCCGCGGCCGCAGCGGCGTGGACAGGATCAAGGCCGGCCTCGAGGCCTTCCCCGGTGACGCGGATGGCTACGGGCTTGGAAAAGTAGAACGTTCCGGGCTCCACGTGGGTCGGGACCACGGGGTGGCCCATGCGCGTGAGCGCGGCGAGTGACGTGGTCCCCACGCGATCGTCCACCCAGAGCTCGCCGCCTTCCGTGTGCAGCCGTGGCGCCTCGATGGCCGCTTGGGGCGAGTTGCCGAGGTCGACCATGTTCGCGATCACCTGGGGAATCGCCGAGACGATCTTCCGCCCGCCCGGGGCGCCCACGGCAAGGTAGGGAGCCCCACGCTTGAAGGCAAGCGCCGGCACCATGTTGACGAGCGGCCGCTTGCCCGGCGCCACCGAGTTGACGCGTCCCGGCTCGGGATCAAACCAGACCATGCCGTTCTGGAGCAGGATGCCCGTCCCGGGAACGACCATGCGAGATCCCCAGAGCGACACAGCGGTGTTCGTCAGCGAGACCATGTTCCGCTTGCGGTCGACGGCGCACAGGTGCGTGGTGCAGTCGGCGGCGCGGGCCGTCGTCTCGTAGCGCCACGGATCAGGGGCGGGACGGGTGCTGAGCGGGCCCCTCGGCTTGAGGCCCGCCGCCACCTTGGCGGCATACGCGCGCGAGAGGAGCGCGTCCCATGGCGCCTTGACACGCTCGGGATCGCCCAGATGCTCGAACCGATCGAGAAAGGCCCGGCGGATGGCCTCGGCGCGGAGGTGGAGTCCGCCGGGTATCTTCCACGTCGTGCGCGACTTGGGAAACTGGGCCAGGATGTTGAGCATCTCGAGGGCCGTGGTGCCTCCGGTTGCGCCCGGCGAGAACGCGAGCTCGAGGCCGCGGTACGTGCCCGTGAGCGCGGGCAGCACCCGCGGAGCGTAGCGGGCGAGATCGTCTCTCGTGAGCATGCCGCCCGTCGCCGCCATTTCCTCGTGGATGGCCTGCGCGATGGCGCCCGTGTAGAAGGCGGACGGCCCCTCCTTGGCGAGAAGCCTCAGGCTCCGCGCCAGGTCGGGCTGGCGGAAGATATCGCCGTCGTTGACGACGGATGTCCGGTACACGTAATTGCCGTCACGCAGATAGGTCCTCGCCGTGGCCGGAAAGGCGGCCAGCTCCTGGCAAGAGATCGCGGTGTGGAGCGCCACGTGCAAGTCGGGGATGAAGCCCTCTTCGGCGAGCCTGATGGCGGGCGCGATCACGTCGGCCAGGTCCATGGTGCCCCAGCGCTCGAGGGCGAGACAGAGACCCGCCACCGAGCCGGGCACCGCCACCGAGCGCGGACCGAAGACGTTGGCGTCGTTGACCACACGGCGCCAGGGAAAGATCCCAGTGGAAATGCCTTCGCCCAGCTGATACGAGCGCTCGTGAGCGGCAGCCGGCGCCTCCACGTTGAAGTCCACGCAGAGGGTCTCGCCGCGCCCCGCCAGATGGACAAGCATGGTGCCGCCGCCCGCCAGGGTGGACATGAAGGGCTCGACCACCGTCATGGCGACCGCCGTGGCCACCGCGGCGTCCACGGCGTTGCCGCCACGCTCGAGGATGGCGGCGCCGGCCTCGGCGCCCAGCGGATGCTGCGCCACCACCATGCCTCGCCGCGCCACCGGCGTGCGCTTCGTCACCACCCTGGTCGATCGGATCATGCCGCCTCCCGGTTGAACTCGAAGGGGTGGAACCGGCAGGTCCAGATGCCGGCATCGTTCTGAATGAGGAAGCAGACACGCACGGTGCCTTCGCCGCGCACGGTCCAGAGGAACACGCTCGCGTCCTCCGCCTCTCCGCACTCGTCGCAGACCCAGGCCGTGGCGAACTGCTCCGCCGTCTCCTGCGCGACGGCATGCGCCTCCGGGGTGACGAAGAGCGGCCGATCACCCGGCAGGAAAGCGCCGATGTCGGACAGATACGAGAGCACCGGCCGCTCGCCGAGCGCGCGCCAGCCATCGATCACGGTCAGCGCCGGCGAGGAAAGGGGCGCGGTCACCCACTCGAGCGACGGGTTCAGCTGGCCTCGGGCCAGGACGCAGGTGGAGAGGAAGTCGCGAAGCTCCGGCACGCCGATCCGGCCCCGGTAGAGCTCCCCCGCGAAGTCGTCGCGATCCGCGGGGGCGAGCAGGAAATAGGGCGAGGCGGGCGGCATCTCCATCGCGGGCCCGGCCACCTCGTAGACGGGCACGCCGTCGGGGCTCTCGCCCTTCCCGCTATACCAGAGGAGGGTGGCGGCGTCCCCGGGAGCTATCCATTTCGGCAGCTCGGCCATCAAGGTTTCCAACGCCCAGGAAATATACCCTAGTCGTCGTCGCCCTTGTCCCACTTCCCGCGGCGACGGACGATCTCGACGACCGCTTTGTCGTCGAAGTAGAGAACCCAGCCGAGCGGATAGACCCAGGCTTCCTTGGCCTTGCTGGAGATGGCCGTCCACTGCTGGCTCGCCAGGGCCGCCATGAGCGCGGGGTCGATGGTGCGCTCGTCAGGGTCCTCGAGCAGCGCCTCGACCTCGCCCTTGCTGCTCCCCGGCGTCACCTGGCGCCAGAAGCGAAAGTCGCTGTAGCGCTGATCGTTCTGGATCTCGGGATGCTCGCGCAGGTACTTGAAGACACGCTCGGAGAGTTGATCCTCGAAGTAGCGCTTCTCGTCGAACGTCGGCTCGCGCCCATTGGCGACGAACGACCGGTAGATGTTCAGCTCGTACGCGTTGGGCCCGCGCGGCGTCCGCTCGACGTTGGTGATCTTGGGCGTCGTGCACGCGACGGCGAGCGCGCCCAGGAGGATCAGTCCCGCCACCCGCTCCCCTGCCATCATGAGCGCCTCCTTGTCAGATGAGTATGAGGCCGGCCAAGACGGGAGGTACCCTACCCTGGCAAGCCATATTCGCACGTCCGGGACCCGGCTGGGAACGCAGGAACTGCGATCTACCCTCGAACGCGCAGCCTCCTGGGCGGCACCCACCGGTCACTCCCCCTTCGGCCCACGCCGAAGTCAGGGCCAGAGTAAAGTTTGCCTGTACGTGAGACGCACCTTGACCGCCTATCCGGGTTCGGGAGCATCTCTCGATGCCCTCGACGGCTCCGGTGATCATGCTCGTGATCATGGCGTCACCGATATCCGTCTATCCGGTAGCCCTTGGCTCGCATACAGGTCGCTAGCGGTTTCATCTGTGAGATAGACACTTCGCCGCCGCCGTCTATTTTGAACTTGAAATTCCCGTCCGGCGTGATGCTGGTGATCGACGCCCCGCGAATGCCTTCGGTGCGGGCGCAGTCGTAGAAATCGGCCTCTGACTTCGCCTGCCTCGGCGGCGAAGATTGAACCGCGCACCCGGTCAACACCAGTGCGCCGAGAACGAACAACAAGACCTTGCGCATGGCGTATCCGTTTCTGTTGGTGGTGAACTTCACTCGATTCATTGCAAGCAGTCGTCAGACGTGGCGAGGACTTGGTCCGTTCCATGACTCGCGGCAATCCGAGCCGAGAAGGCATAGAACTCTCGACCCCCCGCCCTTGTCAGATGAGGGCGGATTCGAGGACGATGCCGCGGTCGACCACCCGGGCTGCCCGGGCCAGCATGGCCTGGATCGCCGGCGGCACTTCCGAGGCCTCGCCGAGCTGCCGCAAGACGTCGATCAGTCGCCGCAGCGCCCGGATCAGATCGCCTTCGTGTCCGCCGAAGGACTCCTCCACGATGCCCGTCCAGTCGTCCTCGCCCGAGGCCCACCGGAACACCGAGGGCATGAAGCCCGTGGAGACGCCGACGGGCATGGGCAGGTGATGGTGCCGCTGGACTTCGAGCACGGTGTGGGCGAGGGACTCCAGCTCCTGGAGCTTGCGCCTGAGCTTGGGGCGCTTCTTCAAGAAGAGGCGCGCCACCGCCGCGTCTCCCGAGCGTGACTCCTCGATGAGGCACGAGCAGAGCGCGGCCGCCTCGGCGAGCGTAGTGTCCTCAAGGATGCCGCGGTCCACCATCTCGGCGACGAGGAGCTCGTTGTCGTGCCGCAGACCCGAGATGAGCTGGCCCTTGGCCAGGAGCTTGCCGTCCTGCACGGCGCCGAATCGCTCGAGCACGGCCACGACCCGGCAGAACTCCTGCCAGTAGGCGTTCTTGAAAGCGTCGAGCATCTCGCGCTTCTGCCCGAGCCGTCCCTCCAGTGCCTCGACGCCCTTCCAGGAATGATCGCAGCGGCTCTGGCTGCCCCACGGACAGCGATGGCACTCGATGGCGGCGAGCGCGCCCTCCGGACCCTGGCTCCGCTCGCGCTCGACGAGCTCGGGGACGGAGAGGGCCTCGAGCTGCTCGCCGAGGCTCTGGGTTCGCCGCTCCCAGTCGCGCGGGAGGTGCAGGAGCGGCGTCTGCCAGAAGATCCTCTTGATGTTGCCTTCCTTCATCTGCACGGTGGTGCCGTGGGGCAGCAGCACGGTGACGAGCATGCGGTGCCGTCGCCGGTCGAGGCCGCAGATGATGCCGAGGGAGGCACCGCTCTTGCGCCTCACGAGGGCCAGGCGCCCGGGCTCGGCCTCGGCGACCGAGCGTCCGTGCCGGCCCGCCCGCCCCCGCGCCATCCGCTGCTGCTCGACCTGGGCGCGCGCGGCGCGATAGCGCCCGATCCGCGAGAAGTCGCCGCAGGGCGCCGTGAAGCGCCGCGCGTCCTCCACGGCCATCTCGAGGCTCGCGACCTCCGCCTCGAGCCCGCGGATCTTCTTTAGATTTTGGTACTGGCCGAACGAGGACTCGACGGTGCGCCGGATCGTTGCCATGTCCTGGCCCGTGGCGAGGAGGAGGGCGACCGAGCCGTAGCCCAGCTTGAACTGGCTCAGCACCGGCTCCGGCGGGCCGTCGACGACGCGCATCATGTCCTCGAGCCCGTCGCGCACGTCGAGGGCCATGACGCACTTGCCCTCGGGGTCGATGCCCCGGCGCCCGGCGCGGCCGGCCATCTGCGTCAGCTCGTTGTGCAGGAGCGAGCGGAAGCCGCGATCGGTGCGCTTGGTCAGGGACTGGAGGACGACGCTCTTGGCGGGCATGTGGATGCCCAGGGACATGGTCTCGGTGGCGAAAACCACCTTGCAGAGCCCGCGCTCGAACAGGAGCTCGATCAGCCGCTTCACGCTCGGCAGCACTCCCGCGTGGTGCAGTCCCACGCCCATGCCGAGGGCCTGGAAGATGGTCTGGTTGAGCGGCGACTCCGCCATGGTCGGCGTGTCGCTCACCGCCTCGCGGATGGCCTCGTCCACCCGCTGCTGCTGGCTCTTGGTGAGGAGCGGCTTGCCCTCGGCCAGCACCGTCTCCATGGCCCGCTCGCAGCCCGCGCGGCTGAAGATGAAGTAGATGGCGGGGAGCCAGCCGCGGGATTCGAGCTCGTCCAGCATCACGGTGGGGTCGACCACGCGCCGCGTGTACCACCGGCCCTTGTCGTTGTAGCCGCCCTCCCGCTCCTGCCCGAGGAGGCGCACCTTGCCGTTGCGCACCGTCTCGTACGTGTGGATCTCCCCCGACAGATCCGCCACCAGATACTGGAGGGGCACGCTGCGATGCGGGTGCGTGATGGGCACGATGGGCCGGTGCACGAGGCTGATCCAGTCGGCGATCTCCGCGATGTTCTTGACGGTGGCGGAGAGCCCCACCAGGGCCACGTCCTTGGGCGCGTTCACGATGATCTCTTCCCACACCGTCCCGCGTCCCTCGTCGCCCATGTAGTGGCACTCGTCGAGGACCACGAACTCGAGGCTGTCGAGGCCGCCCGTGTAGAACATGTTGCGGAGGATCTCGGTGGTCATGACGATCACGGGCGCGCGCGTGTTGACCTTGACGTCGCCCGTGAGGATGCCCACGCGCTCCTGGCCGAACTGCCGGCAGAAGTCCGCGTACTTCTGGTTCGACAGCGCCTTGAGCGGCGTGGTGTAGGCGATGCGGCGCCCGCGCGCGAGCGCGGTGTAGATGGCGAACTCGGCCACGAGCGTCTTGCCGGAGCCCGTGGGGGCGGAGACGATCACCGACTTGTCGTCGATGATGGCCGCGATGGCGTCCTGCTGGAAGCGATCGAGCGGGAACGGGTAGCGGGCCTTGAAGGACTGCAGCAGGTCGTCTGTCACGTCGCGCGCCCCCTTCGACGCATCCTGAGCGTAGCACGGTCTTGCGGCGCCGTGAAATCCCGCTTACGCTGTCGGCCATGAAGCTCACGGGCAAGGTCGCCCTCATCACCAACGCGAGCGAGTTCATGGGGCCCGCCATCACCGAAGAGTTCTGCCGCGAGGGGGCCTCCGTCGCGCTCCACGATCGGAGCGAGGCGGCCGTCAAGCCCGTGGCGGCGATCGCGCACGGCCTGGGACGCGAGGTCCTCACGCTCGGCGGCGATCTCGCGCAGCCCGCCGAGGCCGACCGAGCGGTGGCGGCGGTCGTGGCCCGATTCGGGCGGCTCGATGTCCTCGTCAACAACAGCGCCAACCCGCCCACGGGCAGCCCCACCGAGCAGGTGACGGACGGCGAGTGGCGCGCCATGATGTCGCGGCTCCTCGACGAGCCGTTCTACTGCCTGCGCGCCGCCCTTCGCGTGATGCGCCCGGCCAAGCGCGGCAAGATCATCAACATGTCCTCGGCGGCGGCCTTCCCGGGGCTCGCCAACTACGCCGCGTACTCCGCGGCGCGGGCGGGCGTCAACGGGCTGACCAAGGCCGTGGGCCGCGAGGTCGCGCGCGAAGGCATCCAGGTCAACGCCATCGCGCAGAACTACGTCGAGAATCCCACGTACTTCCCGCCCGAGCTCGTCAACGATCCCAAGGCGCTCGCGCGCATGGTCAAGCACATCCCGGCGGGACGTCTGGCGCGCGGCGAGGAGTCGGCGCGGCTGGCCGTCTACCTCGCGTCGGACGACGCGGATTTCTTCGTCGGGCAAGTGGTGCCCTTCGCGGGCGGCTGGGTCACCCCGTGATCGTCTCCCACGTCAGGATCACCGCGGCCGACGACTACCTCGAGCGGCGGGCCGCGCATCGCGCGGCTCACCTGGAGCGCATCGTGGAGCTGCGCAAGCGCGGCTTCGTGATCGGGGGCGGTCCCTCTCCCGACGGGAAGACGGCCGATCTCGTGTACCGCTCGCCCCAGGCGGGCGATCTGCTGCGGCTCGTCGAGGAGGATCCGTACTGGACGGGCGGGGTGTGGAAAGCCTGGCACCCGACCGACTTCGCCCAGTTCCTCGAGCCGTGGGAGCTCCCGCCAGTGGTGACGGACGGCTCGCGCGCCGTGATCATCGTGGAGGGCGAGGCTCCCGACGTCGAGATGGCGTCGTTCGCGCTGATCGAGTCGCGGGGGGCCGGTCGCATGGCCTTCGGCGGCTTCTTCCCCGGCGGCCTCACCTGGGCGCTCATGCGCTCTGCCGAGCCCGACTCGATCCTGGCCGATCTCGCAGACACCGGCTTCTGGAAGCCCGGCACCCTGACAACCCGTCCACTCCTGCACGTTCTCTAGATCCGCATCGGGGGAATACCGTGACGACACCTAGCCATCGCGACATGATCCTCGACCAGTTCAGCCGTCAGGCGGTGCCGTTCTCGACCTCGCCCGGCATCAAGGACGAGCAGGCCCTGCGCCTGATCGTCGAGTTCAGCGGCGCCGGCCCCGAGGACACCGTGCTCGACGTCGCCTGCGGCGGGGGCATCGTCGTGTGCGCTTTCGCGCGAGTGGTCCGCCACGCCACGGGCATCGATCTCACCCCGGCGATGATCGAGCGCGCGCGATCGCTCCAGGCCGAGCAGGGGCTGTCCAACGTCAGCTGGAAGCAGGGCGACGTCCTGCCCCTGCCCTGGCCCGACGGCGCCTTCTCCATCGTGACCTCCCGCTTCGCCTTCCACCACTTCCTCGATCCCAGGGCCGTCCTCGCGGAGATGCGCCGCGTCTGCGCGCCGGGGGGCAAGGTGGTCGTCATCGACACGGAGGCCTCGCCGGATGTCGCCAAGGCGGCGGAGTTCAACCGGATGGAGAAGCTGCGCGATCCTTCGCACGTGCGCGCCATGCCCCTGGCCGAGCTGCGGGGGCTCTTCCCGCAGGCGGGGCTGCCGGCGCCCCGCGGAACCAACTATCGGCTCGAAGGCGAGCTCGAGGCCCTGCTCGGCCGCTCCTTCCCGCTGGCGGGCGACGCCGACAAGATCCGCGAGATCTTTGCCGCCTCCCTCGGCGACGACCGCCTGGGGATCCCGATGGCGCGGGAGGACGCGCGCATTCGCTACGCCTACCCTGTGGCCGTCCTCGTCGCCGACCGTTAACCGCCCGGCCTCTCGCCCCTAGCCGTCTTCGAGTGCCCTTCCCTGCCGTGGAAGGGTGCCCTAAAATTCTGTTGACAGCGATCTCGTTGGTTAGGTATACCTAATTCATATATCACCAAGGGGGTGGCTCGATGAAGTGGATCGCGGTCGGAGTCGGAGCACTCGTGCTGAGCGCGCTGCTGGGGACGGCGCTTCCCGTGAGCGCTCAGTCGGCGCCGGAGATTCCCCTCGTCATCGAGAAGAACCGCTTCCAGCCCGACGTCATCAAGGTCAAGGCGGGGCAGTCGTTCGTCCTCGTCATCACTAACAAAGACAAGGGCCCGGAAGAGCTCGACATGCAGCAGCCGCGCATCGAGAAGGTCATCCCCGGCGGCAAGACCGTGCGCCTCAAGATGCCCGCCCTCAAGCCGGGCAAGTACCCCTTCGTGGGCGAGTACCACTCCGAAACGGCTAAGGCCACTATCGTCGCCGAGTAGATCCCCAGGGACAGCATGGGCGCCGCCTTCGTCATCACCCTGCGCGAGGCCTTCGAGGCCTCACTCATCCTCGGCATCGTCTACGCCTATCTCGAGAAGGTCGGGGCCCGCGACGGCTTCCGGTTTGTGACGTGGGGCGGGACGGTCGGCTTGCTGCTGAGCGTGGCCATGGGCATCGCCGTGACCTTCCTCTCCGGCCCCCTGCTCGATCTGGGCCCCGACATCATCACGGTGGTCGTCATCTTCGCGGCCGTGGGACTGCTCACGTGGCACGCGTGGTGGATGCAGCAGCACGCGCGGCTCATGAAGGGACAGGTCCAGCATCGCATCGACGAGGCGCGGGCGAGCAATCGGCTGTGGGTCGTGGGGCTCATCGCCTTCACGGGCGTCTTTCGCGAGGGGGCGGAGACCGTCCTCTTTCTCTGGGGCATCATGGCCCAGGCCGAGGGCGCGGCGGGCTGGTCCAGCGTGATCGGCGGGGTGGCGGGCGTGGCGCTCGCGGCGGCCATCGGCTGGGCCATCTTTCACGGCGGCCGGCACATCAGCCTGTCTCGCTTCTTCACCGTCACCACCGCCTTCATCATGCTCCTCGCGGCCGGACTCTTTGCCACCGGCGTCGGCCGCCTCCAGGGCCTCGGACTCCTGCCGCTCTCGGAGCCGGTCTGGAACACGTCCTGGCTCCTGAGCGACAAGAGCGTGGCGGGCGGCTTCCTCTCGGGCCTCATCGGGTATCGCTCGCAGCCGACCGTCCCCGAGCTCTGCGTGTACGTCGGGTACATCCTCGTGATGGGCATCGTGCTCTTCGGTCGCCGGACACCGACCGGCATCCCCCTCGCCGATCCGACCCAGCCATGATCGGGGAAGACATGGGGCCCCTTCGTCCCACAAACCTCGGACTGTCGGTGCCCGCGCGTGTCGTCAGCTCGGATCTCTTCCGCGGAGGCCGGGAAATCGTGATCCTCCATCATGGCCAGGAATACCGGTTGTTCATCACCAAGGCAGACAAGCTGATCCTGACGAAGTAGCCCGAACCAGCCAGCCCGCGCTTCTTCTCCTCCGGCGCCAGCCAGCCACAGTCGCCGGAGGCTGCTCCGGCATGAAGGAGCTCCGATGTCCGCGATGGCCGACGAGGAGCCAGACATCAAGTTCTTCTATCCCGTCGTCACGCGCCGGCCCGTCATCGAGCGCGAGCTGGAAGCGAGCTTCCAGCACTCGAAGTCCCGTGAGGGCCGCGCGAGCCAGTTCTCGGGCGCTCTCGAGTGGCCCATCACGCCGTGGTGGCAGGTCGAAGTCGAGATGCCATTCCTGTATCGGAATCCGAACGACGCCGCTTCGACGGCGGGGCCGGGCGACCTCGAGCTTCAGAACAAGTTCCTCCTGTGGAAATCGGTCCAGCACCTCGTGCTCCTGTCCGGCGGATTCGAGCTGCGTCTGCCGAGCGGCTCGGAGCGCCGGGGCCTGGGCGGCGAGATCGCCGTCGAGCCCTTCGTGACGGGCGGGATCGGCCTGGGCCCCTTCGACGTGATCGCCGCCATTGCCTACGAGTGGAACCTCAACAATGTTCGGGGCCCCCGCGAGCAGCAGCTCACCGCCGACCTCGCCGTGGGCTGGCCCCTCTCGCGCTGGTTCACGCCCTTTCTCGAGCTCAACACGGTGAGCAAGATTCAGGGGCAGGAAGGCGAAGACGCCGTCAAGCTCCGCGGGCGGACGCAGCTCTACCTGACCCCGGGCTTCAACGTCCGTCCCCTGCCGGGCGCGACCTTCCGCATGGGAGTGGAGCTGCCGGTCTCCGGTCGCCGCGAGTTCGACTACCGCATTCACGCCGGGCTGGTCTGGGAATTCTAGCCGAGCTAGAATCACCGTCCTGATGCGACTCCTGCCCGATGTCGTCGTTGCGAAGGGTCGTTGGTTCAGCGACGAGATCGTCACGGTGCGAGACGGTCGGATCACGGACGTGGCCCCACGCTCGTCCGCGGACGCGACGGCCACGGACATCACGCGGCTCCCGGGGAAAGCTCTCCTCCCCGGCACCGTCAACGCGCACTGCCACGCCTTCCAGTCGCTCCTGCGCGGGCTCGGCGACGACCTCGACTTCATCGCCTGGCGCGATCGCGTGCTCTATCCCTACTCGGCGCGCCTCGACCGCGACGGCATCTATCTCGGGGCGGCCTTCGCCTTCGCCGAGATGCTTCTCCACGGCGTCACCACGTGCGTGGACTTCTTCTACCTCCAGGACGAGGGCAACGACAGTGCCGAGGCGGTGATCCAGGCCGCGCGCGACGTCGGCATCCGGCTCGTGCTGGCCCGGACCATGTACGACTGGGAGGGGGCGCCCGCGCGGTATCGAGAAAAGCCGGCCGAGGCGGCGAGGCGCACCGGGGACCTGATCGCGAAGTATCGTCGCGATCCGCTCATCCGCGTTCAGCCGGCCCCGCACAGCCCGCACGGCGCCTCCGCCGGGATGATCCGCGCCGGCTTCGAGGTCGCTCAGTCCGCCGACACGCCTTTCCACATCCACGTGGCGGAAGGCCAGTACGAGGGAGCGCAGACGCTGAAGGACCATGGGGCCACGCCCATCCGCTACCTGGACAAGCTAGGCGTGCTCGGGGAGCGGATGGTCGGCGTGCACTGCGTGTGGCTCGACGACGAGGAAGTCCGGCTCATGGGCGAGCGGGGAGCGGGGCTCGCGTATTGCCCGTCGTCGAACATGATCCTGGGCGACGGCATCACCCGGATCACCGAGCTCGCGGCGGCCGGCGTCCTCATCGGCCTCGGCACGGACGGCGGCTGCACCAACAACCGCCTCTCCGTCTTCGAGGAGATGCGCATGGCCGCCCTCCTCCAGAAGGTGCGCCACCTCGACGGCACGCGGCTCCCCGCCGAGCAGGCCTTCCAGATGGGGACCCTCGATGGCGGACGGCT